>Ga0224508_10002244_pt1 | contig 16657 bp, 13 predicted proteins | sample SF_Jan12_sed_USG_4_FD_170157 | JGI IMG/M metagenome (GOLD analysis project Ga0224508, IMG submission 170157) | Sediment microbial communities from San Francisco Bay, California, United States - SF_Jan12_sed_USGS_21 | ecosystem: Environmental > Aquatic > Marine > Sediment | place: USA... | reverse complement strand
GCACGCTTGAAGCGCCGCAGGGCAGCGTCAAAATACTCGTTCTCTTTTACGCGAACACTTGGCATTGTTCAGGTATTCCGTCCAGACATAAATAAACCCGGCGCAAGGGCCGGGACTGAGCCGCATATAATAACGCCCGGCCTGGCGCTTTGCAAAGGGATTTGGACGATAATTTCAGTGTCTGCGGAGGCGGGCCGTGCCCCTGATTGTCCGCCTGGCGGCCTCCCACCGAGCCGATTCCTGCAGTATGATCCGCGCCTATGAATGTTCTGGGTATCGAGACGAGCTGCGATGAGACCGGCGTGGCGATCTACAGCGCCGAACGCGGCCTGATCGCGCATGCGCTGCACAGCCAGGTTGACTTGCACGCGGTTTATGGCGGCGTAGTCCCGGAGATAGCCTCCCGTGACCACATCCGTATGTTGCTGCCGCTGATTCAGCAGGTTCTCGGTGAGGCCGGTATCGAGCGGCCCGACGCCATCGCGTACACGGCAGGGCCGGGATTGATCGGCGCCCTGATGGTGGGCGGCGGCATGGCGAACGGGCTGGCTCTGGCATGGGACTGTCCCGTCGTCGCCGTGCATCACATGGAGGGGCACTTGCTGGCGCCGATGCTTGAGGACGAGCCCCCCCGGTTTCCGTTCCTCGCGTTGCTTGTGTCCGGCGGACATACGATGCTGATAGCCGTGCATGCGCTGGGAGACTACCGCCTGCTTGGCACCACGCTGGATGACGCGGTTGGGGAGGCCTTCGACAAGACAGCGAAGCTACTTGGCCTTGGATACCCGGGCGGACCTGCTTTAGCGGCATTAGCGGAACAGGGGGACGACCAGGCATTTGCGTTTCCTCGGCCAATGTTGAAGAAGCCGGGATTCGATTTCAGCTTCAGCGGCCTCAAAACGGCGGTCATGCTCGAAGTGCGCAGGGCAGAAGCGGCAGGCACGCTGTGCCGCGCGGACATCGCGGCGTCGTTTCAGCGCGCGGCCGTTGATACGCTGGTCGCGCGAGCGATAAAGGCGGCGACGTCAGAAGGGCTTGATCGGATAGTCGTTGCAGGCGGCGTCGGTGCTAACAAATTGCTGCGAAAGGACATTGCGGCGCGTTTCAACGGCACCGTGTATTACCCGCGCATGGAGTTTTGCACAGACAACGGAGCAATGATCGCAGTTGCGGGCGCGCTAAGGTTGTCAGAGGCAGGCCGTGCGGACGAAATAAAAGTGCAGGCGCGTTGGTCATTAGCTTCATTGGATGTGCCTGCTTTGGCACGATGACAGGAATATCGGCGAAATTATGGACAAAATTTTCTTAAACGAACTGAAGGTCGAGACGGTCATCGGCATCTGGGAATGGGAACGCAAAATTCGTCAGACGGTCATTATCGATCTGGAAATGAGCGCGGATATCGCGAAAGCGGCAGCCACCGACAGTGTCGAAGATACCCTGAATTACAAATTGGTTGCCAAGCGAGTCCAATCATTTGTCGCGGATTCCAGTTTCCAGCTTGTCGAGACGCTTGCCGAGCGCATCGCAGGGATCATCCGTGAAGAATTCGGTGTCGCATGGGTGAAGGTGCGGGTCAACAAAGTCGGGGCGATTCGGGGCTCGCGCGATGTGGGTGTCCTCATCGAACGCGGCCGGCGGTCCGACTAAGAACAAGCCTGATAAGCGTCATGCCCATCGTATACCTGGGACTCGGGAGTAATATCCGGCCCGAAGAGAATTTGAGACTCGGCGTCCGCGAACTACGGCGGCATTACGGCGACCTCGACATTTCTTCGGTCTATCGCAGCGCCGCCGTCGGCTTCAAGGGCGATGATTTTCTGAACCTCGTCGTCGGACTCAGGTCGGACGAGTCACCGGGTGAAATCTGCGATGAAATCGAGCGTTTACATAATCTCGCAGGACGCAGGCGCAGCAACGAAAAGTGGGCATCACGTCCGCTCGATATCGATCTGTTGCTTTACAATGATCAGATCATTGATGAACGCCCGGTGCGGGTGCCGCGAAGTGACGTATTGGAGTACAGCTTCGTATTACGGCCGCTGGCCGAGCTGGCTCCGGACCTCGTACATCCCGTAACAGGCAAAACGATGCTCACGCATTGGCAGGAATTTGATGCTGAGAGTCATCCTCTCGAACTCGTCGGCGTCGTTTTTTAGAGGACACTTTATGCGCACACTGATCCACCTGCTGTTGCTTGCGACCTTGACGGCCTGCGGCGGTGGGGGTGGCGGCAGCAGCGCGCCGGCCGAGCCGGAGACCGGCACCGAGGCCTGTAGCAACGACGGTCAAAAACAGTTCGTTCTGGACAATCTGTACGCCTGGTACCTGTGGAATGACTTATTGCCACCGGGTATCAGTATCGCCGACTACGCGACGCCGGAAGAGCTGGTTCGGGAGGTTACCAGGCAATTCGGCCCGCAGGATGCGAATGGCAATCCGATCGATTTCTTCAGTTCAGTCGGCTCCGCGCAGGCCGATTCGGAGTTTTTCGGGGAAGGAAAGTTCGAGGGCTTCGGATTCAGCTACAGAATTCTGGATCAGGCCGGCGAGGACATACGTCTGAGTCGCGTCTTTTCAGGAAGCCCTGCGGAAAATGGCGGTTTGGGCCGGGGGCAGCAATTTGTCAGTCTCGACGGTAGAAGCATCGCAGATATCCAGGCGAACGAAGGAATCGGTGCCATTTTCGACAACACGACCGTTCTTTTCGAGATGCGCCGGCCGGACGGTACGGTGTTTTCCTCCTCCATTACAAAAGACGTGGTCACAATAGATCCGGTTCCGCAGCACCGTATCATCGACGTCGGCAATGGCGTGATGGTTGGTTACATGGAACTGTCGCAATTCATCAGCACGGCTGATCCTGTCTTTGACACCGTGTTCGCGGAGTTCATTACAGTGGGTGTTGACGACGTTATCATCGACCTGCGCTACAACGGCGGGGGCCTGGTTAGCACCGCAAACCTGCTGGGTGATTACCTGGGTGCATTCGTTAATGATGGCCGTGTTTTTTCGGAAATGCGGTTCAATGCAGATCGTGCGGCCGCGAATAACAGCACGGAGTTTTTCCAGCGCCAAGGCAATTCGATTGACCTTGGTCGTCTTGTCATTATAGCAACGAGCGGTACGGCGTCCGCGAGTGAACTCGTGACAAACAGCCTCGAGGCGTATTTCGACGTTACGATTGTCGGCGCCAATACCTTCGGAAAACCGGTAGGGCAGATCGGCCTGACTTTTTGCGAAAAGATTCTTCGCCCCACGTCATTCAGGACCGTCAACGCGGCCGGCGAGGGCGATTATTTCGATGGTCTTCCAGTCGACTGCGCTGCACCGGACGACCTGAACTTTGCGGTTGGCGCTGACGACGACCCGAACATGGTCGCCGCAATGACCTATTTGAACACAGGTGCCTGTCCCGTTGCCGCTGGGCCGTCCGGGCAATTCAAAGTCGATGGCGATATCGGTGCGGAAAAACGTGATCGACGAGGCCCCGCACACCGGGAATTCGCCGACGCGTATTAGCCACACCACCCTCCATTCATACCGCGGCGTTGATCGCCGTGGATATCTGTAGGAGCGGCCCTTGGCCGCGATCGCGCGCAAGGCGCGCTCCTACAGTTTGTAGCACTGCCGCTGATCCGGGGTGCTGTGTGAGGGCTACGCTTGAGGAACTCTCCAACCGGAGCCTGCGAGTCACCGGTCGCGTTCTAGGAAATCAGCACGTTAGGATCGCGGCGGTGAGCGCCGGGGTGTCTCACCAAGCGAGTTTGCGAAGCAGCTGTCCGAGCGACTGAGATTCCCCGGCGATCGACGCCGCTTTGATGATGGTATGTGGTGAGCCGATTACCAGCCGATTGAGCGTCCGCCGTCAACGGCGATGATCTGCCCTGTAACGTAGGTCGCGTCGCGCCAAAGGTACAAAACGCATCCGGCGATATCGTCCGGATGGCCCGGGCGTTGCAGCGGTACCTGCCGCAGGATCGTTTGCCGTGCGGCGTCGCTCATGCCGTCCTCGGGCCATAGGATCGCGCCGGGCGATACTCCGTTGACACGAATATGTGGCGCCAGGTCTTTGGCCAGTGAGCGCGTCAGCATCGCGAGACCGGCTTTCGCCGGGCCGTACACGGCGTGATTGCGCAAGGGCCTTTGCGCGTGAATATCCACGATATTGATGATCACGCCGGTATGCTTCTGCAATTGCGGTACTGCTGCCTGCGAGAGGAACAGCGGTGCCTTCAGGTTGCTGCCGATCAGGTCCTCCCAATGATCTTCAGTGATGCTGCCCACCGGGGTTGGGTAAAAACTCGACGCGTTATTGACGAGGCAATCCAGACGCCCGGCCCAATTCGTAACCGCTGAAATCAGCCGGGAATCTTGTTCCGGATCGAGCAGATCGGCCTGGAACGCGCCTGCCGAATCGGCGCGTTGCTCGTTGAGCCGTATCGCGAGGTTCCTGGCCTCGTTGGCTGAATCTCGATAATGAATCGCAACGCGCGCGCCGTTCTCATGAAGCCGTGTCACAATAGCCGCGCCGATACGTCGGGCCGCACCCGTTACGAGCACGACTTTGCCTACCAGGTTTTGCTTTGACATCGATAAGTCCTGACGACTACGCGAGACGACATTCTTAAAGACTTTGCTACCGACATGCAACACGACGAACGCTCAACGCTGCCACAACCCGATGCGCCCAGTGCCGAGCACAGTGAGCGCGTTGCTGGTTTCATTCGGGCGTGCATTGCGGACGCGGGGGGAAGCCTGAGCTTTGCCGAGTTCATGCAACACGCGCTGTATGCGCCGGGCCTGGGCTATTACGCAGCCGGCTCGACCAAATTTGGCGCCGGCGGCGACTTCGTGACGGCACCGGAGGTGTCGCCGGTGTTTGGCCGCGTGCTTGCGAGACAATGTGCAGAGGTGCTGGCCGATGTGACCAATGGAGCGATCCTCGAATATGGCGCGGGCAGTGGCAAGCTTGCCCGGGATATTCTCGAGACGCTCGCGCGACTCGACACTTTGCCCGACCGATACGAAATACTGGAAGTATCTGCCGATCTTCAGGAACGTCAGTCGCGGTATTTGCAGGCAGAACTACCGGAGCTGGCATCTCTCGTCTCTTGGCTGGATCGCCCCCCCGAAAACCACAAGGGTGTCATCATTGCGAACGAGGTACTCGATGCGCTTCCGGTAGAACGCTTCAAGCGGAGCGCGCACGGGGTCAAGCAGCTGCGTGTCGAGGTCGACGGCGATGGATTTCGTATGGCTGGGGCGCCTGCGCCGGAAAATCTGTTGCAGGCCGTGCTCGCGATTGAAGAGGACCTGGGCGGGCGCCTGCCCCCCGGCTATACCTCCGAAATTTCTCCGCGATTAGCGGGCTGGGTTTCGACACTCGCAGATTCGTTGCAGCAGGGCCTGGCGTTTCTGTTCGACTACGGCATCGCACGACGTGAGTACTATGCAGACGAAAGGTCGGGCGGCTGGCTGCGGTGTCACTTTCGCCATCACGTACATGACAATCCATTGATTCTGACAGGCATTCAGGACCTGACGGCATGGGTCGACTTCAATGCCGTTGCGGAAGCCGCACTGCAGGGTGGACTCGATGTGGCGGGCTACTCGGCGCAGGCACAGTTCTTGTTGGGTGGCGGGCTCGAAGCTGAGATGAGGGAATTTGAAACGTTGCCACTCCCGTCACAGCTTGAATTGTCGGGACAGGTTAAAACACTTACTCTGCCCGGTGAAATGGGAGAGCATTTCAAATGTATGGCGCTGCGGCGCGGCGATGTCAGGAATCCATCGGCGTTCAGCGTGGGCGACAGGACGCACACTCTGTGAACGGACTTCTGGTCGACCGAGGTAAGCAGTGACGGGATTGCAGATTATCGTATTGGCGATCGTTCAGGGATTGACCGAGTTTTTGCCGATCTCGAGCTCCGGGCATCTTGTGCTGGTGCCGTATCTGGTCGAGTGGACCGACCAGGGGCTCGCATTCGATGTGGCTGTGCATGCTGGCTCACTTGTCGCAGTCTGTTTGTTTTTCCGCGAGGACATTCTCGGGCTGTTGCGCGGAGCCATGCAAGTCCTGGGCGGCAACACCAAATTGCCTCAGGCCAACATGGCATTTGCCATCGGACTCGGCACAATACCTGCTGCCGTAGCGGGGCTGTTGTTCGCGTCGTGGATCGAGGCGAATTTGCGTGACCCGTCCATCATCGTGTACACGTTATCGGGCTACGGTGTGTTGATGGCGCTCGCCGATCGTTTCGGAAAAAGTGAGCGGGTAATCGCCGAGGTTCGCATAAGGGATGCGTTCGCTATCGGCTGCGCACAAGCGCTGGCCCTTGTGCCCGGCACTTCCCGTTCGGGCGTGACGATAACGGCCGCCCGCTTACTGGGGCTCAAGCGTCAGGACGCCGCGCGCTTTTCGTTCCTGCTGTCAGCACCGGTGATTCTGTTGGCGACGCTGTACAAGGGCTTTGAGTTGGTCACTGGCGATGCGACGGTGCCATGGGAGCAGCTCGGGTTGGGTGCAGTGGTTGCCGCTATCGTTGCTTATCTGAGCATCGAGTTTTTCATGCGGTTCGTCAGTCGTATCGGCCTCGCGCCGTTTGCGGTTTACCGTCTCGCACTCGCGGCGGTCATTTTGTATGTCCTGGCGTAACGCCAAACCCATACTGCCTCTGCTGCTATTGGCGAGCAATGCTGTCGCGGTCGAAGGTTTCATACTCGGTGGAGGGCTCGAGGGCGATTCAGAGGATGGGCTGGCGGCCTCGCTAATCGGCGAATTCGGCCTCACTGACAAGACCTGGATATCCGGCGCGATTGCCAGGAACACGGTTGACCTGCAGCTCCGAGAGGACCTCGACACCTGGTACGCCGATCTCGGCATTGATCACTGGTGGGACCCGGTCGGAATTCGAGCCGGCATCGCATACTGGGGCGACAGCGACACCCTGGACTCGACGGATTGGCGTGCGTCCGTGTATTGGCGAGCAGACAAGTTCTCCATTGCCGGCGACTACGAGTATCGCGATTTTGATTTCCTGTTGCCTGCCACCGAATTTTTCCCGGGTCGAAATGTGACGTTCGATGCCAACGGCGTCGGCCTGACAACGCGATTCGACGTTACCGACTCGGTCAACCTTGGCTTGTCGGGCATGGACTACGACTACAATGTCAACCTGGGGCTGGATCGCAATCGTGGTCTTCTCGATCTGTTGTCGTTTTCTCGCCTGAGCCTTATCAACAGCCTGATCGACTACCGGGCATCGGCAACGTTGGGGCTGGATGCTGGCAAGCACCGTTGGCAATTCGACATTGGGACCTGGAAGGGCGAGGTGGACGGTGGTACCACACGCTCTGCGACGATTCGCTTCCTGAGCCCGGTTGGCGACAGGGCTGACGTCGAGTTCGCGCTTGGCATCGACGATTCCGACCTCTACGGCAATGTAACGTTCTTCTCAGTGTTCCTGTATCTCTACGGCGGAATCTGAGCGCTGGAATTCGTCCAGCACGCCTTCTCGCGCCTGGCGAATAGCCGCAGGTATCCTCGACGCATCATTTGTCCTGGCAATAAGCCCTGCGTCCACAGCCGCCGCTGCTGTGTACGCTCTTCGCAAATAGTCGGCTTGCGGGTATAGCCGATCTTCGAGACCGCCACGCCCGCGCGCGTCGGCTTCACACGTTATCAAAAACTGTTCAAAACGTTGCGGGCGCCGAAACGCATCGGTTTTTTCAAGGACCTTGAGAATGGTTCGTGGACGAAGCTCCAGTGCACGATGACAGTGCGTGTGGAATTCGGCGACCAGCAAAGCGAGATCTCTGCAGCTTTTCGGAACGGGATAGCGGTCTGCAATCTCACGAATCAGTTTGCAGCCGCGATTTTCGTGGCCGGGGTGGCTGGGCAGCTCATTTGCGGGCGTATTGCCCTTGCCCAGGTCATGCACCAGCGCTGCGAAGCGCACTTCAATATCCATGCTCAGTTTTTCAGCCTGGTCGAGTACCATGAGGACATGAATGCCAGTATCAATTTCCGGGTGCCACTTCTCGGGCTGAGGCACGCCAAACAGCGCCTCGACTTCAGGTAAGAGCACCTGCAAGGCACCGCAGGTGCGCAGCACTTCAAAGTAAAGGCGTACATCCCGTCCGCAAAGCGCTTCCTCGGTTTCCTGCCAGACGCGATCTGCTACGAGTGCATCGACCTCGCCCTCCCGGACCATCTGCCGCATCAGCTTCTGCGTCTCAGGCGCGATTCTAAAACCCAGGTGATTGAACCTGGCCGCGAATTTTGCGACGCGCAGAATGCGTACCGGGTCTTCGGCGAATGCCTCCGACACGTGGCGCAGAATGCGCTGTTCAATGTCGTTTATACCGCCGCAAGGGTCAACGATATTGCCGTCTGCATCTTTGGCGATCGCATTAATCGTGAGGTCTCGACGCATAAGGTCATCTTCTATCGAGACATCGGGTGACGTGTTAAACGCGAAGCCGTGATAACCGGGTGCTGTCTTGCGCTCCGTTCGGGCCAGGGCGTACTCCTCGCCGGAATCCGGATGGAGAAACACCGGAAAGTCCTTTCCGACCTGCCGGTAACCTTCTGCCAGAAGCTCGCCAGGCGTTGCGCCCACGACGCACCAGTCCCGCTCTTTGTGCGGAATGCCAAGCCGTTCGTCCCGAACAGCGCCACCGACGAGGTATACCTGCATCGCGCAATAGTACCCGACAATCGTTGTTGACGTTTCGGTGTACCAGCCAGCAGAGTAGTGTTATGCGACGACGCGATGGAAATTTCCGATTGGCAAAAGTGCTGCTTTTACTGGCTCTAAGCGCACCGGGTTCGGGCTGCTATTACATGCAGGCGGCGACCGGCCACTGGGAGGTGATGCGAAAAAGTGAGCCGATCACCGAGCTTATCGGTGAGGCTGATACACCCCAGGAGCTCGCCGATCGGCTTCGTCTCGTGCAGGCGGCACGTCGCTTCTCGATCGAAGAACTCGGTTTGCCTGATAATGATAGTTATCGCAATTACGCAGATATCGAGCGGGATTTCGTCGTCTGGAATGTGTTCGCCGCGCCTGAATTTTCGCTGGAGCCAAGGCAGTGGTGTTTTCCGGTTGCCGGGTGTGTCAGCTATCGCGGCTATTTCTCGAGAGACGCAGCAATGCGTGAGTCGGAACGACTCGCCGAAGACGGCTACGATGTGGCTCTCGGCGGCGTGTCAGCTTACTCGACGCTGGGAAAATTCAGTGACCCGGTACTGAGTTCGATGTTGCGCTGGGACGACATTCAGCTCGTTGGCGTCTTGTTTCATGAGCTTGCGCACCAAGTGCTGTACATCAAGGGCGACTCGGGATTTAACGAGTCATTTGCCACAGCGGTCGAGGAGTTTGGTCTCGAGCGTTGGCTCAGGACGAACGGACGCTCGGAAGATATCGAGGTCTACAGGCAACGACGGCAAGTTCGCCAGGATCTCATGGCGCTCGTGGCCGATGCCCGCGCGGATCTACGCGCGTACTTCGGTGCGCCGATGAATGACGACGAAAAGCGGCGCCTGAAGAGCGCGCGCCTGGAACGGCTTGCGGCCGACATAAGTGCCGAGCTTGCACGCTCGGGCCGCGAATCTTCCTTCTGGCTAAGCGGCGAGTTAAACAATGCGCGACTGGCGTCTATGACCCTCTACGAGGGTCGGCTGCCGTCATTCCGGTCGCTGCTCGCTCAATGTGAGCGGGACATTCGCTGCTTCCTCGCCAGGGCAAAGACTCTGTCTCAGCTTGAAACGGCCGAGAGGAACGCGAGTCTCGACGCGCTAGCGGGAAGCTAATCGCCGGGGTTTGCTGGCGGCGCCAACCAGCAACAGCTCATCCGAGAGTCGACGTACCTGGCCTGTCATGCGCCAGTGGAAAATTGCCTGCGCCGAAAGTACTCGCTTGACGTACTTGCGAGTCTCATCAAATGGAATGTTTTCTATCCAGACGCGCGCATCGATCGTCCCTGAGTCCGGCAGCCACCGGTCCACACGGTGAGGCCCGGCATTATAAGCGGCCGTCGCAAGTACCGGATTACCGCTGTATCGCTCGGCCATCTGGGCGAGGTAGCTTGTGCCCAGTCGAATATTGCTCTCTGGATTGGTGAGCGTTTGCACGCCCGAAAAAGGAAGCTGAATTTGCCTGGCAACCGTCCGACCGGTCGCTGGCATCAGCTGCATCAGGCCGATCGCTCCTGCCTTCGAACGGACGTCGCGCATGAAAAGACTCTCGCTACGGGCAATGCCGTAAGCCCATGTTGGCGAGATGTCGGCCTCCGCAGAGGACTGCTCGAACAACGGCTGATAAGGCAGTGGGTAGCGGATCGCCAAATCGTCGTACTCGCCGAGGCTCGCCGCTGTCGAGATCGCTTGCGAGTGCCATCCCCAGCGATGAGCGAGAACGGCTGCCTGCAGCTTGTCGTCGGCTGAGAAAGTTCGAACAACGGCATCCCACTCGGATCGCCCCCGACTTTCCTGGCCAACCAGAAAAAGCTCCCGTGCTCTGACGACTTCAGGACGAGACTCTATCGCGGAAATGGCGCTCTCATTAGCCACCAGCTGCGCGTGATCGAGCGCGTAGTTCTTGCCAAGCTCATCGGCAGCAAGAAAACCGTAGTAGCTGCGTTCCTCGCTCAAATCCTGAAAAGCAGCCTTTGCTGCCAGGACCTGGCCGCAACGTTCGAGTGCCATCGCACGCCAGTACAGCCATTCTTCGGCGTTGCGCTCCGCTGGTGACATCGCCGCGACATCGAGTAGCAGCCTGTTCCATTCTGCATTGCGCAGACTGACACGTGCACGCCAACGCGACACTTCGCTGTCGGCGACCTCACCGGGGAGATCGACGAGAAGCTGGTAGGCACCGGCCAAGTTGTCACGCGCCATCCACAGCGCTATATGACGGGCGGTGCGCCGTTGCTGTTCCTCGGAGAAATCGACGTGCTTCAACACTTGCTTCCATGCTGCAAGCGCCAGTTCCGGATCCCGATAGGTAAGGCGTTCCGCCGCATAGGCGAGTTGCTTCGCCGCGATTTCGCCATCCTCAAGCCGCGCGTACGTATTGAGGAATTCTTCGGGCTGCGACTGCGCCTTGATCCAGAGGGTGGCCTCTTCGACATGCTGTTGGTCTATTTTCTTCGCCAGCCAACGCGCGAGTCGAAACTCCCGGGCGTCTATCGCCAATTGGTATCGTTTGCGGTACTCGACCGGCCCCAGCAGCTTTTGCTCGTCAAGGTAGGAAAAGACCGGATCGCATTCGCTCACCTGGCTTTCGCCAACCAACCACAGGTCGATTGCGCGGGCGTTCACGCGCACGTTGCGGCCGGCTTCGAGCTCCGCCTGTAACGACAGGCAATCGAGTTTGGCGATGTCCTGGCCCTGGTAGAATCGTTCGTAAATTCCTTGGTATCCGGCCAGATTCCCGCTGCTGGCCAGATACAGCGCGCGGCGATAGCGCAGCTCTCGTGCGGGCCGAAGCATGCCGTAGCGTTGCATGAACGCATCGAATTCTGCCTCAGATGCCTGCCGAATATCTGCGCGCCAATACGTCGCCCGCAAATCGGGCCAAAGAACATACCGACGCAACAACTCACTGTCGGCGGCCGGGAGTTTTTCGACGACACTCCAATCACCGCGTTCGACCGCCTCAAAAACATCTTCGAAGAGTTGCCTTTGTTGTTCGATCTCGAGCGTGTCGCGGGCCCACGCTGCTTGCATCGACAACATCCCTGCAGAAAGCACAAGGGCGACAAAAAGGACACGGATTGCGACGGAACGAAGGGTCATCGATGAGAAGCTCGCCTATTCGAGAATTTGCGTTAGGTAGTGCTTGGACCTTACTGATCCTCAGGGAGTTGCGCAACAAGCTGCTTGCCGTATTTGGCGCACAGCAAAAAGGCCCGTGACGGAGATCACGGGCCCATGAAAGGTGTCAGCGTTTCTGTGTCTAGCGAATCTGCAGCATCAATGATCGATCACCGCGCTGAACGAGGAGGAACAAGATGCGGTTATTTTCAGCAATCGCCGCAAGATCCTGCAAATTGCGAACCCGGCTGCGATTAACGGCGGTGATGATGTCACCAGGGCGTAGCCCGCGTTGCGCGGCCGGACTGCCTTGTGTGACTTCCGCGACTTCGACACCGCTGTCGCTGGTCGTCGAAGCGGCCGCAAACACAGCTCCTTCAAGACCAGGATGAATATCGGCGCCCGTCAGCTGTTCGGCCTGAGCCTCCCCGAGAAGGGCATTTGTCGAGCGCGTCTTGCTGTTTCGAACGTATTTGATTGCGACTTCATCGCCCGTGCGCATAAGGCCGATCATGTTGCGAAGTTCGGACGCGTCGTCTACCTTTTTATCGTTCACTTCGACGATGATATCGCCAACCTCGAGCCCGGCTTCTTCCGCCGCCGATTCCGGCACGATGTTGGTGATCAGTGCGCCACTTTCTACGTCGGCATCCAGTGCCTTGGCCATTTCGGCATCGATCGTCTGAATGCCCACGCCAAGCAGGCCGCGACGGATCTCACCAAAGTCGAGAATCTGCCCCATGATCGAACTGGCTATTTCGGTAGGCACCGCGAAACCGATGCCGACATTGCCACCGGATCGACTGATGATTGCCGAGTTGATGCCGATCAGTTCACCTTTCATATTGACGAGGGCGCCGCCCGAGTTGCCCGGGTTGATCGACGCATCCGTCTGAATGAAATCTTCGTAGCCGTCACGACTGATGCCTGTTCGACTGAGTGCACTGATAATGCCGGAGGTCACCGTATGTCCCAGCCCAAACGGATTTCCGATAGCAATGACGAAATCACCAACGCGTGCGCCTTCCGAATTTCCGATCGGCATATCGGTGAGACCATCGGCTTCGACTTTGATGACCGCGATATCCGTCGCAGGGTCGGAGCCGACGATTTCCGCGTCGAGTATCTCGCCGTCGATCAAGGAGATCTGAATGGCATCGGCGTTAGCGACCACGTGATGGTTGGTCAGGATGTAGCCACGCTCCGCGTCGACGATGACGCCGGATCCCGCGCTGGCAACTTCCCGGGTCCCACCCGGCGCATCGGGAATGCCGAAAAAGCGACGAAAAGCATCATCGCCAAACGGATTGCTGCGGCTTATCGTCTGGCTGACACGAATGTTAACGACGGCGGGTGACGCGGCCTCGACCAATGGGGCTAGACTCGTAACCGGTCGACCACCCACATTTTCAGGGAGTGCGGCTTCAGCCGTCACCATTGCCAAAACGGCCAGTATCAGGCTGGACCGGATCGTTCTCTTCATTGTTATCATAAGTGGCCTCAATCGATGCTCCGATAATTGTTCAGGTTAGGGTGTCACTGCTGAATCGACGGTGAACGCCCTATCCGCGGGTGATTATAGGCCCTAAGCGGTCGACACCGGAGAATCGGGAAAAGTTCCGATATTTCCGGAGTTCGAACAGGCGCGCAATCGCGGTTCTTTTAACCGGATGCCCGGGCGCGGCAGCGAGTCGCACCCGGGCATGCTCGCGTGTTGGTAATCAGGCGGCTTCGACGGTAATACGACGTGCCTGGACCTCGGGCATCTTCGGAATCGACACCACCAGAATGCCGTTGCTGCATTTCGCCGTGATGCCTTCTGCATCGGCTGTCTCCGGCAGAGTGAAATGGCGGAAGAATTTCCCGGTGGCTCGTTCAACGCGCTGCGCAGTTGCGTCATCCGCAGGAGGTTCCGCGCGACGTTCGCCTGAGACGTTGAGGATGCCATTGTCCATCGAGACATTGATGTCCTCGGGATCTACGCCCGGTACGTCGGCGCGTAACAGAAACCCATCTTTGCTCTCAAGAATGTCCACGGCCGGAACCCAGTCGGCGACGGATTCATGATCGCTTCCCGCGACGCGACGAGGATCGGCCATCCTGTCCAGGTCACGACGCAGCAGGTCGACAAAAGTCCAGGGTTCAAAACGAGCTATGTTCATAGTGATCTCCAAACGTAGAATTAACTGCAAATAAAACAATCCAAAGACAGGTTTTCGAGCCTTGTTCGCAAGGACTGATCTGTCACTGGATGCCTACATAAGGGCGCGAAACCGCATTTCAAGTGCCGCTTTTTCGGGCGAAAATGACCAGAAATGTACGCATCGGAGATGGATAGAATGATTAATTTGGAGGCACTATATCTAGTGAATAAGAAATTTCGCGAAAGTGTCTTTTTTTTTCGCTTATTTTTAAAGCACTTACTCCTAAATATCTCGTAACTTATTGAGTTATAATATAAAATGACCAAAGAAAAATTTACCATAAACTCTTGACAGTAGCCCGCGACGGGCATAACCTTGTGTTCACTCAGACACAACATCTTGTGTCTAATCAACGAGAGAAATGAGGCCGGAATCGGTACTCGTCGCGCGTTTTCTGGCTGCGCCGGCGAGCGGGACTCTTTTCGCTGTGAAAAAGTTAGTCAAAACAGAGTATTTGGGGTCTCCGCAGGGAGCACAGGGAGAATCAGGAGATATGAAGTCTGCCGTAAATTTGGATACGCACACGGTCACAGATATTGAATTTCAACCGGCATCACTGGATATCTGGGATGCAAAATATCGACTTTCTGCGAAAGACGGCTCGAAAATTGATGCGTCGATCGACGACACCTACCGGCGCGTAGCGCAGGCGCTCGCAAATGTAGAGACGGAATCCAAGCGCGAACACTATTTCAAAGAGTTCGTGTGGGCGTTGCGTAGCGGCGCGATTCCGGCAGGCCGCATCGTGTCGAACGCCGGCGCCCAGGAGCACAAACCTGCGACGTCTACGATTAACTGTACGGTATCGGGTACCGTCGGTGACTCGATGGACAATATTCTCAATAAGGTCCACGAGGCGGGTCTGACGCTCAAAGCGGGCTGTGGCATTGGCTACGAGTTTTCAACGTTGCGACCCAAGGGCGCTTACGTAACTGGTGCCGGCGCCTATACGTCGGGTCCGCTGTCGTTCATGGATATCTACGACAAGATGTGTTTCACGGTGTCGTCGGCCGGTGGTCGTCGCGGCGCTCAGATGGGCACCTTTGATGTCGGCCATCCGGATGTTATGGAATTCATACGCGCCAAGCGCGAAGACGGGCGTTTGCGGCAGTTCAACCTGTCGCTGCTGGTGACTGATGAATTCATGCAGGCGGTTATCAAGGAAGATGACTGGAAGCTCGCGTTTCCGGTGACGCCGAAAGAGGTCAGGGAAGACGATCTCGATGTCGCAGACAAGAGTCAGTTTGTCTGGCGCGACTGGCCAGAGGCCGGCAACTATGTCACGAATCCCGAAGGACTCGTGGCCTGCAAAATATACAAGACAATGCCGGCGCGTCGTGTCTGGGAACTCATCATGGCGTCGACCTACGATTTCGCGGAGCCCGGTTTCGTGTTGATCGACAAGGTCAACGAGATGAACAACAACTGGTTCTGCGAGAATATTCGCGCGACCAATCCTTGTGGTGAGCAACCATTGCCGCCCTACGGATCGTGCCTGCTGGGTTCGGTCAATCTGACACGGTTTGTTGTCAAGCCATTCACCGACGAAGTGCGATTCGACTGGGAGAATTTCAGGAAAGTCGTTAAGACCTTCACACGCATGCTGGACAACGTTGTGGAAATCAACGGGCTGCCCTTGCCGCAGCAACGCAACGAAATTCTGAGAAAGCGCCGTCATGGGATGGGCTTCCTGGGATTGGGCTCCACGATTACGATGATGCGCATGAAGTACGGCGATCCTGCGGCCGCGGAGTTCACCGAAGAGATAGCCCGTCAGCTGGCGTTGGCCGGCTGGGAAGAGGCGCTCGAACTGGCGAAGGAAAAGGGCCCGGCGCCGATCATGAGCGAGACCTTCGAAGTTACCGACGAGATGCTGCGCCGGCGTCCGGAAATGCGTGCTGACGGCTACCAGGCGGGCGATAAGGCGCCAGGGCGCATTCTGCATGCGCGCTACAGCCGTTACATGCAGCGGATCGCCGCCGAAGCACCCGAGCTTGTTGAGCAGTTGGCCGAGACGGGCGCCCGGTTCACGCACCACAGTTCAATTGCGCCGACAGGCACGATATCGCTATCACTGGCTAATAACGCCAGCAACGGCATCGAACCGAGCTTCGCCCATCATTACTTCCGCAATGTCATTCGGCAAGGCAAGAAGACCAAGGAAAAAGTCGACGTCTTTTCCTTTGAGCTGCTGGCGTATCGCGGACTTATTGACACTGATGCCATGCCCGCCGGTACGGGTGAAGGGGCGGCTGAAAGTTCGTTGCCGGACTACTTCATCACGGCAGAGGAGGTATCACCGACACAGCACGTGGATATCCAGGCGGCGGCACAAAAGTGGATCGATTCATCGATTTCGAAGACAGCGAACGTACCGACCGACTATCCCTATGATGATTTCAAGAATATTTACCTGTATGCGTACGAGCAGGGCCTGAAGGGATGCACGACATTCCGTTTCAATCCCGAGGCATTCCAGGGTGTTCTGGTCAAAGCGAAAGACCTGAAGAATACGAACTATACCTTCACGCTGGAAGACGGCTCGACGGTCGACCTGAAGGGTGACGAAGAGATTGAGTACGATGGCGAAGTCCATACCGCCGCAAATCTGTTCGATGCACTAAAAGAAGGC
>Ga0224508_10002243_pt1 | contig 16663 bp, 15 predicted proteins | sample SF_Jan12_sed_USG_4_FD_170157 | JGI IMG/M metagenome (GOLD analysis project Ga0224508, IMG submission 170157) | Sediment microbial communities from San Francisco Bay, California, United States - SF_Jan12_sed_USGS_21 | ecosystem: Environmental > Aquatic > Marine > Sediment | place: USA... | reverse complement strand
TCCGACCGCAACTGGAGCATTCGGTAGCGCTCCCACTCGGCCCGATAATCCGCGTCGATGTCGAAGTCTGAAAAGCGCAGCTCGTATGCCGGAGCCTCGAGCAGAATGTACTCGCCCGCCTGGAAATCGATGTGTTCATCTTCCGGAAGCTCGAGCACGAGCTCCTTCATGAACGTCGTGACGTTCCGGTTGGACCGCACCGTGCAGGCCCAACGCTGCGTCTGGAGCGACTCGTCCGGCACCTGGATCTCCAAGCCCTCACGAACTGCGAACAGACAGGCGAGGCGTACGCCGGCGGCGGCTTCCGGGCGGCTCACATGGGCAGCCTCCGTCGGCAGCAGCGGTCGCGCGCCTTTGAGGATCGTCACCTTGCACTGACCGCAGGTCCCACGCCCCCCACAGGCGGCCGGCAGATAGATGCTCTGCTCCGCGAGGGTCCGGAGGAGCCGCTTGCCGACACGACCCTCGAGCGTGCGTCGCCCGTTGACGAGAATGCTGACCTGTGTGGTCGGAACGAGGAGTCGGTGGGCGCCGAGAACGAGCAGCACGAGGGCGACGACGACAGCCGTGAAGATTGCGCTCGCGATCCAGATCTGTTCCATGACGCGTCCGGCCTAGATTTCGAGGCCCGTGAAGCCGACGAAGCCCAGTGCCAGCAATCCCGTGACGATGAACGCCATGCCCAGCCCCTGAAGACCCTCGGGGACGTCGCTATAGCGCAACCGCTCGCGAATCGCGGCGAAGACGATGATTGCGAGCGCCCATCCGGCTCCCACGCCGAAGCCATAGGCCACGCTCTCGACAAAGACATAGTCGCGTTGCGTCATGAACAGCGAGGCGCCCAGGATGGCGCAGTTGACGGTCAACAGCGGAAGATAGATCCCCAGCGCGTTGTGCAGTACCGGAAAGAAACGCGCCAGGCTCAGCTCCAGTATCTGGATCATGGCCGCGATCACTCCGATGAAAGCGATTAACCTGAGGTACGACAGGTCCATCGTCCCTAGGCCGGCCCATTCCAACGCGCCCGGCGACAGCAGATATCTGTAGATGAGATTGTTGACCGGCACGGTAATGGTCTGGACGACGATCACGGCGATACCGAGACCGATCGCGGTCTCCACTCGCTTGGAAACCGCGATGTAGGTGCACATGCCAAGAAGAAAAGCGAGCGCCAGGTTCTCGACGAACATCGCGCGCAGGATGATGTTGACGATTTCCGCCGTCACGCCGGTTCCTGGTCCTCTTTCGAATGAAGTTCGTATTCGGGCCGCTCCGCCTGCTCCGAGCGCAATGTGCGAATCCACCAGATCAGGAGTCCGATGATGAAAAAGGCGCTCGGCGCCAATAGAAAGAGCTCGTTGGGTGTGTACCAGCCGTCCTCGCTCGCGAGAGGCAGCACGGGGTAGCCCAGCAGCGTGCCGGAGCCGAAGATCTCCCTGATGGTCGCAACGGGAATGAGAATGAGACTGTAGCCGATGCCGTTTCCGATGCCGTCCAACAGGCTGGATCGGACGTCATTCTGCATGGCGAATGCTTCCACGCGGCTCAACACGATGCAGTTGGTGATGATCAGGCCCACGAAGACGGAGAGGACCCGCGAGACGTCCGGCGCGAAGGCCTTAAGTATCTCGTCCACGACGATCACGGCCGAGGCAATGAGCGTCATCTGCAGAATCAGTCGGACACTGCGGGGTATGACGTCGCGCAGGAGACTCACCGCGACGTTGGAGAAGGCGAGCACAGAGATCACAGCCGCGCTCATGATCAGTGCGGGCAGCAGGGAGCTGGTGACCGCCAGCGCCGAGCAGAGCCCCAGGATCTGCACGGTGATGGGATTGGCGCTGATCAGCGGATCCAGAAACGTTCTGCGAAAAGACATGTCAGTCGCCCGGCGTGCCCGAGGCCCTGAGCTCATCCAGAAACGGGCCGTAGCCATGCTCGCCCAGCCAGTAACGAACCAGATTCCCCACGCCTTGCGCCGTGACCGATGCGCCCGAAATGATGTCGACTTCGTAAGGCGGTGTCGCGTTTCTCGCCACTCGAAAGCGCAGCTCTCCGACATCGTCATAGAGTCGCTTCCCGACCCACTGAATCTCCCAGGCAGGGTCCTGTATGCGATCGCCGATGCCCGCGGTCTCGCCGTGCTCGTAGATGACCATCCCGGCGATGGTATTGAGATCGGACTCGAGGCTGAGATAGCCGTAGAGGGTGGACCACATGCCCTGGCCGTGAACGGACAGGACGATCCGCTCGGTTCGCCCATCCGTCTCCAGAAGGTAGATCGGCGCGTACCGTGCTCGGCGTCCGAGTCGGGCGATATCGAGAGACTCGGGGATCGCGACACTCGTCTCGGGATCCACGGCGGCGGCGCGCTGGTCGTAACCCTGCGGGTCTGGCTCGTCGGTGAAAAGCCCCGTCTCGAGATCGACGAGCCGCGCTTCGAGCTCGACGAACCGGGTCACGATTGCGCGGTCGGAGAGCTCGCCATCGCGCGGCGCGAGCCCGGCCGCCTGGACGATGATCCTGTTGCGTTCCAGATCCGCGTAAGCGAGTTGAATGGGCCGGAGGAGGTAGACGGCTGTGGACACCATGAGCGCGCAGGCCAGCGCGATGCCCGTCGCCACCAGCAGCGTCCTGCCCAGCGTCTCCTCCGTCATGCGCCCGGCCTCTTTCAAGAGCGTGCCAGCCAGGCGCGCAGCACGCAGTAATCGATCAACGGTATGGTGAGGCTCGCGACGAGGATCGCGAACAGGGCGCCGTCCGGGTGGGCGGGGTTTGCGACGCGCATGACGACGGTGAGGGATCCGACCAGCGCGCCGTGAATCCAGCGACCCGCTTGTGTCGTGGGCGAGGTTGTCGGGTCGGTGGCGAGAAAAGCGATTCCGAACGCGAAGCTCCCGAGCGCGAGATGCCAGTGCCCGGGCAGGAGCCAGGCGGGATCGTCGCTGCCCGAGTAATTGAAGAGCAGGGCCGTGACGAACAGCCCGCCGAGCGCGCCGAGCAGCGTGCGCCGGGAGGCCGCTCCCTGCTGAATGAGAAACAGGGCGCCGATCAGGCAGGCTAGCGCCGATCCGGTGGCGATCGCGCCCATCTCCTGTCCCAGAAAGACCTGCGTCCAGGTGATCTCCGCCGGGAGGCCGCCGGCCGCTGCGAGAGCCCAGGTCGAGCTTTCCACGAAGCCCGCAACGGGAAGCACCGTCGACCCACCGACGAAAAAGCCGGGGTACCCGAAGTAGAGAAACAGTATTCCGAGTAAGGGTGGGCTCACGATGTACTTTCCGGTGCCGCCGAAGATGTGCTTGCCGATCACGACCCCGAAGCTCACACCGAGCAGCACCAGCCAGAGAGGCGCGGACGGCGGCAGCAGCAACGCAAAGAGCCAGCTCGACATCAGCCAGCCCGGGTCCACGGGGCGGCGGCGCATGCTGGCGAAGACGACCTCCCAGAATGCGCCGACGGCTAACGCCACCATCAGCAGCGGAAGAAAGTGAAGCAAACCGAGAGAGACGCACGCGAGCACGCTCTCCGACGATAGAGGCACGCCGAACCCCACCAGTAGGCTGCCCCGCCATCCTGGGGGAGCGTTTGTCTCCACCATGGCCAGCGCCTCGAACGTCTGAAAACCCAGATTCCAGAGCCCCACGCCGAGGGCAGGTGTGGAACCGACGACAAAGTAGAACAGCAGCCGCTCGACGCTCGCCGGGGCGCGGACGTGAGGCGCACCCGTGGTCGCACGGACGGGCGGCGAAAGCAGTTGCTGCGTGAGCTCGTCCAACACGCGGCGCCAGTTGCGTGGCGCTTCGCTCGAGGGTCGTCGCTTGGACGCGCTCATCAGGCTGTTCGCTCGATCGCCCGCAAAGTTGCGCGCAACGCCGAGCCGTAGTCGTATTTGGCCGGACACACGTAGCTGCACAACGCCAGATCTTCCTCCTCAAGGGCGAGGCAGCCGAGCTGTCGAGCCGTCTCCGTGTCGCGCACCAGGAGGGCCCGCAGCAGTGGTGCGGGCGGAATCTCGAGCGGCCACACCTGCTCGAAGGCTTCCACAGGCAGCATGCCGCCTGGGGAACCGTTGACGGACGTATCGGCCGGCATCGAGGCGCGACTGCGCCCGATCAGTCTGGCCAGTAACCCAGACGCCGCTTCGGGACCTGCAGCTTCGGGCAGGACGGTCACCTGCTGGTGGTAACGTCCGAGGTGGGCCGCGGTCAGGGTGGCGTGACGCCCGGAAAGCACCGAGCCGGAGATGACCCTGCAGTTCGGTCCGACCGCGTCTCCCAGGAGATCGTCTATGCTCGCGCCGATCCGCGTGCGGACGAGTCGCGGTTTCTCGAGACCCGGCCCCCCCAGGGCGACGACTCGCTCAGTCCAGATGCGGCCGGTGACGAACAGCCTTCCGATGGCGATGACATCCTGGTAGCCGACATACCAGATCGGTGCCCGCCAGTCTGAAGCTAAATGGTGTATGTGCGTGCCCGGCAGCCCGGCAGGGTGCGGCCCCTGAAACCGAGCCGTAACGAGACCGTCCAAATCGGGACTGGGGAGTTGCATGGACGCCGAGGTGCAGACGAAGGTCTTCTCGGTCGCGAGACAGCTGACGATCGCAAGCCCGTTCTGGAAGTCCTCAAGGTGCGCGCCAATCACCACTGCCGGATCCCCCGCGAGGGGCTGGGTGTCGATCGCGGTCACGAACAGCGCCCGGGGCAGATCGACCGGTGTGGGGACGCGGCCGTAGGGTCGGGAGCGAAACGCCGTCCACAGGCCCGAGCGCAACAGTATCTCTCGGACCGCATCTGGCTTCAGATCCCGCAGCGCCCCTGGTTCGTATGATGGAAAAGTCTCGGCATCGTCAGCGTCCCGGTCGTCCAGTTCGATGACAACGGATGCGACGCGCCTCTTCGCGCCCCGATGGATCGTCCGCACGCGGCCCGAGCCCGGTGTCGTGTAGCGCACCTCGCCGTGCCGACGATCCGTGAAGAGTGCTTGACCGAGCCGGACCCGCTCCCCTTCCGAGACGGTCAGAGTCTCTCTCAGGTCGACGTAGTCGGCAGCCACCAGGGCCACCGTGCGCAATCTTGGCGCCTCATGAATGACTTGCTCCGGCGCGCCAGTCATCGACACATCGAAACCTCGCTTCAGCTTGATCAGCATCGCGACTCAGACAGCCAGAGTGTGCCCTGTTTACCAACTGACATGTTCGCGGAGTATAAGTGGTTCTTCTTATCGTTGTACGAGCGGGTAACGCCCTACGCTCTCGACCGGCATCGCCTGTCGCACTTGAACAGCATCGAGAAGCTCAACTGCGTCTACTGTGGCTATGTGAACGGACTGATCGCCTACGCCAGGGAGATCGTAGCGCGGACCGAGCAATACTGGTGTCCTATCAAGCATGCGAGGAAGATTCTGGATCCGCATCGGCGTTACGCGCGGTTCGCGGATTTCGGCGATTCGGACGAGCTTGCGCGACATGCTGAGAGGATGCGTAGTGCGTTGGAGGGGTCTGCGGACGTCTAGCCTGGCGCGTTCGGCAATCCCGAGTCTGAGGCCACGCGCATGCTTGCGGTGGGGCTGCTCCTTGTCCTCACGGCGGGGGCGCATTCCGGGTTCGCCCCGTCGGCTGAGGCCGGCCCTTCGGAGATCGCGGTCCTACTGGAGGTTTTTTCGGCACCTCCACATGGATTCGAGTAGAATACCAATCAGCCCAATTCCGAGCGGAATTGAGATGGCTCAAAAGGACCGGCTCCGGGCAATGTCCGCTTTATCCCTCTGGCTTGACACGACCTCCGCGACGAGAAGCGCAGCGGCTGGCGCGTGTGAGCCAGGCGTCCGGGACGACGAGCCCGGTGAACGGGGAGTTCCGCCCACGATCACGATTGCAGGGAATGGCCCGGCGGGTGGGCTCGCCTACGGCTACGGGGTGCGATGCGGAGATTGCCTATAGCAACCAGACGCCGGCGCCCATTCGATGGAAGATGGATGTGAATTCACAGAACGAGGAAATATGAACAGTTGGGATGAGGGTAGGGGGCTGGAGGGCGATGTCGCCAACATCGGTTTTGTCGGCACCTATGTCCCGAGACGCTGTGGGATTGCGACCTTCACCAACGATCTGGTGACGGCGATCGCGGGGGAAGACCGGGAGCGTCGCATCAACGTGGTTGCCATCAATGATCGATCCGACGCGTATGCCTATCCGAAGGAAGTCAAGTTTGAGATTTCCCAGAACGTGCTCGGCCACTATCGGAAGGCTGCAGATTTCCTCAATGTGAACGCTTTGGACGCCGTATGTGTCCAGCACGAGTTCGGTCTTTTTGGCGGCAACGATGGCGCTCATGTCCTGCGGTTCCTGAAACAACTGCACATGCCTGTCGTCGTGACCCTTCACACGATTCTGCACGATCCGTCCGACAGCCAGCGCGAGCTCATCCGGGACATTGCCCACGCGAGCGACCGCCTGGTGGTGATGAGTGAGACGGGAAAGCGCTACCTGGAAGAGTTTTATGGCGTTCGCGGCGATCGTGTCGCCGTCATACCGCACGGTATCCCCGACGTGGCGTTCGTGGATCCGTGTTTCTATAAAGATCAGTTCGGCGTCGAAGGCCGGAAGGTGATTCTCACATTCGGACTGCTTTCGCCGAACAAGGGCATCGAGACCATGATTCGGGCGCTGCCGAGTATCGTGCATTCGCACCCGGACGCCATCTATGTCGTGCTCGGGGCCACGCACCCCAACGTCAAGCGCGAGGCGGGGGAAACCTACCGGCGAACCCTGCAGAAGCTTGCTCATGAGCTCGGGGTCGAGGACCACGTGAGATTCCATGACCGTTACGTCGATCTGCCGGAGCTCTGCGAGTGGCTGAGCGCCACGGACGTCTACGTGACGCCCTACCTCAACGAGGAGCAGATTGTGTCCGGCACGCTTGCCTATGCCATGGGGACGGGTAACGCGGTGGTATCCACACCTTACTGGTACGCGGTAGAGATGCTGGCTGAGAAGCGGGGGACCATCGCTGACTTCGGTGACGCTGAGGCTTTCTCCCGGGAGGTCAATCGGTTGCTCGGAGATGACCTGGAACGCCACGCGATGCGAAAGCGGGCCTACGCTTTCACGCGACAGAGCGTCTGGTCCGAAATCGGGCGGGCGTATCTCGAGCTATTCGCCGAGGTGGCGGAGGAGAGGCGTAGACAGCCGCGTCATGCTTTTTCGTTGGAGTCCGCTACCGGCCGCGTGCCTGCTGTCCCGGAGATCAAGCTCGATCATCTGCGCCTGCTTACCGATGACGTGGGCGTGCTTCAGCATGCGACCTACCAGATTCCCGACCGCGATCATGGCTACTGCACGGATGACAACGCCCGCGCTCTCATGACGGCCCTCAAATTGCTCCCGCATGCCGAAGACATCGAGTATCTGGAGTCTGTGATCATTCGATATCTGGCGTTCCTGCGTCACGCCTTTAACACGGAGACGGGCGCGTTCCGGAACTTCATGGGATACGACCGGCGTTGGCACGAGAAGATCGGGGCACCGGATGCGCACGGCCGGGGGACCTGGGCGGCTGGCGAGCTCGCCCGCAGCGCCCGTGATCCGCGTCTCAAGGCCGCCGGTCTGGCGCTCCTGCATCAAGCACTGCCCCACCTTGGGCGAGTACCGGATCTGCGTTCACATGCCGCGTCCCTGCTGGGCCTTTGCGCGGCGCTGAATGAGTTCGAAGGCGATCGTGTCCTCAAGGAAGCACAGCGAGTCCTGACGGACAAGCTCGCGCGACCATTCTCTGGCTGCGCCCACGACCGGGAATGGTGCTGGCCAGAAGAAGTCCTGACCTATGCCAATGCGACTCTCCCGCACGCCCTCATCGAGTCCGGGGCAGCCCTGGAGCGCGAAGACGTGGTCGACGTGGGGCTGAGCGCGCTGCGTTGGTTGGCCCGCGTCCAGCACATCGATGGCCATTTCGTTGCGGTTGGCAACCAGGGCTGGTACCCGCGGGGCGGGCCGCGCGCAAGATTCGATCAACAACCCATCGAGGCGGCCGCTTCGGTTTCGGCTTACGTGGCGGCCTTCCGTGTGACGGGGGACAAGTCGTGGATCGACGAGGCGGTGGGCGCCTATCGCTGGTTTCTCGGCTACAACGATGCGGGGGTGAGCCTCTATGACGGGGGCACCGGTGGGTGCCGGGACGGACTCACCGACGTCGGCGCCAATGAGAATCAGGGTGCGGAGTCGACGCTCGCCTGGTTGAGCGCGTTGGCGGACATGCACGAGTTGCAGGCCCGGGGTGAGATCGGTCTGGACGGCGAGGCGCTGCAGCGGGAGCTGGACTTGTCGGCGGAGGAAGCGACGCGACTCGCTTCATGATTACCGAAGATCATGCTAGAGGCGTTCTGCTCCTGGTCCGGCAAAGCTGCACCAATTCATCGATCTTCGTCGTTCCGACGCACATCACGCTGTCTGCGCCGCCCCAATAGATCTTCACGGTGCCGTCGTCCTCGGCGATGGCACCACAGCTGAAGACGACGTTATGAACATAGCCGGTCAGCTCCCACGAGTCCTCGGGCGACAGGATCCAGTCATCGGCGACGCCCAAGACGGTGGCGGGGTCGGTTAAATCGTGGAGCGCGACGCCCAAGCGGTACACGGCGCCATCCATGGTGGAAAATACGCCATGGAAAACGTTCAGCCAGCCATCCGGTGTCTCTATGGGGGTTGCCCCGGGCCCTACCTTCATCTCGTCCCAGTGGTACTCGAAAGGATTGATCACCGGTTCCGAGTCACCCCAGTGGATGAGGTCGGGAGACCAGGACAGCCACATTGACCAGGGTTTGATCTCCGAGTGGGGCCGATCAAGGCGCGCATAACGGCCATCGAATGTCTTTGGAAACAGGACGACATTGCGCATGTCCGGCTCGCTGATCAGCGAGATTCTCTCGACCGTCCTGAAATCCCGCGTTCTTGCCAGACCGATACGCACACCGAATCGGGAGTACGCGCTATACGTGATGTAGTAATCGTCGCCGATGAGGCAGATTCTCGGATCCTCGACGCCGTACTCTTCGAATCTCGAGAAGACGCCGCCCGTAGAGGCCACCATGAAAGGCTCGGTGTCTACCTCGAAGTCGTAGCCATCGTCACTCCGGGCAATGCCGAGAATCGAGCGTCCGTTGCGCAGGTGGGAACGAAACAGGAGAATGTAGTGGTCCTCGAATTTGATGGCGCCTGCATTATGGACGGTCTCCACGGGATAGGGGACGTCTCGTTTGGTAAGGATGGGGTTGCCCTCATAGCGTTTGACTACGGGTCTATTGCTCATTCCAGCTCCAGGATCTCTTGGTACACACGGACGTAGTCGGTTGCCATCCGGGTGTCGGAAAAGCGTTGCTCGACAGCAGCCCGGCACGCGGACCTGTCGAGTGATCCGATCACCTCCACCGCGTCGACGGCGCCTTCAATATCCTGCACGATATAGCCCGTCTCGGCATGCTCGATGATCTCTGGTATGGATCCGCGCGGATACGCGATCACCGGGGTTCCACACGCCATGGATTCCACCAGGCTCAAGCCGAATGGCTCATCGAAGCTGATCAGATGCAGCAGAGCTAACGCCCGCCCCAGGACCCCGGGTCGCTCGGTCGGGCCGATGACGCCAATGTACTCGACCGTCTTACCGTCGAGGAAGGGTTCCACGCGAGCCCGAAAGTAGTCCTGGTCCTGTATGATCCCGGCGATCTTCAGCTTCACTCCCGCACGCTGCGCCACTTCGATGGCCTCGTACGTGCCCTTGTCGGGATGGATCCGGCCGAAGTACAGGAGATACTCTCCATGGGCTTCAGACAAAGGAAACTGGGCTGTGTCGATGCCATGATGGATGGTCGCGATATAGTCGAGCTCCGTAGATTTGTCTGCCTCGCTGATCGCGACATAGTGGGCGTGGCCGTTGTACTTCTTGTAGACCGGTACGATAGCCGGGGATGAGAACCCGTGGATGGTGGTCAGCACCGGGGTATCGATCAGCTTCGAGTAGGTCAGCGGCAGAAAGTCGAAGTGATTGTGGATCAGATCGAAGTCGCCGGAACGCTCGAAGACCTCCGAGATGTGCAGACATTCCGCGACCTTCGGATCGACGGATGAATCTTCCGAATACGGACGTGGACAGACGGCGACCAGTTCCCCCATCGTTTCTGAGTCCCCGGTGGCAAACAAGGTTACGTCCAGCCCCAGCCGCACCAACTCCTCGGCCAGCAGGCTGACCACGGCTTCCCATGGCCCATAGTGTCGCGGAGGCGTCCGCCATGAAACCGGGCTGAGCAGGGCGATGCGCATGGATGTGTCCAGTTGGAGCGTCTCTGGAAGTGTGACATGAAAACCGCGTTTCTTTCGAATGTCGCAGTTATAATCCGGGCCACCCGGACCCCAGGATAGCGTCTCAGGAGCTTTGGTGGCTCCATTATCATGCGACTCAAGGAAAAGCGGACTCGACTCGTCACACGCCGCCCAACGGTGCTGCACGCCGAGAGCGCGCGTGTCATTACCCGGCCACATATCCCAGAGGGTCGGGCGCGCATGAGGCGTTTGGTCGAACGGGTCTCGCGGCTCAATGAGGACGACGTCCATTTCTTGCTGGAAAGCGTTCTCCAGGAGTTCTCCCCGCGACACCGGAACCTGAGAGAAGCGCTGCAAACTAACTTCGAACGTGTCTCGGAGCACATCCCCAAGTCGATCACCTTATCAGCCGAGCATCAGCTTTTGCTTGGTGCTTACGTGACCTGCGAATACTCGGTCGAGGCCGCCGCACTCTTCAACCCCTCCGTAGTGGCCCATCCCGATCAGAAGGGCGTCGACAAGGGATCACTGCGATTCGTCATGAGCTTCCGGGCTACGGGTGAGGGTCACGTGTCTTCCATAGAGTTTCGCAGCGGAATCGTTGATTCGAACCGCGACATTCTGTTCGACCCTGTCAGCCATTACGTGGCAACACCGCAGATCCATACGGATCCCGTCTATCATCGCCGTCACTTCTACAGAAAGCTCGAAGAGATGGGTGCGCGGGACCGGGTCATGAATCGTCTCCTGGAGGGTCTGGGAGAAACCTTCACTATCAATGAGCTGCAGGCCCAGATCGAGAAACTCAGGTCGACCAAGTTTCGACTTGCAGACAAGCACCACGCGATCGATACGGCGCTGTGGTTGGCCAGGTCCAACTACGAAGTGATCTTTGAGGCCGACCAGCCCATCTCCGAGCGGGTGATTTTCCCGGTGTCAGAAAACGAATCTTCGGGGATCGAAGATGCGCGGTTTGTTCGTTTCGTCGATGATGATGAGGCGGTGACTTATTATGCGACGTATACCGCCTATAACGGTTTCGAAATACTACCTCAGCTTCTCGAGACCAAAGATTTCATGACCTTCGTGATGCACACGCTCAGTGGAAACGCTGTCCAGAATAAGGGCATGGCGCTGTTTCCCAGGAAGATTGACGGCCGCTACGCCATGTTGTCGCGCCAGGATGGCGTGAACAACTACATCATGTTTTCAGACAGCCTGCGTTATTGGAACGATCCAGAGCTCTTGCAGGAGCCGGTTCATCCCTTGGAGTTCGTTCAAGTAGGAAACTGCGGCTCACCGATGGAAACGCCGGAAGGGTGGCTCGCGCTGTTTCACGGGGTCGGCCCGATGCGCAGATACAGTATCTGGGCGGAGCTCCTGGACATCGACGACCCCTCAAAGGTTATCGGACGAATGGATGAGCCCATACTGACTCCAGATGAGCACGAGAGGGACGGTTACGTCCCAAACGTCGTCTACAGCTGCGGTGGCATGATCCATGAGGACACGTTGGTCCTTCCTTATGGCATTGCGGATCAGAAATGCAGAGTTGCGACGATCTCCGTTGCGGAGCTGTTGTCGCGGCTCAATGAGAGAACAGCCTGAGCCGAATCCCGGCTCGCTAAGCCGCCCGAGGAGTCCGGCCTTTCGTTCGGACTCGCCGCAACGCTGGGCCGTAAGTAGATCTACTGATTCTTGCTGGTTCGGTCCGATCATATCCTGGGTGCCTGTATTTCCTGATGGAAATCGAGGGGTCTCACGATGGCGCGCGCTGCGAAGAGGACGGCTTCGAAGAGCAAGCCGATCCGAAAGAAAAGGATTATCAAGAGAGCGCGGGGCACTGAAAGGCCGGTCAAGGAAGTTTCGGATGCCCCGGCCGTGACGGGTGCAACGCTGGCGCCTCTGGAGGCTATTGAGAGGGCCTTAGAGGGGTTTGTTCAGCGCCACTGGCGACATCCCGTGAGCTCGGAATGGACCCGCTGGGGGGATCTCTCCGGGTCGCCGGGGCAAAAGACGCCGTCGGTGGATATCGTCGACCGGGAGAAGGAGGTGGTCGTGCGTGCGGAGATCCCCGGCATCGACAAGGAGGATCTCGATCTGTCCATCGTCGATCGGACTCTCACGATCAAAGGGTCGAGTCGTCGGGAGGAGAAGGAGCAGCAGGACGACTACGTCCGCCATGAGATCAGATCGGGCTCGATCAGCCGCTCGCTACTCCTGCCGACCGATGTCAACGCCTCCAGGGCGAGGGCCACCTTCAAGGACGGGATAGTGGAGCTGCATCTGCCGAAGGCGAGGGCGTCGAAACGACACCGGATCTCCGTGACGTAGGACGGAGCCCGGGCGCGTTGGGGGCCCACACAGGTCACACTGACTCATCCCCCACGCTGGAAGTGAATGCCAGTCGCGCTTCGACCAGTACTAACCGTCCATTTCGGGTGTGAAAGAGCTGTCGGCGTGGGGATTACCGAGATTAGGAGTATCGATATGATGGAAGAGATGAAAACCAGGATCGCGGACGCCTTGAAAAAGGCCAAGAGCCAGGGCGAGCTGACGGCGGAAAAGATTCAGGAGATTACGCGGGATGCGGCGGAGCATGCCACCCGAGACCTGAAGGCGAGGGCAGAGCGTCTGCACGAGCTGACCCAGGAGGCTGTAAGCACGACGGTCGGCGCTCTGGAGGAGGCGAGTGAGGCCGGGCGTGAGCAGACCCGGGCAGCGGTGCGAGGCGTCGTCGACGGGATGATGAGGGTCGAGGCGCAGGCTCTGGAGAAGGCGCGCGAGGAATCGAGGCAGGCCAGGGCCCGGGTGCGCGAAGAGGAGCTCAAACTCGCGGCGAATCTCCGCACGTCACTGGAGGGTGCTCGCGATGCGGCCAGTCACCTCGCCGGAGAGATCCGTGCCGACGTGGAAGATGCGGTCACGGATGCCAAGCTGAGCAGCATGGAGTTGCTCGGCCTCACGCGGGATACCGTCAGAGAGGCCGTGAGGCAGGCTATTGAAGCCGGTAGTGACATCGAAGAGACCGTGGTCCATGTGACACGGGATGCGACGGAACGGGCGATCGCCGAGGCCCGATTCAACGCGGACCGGGCGCGCAGGATCTCCGAGGCGGTGCTGTCGGCGGCTGTCGAATCGGCCGAGGACATCGGTGAGAACGTTCGCCAGACCACGAGGGGCGCCGCGGAGGGGGTTCATCAAGGGCTGATCCGTGCGGTCGAGCATGCCCGGGAACGAGCCACGCGCGCGGGCGCCGATGCAAAAGAGTTTGCCGCCCATGAGCTTCATCAGACCCGGGACGACCTGACAGCCGTCGGCGATCAGTTCGTCGAGACGCTACGCACGGTGGCCGATCAGTCCGGGGTCGCCGCACGAGAAACCCTGCATGAGGTCGCGGAGGACGCCCGCAAGGCGCGTTCCAGCCTGAAGGAGAGCGCCGGCAAGGCCGCCCACACGTTGACGGAGCAGCTCAAGTCCTGGGGAGGAGAGGCGCTGGAGAAAACCACCGAGGCGAGCGGCAAGGCGGCGCATGCGCTCGCCGTGGAGGCCAGAGAGCTCGGGACGCGTTCGCTGGCCGTTGCCAAGGGCGCGGCGATCGGGATGTGGGAAGGGGCGAGGGATGCGCTCCATGAGTCAGAAGAGACGAGAAAGGAAGCCGAGCGGCAAGAAGAGAAGGACCAAGAAGTCGCAACATGAGCCGAACCGCGACGCATCGCTTCCGGAGCAGTGATCGGGCGTGTCCGATGCCGGCACCCGATGCCACCGAGACTCCGTTCCCATGCGTTTGAGCGGATCGAATGGTCAAGGCTCAAACACCCCTCGCGAGTAACGGGCTGGCTCTTCAGATCTGGCAGAGCAAATACCGTTATCTCGGGACGGGGGATGGGGCGGCCGAAACTTCGGTCGCCGATACGTGGCGGCGGGTCGCCCGAGCCGCTGCGAGCGGCGAGACCGATGCACCGGGCTGGGAGCACGAATTTTACGGGGCCGTCGAGGGATTTCGGTTTCTCCCGGCCGGCCGTATCCTCGCCGGCGCGGGAACGCATCATCGCACAACGCTCTTCAACTGCTTCGTGATGGGCTATATCGAAGACTCGTTGGAGGGGATCTTCGAGCAGCTGAGAGATTCGGCCGTCACGATGCAGCGGGGTGGTGGCATCGGTGTCGATTTCTCTACCCTCAGACCTCACGGGGCTCAAGCCGCCGCGAGTGGTGCCACGGCATCCGGACCCGTGTCTTTCATGGGCGTGTGGGACGCCATGTGTGCCGCCCTTCTTTCGACCGGCGCCCGGAGGGGGGCCATGATGGGCACGTTGCGCTGCGATCATCCGGACATCGAGGCTTTTATCGATGCCAAGCGGCGCAAGGGCGCGCTCACCAATTTCAATCTATCGGTTCAGGTGACCGACGATTTCATGAGGGCCGTCGCCGAGGACGCGGAGTGGCCGCTGTGTTTTCCGCTGCGGGGCCAGGCGGGCCGAGCCGAAGTCACGCCCATTCGCTGGTCTGGCTCCACCTCAGACGTGCCCTGCCAGGTGCACAGGCGGGTCTCTGCGAGAGCGCTCTGGAGGCGGCTGATGGACGCGGTCTACGAGACGGCGGAGCCCGGGGTCTTATTCATCGATCGCATCAATCATCTCAACAACCTCTATTATCGCGAGCAGATCACGTCCACCAATCCCTGCGGAGAAATACCGCTGCCGGCATACGGTGCCTGTGATCTAGGCTCCATCAACCTCACAGCCTTCGTCGAACACCCGTTCACCGAGCAGGCGACGCTCGACCATCGGCGTCTCGGTGAGACGGCAGCAGTGGCGACACGGTTCCTGGACAACATTATTGATATCTCGGAGTTTCCGCTGCCAGCTCAGGCCGAGGAGGCCCGCGGCAGCCGTCGTGTCGGCCTGGGGATCACCGGTCTTGGCGACGCGCTCATCATGCTCGGGCTCGACTACGACAGCGAAGCGGCGCGGGCCGCGGCCGAGGGCGCGTTGCGCGTGATTCGGGACGCGGCCTATCGCACCTCGATAGGGTTGGCTCTCGAGAGAGGCAGCTTCCCCTATTTCGAGCCGGAACCGTTTCTCGCCGGCGCTTACGCAAGGGAGTTGCCGGAGGACATTCGAGATGGCATTGCGCGGGACGGCATCCGTAACAGCCATCTGATAGCCATCGCACCGACCGGAACCATCAGTCTGCTGGCCGGAAACGTTTCCAGCGGTATCGAGCCGGTCTTCGCGTTCGAGGCCAAGCGCCGGATACTGAGTCGCGAAGGTCGCTTCGAGACGCATGAGACGGTCGATCATGCGTTCGATCTATGGCGGCGCGACGCCGGTCGTGGAGACTCCTTGCCGGGTTGCTTTGTGACCGGCCGGGATCTGTCTCCGGAGGCGCATCTGAAAATGCAGTCCGTTCTCCAGCCCCTGGTCGACAACTCGATCTCCAAGACGATCAATGTGCCGGAGACGATCTCCAGAGGCGAGTTCGAATCCATCTATCGGCGCGCGTACGAGTGGGGTCTCAAAGGCTGCACGGCCTTTCGCCCGAATCCAGTGACCGGCGCGATTCTCTCGGATACGCAGCCCGGGCCTCCTGGCTTTCATTGCTGTGCACCCGAGCGGGAAGGGGATTGAGTGGCCTTACGTTGTGCCGCCTAGGATCATAGTCTGGCTCACGGTCTACGCCATGGCGATGGCAAACGTCGAGGCGGTGGTGGTGGTTTATCTTCGAAGCATCTACTACCCGGACAACCCCCTCGTGATATTCCCGTTATCCCTCCTCTCGGAGCGGGATCTGCTCATCGAGATCGTCCGAGAGCTCGCGACTCTGGTGATGATCTCTGGCGTTGCGGCACTTGCCGCGAGAAGCCTCGTCATGGCTTTCGCTGCGTTCGTATACGTGTTCGGGGTGTGGGACATCTTCTACTACGCCTGGCTGAAGCTCATGATCGGCTGGCCGGTGGCCTGGCTCGAGTGGGATCTGCTGTTTCTCATACCCTGGCCCTGGCTGGGTCCCTGGATCACGGCGGCTCTGATCGCGCTCCTGTTCGCTGCCTGGGGGTGTTGGGCCTTGACGGGGCCGAACGCTGTGCGGTTCCCTCGGGGGGCGTCGATCGTGTTCGCGGCCGGCGCGTTGCTGGTGCTGGCGAGTTTCCTGGCGCCGGCGGTCCCGCTCCTGCGGGGAGGCGAGGTTGCGTTTCAAAGTTTCCGCCCGGGCGGCTTCCTGTGGGCCTTTTTTATCCCCGGCTACCTGCTGATGGTCGTGGGGCTGTCGTGGGTGGTAAGGATCTCTCGCGCCGCTCGGGTCGTCGGCTGATTGACGGCGAGGCGTTGCGCCCCCTCAACCGACGGG
>Ga0224508_10002241_pt1 | contig 16665 bp, 17 predicted proteins | sample SF_Jan12_sed_USG_4_FD_170157 | JGI IMG/M metagenome (GOLD analysis project Ga0224508, IMG submission 170157) | Sediment microbial communities from San Francisco Bay, California, United States - SF_Jan12_sed_USGS_21 | ecosystem: Environmental > Aquatic > Marine > Sediment | place: USA... | reverse complement strand
CACGCCCGGGCACCGGCAGATGAACCGCTCACCCAAACGAGCGTACGAGCAACACGACCGCAGAGATCCCGAGCATGACGGCGATGAGCCGGTCGAAGCTCCGAGAGCTGAGTCGGTCCCGGAGTCGGGTACCGAGGGGAACGGCGGCGAGGGCCGGGCCGCAGGCGAGGAGCGTGGCCAACCAGAGCCCACTCAGCTCGTCGCCGGCGACGAGCACCACCAGCTGAGCGGTCCCGGCCAGCGCGAACAGGACCGTGACCGACAGTATGAACCCCTGACGGTCCAACCGGTAGCTGTGGATCCAGGTGCCGACGAGGGGCCCGGAGATCCCTATCGAACCCTGCAGGAACCCGCCACCGAGCCCGACGACGGGCGCCCAGCGGCGGGAGACCTCGGGCGGGATCGCCCGATCGGGTGTCCGGAAGAACAGCACGACGTACCAGAACACGGCGACGGCCAACAACACGACCAGGGGTTCGTCCGGCACGGTGACCAACAGGAGCGTGCCGAGCACGGCGCCGACCACGCCGGCACTCCCGAGCACAGGCAGGTCGCGGGTCGAACGAAGGTGGGAACGCTCGCGCCACGCGAGGACGGCGTTGAGGAGCAGATTCGGCAGCGCCGTGACGATCACTGCTTCCTCGAGACCGATGAACAGCGAGATCGTCGGAACGGCGACGAGCGGCACGCCCATTCCGGTGATGCTCTTCAGCAACGATCCCGAGCCGATCGCGACCAGGATTATGACGATCTCGGTTCCGCTCACGGAACCGCGATGGTAAGTGGTACCGGGATGGGCCGCGGATTCAGGTGGCGATGAGCATGCCGCCGTCGACGACCACGACCTGGGCGGTCGTCAAGTCGCTGCCGGCGATGAGCCCCAGGATGGCGTCGGCGACATCGTCGGGCTCGCACACGGCCTTGAGTGGCGCCCGGTCCGCCGCTACATCCCTGACGAAGTCGTGGACGTCCTCGCCCTGGCCCTCGATCCACCAGCGACCGGTGACGAAACCCGGGGCCACCGCATTGACCCGCACCTCGGGTGCGAGCACCCTGGCCATCGTGACGGTCAGGTTGTTGAGCGCAGCCTTCGACGCACAGTAGGGCAACGAGCTCCCGACACCAGCGACGCCCGACACCGACGACACGTTGACGACCTCGGCGCCTCCGTCGGCCCGCAGGCGGTCGGCCGCGGCACGCATCATCTGGAAGGGCCCGATGCAGTTGACGGCGAAGATCCGCTGCCAGTCGTCGGCATCGGTCCCGTCGAGATCGTCGTGGGGGACGAACACCGTGGTACCCGCGCTGTTGACCAGCACGTCGAGGCGACCGAACGCATCGACGACCGAGTCGACGACCCGCCGGCAATCGGCATCATCGGCCACGTCGCCCCGGACGGCGATCGCATCGACACCCGCGTCCCGCGCGAGCGCGGCCGTCTCGTCGGCCGCATCGGCGGAACGGCTGTAGTTCACCGCCACCGAACAACCACGGGACGCGAGCTGGAGTGCGGTGGCACGGCCGATACCGGTGCCCCCACCGGTGACGAGCGCCGCCCTGCCTGAGAGCTCCATGGCCGCAACCTAGCCTCACGAGCACGACAACTGCGTGGTCGACCGGGCAGACTGTCTGCCGCCGACGAGCTCCTCCAGGGGGAAACATGTTGCACAGTCCGTTCGACGACGTCGAGATCCCCGATGTCGCGCTGACACCGTTCGTGCTCGAGCACGCCGCCACCCGCGCCGACGCACCGGCACTGATCGATGGCCCGTCCGGGCGCACGATCACTTACGGCCAGCTGGCCGACATGGTCCATCTCGTCGCAGGCGGACTGGTGGCACGGGGCTTCGAGAAGGGCGACGTCATCGGCGTGATGCTCCCCAACATGCCCGAGTACGCGCTCGCCTTCCACGGGCCCGCGCTGGCCGGCGGCGCAGCCACGACCATCAACCCCACCTATACCGCGGAGGAGGTCAACCATCAGCTGACCGACTCGGCGGCGAAGTCGCTGGTCACCATCGAGATGTTCCTCGAGACGGCCAAGGAGGCCGCCAAGGGCACGGCCGTCGAGGAGATCTTCGTCGTCGGCGAGGCCGACGGCGCCACACCGTTCGCATCGCTGCTGTCGGGCGACCGGCTCGACCGACAGGTTCCGGTCGACCCGACGAACGATGTCGTCGTGCTGCCGTATTCGAGCGGCACGACCGGGCGCTCGAAGGGAGTGATGCTGACACACCGCAACCTGGTGGCAAACCTCATCCAGACCGCCAGCCCGATCGAGATCGCGAGCCACGATGCCTTCGTGGCCGTGCTGCCCTTCTTCCACATCTACGGAATGCAGGTCTTGATGAACCTCGGGCTGCGCCACGGGTGCAAGGTCGTCACCGTGCCCCGGTTCGACCTCGAGCAGTTCCTTCGCCTCAACCAGGACGAGAGGGCGACGTGGGCGTTCGTCGTCCCGCCGATGGTGCTCGCCCTCGCCCACCATCCCATGGTCGATCAGTTCGATCTGACGGGTCTGAAACGGATCTTTTCGGGCGCAGCGCCCCTGGGCGGCGAGATCGCCGACGCCGCATCGGCCCGGGTGGGCGCCACGGTGGTGCAGGGCTACGGCATGACCGAGCTGAGCCCCGTGAGCCATGCCTTTCCCGAGAACTTCACCGAAAAGACCGGTTCGGTCGGTCAGCTCCTTCCCAGCACCGAGGCCCGTATCGTCGACGACGCCGGCGACGACGTGTCGCTCGGCGAACGGGGCGAGCTGTGGATCCGGGGGCCGCAGGTGATGAAGGGCTATCTCGAGAACGCAGCGGCAACGGCTGCCACGATCGACGACGACGGCTGGCTCCACACCGGCGACGTCGCCGTCGCCGACGAGGACGGGTACTACTGGATCGTCGACCGGCTCAAGGAGCTCATCAAGTACAAGGGCTTCCAGGTCCCGCCGGCCGAGCTCGAGGCGTTGCTCATCACCCACGAGTCCATCATCGATGTCGCCGTCATCGGCGTGCCCGACGACGAGGCCGGTGAACTGCCGAAGGCGTTCGTGGTCGTGAACCCGGGCGCCGAGCTCTCGGCGGCCGATGTCCAGGAGTTCGTCGCCGGCCACGTCGCTCACTACAAGCAGATCCGCATGGTCGAGTTCATCGACGAGATCCCGAAGTCGGCGTCGGGCAAGATCCTGCGCCGCTTCCTGCGCGACCAGACCTAGTAGTCGATGCCCTTCTTGGCCACGATGCCCGAATCGTACGCATGCTTGACATGGCGCATCTCGGTGACCGTGTCGGCGATGTCGATCAGCGCCTGAGGCGCGTCGCGGCCGGTGATCACGATGTTGACGTGATCGGGTCGGCCGGCGATCGCCTCGAGCACCGGCTCCGTCTCGATCCAACCCCAGGTGAGCAGGTAGGTCAGCTCGTCGAGGATCACGAGACGGTGCTCGCCGGCCTCGATGACGGCTTTCGCCGTGTCCCATGCGGCCCGGGCGACCGCCTGGTCGTGGGTCAGATCATCGGAGTCCCACGTGAATCCCTCGCCGAGCGACTGCCAGTCGACACCGAGCCGGCGCCCGATCTTCTCCTCTCCCACCTGCCAGTCGCCCGACTTCACGAACTGGAGCACTGCGACCTTCCAGCCCTGGGCGAGTCCTCGGATCATCACGCCGAATGCAGCAGTCGACTTTCCTTTCCCGTCGCCGGTGTTCAAGAGGACGAGCGACTTCACCGTTCGACCGCCGTCGCGCCGAGGATCCTCGGTGGGCGGCGTCTCGACCGTCGGATCGTCGCTCATGATCGTTCCTTCCGGCGACGAGGGATGACGATGACACCCTCGCCATCGTCGATGACCTCGACCTGAGCACCGTAGTGATGCCACAACAGCTCGTGATCGAGCACGTCGCGGGGGCTACCGGACGCCACGACCCTGCCATCTGCCAGTAGCACCAGCCGGTCGGTGTACTGCCCGGCGAGCGTCAGGTCGTGCAGCGTCGTGATGACTGCGAGCCCGGCGTCTGCTCGCAGATCGTCGACGAGCTCGAGGACCTCTTGTTGATGCCCGATGTCGAGCGATGTCGTCGGCTCGTCGAGCAGGAGAACGGGCGCATCCTGCGCGAGCGCCCGCGCGACGAACACCCGCTGCCGCTCCCCTCCCGACAAGGTGTCGAGCTGCCGATCGGCGAGCGTCTCCAGCCCGAGTCGTTGCAGAACGGCCGTTGCGATCCGGATGTCGTCGCCGCCGATGGCGAGGCCGCGCGGAAGATGAGGGGTGCGCCCCAGCAGGACGTAGTCGAGAACCCGCACCCGATCGGGCACCACCGGCGACTGGGCGACGAATGCCACCCGGCGGGCCCGTTGGAGCGGGCTGAGACGGGTCGCATCGACGCCCGACAGCCGGACGACCCCCGTGTATGGAACGAGTCCGAGCAGGGCACGGAGCAGCGTCGATTTGCCGGCACCGTTCGGTCCGATGACGGTGACCCAGTCCCCGGCCGCCACCGACAGGTCGACGTGCTCGACGATGTCAGCCGACCCGATGCGGACCCCTACGTCGGCGCACTCGATCGCAACGGTGGTTCCCGTCGTGGTCGCGTCGGGGTCGTGGTTCAGCTCGGTGGTCACCGGAACGTCACCGCTCGTGTGCGGAGGATGAACAAGAAGAACGGCGCACCGAAGAAGGCCGTGACCACGCCGATGGGCAGCTCGGCGGGCTGTTCGACGGTGCGAGCTCCGAGATCGGCCAACGCCAGGAACGCCGCGCCGAAGAGGAACGACAACGGCACGACAACCCGGTTGCTCGTGCCGAATGCGAGTCGGACGGCGTGGGGGACCACGAGGCCGACGAAACCGATCAGACCGCTCACCGACACCGCGGCGGCCGCCGCGAGCGAGGCCGCGACCAGCACGAGCAGCCGCACCCGTTTCGCGTTGACACCGAGGGTCGCGGCTTCGTCGTCACCGACCGCCAACACGTCGAGGGTGCGGCGGCTCCACAACAACACGGCTGTCGACACGGCGGCATACGGCAACAACAAGAGGACCTCGTCCCAGCCACTCGTACTGAGCCGGCCGAGGATCCAGGAGAACACCTGCCGGATGGTGTCGGTATTGCGGCTCTGCACGTAGGTCTGCAGCGCGGTGAAGAAGCTCGCCACGGCGACTCCTGCGAGCAACAGGCTCACCGTTGATGCACCACGACGACCTGATCCACCGACCGCGAACGTCATGACGACCGCCGCGAACGCGCCGGCGAACGCCGCGATGGGGACCGCATCGAAGACACCTGACGCGTCACCGGCGCCCGACACGAATGCGATGGTCGCGCCGAGGCCGGCGCCGGCCGCGATGCCGAGCAGGTAGGGGTCGGCGAGCGGATTCCGGAAGACGCCCTGGTAGGCCGCACCCGATATCGCCAAGAGCCCGCCGACCAGGAGACCGAGGACGACTCTCGGCAGCCGTATGTCCCACACGATCGCGGCCTCGGTGGGTGTCAGCCCGGATTCGACATCGATGCCGGGCACGTGATCGAGCAGCTCGAGCGCCACTCGATCGAGGCGCAGCGAGACCGGTCCGAGACCGACGCCGAGGACGAATGCCACGGCGATCGCGATGACGCCCGCGCCCAGCCAGCTCGCCCTGAGGCGGACCGGCTGGGCGGTGGTCATGATCAGTTCACCTCGGCCGGGGTGATCGCATCGGTGATGGTGGCGAAGAACTCGACGATGCGGGGCCCCCAGCGGGATGCGATGTCGTCGTCGAGCTCGATCACGCGGCCCTCGCGTACGGCTGTCAGCTCGTCCCAGCCCGGCCGGGCAGCCACCGTCGACGCATCCTGGCCACAACACTTCGTGTCGGCCAGGAAGATGAAGTCGGGGTCTTGTTCGAGGATGTACTCGACCGAGAGCTGCGGGAAGCCGAACCCGTCGACGTCGGCTTCGTCCGCGATGTTCACCAGCCCCGCCATGCTGTACACGGACCCGATGAAGGTGGCCGAGGTCGCCGAGAACAGAGTGTCGTCGAGCTCGTGATAGTAGGTGGGCGCGGGATCGAGGTCGGTCGTGGCCGCCGCCAGATCGTCCAGGTCGGCTCGCATCTGCACCTCGAGCGCGGCGGCCTCGTCCCGGTGCCCCGTCACGATGCCGAGCTGTTCCATCTGGGCATAGGTGTCGTCGAGCGTGTTCGCCGAGAAGTGCTGCATCGCCGGTATGTCCAGCGCCGTGAGCGCCGAGACGACATCGCCGGGGTCGAAGGACATGATCACGAGATCGGGCTCGAAGGTCGCGATCGCCTCGACGTTCGGCTCGAACCCGCTCAGGTCGGTCGTCGGCGCCTCGGGCGGGTGGTCGGAGAACTCGTCGACCGCGATGACCTGGTCACCGGCACCGATAGCGAAGAGGATCTCCGTCGATGCCGGCGAGATCGAGATAATGCGCCGTGGCATGGCGTCGATCACGACATCGACCCCTGACGAATCGGTGATGGTGACCGGGAAGGAGGCCGGTGCCTCGGGCACCGTGCCACTCGTCGCGATGCCGTCGGCGCCGCTGCTGCTGCACGCCGCTGCCGCGAGCGCGAGGAGCGCGGCCAGCGCGACGAGTGCGAGTCGGGATCTGTCGAACAAGAATCCTCCTGTCGGTCGAGTGCACGCTCGGCCGACAGAGGAGCTCTGTCGAACCAAACCCTTCCTCGAGGGCTTCATCGGTTCGTCGACGCTGCGAGCTCGACCGGACTCACCTCGCCGAGCGAGGTTCTACCGTTGCGGGACAGTGCCGGGATTCCACCGGACTTCGGACTCACGCCGTGGTGACGTTCCCGAATGCTACGGCAGCAGTCGGCGCACTGCTACCCGATCCCTCGTGGGAGGTCGGCGAGTCGGCGGCCGCGGATGGCGCCGATGGTCGCGCCCGGTCCACTGGTGCCCGCGCAGTACGGTTTCGGCATGCGCCTGGTCCGTCAGCCGATCGATGTGACCCGGCGGCGCATCGCGGGAGAGGTCAGGCGGATGCTGGCCGGCTCGGCCGACGCACAGCGGGCACCTTCGGTCCGCGAGCCGGGCGACGAAGGACTCTTCGGACGGGAGTCCTCGGCGTGGATCGTCCACAGCGACCTGTCATCGCTCGTCGGCGGCATCCGGGCGCTGCTCCTACAGACGCTTCATCCACCCACCATGGCCGGCGTCGCCGACCACTCGAGCTACCGGGACGATCCGCTCGGCCGTCTCCAGCGGACCGGCTCGTTCCTCGGACGAACCGTTTTCGGACCGACCGACGACGCCGAGATGGCCATCGCACAGGTGAGAGCGATCCACGACCGGGTCACCGGGACCACACCCGGCGGCGAACCGTACGCAGCCAACGATCCGCATCTGCTCACCTGGGTTCACGTCACCGAGGTCCAGAGCTTCCTGGCCGCACACCAGCGCTACGGATCGGTTCGGCTCTCGGGCGACGACGCCGACCGCTATGTCGCCGAGATGGCGACCGTCGGCCTGCGGTTGGGCATGCTCGACGCACCGCTCACGGTCGCCGAGCTCGACGCCGTCGTCGAGTCGTACCGTCCCGAGCTACGCATCGATGCCCAGGCTCGTGACGCCATCCGGTTCCTCATGATGCCGCCCCTGTCGTTCGTGGCGCGGGGACCGTATGTGCTCCTGTTGGGCGCCGCCACCGCGCTGTTACCGCGCTGGGCCCGCATGAAGCTGCGCCTACCGCTCGCGCCCGGCGTCGATCCACTCCTGATCCGGCCGGCGGCGACAGTGCTGTTGCGCACGCTGGGATGGGCGCTCGGCGCCTCGGCGTCTCCTCCCGATGCCGTTGGAGACGGCGATGACGCGGCGGCGGACATGCCGAGGACGACCTCGTCGCGCTGATTTCACTCTCCGCCATGCTGCCGACCGACGACCACGGATTGCCCCAGACCTGACGATTGGCCCGGGCTCGGGGTGTTCGGCGAACCTACAGGACGACGATGACACTGACCTTTCCACTCGACCAAGACGAGACGGCGCACTATCGGCGCGAGGGTTGGCTCTTGGTGAAGGAGATCCTCGGAGCCGAGGATCTGGCCGAGCTCGACAGGGCCGTGGGAGAAGTCGCCCAATCGGCGCTCAGCGGCGGTGAGGCCGCCGGACACATCGAGCTGGAGCCCGCGGACACGGGAACCCAGCCCGCGGTGCGGCGCATTCTCCATCCCTACGAACGACACCCGGCCTTCCGCTCGATCGCACACGACCCGCGCATCGTCGACCGAGTCGAATCCCTGCTCGGGCCCGACCTCGACCTTCAACACGGCAAGCTCAACTGGAAACCGGCCCGGGTCGGATCGCCGGTCGAGTGGCACCAGGATCTGGGCTACTACCCCCACACCAACGACGGTGTGTTGGCGGTCCTGATCTACATCGACGACGCGACCGAAGCCAACGGCTGCGTCCAGGTGCTGTCGCGCCGACACCGGGAGTATCTCGATCATGGGACCCCCGGCGGCGATTTCGCCGGTCGAATCGCCGAGCAGGTTCTTCCCGATGTCGAGCCTCGGTTGCTACCCGCGCCAGCCGGCAGCGCGATCTTCCTGCATGGATTGACGCCACACGCCTCGCTGCCCAATCGCTCGCATGCCGACCGGCGCACGCTGATCTTCGCGTACCGCGCGGGAGACGCCTACCCGCTCTTCTATGGCACGAGAACCGTCGACGACGAGGCAGCGCCGCGGCCCGTCCGTGGCGAGCGGGCCCGCCACGCTCGCTTCGGCGGACCGCCGCCGATCGTCCCGCGGATCGATGGCACCAGTTCGCTCTACGATCTGCAGGCCGGCAGCGCAGCGCCCGACTGACCGGGTCGGCTCAATACATGAGCATGGCGCCACTGACGTTGATGGTGGCGCCACTGATGAACGAGGCGTGGTCGCTGGCCAGGAACACCACGGTGCCGGCGAGCTCCGCCGGGTCGGCCACTCGGCCGAGCGGCGTCGCGGTTCGGAGGCTCTCGAGCACCTCGGGCTGAAGACCGTCCATCAGCATCGGCGTGTCGACCATTCCAGGCGACACCGCGTTGACGGTGATCTGGTCGGGGCCGTACGTCCGTGCCAGCCCCCGCACCATGGACACGATCCCACCCTTGGAGGCCGAGTAGACGACCGACCCCCCGAATCCGCCGGTCCACCAGCCCTGTGAGGTGAACGCCACGATTCGACCGCCCTCACCCTGGTCCTTCATGGCATCGGCCGCCGCACGACAGAGGAAGAAGCCGGCCTTCAGGTTGGTGTCGACCTGGAAATCCCAATCGGCCTCGGTTACTTGGTCGATCGAGTCGCGGCGGCGAAGGACCGCGGCCAAGTGGGCCAGAACGAAGACGTTGCCCAGCTCCGAGCGAGCACGCGCCACGAGCGCGTCATGGCCGTCGATGTCGGTGAGGTCGGCCCCCACCGCGATGTGGCCGTCACCATCGAGGCCGGCGACCACCTCGTCGACCGCGGCCTGGTGGAGATCTACCGCCATGACCCTCGCGCCGGTCGACGCGAACGCGTCGACCACCGGCCGACCCATGCCACCGGCGGCACCGGTCACGATCACGCCTCTGCCTTCGAGTCCAGCGCCCACGCTCCAGGTCATGACTCGCTCCGATATCGCTCGACGACTTCCTCGAGGACCTCGATCCCCAGACCAGGCCCGGTCGGCGGATACACCCATCCATCGAGGTGGCCCGCCGGCGTCGTGACGAGCTCGTGTTGCATGGGGTTGTCGAGCGGTTTGAGCTCGAACAGCTTGCAGGCCGGACTACTGAAGCTCACGGCCAGGCTGGCCGCGCCGACTATGGCCGACGACCAGGAGTGAGCGTTCGCCTGTCGACCGTACTGCTCGACTCGGTCGGCAACCCGCTTGAACCCGGTGATGCCCTCGGCCCGACCAGGGTCGCATCCGACGACATCGACCGTGCCCGTCGCCAAAACCCGCTCGAAGCCCTCGACGGTCCACTCCTTCTCGCCATACGCCATGGCGGTTCTGGTCTTCGACCTCAACGTGGCGTACCCCTCGGGATCCCACGCACCGAGTGGCTCCTCGATCCACATGATGTCGAACTCGTCGAACGCTTGAGTGCGCTTCACCGCGGTGGGCACGTCCCACTTGATCGCCCATCCGAGGTCGATCATCAGACTCTTGTCGGGTCCAATTGCCTCGCGCATCGCCCCCACGTACGCGACGTCGCGGTCGTGTTCGAACCCCAGACGGGCGTCGCCTCGCTTCCCGAACCCGACCTTCATGCCTTGCAGGCCGGTCGACAACCACTCGAGCGCTTCGTCGGCCATCTCGGGGATCGACTCGTAGTGGGCGTGGGACGAGGCGACCGCAGGCAGCCGCTCGTGAACGGCACCGCCCAACAACTCGAGGACGCTGCGGTCGAGCACCTTGCCCTTCAGATCCCAGAGGGCGATGTCGATGGCCGCAATCGCGAACGACGCAATGCCACCGGCGTAGCCGTACCACCAGGCTCGATCCTTCAGCGATCGATGAATTGCGTCGGTGTTCACCGGATCCTGACCGATGACCAGCTCGGCCATGCCTTCGATGACGGCCTTGGTGGCCAGGTTCGACTCGGGCCACATGGTGACGGACTCGCCCCATCCGACCACACCGTCGTCGGTCGTGATCCGAACGAGACACAGGTGGCGGAGCGCATTGAAGTCATTCGGTTCCGGATAGTTGACCGGGATCGCCTCGACCTTCTTGACCTTCACGATCGCTCCTTCGGTACAAGTGCCGTACTAGTTCGGCGGCTGGATCAGCTCGAGGGTGACGCCGTTGGGGTCGCGCAGGTAGCAGGCCTTGGCGCCGGTGTTGGGGCCACTGGTGACGGTGACCGGCGCCGGACTCACCGCCAACCCCCCGGCGTCGATGGCTCGCTGCCAGACCGAGTCGATGTCGATGACTCGAATGGCGATGTGGACGTTGCCGGGGTTGGCCGTTGCCATGTCGTTGGCCTGCTTCTCGGCGACCCGATAGTCGAGGACCTCGAGCATGGCTCCACCGGGCAGCTCGATCATCCCGGCGTCCAACACGACTCCGGGGTATCCGGTCACGTCGGACAGGTACGCACCGTCGAGAGTGCGCCGCCACAGCGGGTCGACCCCGAGGAGTGCCGACCAGAATGCCAATGTCTCGTCGACGTCGGAGACCGTGATGCCGATGTGTTGAAGACACGTGATGTCGGCGACGGTGCTCGCGTTCACCATGTGACCAATCCTCCTCCATAGTTCAGCGATTGCCCCGTTATGTAGCCGGCGTCGTCGGACAGTAGGAACCGGATGTAGCCGGCCAGCTCATCGGGCGACGCGGCGCGTCCGAGCGGTACGCCCGCCAAGCGGGCCGTGGAGAGCTCGTCGGGTGTCATGCCCCGCAGCGGGGCCACCTGCGCCAGTACGGCGTCTTGCATCGGCGTGTCGATGACGCCGGGACAGACGGCATTGACTCGAATGGGGATCGATGCCAGCTCGTAGGCGAAAGATCGGGTCACCGACAGGACCGCCGCCTTGGACGCGGCGTAGACGCCGGCCTCGGTCGTATTGGTGAGCTTGGCCGAGCTCGATGAGAGGTTCACGATCGCCCCACCCGGTGGCATCGTCGGTCCGATGCCCTGGCAGAGGAAGAACGGAGCCTCGGCATTGACGGTGAAGATCGTACGCCAATCCTCGACGCTGAACTCGGTGAGGCTCTTCAACCGGATGATCCCTGCCGCGTTCACCAGGTAGTCGACACCGTCTCCGGCGTCCACAACGCGTCGCCGGTCGCCGAGATCGGCCAGGTCGGCGACCACGACCTCGGCTCCGGCCTCGGCGACAGCACGCAGTCCGAGCTCGTTCACGTCGGTCGCCACCACATCGATGCCGTCAGCCAGGAGTCGCGTCGCGACTGCGGCCCCGATGCCGCTTCCCGCGCCCGTCACGAGCGCTCGACCGGACAGTGCACTGACCACGTTCTACCCTCCCGCTCCAGAGGACTGGAATCGGTTCCAACTGGCAGGCAAGTTATCCGTCCCACCCGACTCGCGCCACGCCGCTTGTCCGCCCGCGCCGGTCCCGGGGGTGAGTTGACCACCGCCGCGGCCTCGGTTAGCTTCGTACAGGAAACGTTTCCGGTCGCAACCTGCACCGGATGGGGAGGGCCCAGTAATGAGAACGAGTCTCCGATGGATGATCACCCTGCTGGTGATCATCTCCTTGATCGCCGCTTCGTGCGGCAGCGACGACGATGGCGATACTGCGGCCGACGACGAGCCGGCGGCTGAGGAGCCCGCAGCCGAAGAGCCAGCCGCCGAGGAACCAGCTGCCGAGGAACCAGCCGCCGAGGAACCAGCCGCGGAAGGTGCAACAGGCACCATCGGTTACATCTCGCTCGGCGACTCCGTCCCCTTCGTGAAGTTGGTCTCCGATTCTGTGGTCGCCGAGGCGGAGGCCGCAGGGCTCGACTTGGTGTTCTGCGACTCAGAGATCGACGCGGCGATAGCCCTGGAGTGCGCGCAGCTCTTCGCGACGCGCAACGTCGAGGTCGTCCTGAACTTCCAGGTCGATCAGGCCTCGAGCCCGGAGATATGTGCCGCCTACAACGACGTCCCGACCATCGCGATCGACATCGTCCAGGAGCCCTGCCAGGTGTCGTTCATGGGAGCCGACAACAACGGCGCCGGCGTCCTCGCCGGCTCGGCGATGGGTCAGTTCATCTCGGACGAATTCGGATGCGAGTACGACGCCTACGTCTCGCTCGAGTCGACCGCTGCAGGCGACGCGAACACCGCGCGCATGGGTGGCTACCGCGAGGGGTTCACCCAGCACTGCCCCCTAGTCAATGAGCGGATCCTCGATGGAGCCGATCGCACGGATAGTGCCCTCGAGCAGATGACCGACCTCCTGCCCGCACTACCCGGCGAGCGGATCGTGGTCGTCGCCATCAATGAGGACGGGATCATCGGTGCGCTCGCCGCGGCTCGCACGCTCGGCCGCGAGAGCGACCTGTACTACTCGGGTCAGGGGACCGATCCGAGCATCTGGTGCGAGGTGCGCGACAACCCCAACTACGTGGCTTCGACGGCGTACTTCCCCGAGCGCTATGGCGAGCTGCTCATCCCCGCCGCACAGGCGATTCTCGCCGGTGAGCCCGTCGAGGAATTGATCTTCACCGAGCACGAGGTCATCACGGCCGAGAACATCGAGGATGTCTACGAAGTGACCGACTGCGGCTGACCCACCAGCCCGACAATCGACCGTGACCGACCCCGCCGAGAAAGATAATCTCACCCTCGACCCCGCAACCGCTCCTGTCGTTGCGACCGTGGGAATCAGGAAGTCCTTCGGCGGGGTCGAGGTTCTCAAGGGAATCGACCTCGAAGCGAGCGGCGGTTCTGTCGTGGCCCTCCTGGGCGAAAACGGAGCCGGCAAGTCCACGCTCGTGAAGATCATCGTGGGCGACTACACACCAAGTGCGGGCTCGATAGTGGTGGATGGCGTGGCTCACTCGGCGCTGACACCCGTCGAGTCGCGTGCCGCCGGGATCTCGATGATCGCCCAGGAGTTCAACGATGCGCCCACCCTGAGCGTCGCCGAGAACATCTCGCTCGGACGCATCCCCCATCGATACGGCGTCGTCAACTGGCGCGAGGTCGATCGGCGAGCACGTGAGGTGCTGAGCTCACTCGAGGCCCATGTCGACATCGGTGCCGACGTTTCGTCGCTCACCGTTGGCGAAAGGCAGTTCGTCGAGATCGCCAGGGCGATGAGCAACGATGCACGGGTGCTGATCCTCGACGAGCCGACCGCCGCGCTGTCCCACCACGAAGCCGAGGTCCTCTTCAGCCGCATCAGACGGCTCCGCGACCAGGGCAAAGCGATCATCTACATCACTCACCGGCTCGACGAGGTGTTCGCCATCTCGGATCGCGTTCACGTGCTTCGTGACGGCGACACCGCACTCCAAGCCGACACCGACGCCGTCGATCGCGACCAGCTGGTTGGCGCGATGGTCGGTCGGTACGACCTCGGAAAGGGACGGCCGGCGATGTCCGAAGTGCCGGTAGGCGAGGTCGCACTGCGCTGGCAGGGCGCCTCGAGTCATCGACAGTTCTCCGATATCGACATCGAGGTGCGTCGAGGCGAGGTCGTCGCTCTCTACGGAAAACTCGGCTCGGGCGCCCTCGAAGTCGGCCGCAGCGCGTTCGGACTCGAGCCGATCGATGCTGGATCGCTGGAGGTCGGGGGCGAGGTCGTCGATCTGACCAATCCTGTCGACGCGGTCGCGCTCGGTATCGGATTCCTCAGTGAGGACCGCAAAGTGGGCGGGGCATTCTCGTCCAGACCGGTCGGCGAGAACGTCGCGGTTGCCTCATGGCCACGACTCGCGACAGCAGGACTCCTCACGGCCGACGTCGAGCAGAACGCCCTCGATCGGTGGTTCGACCGGCTCGCCATACGGAGCAGTGGAAAATCCGGACAACCCATGGAGGAGCTGTCGGGAGGCAACCAGCAAAAGGTGCTGGTTGCCCGCTGGCTCGAACGCCACGCCAACGCTCTGGTTCTGCTCGAACCGACCCGAGGTGTCGACGTCGGTGCACGCGCCGACCTGTACGGGGTGCTCCGTCAGCTTGCCTCCGAAGGAGCGGCGATCATGATCGTGACCTCCGACTACGAGGAGGTCGTCGCCGTTGCCGACCGCTCGTATGTCATCGCCAAGGGCCGCACCACCGCCGAGCTCGAGGGCGACGACATCACCATGAACGCACTTCTCGCCCATGCCGGTGGCTGACATGACCGAAACGACGCTCGAAAATGCGGCCCCGGTCAGAGGTCCGGGCGCCCCGAGTCGGCTCAGCCAGCGCGTCGCCGCGCTTCCGGAGACGGCAGCGTTGCTTCTCGTGCTCATCGGGCTCATCGTCTATTTCTCGTTCGCGTCGGAGTTCTTCTTCGACTTCGACAACTTCGTCAACATCGGCCAGAACACCGCCGTCGTCGGCATCATCGCGATGCCGGCCACGATCCTGTTGATCGGCGGCCAGGTGGACCTCTCGGTCGGATCCGTCGCTGGTCTGCTCGGTATGACCATGGCCGTCGCAACGACGGCAACAGATGCGACGACGACGCCATATGGCCTCGGCGCGGGCATCGTGGTTGCGCTGCTGATCACCATTGCCGTCGCACTGGCGATAGGCGTGTTCAACGGCTTCGCGGTGACCAAGATCGGTCTCAACTCGCTGATCGTCACCCTCGGCGGCCTCGCAATGTTCCGGGGGCTCACCAAGGTCCTCGGAGACGGACAGACCATTCGCCTCAACGGATTCGGCGATCTCGGGGTCAGCCGGCCCCTCTTCGACATCCCGACGGCCGTGTACATCTTCCTCGGTGTCTCGGTGGCTTCTCATCTCCTGCTGAAGTACACCGTCTACGGACGCTCCATCTACGCCGTCGGCGCCAATCCCCATGCGGCTCGTCTCGCCGGAATCCGCACCGACCGCGTGCTGTTCATCGCCTTCGTGCTCACCACGCTCGCCACGGCTCTGGCCGCGCTGATCCGTGTCTCGCAGATCGGCAGCGCATCGACCAACGCCGGGAGCGGCTTCGAGCTGACGGTCGTTACTGCGATCATTCTCGGCGGCGCCAGCCTCTCCGGTGGTCGCGGGTCGATCGCCGGCACGTTTCTCGCCCTCCTGGTTCTCAGCACGTTGAGCAACGGTCTCATCCAAACCGACGTGCCATCCTTCTGGATCGAGTTCAGCGAAGGAGCGTTGCTCATCATCGCAGTGTCGTTCGATCGGCTCCGGGTGCGTTTCGCGGCCGGAGGTTGACGCGCCCTTCGGCGTCGACACTGGCTCGGTTCATGCCATGACCCAGCCGCCGTTGACGTCGATGGTGACGCCGTTGACAAACGCTGCAGCATCACCGGCCAGGAAGTTGACGACGTCGGCCACCTCGGCTCCCGTGCCCAAGCGGCCAACCGGAATCTGAGAGACGACCCGGTCGTGCAGCTCGGGCGATCGATCGAACTGATCGACTGCCATCGGCGTGGCAATCGCCCCGGGCGCGACGGCATTGGCGGTGATGCCGGCCCCGCCGTAGTGGCGGGCGAAGCTCCGCGTGAGCGATACCAATCCCGCCTTCGTGGCCGCGTACACGGCCGAGTCGGAGATGCCGCCGGTTCGCGCTCCGATGCTGGCGACATTGATCAACCGACCCCACTCCCGCTCGGCCATGCTCCTCACCAGTCCCTGAGCCAAGAGGAATGGAGCTCGCAGGTTCACTGCCACGGTGTGGTCGAACTCCGGGACCGAGAAGACGTCGATCGGCTTCTCGACCAGAACGGCGGCGTTGTTCACGAGGACGTCGACAGCCCCGGCCGCCTCGATCACCTCGTGGCATACGTCTGCATCCGAGAGATCAGCACGGATGACTGCGTCGAGCCCACGCTGGTCCTGGTCCTTGATGTCAACTCCGATCACCCGCAATCCCGACGCCTGGAGCGCGTCGACACAGGCCCGACCAATGCCTTGAGCAGCGCCGGTGACCAGAGCGGTGCGACGCGGACTCACTCGTCGACCTGTACCGGACCGGCGGCATTGATCGTCATGACGGCCGCCAAGTCCATCTGGAGGTCTATGTGGTGTTCGCCGACCTCGGGTTGCAGCCCGTCGATGATGACAGT
>Ga0224508_10002240_pt1 | contig 16665 bp, 16 predicted proteins | sample SF_Jan12_sed_USG_4_FD_170157 | JGI IMG/M metagenome (GOLD analysis project Ga0224508, IMG submission 170157) | Sediment microbial communities from San Francisco Bay, California, United States - SF_Jan12_sed_USGS_21 | ecosystem: Environmental > Aquatic > Marine > Sediment | place: USA... | reverse complement strand
CTTAAAGCTTTGGAGCGACGTGGATCGCCCCTGGTCACGAGGCAAAAAATACATGAATCAGCTCTTGACTGAACACCTCAGGGCGTGACTGAGACGCTCGATACTAACCAAATCCTATACATGCTTTTTATACCGACCTGATACACATCAAAGACAATCGATTTTTTAGTATTAGTATACGAGTGATATGGCATTTATACCTTTTGTATTAAGAACTAACAAAGGGGGCTTATATGAACAAGCTGTTAACTATGGCTTTAGCTGTTGCGTTAATCACAGCCTGCGCGGCTCCGGCTCCGGTATCCAACGAACGCAATGAAAAGACCGTTTTCGTCACCAGTGTGAGTTTCTATGGCAATCTTGGGGGCCTAAAGGGAGCCGACGACAAGTGCCAGGCGCAAGCAGACGACTCTGCATCAATTGTTCCATCTGGCAATTATCTAGCCTGGCTATCCGATGGAACCGACAGCCCCGATACCCGCTTCAAGAAGTCTTCCCATCCTTACGTACTGCCCGATGGAACCAAGATCGCCGAAAATTATACCGATCTAACGGACGGATCCATCCAACACTTTATCAACATCGATCCCACCGGCAAACCTGTTGGACAGAATCCTTTTTGGACAGGCACAAACGAAGATGGCACGACCGCCCAGCCATTTCGCACATGCAACGGCTGGATGGACCCAATAACTAATTTACGTGGAATGGTTGGGAGTACTGGTCATACATTAACCCTGTGGTCCTCCCAATCTCACAGAAGGTGTAGTACTGCGCCCCAGAGGTTAGCCTGCTTTCAGCAGTAAGGGCAGTTGCTAAATAGAATAGTATTTCGGTACAACAAGCGTCCGTTCATGGCCGGAGATCGCCTCCCACCAGAATTTAATCAGCGTCTGCTATCGGGAAAGCAGACGCTTTGGCTAGGGTGGTTTTCCGTTATGCGACAATCTATTATCTCTATTCATCGAGCACGCGTCGTCGTTCCTCAAATTCTTCCTTGTCGATCTCGCCACGCGCGAAACGTTCCTTGAGGATATCGAGAGGGGTCTTGCCAGGTGGGGGCGGTGGTGCTGAACCGTGGAACCCCCCTAGCCAGCGGAACATAAGAACAACCGCAGCCACAATGGCAGCTATGAAAACGATCATCATCAGCGGACCCAAAAACATCCACCATCCGCCACCCCACATGTGCGACCCATGGTATGGCCAGTCCTGCTGCTGCGCCCAAGCAGCCGAAGATACCGCGAACGTGTTGATCGGGATTGCCACCCAAACGAGTAAGCTCTTCATGTTCCACTCCTTTTCACTGAACCTGCTACATCAGCATGCAAGATGACTGCAAGTTTTCCTGATAGCCGCCTCTCTACCATTGGTAGCCCAAATGGAGATTTGGACTTTAAATACTATCACATACCCAATTTTATTTTGCAGTAGAAGGAATGGGATGAGCGTCCGTTTGTGGCCGAAGATTGCCTCCTGCCAACGATTTTTAAGCGTCCGCTTACGAGAAAGCTGCCGCTCAGACTCGATAGATCAACGGCGATTTCCGACCCAACCCAGACGCTAGTCATTTAAGGGTTAGGTAATTACCAAGTGATTGTGTAGATTTTTTATATTTCTTGCCCTCCAGTCGCTCCAGTACCTTATGTCTTTTTGCTTGAATTGAAGAAAATTGTGTTTATCCTGACTTAAGCTACCAGATAGTTACTAACAAACATCTCAATATCATGTCCGAGCATCCAAATCTTACCCAACTCCTTGTTGATTGGCGTGCGGGTAACGAAGAGGCACTGAAGCAGTTATTGCCGTGTATACATAGCAGTCTTCGGCAGATAGCAGGCAGATATATGCGTGGTGAGAACGCAGGACACACCTTACAGGCGACAGCCCTGGTTAATGAAGCCTTCATCAAATTGGTGGACGCAGATATCGCCTGGCAAAACCGGGCGCACTTCATGGCCCTTTCTGCGCGAGCGATGCGACAAATACTCGTTGATCACGCTCGAGCTAATCGGTCTGAAAAACGAGGTGGTAGCGCTATCGCGGTAACGTTACATGAAACTCGTCTTGGTGATCAGGTTCAAACCAATCCCGATATACTGGCAATTGAGGAAGCATTAGAACAACTCGTACAGATTGATCCGCGCAAGGCGCAGGCCATCGAATTGAGTTTTTACGGAGGGTTGACCTACAACGAAATAGCCGAAGCACTGGCGATTTCACCCGCAACCGTTGACCGTGAGTTACGTTTTGCCAAAGCCTGGCTGTATAGCCAGCTAAGTGGTACTCAGTAAAGCACAGCTGGCTAAGTACTGCATCTGTTTCATTCGTCCAGAATTTTCATTGCGTTAACTAGACTGCGCCGCATCCGGTTAAATGATTCCGCTAACGATGCTACTTCATCATTGCCTTTAGGTCTGTATTCAGGCACCTCTAGCTTACCCATGCTTACAGCATGAGCAATATTGGACATTTGCCGAACCGGCTTTATGACTACGTAGTGCAGCAGAATGTTGAGTATACCTATTACAATCAGGAAAATGGCACTAGCGGCAATCAAAAACGTCCATAATGTACCTTGTGCACGCTCCAAAGAAACACTCATTGGGATACTGACTATCTGGCTTCCAACTACCTCCTCTAATTTCCAGCCGAATCCATTTGCTTCACCATATCGTGCGACCATCGTTGCGGGAGCGGCTCGCCTTTCTCCATGGCATTCTAGGCAGCTCTGGTTTTTGACCTGTATGGGCCGCGCCACATACAGGCTTGGCCCGGTCGCTGTTTTGCGAACGCCAATAAGTTTCTTTTCTTCTGGATTACTGCGGAAGTAGTCCACAATAGTGCTTTCCCAGTCCGTTGCCCGTGAAGCCGGGTTGGTGGGATTAAGAGTCGCTTCCTTATAGGTATAATCCGGATAGTATTTGCGTAAGCGCTCAATATTTCTCCTCGCAGCGTAGGCGGGTACGGTTTGCGGCAAAAATTCATGCGCAAGTTGGGCGTTAAGGAGTGGGCGAATCTCGTCAACAGTATATCCGCGAATCGAGATAGCGCTTTCCATCATGACTTCAGCAATGTGTAATATTTCTTCTTGGGCATTGCGTTGTAAAACCTCGTAGGAAACAAAACCCAGGCCTGCCATCCCCGTCAAATAAACAAGAACCATGATCAAATTAAATTTTGCTCTCAAGCCCACGGTACGCCCCCTCTTTTTTGTTATAAGTTATTAGATTTAACAACAACTTTTTTAAGGAAATTATTTGCATCTTGTTCATCGTCAATGTACTGACTTAACTGATTGCAGAGCGCTTCCCAATCTTTTGCGTTTGCAGCTACACGCCGGATCAAAATAGCTGCAATTGGCCCCAACTCCGGCAGGAGACTCTTCTCAAGCATAGCCAACTGCGACGGGCTCAACTCGAAGTAACTCCCTGGTTCGTTATTGGCTAGATTCCGGGGTGCCGGTGGATTGGTTTGCATTGCTGCCTTTACTTTGATTTGTTCGCTAATCATTTTGCGCGTCCCATCTTCCGGAAGTACATCCATTAGATATTTAATTAGATCCTCCAGTGAATTTGACACCTTTGCATAGCGTTGCACCATCTTGGGCGTAATTGGACCCAACCACGGCAGGAGTATTTCGGTCACTTTATCAAGAAAGTCGGCATCCCATTCAAAGCTAGTATTTGACGATTTCATCCTGGTGGATATCTCCGGACGGAGTAACACATCCTGGCCCTCTATACTCGTGCGGGCCCGAATCAGATCGTCAAGCATTACAGCCATATTTTTGTATCTTAGCTGCCGGTCTCTGTGCAAGGCATTACCAAGAATCGAACAAATCTCTGGCGAGATATGATCTGGCAATTCAGCGAGTGGATCATAATGCGGATCAAAAACCAGTTTTATTATCTGTTGCAAGTCTTTACCTGGAAACGCCGGCCTGGCCGCCAACATTTCATAAAAGGTGGCACCTGTGGCCCAAATATCAGCGCGTGTATCAACGGGCTCACCGTTTAATTGTTCTGGTGCCATATAGGCAAGCGTTCCGATGCCCACACCGGTTCCTGTCAGATTTACATTTGCCATTTTAGCTACACCAAAATCGAGGATTCTAACCAGGCCATCCTGTGCGAGCATGACATTTGCGGGTTTGATATCGCGGTGTACGATGTCATTATCGTGTGCGTTGGTCAGACCATCACTGATTTGCATCGCGATATCGATCGCATCGCTAACTGGCAGTGGGCCGCGCGATATTCTGGCTGCCAAGGTCTCACCCTCATAAAACGACATGGTGATATACATGTTGCCTTCAGCCGTTTCGCCAATATCATGAATGGCACAGATATTTGGATGATCCAATTGAGAAACGGCACGTGCTTCGGCCATGAAACGCTGTTTGACCATTTCATCTTGGTTTACTCGATTCGACAAGAATTTTAGTGCTACCCGGCGCTGCAAGCGGGTATCGAAGGCCCGGTAGATGACCCCCATACCACCGGCGCCGATTTTCTCCTCGATTTTATATGGCCCAATCACCTGGTCGACCTCGGGTAAAGCCAAATTGTCGATGTCGTCCACTAATCGTGAGGGATTCGGTGACGGGTTTTGCCAAAGATTGTCAACGCTAGCATGGGACTTAAGTAATTTACGTACTTCGCACAGAAGCGCGTCATCGCTTTCTTGTTGTTGCAGTAACGCTTCCCGCTGTTCGACTGGCAGTCCCAGCGCTTGTTCGAACAGCAATTGCATCCTATCCCACCTTGCTTGTTCCACTACCCCCTTCCCCCAACACGTCAAACCGATTAACCCACAAAAAGTAAGGCTTTTCTCCTCCCTATTACATTAACACATCCGCGGTTTTATGCGCATTTTCCCCTAGGTTTTAAGGGAAATCCGATTTCTCTAAAACCTAATTCACCAGGCGTAAAATTTTTTTTCTTCCTCGTGAGGGAATTCCGCTGTGCTTTTCGCTTAACCCAATGAGAAGCAAGAAAATCACCAATAATTGAAATTTAGGAGAAAAAATCATGAAAATCCAAACTCACAAAATGCGCTCAACTATCACAAAAGCTGATGACTCAGCGGAGGAAGTTATGAAAGGTTATACAGGAAAATACACCGCTAGGAGGACTCTCTTCATATTCCCTATCTTGGCTATTTTACTCACCGTCAGCCCAATGCCTGCAGATGCCGGTGTGATCGATAGGGTTAACAACAAGGTAACCACTATTCTGAATAAAGTTAAATCGATCGCTTCAAATACCAATGGCTTACAGGAGTTCATTACAACCCTGCGGGACATCCGCGACAGTATGGGCGGCGGCATGATCAGCGATATGAAAGAGACCATAGGCGAAACGCAGGACCTGATTCAGTTCATCAAGGATCGCCGAGAAAGTGCGGGACAGACTTCGCAGTACCCCAGTCTCCACGTTTTGGTTCAAAGTTTGGATGGTATTGCGGCCGTGCTGACTGACCGCGACGGCCAAGGTGGTGCGCTCGAGGGGCTATCGGCGATGCTCGCTGTGCTTCCGGATAAAGTGCTTGCGCCTGTTGCGAAAGCAGCTTATAGAGCCGGTATAGATGCAGAATTTGTAGCCAAAATTGACCGGATGGGAACCGATTTAGTCGAACTTCGCGAAATCCTTGATCAAGCAGACGCTCGAAGGGCCGCCGCATCTCAAGTTGCCGGAATAGGCGAAAGATTCTTCATCGACGGTGATGGTCTGCTTATTGCGGAGTTCGGATGTCATATACACGAGGCAAGGGAACTGGTTAGGTTGAGTCGACGCGTAAGAGCGACAAAGAAAACTGCTGAGTCATTGAAGCTACTTGGCGCGTTAATAGAAACCGCAAAATCTGGGGTAGAGACCGAGCAACAGATCGGAATCTGGGGTTGGGTTGCCTTTACCGTAAAGGTTGATGTGCCTGAAGCTTTGGGCAAATTGATGGGAATCGCAGGTGATGGAGCGCTTGTATTAGTCGAAAGTGGCGAGAACATTATCGAAAAATGTATCGCGAAGGAAGATAATAACAATGAAGCATAGGGACAAACTGCAATTGTTTGCTTAGATACGTGAATGAAAGATCCACGCCCAGTACACAGGTATGTACTGGGCGTCCGCTGTTGGCCGAAGGTTGCCTCCTACCAGGATTCTATGAGGGTCTGCTTACGAGAAAACAGACGCTCAAACTCGGTGAAGCAGCGGCAATATCCGACCCAGAGCGGACTCTTAATTTACCTGTAAGAATATCACCCTAGATGCGTGCTTACTTGTAAACATTTTTCACATCTTGTGTCAGAAATTTTTACACTTTGTATCATGGCTTTTAAGGAAAGTGGCTGCATCTTGTTAAAAAGTAACCACTTCAAACGTCTGGCATAAGAATTGCTTCGATATTTGCTTAAGTCTCTAAACGTTCGATCAGGGGTCAAAAACAATGAACAAAATACTTTCTTTTGGATTCATAATAATTTCCAGCATATTTTATTGTTCTCTTGCAAATGCGGCTCTCATTACCGTTTATACAGATCGTACAACGTGGGAGTCGGCCTTAGCCGGGGCGGTAATTAGTACCGAAACGTTTAGCACTCCTATTGCAGCCGCTGACGTTATAGCACTGGACAATGGAATAGTTTCGACGGCTAACCCGACTTCATTTTCGTACAATAGGGTTTCGGGTGGAGTATTCGGCGGTTACGCTTGTTCTGTTACAGCATGTAATTCATTCGCACCTGACGATATCGGTTGGGCGCTACCCTCCGCTGTTAATGCCATCGGAGGTGACTTCTTTGGCGTCAACTCCAGTGGAGGAGTTACGATAGATATAGATTCATTGGGTTACAGTGGCGCAGCTATCTTCGATTCGTTAGGAGGCTCAAACGGTTTCTACGGGCTAATCTCCGATACGCAATTTAGCAACATAGCCTTCCGGTGCGCCGGCAATTGTGGAGATGCTTACAGTATTGATAATTTTTCAAGCGCATCAGTCCCAGAACCCACTAGCCTATTACTTCTAGGTATTGGGCTAGCCGGTTTAGGCTTCGCAAGAAAACGGAGAGCGGACGCCTAACCGATACCGAATCTGTCCTAAAATTAACCCCGCCAATGTGCGGGGTTTTTTATGCTTACGAGCGACCGTTATTGGCCGGAGATTGCCGCCTAGCCCAGCCACTTGAGCGTCTCCTTTGGAGAAAACAGACCCTCACCAGGGAATTTTGGGCTTCTGAGATCGATCCATTTCGGACTCTCAGTTATGGCAAGTGTTACCTTCTTGAATTGGGGGGCATTTTACGGTTCCGAATGAACAGAAAACACAACAGTCCCCCTCATTTGGCTTTAACAAGGTATGACAAGCTTCGCATTCGTAGTAATACTGGCAAGCATCTGTCGGCATGACTTCCGTTTTACGGTGGCCACAATTTGGGCAGGTCAAGGTTGATTCTAAGGTTATATCCGACATCGAAATGCGAATACCAGAATTGATGGGGAACCCAAGATGACATAAGTTGACGGCGGAGCTTTTATCCACCCCTGACTAAGAGTCTCCTTTAGGCCATTTTTCAATGTTCGTTAAACGCTCAACAGCTTCCAATTTTAATTCAATTATTAATAAATGACTTCCACCATTCATCGCGGTCGACCGCCTGACCAGGATTAACCACCTCTCCAATTTTAGGTGTCAGGTATTTGATATCAGATTGATTAACAGCAGCCAAAAAACGCTCGATCGGCTCGTACCAAGGAAACAGCCCGAGATCAAAAGTACCCCAGCCACTAGGTACTATTAATGTACCTCTTACAGCTTGATGTGCTTTTACCGCTTGTTCGGGGGTGTAGTGGACTTCCATCTGGCCTTTCAAGTTACTGTAAGCCCCAATCTCAAAGAAGGTTATATCGAAAGGTCCTAGTCGTTCGCCGATCTCGTAAAGTCCATCAAACCAACCAGAGTCCCCGCTAAGATACAGATTGTGCTTCTTACCTCTAACCCCATAAGAGGCCCAAAGCGTCAGGTTCTTATCAAACATACCTCTTTCCGAGGTATGCTTGGCCGGTGCTGCAGTAACTGTTAAATCATCAATGGATTTCGTCTCCCACCAGTCAAGTTCGAAAATCTTTTTATGTGCGACACCCCATTCTTCCAGCAATTCTCCGACTCCCAGAGGCGTGATGAAGTGTCTGGTCTTAGGAATAAGTGCCTTAATTGATGCCTCGTCCAGATGATCGGGATGATTGTGCGTAATCAGCATCACATCGACCAAAGGTAGACTGTCTGTCGAAGGAAGTGTTTCTGAATATCTTTTAGGGCTTACCCATCCAAAAGAGCCTACACGTTGTGAGAACATAGGATCGGTCAGAATCACCTTATCATCAATCCTAAAAAGGAAGGTGGTGTGCCCCAACCAGGTGAACTGTAAACCCCTCTGTCGATCCCACTGGGACATATCAAATGGCTCAGCAGGTAATGCGGGATCAGGTATAAATTTATCTGATTTCCTGAGGAAGTAATTCCCAAACATCTTCAGACTTGGACCCCATTCAACACCAGGAACCCGTTCCGGGTTTTGGAACGTTTCACCATTCCATTGTGGGCTTTCTTCTATACGTTGTTGTCTATGCAATTCGGACGCATTTGTAACAGTACATCCAAATATGGATATCTGTATGGCGAGGCATACGATAAGACGAATGAATTTAATTGCTGGTCCTTTACCTAACTGCACATTCTCTCTCGGTACTCAGAGCTAACAGCAGGATTATAAGGTTTTATGGCTGATAACAAATTATCGCTTTACTCTTGGGCGTCCGCTGTTGGCCGAAGATTGCTTCCTGCCTGGGCTTTACGAGCGTCTCCTTTGGAGAAACCGGCCAGTGATGGCCTGTTTTTTTCTCTGAACCTGACGGTTCGGACACGCATTGCGCCCAATTTTCACGCTATTTGATTTAAAATCCGAATGACCGCCTGAAACGTAAGCATTACACGACGATTTATCGAGACTAGAACAACATGGATACTGTGACTCAAATGGCGTTGGGAGCCGCCATAGGTGAAGCCACCCTTGGTCGCAGGGTTGGCAACAAGGCCATAGTGTGGAGCGCTATTGTCGCGGGGATTCCCGACCTCGATATTCTCGTTCCGTTTGACGACGTGATCAAAAGCTTTACCTACCACCGTAGCGTCACCCATTCGCTGCTCGTGCTTTCATTAACAACACCACTGGTGGTCTGGTTGATAACCAAGATTCACCCACGCGAGATCCATAATCGTAATCGCTGGTTACTGACCATTTTTCTCGCCTTTGCGAGCCATCCGTTGCTCGACTGTTTCACCGCTTACGGCACGCAGATTTTCTGGCCACTTCCGATGTCGCCGGTGGCCTGGTCGTCTATCTTCATCATCGATCCGATATATTCCCTGCCCATGCTGGTCGGCGTTATTTGCGCGCTGGTGATATCGCGCGAGACTGACCGCGGGCACCTGATCAGCCGGTATGGGCTGATAGTAAGCTCGATTTATCTTGGCTGGACTGTCACCGCCAAGACGATTGCCGAACCCAGTTTCGAGAAAGCACTGCGCGAGCAGAATATTTCCTACACGCAAATATTTACCACACCGTCAGCGTTTAATTCGCTGCTCTGGCGGGCCGTGGCCCGAGCCGATTCGGCTTATTACGAAGGCTATTATTCGGTATTCGACACTGGCGAAAATATTCGTTTCCAGCGCTACCCGAGCGAAGACGCATTGCTGGCCAATCTCGAGGATCACTGGCCGGTCGAGCGACTTAAATGGTTCACCCTGGGTTTTTACTCGATATCGCGACTGCAGCAAGACATCATCATCAGCGACTTGCGCATGGGCATCGAGCCGCACTACGTGTTTCGTTTCAAAGTCGCCGAACTGGGCAACCCGCATCCCAATCCGGTGGTGCCGGAATATTTGAATGCCGTGAGAGACTGGAACCTGTTGTCAGCCATCTGGGCACGCATCTGGAGTGAATCGGTATACCTGGGACCCCGGGGCGGACGCCATCTCGATTACGAATAGCGCAATTAATACCACCCGAATTCACCGGATTGGTCGCCCGGGGACACCTGATAATTTGCATTTCGCTAGTGTCCGCTTGTGGCCGAAGATTGCCTCCCACCAAGGTTATATGAGCGTCTCCTTTGGAGATAACAGACGCTGAAATAGGTGATTTCAGCGGGCTGGTGTTTGTCAGGTCCGCCTGCATGTACTTGTTAGGTGGCAAGGTGATCCTTACTCTCTTCTGAGCTCGTGGCAGGAGCAGTGAACACCACCACCGCCAATTGCAAACATATCGTATTCGATGGCGGTGACCTCGAAACCCTCATCTTTTAAACGCGCATTGATATTCACGTTGTGAGCCATGGATAACACTCGCTTGTTACCAAGACTGACCACATTGCCCCCCAGTTTCACGCAATCAGCATAGGGAACAATAATCCGTTCGATACCCTGTTGATCAAGCCATTCGACGGCGTACGTTGGCAATGCATCCTCGCATACCAATGCCAAGTTTTCCTCCAGCATAACGACGACGGCGTCCATGTGTACGAACTGAGGAGGGATAGGCACGATGAAAGCTTCCCAGCCCATTTCATCCATCCATCTAGCAACTTGCTCCGCACCGGTTTGTGTAGAACGGTCCCCTGCCCATCCAAGTAATGCTACTCCTGGTTTTACTATTACAAAATCACCACCTTCGAAATGATCGGCGGTTACCCATTTCCATATAGGAATTCCTGAATTGTGATAAAACTCGGAAACCACTGAATAGTCTTGTCGCCGGGGCGGCGTTTGCACGCTTGTGATAACCGCACCCCATGGTGTCATGAAGCTAGAATCACGGGTAAAAACGCTACTTGGAAGGCCTTCGTCTGCTTCTACAAAATGGCAACGAACCCCATTAGCCTCATATATTTCAACCATATGCTGGTGTTGCTGCATGGCTTTCTGCTTATCAAAGTGATAACCCATTTGTTCTTGATTTGCCTGATTTACAGCAGAAATCGAATTCAACGGAACCCAGCGAAAATGATCTGGCTTGCCTAACAGCACATCAGTCAACACGCCAGTCTGTGCATTGATGCTCCACTCAACATTTATTGCCTCACCTTTTATTGCATTGAATTCACTCATTATCGGTTTCCTCTTACTACTTAGTTTTTGTTCCTCACATAGAAGGCAAAATAAAATATCATGTTCCCTAACAGCAGCATTATAAAGTTTTTGACCTGATAACATATTATCGTTTAATTGCCAGGGCCGTTTGTCGCCGCCAATGGCTGCCTTTTAAGTGTCTGCTTACGAGAAATCAAACTCTGAAATCTTCTATATGAGGGGTGGAGTTCGGCCCAAAACCGACTCCCACGAGCCATATCCCAAATGCTAAAACAGGAATTGTGTCCCAGAACTATCGCTGCCCAAAATATGATGGAATTGTATTTCTACCAGTATTAAGCTCGACGACTGAACTAGTCCACCCGTAACCCGATAATGCAAAAACAACATTCATGGCCGGAAGGGCACTGGAACTGGCCCATTAAGCTCACCCATAAACATGGATTGCGATGCGGTGACATGATCTGGGTCGGTGGCCAGGTGAACCTGACGTCGGAAGGCGTGGTGCTGAACACGCATGATCTGGCGACTCAGACCGCCGCTGTTGTGCAGAATATAGCTTCAGTTCTCAACGAGTTCGGCGCAGGGTTTACAGACCTAGTTTATCTAAATGCGTTCTACGTCAATGATGGATCCGTTGACGAGAATGAATTCTTAAACATGATTGCAAACAGTTTGCCAGCGGGCACTCGTACAGCGATAACACCAATCCCCGTAGCCTATCTTGCCTATGATGGAATGGTAGTTGAGATCGAAGCTTACGCTATGCGTGGTACAAACGGTGAAACCATGGAACGAAGTTTCGCTCCAGAAACCGCGTCGGGCACTCGTCCCGACAAATTCTGCACCGCGCTGCGATGCGGTAAAATGATTTTCACATCCGCACAATCCGCACTTAATAGCAGTGGGAACTTACAAGGCAAAGGCAGTATTGTTAAGCAAAGCAGAATTCTCTCCTCAAATTTGAAACGCGCTTTGAATCATTTTGGCGCAGACTTTGATGACGTTGTAAAAACGAATCGCTGGTACTGCGGTGGAGATGATATTGAGGACTTTGAGCCCGCGGCGTTAGAATTCGCCGCAAATTTCACTGAACCAGGGCCTGCTGCTACGGGTATCCCCATACCTTTACATGCCAACCCGGATGAACTGGTTCGTATTGCAGTAATTGCTATGATCGGCGAAAACGGTGAGCGGTTACCCCGCCGACATGTCTGGCCGGATTCGCTGTGGGATTGGCATGTACACTTGCCCTATAAGCACGGACTAAAATGCGACAATATGATTTTTTTGGGTGGTCAGGTTTCGCTGAATAAAAAAGGACAAGCCGTCTATCCTGAAGATCTCACTGCGCAAACTCATCAAGCTATGGTGCATATCAAAACAATTCTTAATGAACTGGGTGCTGACTATCGGGATGTCTGTAAAATTATGACAGTTTACAAAGGGGCCTGTGGTGCCGAAGCGTTGAACAACAATTTACCGATCAGGTCCTCCTACTTTGATGATCCTGGTCCCGCAACCACCGGCGTTCCCCTTCCGGTTCTCGCTTATGAAGGCATGTGTATTGAAATTGATATCTACGCAATGGCAGAACCAGATTGATTAAATTTATGCCGTTATCTGATGATTATGAGCGTCCGCTCCTGGCCGAAGATCGCCACTCAGCTATGTATTTTAAGTGTCTGCTATTTAATATGCAGCCTTTTGTCCCGTAAGGTTGGCATATGCTATTTAACCGAAAAAACTACCCATTTCCAGTGAGGTATATCCCAAATGCATTGGTCATATATCTGGCAATGTGCACCCTAATAGTAAACATGTTGTCTGTGGCCAGATCGATTTCTTACTAATCATTTCGAGCGCGGTTCCTTACTCTTTAAACTGGCAACCGATGAGACAACTTAAATGTTAACAACTGTTAAACATCGTCACGAGCTATTGTGACTCAAGTCAAAGCTCTTTAGGGTTGCATTGTTGAGTTACTGAATCTGGTTGATTCATGAATTAATAAACGGTATTGGAGCAGGGCTTAAATGGGTTATAGGTTGGGCAAGGATTTCGGACTCATAGACGGTCAAACTTATATCATAGGCAGAGAGGGTGATGTTTATATAGAAGACCATATCTATATAAATTCCTCCACTGTCAGCAAACGACATGCCGCGATGAAAATTAAAAATGAACGAATTTGGCTTCGCGACCTACATTCAACAAATGGCACCTATTTGATAGAAAATGATAGCCTAGTACCCTTCAAAGAAGGATATTTGAGTCCATCTCAGCCCATAGCGATAGGCAAAGTAAAGTGCACGATTAATAGACTGCTAGCGATTGCCGGGGTCTATTCTGCTTCAAAAAATAACACTTCTAATTTTGAAGATACGAAACTAATGCCCTCGATCAATAAGACCCGAAAAAGACAACGTTAATGCACTATTTTCTAATCCCTGTTTTCAATCAGTCGTATTGGATTCCCTCTTGTATGGGTCATGTTTTATACGCAGTCTATTTAAACCACTACCTGGATTAACAGAAAATAAAAGAAATCCGATTGCTATAGTTAGTACGAAGGTCCGTTTCTGGCCGTTTCGAGAAGCCCAACAAACTCATCTGAGCGTCAGCTTTGGAGAAAATTGTCGCTCGGTAGTGAAGCGTCGCGCCCTGTACACGATCGAGAAACAGTTTAATTAAAAATATATCCGCTATTTCCTAATGACAAGAGACAACTACTTCCTTTTATTAAGCATTGACGCCAGGTCCGCAAACGGATTATAGGTTGCCTCTCTTTTTTGCCCTTCGGTCGTGGAATCACCGTAACTTGAGTCAATATAGCGAGAATGCTCGTTATCATGACAATAAACACACAAAAGCTCCCAATTACTGCCATCAATTGGATTATTGTCATGATTGTGGTCACGGTGATGAACTGTCAACTCCTGCAGATTTTTCTCATCGAACTCGCGGGCGCATCGACCGCATACCCAAGGATACATTTTCAACGCCCTGCTACGGTAACTCCTCTCCCTCTCTTCCCGGGCAAGGCGAGCCTGTGAAACAACGTGATCAAGCTTGGTAGTGGAATTTTCTGATGACATTGTGGCTATCTAATAGAGAATGTTTTTAGGCTTTCGTTTCTGCATCCATCATATCTTTGTATTGAAGACAAATATCACAAAGATATCAATGGATTCATTTAATCTAAGCGATTAATAAGCGTCCGAAAATGGCCGGAGATTGACACCTATGGATATATTGCCAGTGTCTCCTTTTGAGAAAGTGGTCCCTCAAAAATTTTGTATCAGCGGCGACAATCGACCTCTTTATTCGTTTTTTCATGCTATAAAACATTAGGCTTCGAGACACTGGCAAAAACGATTTATTGCCTAGTATCTCACGGTAGGTATATTCTTAGGGATCACAGGACGATATTGACGCAGGGCTTAAATGAGTAGCAGTTTGAGCAAGGAATTCGGACTTTTAAATGGTCACACCTATATCATAGGTAGAGAAGGTACTATTTATATAGAAGACCATATCTATATAAATTCCCCCTCAGTTAGCAGACGACATGCTGCAATGAAAATTAAAAATGGCCGAATTTACCTTCGCGATCTAGATTCAACCAATGGCACTTATTTGATAGAAAATGATAGCCTGGTGCCCTTCAAAGAAGGATATGTGAGTCCTTCACAGTCAATAGTGATAGGTGAAGTAGAATGCACGATTAATAGCTTGCTAGCGATTGCCGGCGTATATTCTGCTTCAAAAAACAACACATCTGATATTGAAGAAACGAAACCATCGATCCCAATTAATAAGACATTAAAAAAACAAAGTTAATGCGCTATTTTCTGCTCCCTGCTTTAAATCGGTCGTAGTGGAACGCATCCTTTGTGAGTCACGTTTCTTTGCGAAATTAATTTAAATCACTGACTGGATGAACAGAAAATAAAAGAAATCCATATTTTTAATTAATACGAAGATCCGTTGTTGGTCGTAAGTCGCCGCCCGTTTCATGAAATTGAGCGACTGTTTATGGCCGAAGATTGCCCCTGCCAAGGTTCCTATGAGAGTCTGCTTACGAGAAAACAGGCTCTCAAACTCGACAATTTACGACTCTAAACGGACGCCTAGCCAGTATTGATTCCAACAAAAACCTGGTATCAAAAACCTAGGGTTAATAGTAAATGAATGTGAGACGCAATATTAACCGCTATAGTAACTATATGTGGTTCTTCTTCGGAGCATGGGTTTGAAATCTGCCCTCAACTACCTGATTATCATCGGCATTTTGACGGGCTGCGGCAGCTCCGGCAGCTCAAGTAGTGATGCCCCGGGTCTGGTAATACCGGTGGTAAATCCAAGCCTGATCGAAATCGCGGTGACGGGTATCCCTGCAGACCTGGGCAACTTTGACCCAGCGCCAATCGTGGATGCCGGCGGCGGATTCTGGATGAGTTATTCGCACGTCTCGCTCGATGGCAGTGGACTCAAGCTCATCGAGACCCGAATGGCAAGCAGCATGGATGCTGGGGATACCTGGACGGATGCGGGCCTGAACATTAACCCGGCTTCGGCATTCATGATTGGCCCAGATACCGTTGCCTGGGCGCAGGAAGTATCACGGCTGGTGTATAACCCATTTGCAGCCGGGGCAGGTGCGGACTCATGGATTATTCTCTGGCATCGCTACCTTTCAATGCTCAGTGGCAGCGAAACGCTTCGACTGTTCGACAATGGCTGGATAGGGATGAAATCGGGCAATAGCGCGATGACCCTGGGTAATGAGCGCAAGCTGTTTACCGGTTCTATATACAATATTGCGAATGATTCTACCATCGGCCCGCCGGAAGTAGCGCTGGATACACTGGACCCCGCGCTCGCTAATTGTGTAACTTTTACCGAGCCGGGTGTGCTGCCCAAAAGTAACGGCATTTATGTCTCGTTGTTTTGTGCCACCGCCGCCCCCCCTGGAAAAATTATCCTGCTGCGTTGCGATCATTTTATGAACAATTGCGGTTACCTCGGTACCTTAATCAATGGCAGCGAAGCAGCCGTGCTCAACAGTGGTTACGATAATTTTTCTGCTTCCGAACTGGTTTCAGTCAATGGCGAAGACTATCTTATCGTTACGCCCAGCGAGGCGACCATCTACCGTGGTTGCGCCATCTACAAGATTGACGATCTCGATCAGGCGAGTATCGAACGAGATGGCGGAACCGCCAAAGCCACAGCGGTCTTCGAGGCGCACGGTGACTTCAACGGGGCCTGTGGGTACGTAGAGGGTCTTATTGGGAGTGGCGTTATGATCAGTGAGGCTTTTACAACTTCAGTACCGGTGTTCAGGCTGTTTACGACTGACTATAATTTCTAGCGTCCGCTTCTGGCCGAGGCTGTGTAAAAACTCCCCTGAGCCTCGCGCCAGGTTGCTCTTTAGTGGAACACTCTGTTGATCTCGAACAGGATGAAGTAACGCACGCCGATTTATTCAGGGCGAGCGAACTGGTTAGA
>Ga0224508_10002239_pt1 | contig 16680 bp, 21 predicted proteins | sample SF_Jan12_sed_USG_4_FD_170157 | JGI IMG/M metagenome (GOLD analysis project Ga0224508, IMG submission 170157) | Sediment microbial communities from San Francisco Bay, California, United States - SF_Jan12_sed_USGS_21 | ecosystem: Environmental > Aquatic > Marine > Sediment | place: USA... | reverse complement strand
GCCCAGGGGGCGGCTTTTTTCGGACCTTGTCGGGTTAGGCGGCGGTGATGTCCTGGAGCCAGTCGTCGAGCGATTCGACGAACTCGGTGATCTCATCCTCGGAAACGAGCTCTTCGCTCACGAAGTAGGTAACTCCGATTGCCAGCAAGATGGCGACTACCCGCTCGTTGGCCGGGCGATGCTGCGTGCTTTCGCAGAAGGGGCATTCGAAGTTGTAGTGGCCTGTGGCTTCCATGGGGGAAAGCTCGAGAACCAAGTCATCTGCTGCCAATTCCACATCTCCGCAGGCTAAGCAGGTGGTTTTGATGGTGGTCACTGTTCTGAATCCTGTTCGACGTTCGATAGAGATATCGGAGGGACCTGTAGCGCCTTTGAGGGCTATTTGGCTGATAGTCAGGATGGGCTAGTCCCTTGCGTATCTGGCCTGGATACGGGTCCGGTAGTCAGCCACCAGTTGCTCGACTTCGGGCCCGTCGATCAGCTCTCCGTCCTCGCCTAGCCGCAGGAGGAGACGGGCCGCCACCGCCGGATCGCCGGACGAGAAGCGGATCTTGCCGTCTCCCAGATCCTCAACCGGGTAGTACTCGGCCACCCACTGAGCCGAGGGATTGAGACGGATGATGGTCCGGACGTCCTCCTCGGCCGGGGTGTACCGGACCTCCGGCGGAGGCGGTTCGTCGGGCGGCGCGAAGGTCTCAGCGGTGGCGGCGGCCGCCCGGATCCGGTCGACCCGGAATACCCGTTCGGCATCGGCGGTACGGCAAAAGGCGGACAGGTACCAGTTGCCGTTGGCCGAGAACACCGACCAGGGCTCCACGTCGCGTTCGGTGGTCGCTCCCGAGCCGATGGCCGTGTAGGTGAGCGATACCACCTGGGCGGCCTCGACGGAGTCCCGCAGAAGATCGACGAACTCCGGTTCCTTGAGGTCGACAACCAGGCCGCCTCCACTATCCGGAGCCACCACCCCGCTCAGCTTGGAGATGGCGCTCTCCAGCGCCGGCGGCCCCTGACCGGCAGAGATGAGGGCCATGCCCGACGCCAGCAACATCAACGCCTCGGGCGGCGTGAGCCGGAGCGGTCGGGCGAAGTAGTCGGCGGTGTCGACAAACACCTCGTCATCCTCCACCGTGGCATCAATGAGGTCGCCGGGACCGTAGCCGGGAAGGCCGGTGAGGAACACGAGATTAAGGTCGTCGATGAGCTCCTTGCGGCGATAGCCGAATCGCTCGGACAGGTCTTGAACGCCCACCCCCGGATTGGCGATGACATACGGCAGCATCGACAGAATCCTGGTGAGCCGCCTGGCGGTTTTGGGTGAGCTCATCGGGCACCCACCTGGTCGAGGAGCCGTTGTCGAAGCTCGGGGGGCGACACGATCTCCGCCTCGTCGACAAAACCGAGCATCCAGCCGATGAAGGCGTCGGGATGGGCGACGGGGAGTGTGGCCCGGATCGCCCCGTCCGGTTGCTTCTTGACGTTGGCGTTGGCCCCCAGCTCGCGTTCCGCCCACCAGGCGACTGAGGCGTCGAACACGACCTCGGCGGTCATTTCGTCCGGGCCCGCTTCCCAGGGTGCGTCGGGGATAGATCGCTGCACATCGAACCCCGGCGGACGGGTAAACGTGGCATCGCCCACCGTGAGATCGGTGATGCGTTCGACCCGGAACGCCCGGGCCTCGCCGTCGACCAGTTCGCCAACGAGATACCAGTGGCCGCGCCGATGCACCAGGCCGTATGGTTTGAACTGCCGCGCCTTATCCCGGTAGGTGAAGGCGGCAACTCGATGCTCAACCACGGCGGCAAAGAGGTCTCCGAGCAGACCGACATCCTCGCCCAGGTTGGCGGACAGCGGCTCGCCACCCACCGAGCCCGGCACCCCACCCAGCTTGAAGATGGCCTCTGGGCCGGACGGTTGACCACCCAGCCGAACGGCCTGGGCCGCCAGCCACAGGGCGGCCCGCTCCTCGTCTGTCAGTCCCGGGTCGGGCAGCTCGTACCCACCCTCGGGCACGACGTAGCCGTATTCGACTTCGAAGGCGTCCGTGGCCTGCATCTCAAGGGAGATTCCCAGCTCGCGAAGCAACTCCTTGTCGCGTTCGAACATCCGGCGAAACGCTTCGTCCTCGCCCTGTTCATAACCGGCGACCGTGAATCGGATCTCCTCAGCCGAGACCGGCCGGCCAACGGTCAGGAGGAAGGCCAGCAGATTGAGGATGCGCTCGATGACTTTGCTCATCCGAGGATTATGGACCCGCCGGGCGTCGTAGAGATGGACCGTTCGCACGTGGGTGGCATATCAGCCCCGGAGGAGGATGGGAAGGGGCACGATGGTGAGCGGCCCCCGCTACGCTGGCCGACATGGATCGCCGCATCTTTGGACTGGAAAACGAGTACGGCGTCACCTGTACGCTCCGGGGCCAGCGGCGCCTCTCCCCCGACGAAGTAGCCCGCTACCTGTTCCGCCGGGTCGTCAGCTGGGGTCGGTCCTCCAACGTTTTCCTGGAAAACGGAGCTCGCCTCTACCTGGATGTGGGAAGCCACCCCGAGTACGCCACCCCCGAATGCGACAGCCTCTACGACCTGGTGGCCCACGACAAAGCCGGCGAACGGGTGTTGGAAGGCCTGGTGCAATCGGCGGAGCGGCGGTTGGAAGAGGAGGGCATCCGGGGCGAGATCTTCCTGTTCAAGAACAACACCGATTCGGCCGGCAACTCCTACGGCTGCCACGAGAACTACCTGGTGGGCCGCCACAACGACTTTCAGAGGACGATCGACACCCTCATTCCCTTTTTCGTGAGCCGCCAGATTTTCTCGGGAGCCGGCAAGCTGCTCCAGACCGCCCGCGGCACCGTGTTCTGCATCGCCCAGCGGGCGGAGCACATCTGGGAGGGGGTGTCCTCGGCCACCACGCGCAGCCGGCCGATCATCAACACCCGGGACGAACCCCACGCCGACGCCGAACGCTTCCGCCGCCTGCATGTGATCGCCGGCGACTCCAACATGTCGGAGTACGCCAACTACGTGAAAGTAGGCGCGGCCGCCGCCTTGCTGCAGATGCTCGAGGACGACGTCGTGTTCCGCGACCTCACGCTGGAGAACCCGATCCGGGCCATCCGCGAGATCAGCCACGACATCACCTGCACCCGCAAAGTGCGGCTGCTCAACGGCCGCGAGCTATCAGCGCTCGACATCCAATGGGAATACCTCGAGCGGGCCGCCCGCTACGGACGCACCACCGGCTTCCCAGCCCAGGTCCAAAAAGCGGTCGACATGTGGGAACACCTGTTGACCGGCATCGAAAAGGACCCCCTCAGCCTCAACGCCGAGATCGATTGGGTGGCCAAATACCACATCGTCGAGCGCTACCGGGCCAAGCACCAGCTGCCATTGGGCTCAGGTCGCCTGGCCCTGCTCGACCTCGCCTACCACGACGTGAACCGCCAACGCGGCCTCTACTACCTGCTCGAGCGCAAGGGCATCATGGACCGGGTGGTCACTGATGACGCCATCACCGAGGCGATGAGCGAACCCCCCAAGACCACCCGGGCCCGCCTACGCGGCGAATTCATCAAGGCGGCCAAGGCCAAGAAGCGGGACTTCACCGTCGACTGGGTCCACCTCAAACTCAACGACCAGGCCCAACGCACCGTCCTCTGTAAAGACCCGTTCAAAGCCGTAGACGAGCGGGTCGAGAGGCTGATTCGGAGCCTCTAGCCGCGGAAATTGACAGTCAGCAGTTGACAGTCAGAAACCGCCTCCGCTCAACAGGGACCGCCGCTGCCTATCCTTCCGGTCCGTGACACTTGACCCACAGGCCTCCCCGTCGACCGAAATCGAACAATGCGAGTCGATTGTTCGGCGTCTCCACAAGATGTGCTGCGAACCGAACCGAAGCCCGCGCATGCAGGAGATCGAAGACGGACTGCTGCAAGCCCGGTTTCGCTTGTCGGGCGGGGTCACCGAGGAGAGCGCAAGCGAGGTCATTGCGATCCTGACGGGCATCGGTGCCCAGCTCGGCGGCCTACAAGTCGAGTGCTGTGCTCCGGAACGGATGCCGCTGTACGCCAAGGCACTTGAAGGGCTCACGGCAACCCAGTTGAGCCTCAACGCCGAACTCGGAAAGGCTCACTAGAACCCCGACGTTCGCGTCGCTAGGCCCGGGCGGCGGTGATCTCGTCTACATCGAGGCGGCGGAACATGCGGCGGCCGTTGGTGCGGTCGAGGACGGCGGCTTCCCACTCGTCGGGACCGATCTGGCGAGATTCGACGGCCTCGAAGGCCTCGGCCGCGAACCGCAAGGCGGCCTGGAGGTCCATGCCGGCCTGGTAGCGGTCCTTCATGTGCTCGGTGAGCTCCTCCTCCTGGCCGCCGATGGCGCACGAACCTTCCTCGTCCACCAGGGTGCCGTCGTACCGAACCCGGAACAGGCTCGTGTCCGTTGGCTCATCCCCCACCTCAACGATGAGGATCTCGATCTCGTAGGGTTTCACGCTCTCGGTGAACACTGCAGCCAGGGTCTGCGAATAGGCGTTGGCCAGGCTCTTGGCAGCTACGTCGGTACGGCCGTATGAGTAGCCCTTGAGGTCGGCGTGGCGAATGCCGGCTACCCGCAGGCCTTCGAACTCGTTGTACTTCCCGACGCCGGCGAAGGCCATCCGGTCGTAGATCTCGCCGATCTTGTTGAGGGCCGAGCTGGAGTTCTCCGCCAGCATGAGGACCCCATCGGCGTACTCGACGGCGATGATGGACCGACCCTTGGCAATGCCTTTTTGGGCGAACTCGGCCCGATCCTTCATCAGCTGTTCGGGCGGAACGTAATACGGCAGCGTCATTCGGAATCCCCCACCAGATCACGGGATAGGGCGGCCACCCGGTCCTCGGCAATCTCCTGATAACCATCGGCGTTGACGAGGACTGCCGTCGAGTAGATGTCGCGGCGGACGTCCGGGCCGCCGGTAGCGGTGTCCTGCTCGGCGGCGGCGGCGATGGCGGAGATGCCCTGGGTGAGAGCATCCTCTTCGCTCAGGCCGTCTTCGTAGACCGACCGCAAGTAGGCCTTGGCCTCGCGCCCGCCCGATCCGGAAGCTGCGTAGTCGTCTTCTTCGTAGCGGCCGCCGACGACGTCGTAGGTGTAAAGGCGTCCGACCGATTCGGATTCGTCGTACCCGCAGAACAGCGGGACAACCACGAGTCCCTGGAACACCATGGGCAGTTGCCCGCGGACCATGCGGGCCAGGTGGTTGGCCTTGCCCTCCAGGCTCAGCCGGGTGCCCTCGAGCTTCTCGTAGTGCTCGAGCTCGGTTTGAAACAATTTGACCATTTCCATGGCCAGGCCGGCCGTGCCGGCGATGGCAACGGCTGAGTAACCGTCGGCCGGGTACACCTTCTGCATCCGTCGATGAGCGATGGTGTGGCCTTCGGTAGCTCTCCGGTCACCGACCATCACCACGCCATCGGCGTACCGGAGAGCGAGGATGGTGGTGGCCTCGGGAACCCGCAGCGCTTGAGCGTCACCGGCGCCGAGCTCCCAGGTGGGGTTGAGTTCCCGGCTCTTCAACAGCTCCAAGAAGCTGGAATCGGGGGTTGGCCGGTTGAGCCCTGATGGGAGGTCGAGACTCACTCCCCACCCTTCTGCACGTAGTTCTTGACGAACTCCTCGGCATTCTCCTCGAGCACCGAGTCGATTTCCTCCAGCAAGTCGTCGATCTTCTCGGCGACGTCCTGAGGGCCCTCGGTCGTCTGGGTCTCCTCGACGACCTCTTCGGTCTCGCGCTTTTCTGTGCGCTTCTGTTCACGTTCAGTCATCGTTCTCTCCTAATGCTCTCAGCAGGCTGGCAGCATCGTCCGAGCTATCCAACAACCCGGAAACGAGCTCCTTGGTCCCTCGGAGCGGCTCCATCATAGGCACCCGTTTGAGGGTGTCTTCACCCGAATCAAACACCAGCGAATCCCAGTTGGCGGCTACCAGCGAGTCACCGTATTTGCTCACCGAACGGCCCCGAAAGTAGGCCCGGGTGCGCTCGGGCGGCTCATTCACCGCTTGTTCAACCTCAGCAGGCGTGAATAGGCGCCGGATGCGGCCGGCCTCGACCAGCTTGTGGTGAAGGCCCTTGGCCGGGTCGACGTCGTGGTACTGGAGTGCCAGCAGCTTGAGCTTGGGAGCATCCCACTCGAGGTCGTCGCGTTCCCGGTAGTCGAGCAGCAAACGGTATTTGGCGGCCCAATCAAGCCGGTCGGCGGTGGACAGCGGATCGGCTTCGAGGTCGGCCAGCACCCCCTCCCATTCGGTCAAGACCTGGCTGTAGGACTCGGGAAGGTCGGTGTTCTCGGCATATTTCTTGGCCCATTCCAGATAGCGGCCCTGCAGTTCGAGGGCGGTGGCGGTGCCGCCTTCGGCGAGTTCCAGCGGCTTGGTGAGGTCTAGATCGTGGCTCACCTGCCAGGTCGAGTCGACCGGGTTGGCCAACCGGAGCGAATCCGGGATCGCTCCGTCCTCGATGGCCATGAGGATGATGGCGGCCGAACCGAGCTTGATGAGGTTCTGAACCTCGCTCATGTTGGCGTCACCGATGATCACGTGCAGTCGCCGATATTTGGTGGGGTCGCCGTGCGGTTCGTCGCGAGTGTTGATGATGGGTCGCTTGAGAGTGGTCTCCAAACCGACTTCCTCTTCGAAAAAGTCGGCTCGCTGCGTCAATTGAAAGGGAACGGTTTGCCGCCCGTTTTCTGAACCGAGCTTTCCGGAGCCGGTGAACACCTGGCGGGTGACGAGGAACGTCGTGAAGAAGTCAACAATCTCTCCAAAGGGAAGCTCCCGGTTGACGAGGTAGTTCTCGTGGCTTCCGTAGGAATTGCCCTTGCCGTCGGAGTTGTTCTTGTGAATGACCAGGGATTGACCCTCCTCCAACAGGGTGCGGGCTCCTTCGGCTGCCCGGGTGACCACCACCTCACCGGCCTTGTCATACAAAGCCGCTTCCAGCGGATCGAAGGCCTCTGGCGCCGAATATTCGGGATGGGCATGGTCGACGTAGAAGCGGGCACCGTTGCCCAGAACCACGTTGACGAGCCCGCCGTCGATGTCGGGCATGAGACCGCCTTCGGGGCCGAAGCCCCGAGCATCCCGTCCGGGAGACTCCTCCTCGTGCGACCACTTGATCTTGGCCCGGAGACCCGCATAGGAGTTGACGACAATCGACGACGCCAGCACGGGGTTGAAGTCCGGCGCGCCACGCACCGAGATGCCAAATTCGGTCTCGGTGCCAATCACCTTGTGGATCGCGCTCATCGGGGGCCCAGGGGGTTAGAGGAGGTCATGCAGGACTCCAGGGTACCCGGGGTGACGGGTTGTCTGGATGTTCATTGGGGGAACACTCATGGGGACTAGGGCAACCGAAAGCCACAAAGCGAGAACACAGGAACGCGCTCTCACCCCACCCCAGCCCCTCCCACTCCGTGGGAGGGGTGCCACAAGGCGAGAACACAAAACGCGTTCTCAACGGGGTCTCCCTGGACTTGGCGCCGGCGGCGCCAGTCGTCGATCAGCCCAAGCGGGGCGGCAGCACGGAGGTTTCTCGGCCCCTGAGGCAACGAAGCTGATTGCGCGGCCGAGAAAGCGACTTAGAGATACTGCCCCGTCGTGGTGGCTTCGATGGTGCGGCTTTCTTTATCGCCTTCGATGAGGGTGCGGACGTAGACGATGCGCTCGCCCTTCTTGCCGGAGATGCGGGCCCAGTCGTCGGGATTGGTGGTGTTCGGCAAGTCTTCGTGCTCGCGGAACTCCTGAATGATGGCGTCGATCAGGTCACTCGACTTGATGCCGGACGTACCGTTGGCGATCTCCCGCTTGATGGCGTCCTTCTTGGCGCGCCGGACGATGTTCTCAATCATGGCGCCGGACAGGAAGTCCTTGAAGTAGAGGAGCTCCTTGTCGCCATTGGCGTAGGTGACCTCGAGGAAGCGGTTGGCATCCGAGGTATCGAAGACTCTCGTCACCGTCTTCTTGATCATGTCGTCGAGGAGGGCCCGGCGGTCCCCGTTGTGGCCGGCCAGCTCTTCGGGGTCGAGGGGCAACTCGGGCAGAAGATAGATCCCGAAGATCTGCTCGGAGGCTTCCGGACCGGGTCGTTCGATCTTGATCTTCACGTCGAGGCGGCCCGGGCGGAGAATGGCAGGATCGATGAGGTCTTCCCGGTTTGAGGCGCCGATGACGATGACGTTCTTGAGCGCTTCCACGCCATCGAGCTCGGACAGCAGCTGGGGAACGATGGTTGATTCGACATCGGAGGACACGCCGGTGCCGCGGGTGCGGAACAACGAGTCCATCTCGTCGAAGAACACGATGACTGGCACGCCCTCGTCCGACTTCTCCTTGGCCCGCTGGAAGATCACCCGGATCTGACGTTCGGTTTCACCCACATACTTGTTGAGCAGCTCAGGGCCTTTGATGTTGAGGAAGTAGGACCGGGCATCTTCGGACCCGCTCTTCTCCGCCACGGCTTTAGCCAGGCTGTTGGCGACTGCTTTGGCGATCAGGGTCTTGCCGCAGCCGGGAGGGCCGTACAGCAGGATGCCCTTGGGGGCTTTGAGTTGATAGTCGGCGAACCGGTCCTTGTGGAGGTATGGGAGCTCGACCGCATCACGAATGGTCTCGATCTGCTCGCGCAAGCCGCCAACCTGCATGTAGGTGGTTTCCGGCACTTCTTCCAGCACCAGCTCTTCGATCTCGGGACGGAGCAGCTTTTCGAACGCCAACCCGGTGCGGGTATCGATGCGAACGTGGTCGCCGACCCGAAGGAACTCGCCAACCATCGGCGCGGCCCGCTCGATGACCCGCTCCTCATCGCCGCGTCCGAGCACGATGAGACGCTTCTCGTCGATCAGGTCTTTCACCGCAACGACTTCACCCTGGGGCTCGAAGTCGCGGATGTCGATGACGTTGTAGGCCTCGTTGAGGAGGACTTCCTGCCCCCTTTCCAGTTCTTTGATCTCGAGGGTCGGCTCGACGTTGACTCGGAGCTTGCGCCCACCTGTCATGACGTCGGCGGTGCCGTCTTCGTTGATTCCGAGGATGGTGCCGAACGGATTGGGCGGGGCGGTGAGCTTCTCGACCTCTTCACGGAGGATGGCGAGTTGCTCGCGGGTCTCCTCCAGCACGGCAGCTAGTTTCTCGTTCTGGTGGACTGCCTGGGTCAACTGACCTTTGGCCTCGAGCAGCCGCTCCTCGAGGACGCGCACCCGGCGGGGTGAGTCCTGCAGACGCCGACGCAGGACGGACAGTTCCTCTTCGAGCGTGGAGATAGTGCTCTGTAGTTCGCTGACCTCGGGAGACTCGTGACTAGTCATGGGGTCCTTATCGGTGGTGGGGGCTGGCCGCTTTCGCGAATTATACGAATAGGAGCGTGCAACCTAGCAGTCGCACCCAGGGACCTCGCGCTTTGCGTGGCGGTCACGCCGGATTGATCTTGCGAGCAATGCTGATAAACCCTGTGTGTCCAACCATTCGGTGATCGGGACGGACCGATCGCCCATCGATGTTCCACTCTCTGTGCAATACCTCAAAACTGGTGATTTCCGCGAAACAGCCGGCCCCCCGCAAGGCTTCGGTCGTTTGTTGCACCTGGGGAATGGTCGGCACATACGACACCCACAGGGCTCCGGCCGGTAGCCCGGCGGCGGCGGCATCGACCACTCCGAACGGCTCGGGCAGGTCGAGCACCAGCCGATCGGGGGCCAGCTCGGCGATCTGTTCGGCTACCTCCCCCACCCGCAGCTCGAGGGTGGGAGGGATCCCGCCGAAAAACTGTTCGAGGGCGTGGCGGGCATGGGTGGCATGATCGTCGCGACGCTCCACGCTGATCACCCGGCCCTCCGGCCCGACCGCCCGCACAAGTGCCATCGTCAGGGCACCCGAGCCGGTGCCGGCCTCGAGCACGGTGTTGCCGGGGGCAATGTCCCCCCAGATGAGAATGGGCCCGAGGTCCTTCGGATACACGATCTGGGCCTCGCGCCGCATGTTGACGATGTAGTCGGCCAGCCGGGGGCGAACCGCCACCAGTTTCCCCCCGAGTGAGCTCACCACCATGCTGCCGTCTGGCCGGCCGATGACGTCGTCGTGGGGCAGCATCCCGTTGTGGAAATGAAACACCGATCCCGGTTCGAGGGTGAGCAGGTAGGTCCGTCCCTTGCCGTCGGTCAGCAGGCAGTGGTCGCCTTTGCCGAAGTCAGCCACGGCTGGACATCCGGACCTGCAAGCGGCAGAAGGCACACTCCCCGGCCGTGGTCGGTTGCCCGCAGTTCGAGCACTCCTCCAGCTCCACCTGTTCCTGCTGGGCAGTGGCGAACTGGTCGGACACTCGATCGAGGAACCCGAATAAGAACTGTTGCTTGGCTCCGGGCCGCTGACTCTCGAGGATGTTGAGCCATTCCTTGATCCGGATGCCGGTGTTACCCCCCACCATCGGACACTCGTCCACCTCGTAGTCGATGCCCTTGAGCACGCAGTAGGCGGCGGTCTCTCGCTCGGCGATCCGCAGGAGTGGCTTCACCTTGCGCACCAGGCCTTCCTTGGTGGCGGGGAGCACCGGCTGTTGCCGTCCGATGTACTCGACGTTCCAATTGAGCGTGTTGGCCATGAGGGTGGCAGCTTCGTCGTCGAGGTTGTGGCCCATCACCAGCACGTCGTAGCCCCCGTCGAGCGCCTCCTTGTTGAGGATATACCGCTTAGACAGCCCGCATACCGAGCACGCCACCCGCCGGGTTTCGGCCGCCGCTTCGGGAATGGTGTATCCGTACGCCTCAGCCAGGTCGACAACCTTGAGGTTGAGGTCACGGTTTTTGGCGTACTGGGCCGCCAGCTTGAGGCTCTCGGAGCTGTAGCCGGCCTCACCCCCGATGCCCAGCTCAAGATACACACCGTCCACTGTGTATCCGAGGTCGGTGAGAATGTCCCACAGCGCCAGGCTGTCCTTCCCGCCGGAGACACCGAGCAGGAGACGATCGGTGGGTTGGAGCATGTCGAAGTCGTGGATCGTCCGCTCGACCTGGCGAGTCATATGCTCGAAGAAATGGGCGGCGCAGAAGACGGCATGATGCCGCCGAATCTCGAGGACTGCCGGCTCCCGGCACACCTTGCACTTCACCGGCAACCGCCAGAGATGACCGGCCGCAGCTCGATGGTGTCGGCCTCTCCCACCCGGTCGGTTTTCAGGAGCAGCTCGCCCTCGCGGATCACGAGAACCGTCTCAGGGATGATCTCCAGGCGTCGGAGAACTTCCTTGACGGTGGCGTTGCCCTCGATGTCGAGCTCACGCCGGGGGTTGCGAAGGATGACCTTCACTGAACGAAAAGGGCCCCCAGCGACCCGAGCATGCCGAGCACAAGAATGACGACCAGGATTTTCACTAGAAGATCGCGGTTTCTGAACATGATCCAACCTCGCAGAAGCCCTAGATTGAGCGTGCAATGAATTTAGCCGGGAACCAGGCCAAGCAGCTATTCAAGACGCTCCGGACAGGCGGAAGGCCGCCGACGGTCGCGCTATGGGCAGCCGCCACCGTCGTCGACCAGATTCGCAAACGCCAGCGTCCCGATCGGGAGCTCATCGCCACCAAGAAACTGAAACCGGGCGAGAGCTACGTCATCCGGGTCCCCAAGGAGGGTGAAGCCTCTCTGGCCAGCACCGTCGGCAACGATACCGTGGCAACGGTGACATCAGCCGGTGACCGTTCCATCACCTCCGAATTGCTGGCAGCCGCTACCGACCTCATAGGCGCCGCCACCGCCTCCGACGAACCCCCAACCGACGAAGCGCCCGTCGCCTCCACCCTCAGCCGCCGGCAACGCCGCAAGGCCCGACGATCGGCAGAGAAAGAGGCCGAGCCTGAGGAGCCAGCCGCACTCGGTCGGCGTGAGACCCGCCGCGCCGAGCGGCTGGCGTCGCTGGACGGGTTCGAGGTAGACCGCCAGTCGCTTTCTCGCCGCCGCCGCCGCAAGCTCAGGCGAGCTGAGGCCCGGGCCAGGCGCCGCCCCAGCCGTCGACGCACGCGCAAAGCCCGCCGCCAGCACAAACAGGCCGCCGCCGCCCTCCGGCCGTCACGGCGAGCCCGCCGCAAGCTGCAGGCTGCCACCAACGAGGTCGAGTACCGAACGGCCAAGGTCGAGCGGCGCCCCACTCGTCGCCGGCGGCGGAAGCTGAAGAAGGCAGAAAAGGCCCTCGGCCGTCTAGAGCCGTGATGTGCCTACGCGCGGAGCCGGTGCCATCCACCGGCCCTCTGCTCCCCCACAGGCTGGTGCCGACTCAGCTGAGGCGGTAGATCTCTAGCTGGGCGCCACCTTTTTTGCCCTTGCGGCGGCCAAGGAGATACACCAGCAGCACGAGCAGCACGCCGCCAATAGCCAGGCCGATGCCGGCGCTCTTGGCGGTGGAAGTGGTGTCGTCGACGGCAGTCTGGATCTGACGGAATTTGGACTCGAGGTCGCTTCGCTCAATGGTCATGGCGCAAGGCTACTCGGTGAGCTCGTCACGCAGGGCGGGAAGCGCGTCCTTAACGCTGCCGGGATCCTCATACCCGCGGCGGCCGACGGCCAGGATTATTGCCCCGATGAGCACCAGAACCAGCGCCGAAATGACGTAGGCCAGCCCACTCCAGGCCCGACCGTCCGGTAACAGGCGGATAATCCAGCGATTGACGGCAATCCCTCCGAACAGTGCCGCCAGGCCGAACAGGGCGGCGCCCCCGAATCCAAAACCGGCAGCCTTGCCGAGACGTTTGGCCGGCTCGACCGTCTCTTGCTTGAAGTACTGCTTGGTGAGGTCGAGCGATTCGGAGATCAACTCGGGTAGTTCGCTTACGTTTGCCATCAGGCTCCCATTCTTCCCAGTCCAAGCATATGACGCAAGATACCGGTTTCGCCCGCCACGATACGCAGTTCCTGTTCCAAACGCCCGGTTGTGGTGTCAATCTCGAGCAATTCCTGCCGTTCGGGATGGGAGATCGGCAAGATGGTGGCTGCTTGGTACGAAGCGATCGTGGGGTCGGCGTGAAGGGACGAAGAGATCGAGGCAGGCTGGCCACTCTCCACCGCCGCCGCCGCGAACCGGCGGCACCCCCGCTCCAACTCGCGCCGGAGCAGTTCGACGTCACCGTCACCGAGCGGCTCGGGGAGCTCCTCCGCCTCGACGGACTCAGCAGTTGGCTCGCTCAGACGAAGACGGGCCCGACCGAGCACCTGGATATCGAGCCGGCCGTCTGAGGAGGTGCTGCGAGCCGTTATCGAGGCGCGGACGCCGATCGCTCCCGCCTCCGGGACCGAAGCGAAGACCGAGCAGAATTCTTCGACGCCGGCCAGTCGACCCGTCAGCGCTGGGTCATAAACCCGCAAGTTGAGCCGCTGGGCGGGCAAGAGAACCCGACTGCGAGGAAACGCGACGAACCTGGGCATCGAAGCAGCCTACGGCCCCCACCGCCTTTGTGGGTCATGGCCCGGTAGCCTCCCCCGATGTCCGGACGCCGCATGATTCACACGACCAGCGGTAGCCGCACGGAAGCCTTCGGGCTCACCGACTGGGGACTGGTGTCCTTCCTGGCCTTCACCTGGGGCGCGTCGTTCTTGTTCATCGACATTGCTCTCGATTCACTCTCGCCCGGGCTCATCACGTGGATGCGGATCACGCTGGGGGCGGCAGCTCTCTCTTTCATTCCGGCCGCCCGCCAACCCATCCCCCGCGAGTCCTGGCGCAACGTAGTTCTGCTCGGTCTCACCTGGATCGCCATTCCGTTCACACTGTTTCCCATCGCCCAACAGTGGATTTCCTCCTCACTCACCGGGATCCTCAACGCGGCCATGCCGTTGTTCGCCGCCGCCTTCGCCGCCATACTCCTCCGCCGCCTGCCAAGCCGCATCATCGCCGGCGGCTTGCTGCTCGGATTCGTCGGGGTGGTGATGGTGGTCGCTCCGTCGTGGGGTGACGGCGACAATGCCGCCCTCGGCATCGGCTTGGTGCTGCTGGCTACCGCGTTCTACGGCTTCTCGGCCAACATTGCCGTGCCGATGCAGCAGGCTTACGGTGCTCTGCCGTTGATGCGACGGGCTCAAATGGTGGCGTCGGTGGCCACCCTCCCCTACGCAGTATCCGGGCTGCCTGACTCATCGGTGGACGGTGGCGGCCTGGCGGCCGTGTTCGTGCTCGGCGTTTTCGGCACCGGGTTAGCACTGGCAGTGATGACCCAGCTGGTCGGTCGGGTAGGAGCGACCCGGGGCGGAGTTGCCATCTACTTCGTTCCGGTGGTAGCGGTGTTCCTTGGCGTCGTATTCCGAGACGATTCGCTGGCTCTCCTCACCATTGTGGGAATGGTGGTGGTGTTGGCCGGCGCCTACCTGGCCAGCCGTCGAGAGGCTACGTAGCTGCCTCGAGCGCCGGCGTCAGCGTGGGATGGGCAAAGGCATAGCCACTATCTGCCAGCGCCGTGCCGACCACCCGCTGACTGGCCAGCAGCAAGCTCTCCACCAGTTCGCTGCCGTACAAGGCCTTGACCGGGGCGAGCGGGGTTGGCAGAAACGTTGGCCGCTTGAGGACCGCCCCGAGTGTCTTGGTGAACTCCCGATTGGTGACCGGGTTGGGGGCTACGAGATTGACCGGGCCCGAGACGTCGCTGTCGAGCAGGTGGATGATCGCGGCGATCTCATCGTCCAGCGATATCCAACTCATCCACTGATACCCTGAGCCGAGGCGGCCGCCGGCCCCGAGCTTGAACGGGAGCAGCATGCGCTTGAGCGCTCCCCCGCTCGAGGAGAGCACGATGCCGGTCCGGGTCGTCACCGTCCGCACGCCGGCGGCTTGGGCCGGCTGGGTGGCCCCCTCCCATTGCACGCACACATCTGCCAGGAAGTCATCGCCCGGGCGACTGGCTTCAGTCAATTCCTCGTCGCCCCGGTCGCCGTAATACCCGATAGCCGAGGCGCTGATCAACACGGAAGGCCGAGGGTCGGCGGCGGCGATTGCTTCGCTGAGGAGCCGGGTACCAATGGTCCGGCTGTCGAGAATTGCCCGCTTCTGGGTATCGCTCCAGCGTTTGTGGCCGATGCCCACACCGGCCAGGTGGACCACGGCGTCGATCCCGGAAAGGGCGTCGATGGTGCCCGCCGACGGGTCCCATCGCACCTCGCCCGGGCCGTCGCCCCGCCGCAAAGGCAGAGCCTCATGTCCGGCGCGTTGCAGGGCGGGCATAAGGAAGGAACCGAGCCATCCGCTTGCTCCAGTTACGAGTACCCGCATGCGGGCATGCTACGTCGAGGCGTGCGAGTACCGGCTACCAGGGGACCATTCGGTAGTCCGGACGAGCGACCTCTACCAGGGCGTTGGCCAGGCGACGCCGTATCGCCTCTCGGCGGTAGAAGAATCCCCCGATGGCGCCGGCCACCCAGGCAACAGCCGGCACCAACCAACCGCCCAGCCCCGATACGCCGCCTCCGGCAACCAGCATGGCCAGCCACAGGGGAGCCAGCACACCGAAAACAACATGGGCCCGCGCCACCCGATCGAGATGGGCGATGAGGCGGACCCGAGTGGCCGTGCCGGCCGAAGACACCGAAACCGCCACCGGTGTGTGGGCCCGATAGCGATACACGTCGGGCCACCAGCCGGTTGATTGCTCCCACACCGACCATCCGGTCGAGGTCAGCCCGCGCAGCCGCAGATAGGCGCCAACCGATTCGGTCACAGTTTCCACCGGCTGGTCAACCAGCGCCCCGGCCTCGGCGGACAGCAGTCCCGCATCTTCGGTTGTCATCTCATCGATGGCCTGGGTCAAGGCCTGGCGCGAGACGTCCAGCTCGTCGGCCAGCTGCTGAAGCGCCGCAGTGTCGAAGAGCGCCTCCGAGGAAGGGGCATCCAACTCCTGGGCTCGGGCCAGGATCGATTCTGCCTGCCGGCGGTCGTAGACCATGACCCGAATGTATCGAAGTTAGGAACTAAACGCGCCGGCCACGGCCCACAGGTTGCGGGCTCCGAAGCGGAAGTCGAACTCGGCGAAGGTGGTGGCATTGACGTTGGTGATGTAGAAGCGAGCCTCATCCGGTCGGTATATGGAGACGGTGTCTATGTCGTCGCCATCCCAGTCGGCGGCAATCACCTGGTCGCCGGGGGCGCCGTAGAAGAACTCGGCATCGGCAAAACCGGTCGACAGACGATTGCGGAGGAAGACGTACCCGGTCGAGCGCCGGTACAGGCCGACGGTGTCGATGCCGTCGTTGTCCCAATCACCGGCGAATGGCGTGTCGGTGGGGAGCCCATAGAAGAACGTGAGGTCGGCGATGCCGGTGTCGTTCGAGTTGCGGAGATAGACCCGCCCGTCTCGATAGATGGCGAGCGTGTCACACCCGTCGCCATCCCAGTCGCCGGCCAGCGGCCGGTCACCGGCCACGCCGTAGAAGAACTCAGTGTCTGCCACCCCCTGGTCGTTCGAGTTGCGCAGATAGACGAAGCCATTGGTTGGCCGGTACATGCCGACCGTGTCGTCGCCGTCGCAATCCCAGTCTCCGAGAAGGGGGACGTCTCCGGGGACTCCGTAGTAGAAGGTATGAACGGCGCCCACCGCATCACGCATGTGCCAGCGGCCGGTCTCAGGATCGAATTGGGCCAACTCCGGGCCGGCGGTGGCTGCTCCAGCCGGTGTCGCCGCTA
>Ga0224508_10002238_pt1 | contig 16694 bp, 11 predicted proteins | sample SF_Jan12_sed_USG_4_FD_170157 | JGI IMG/M metagenome (GOLD analysis project Ga0224508, IMG submission 170157) | Sediment microbial communities from San Francisco Bay, California, United States - SF_Jan12_sed_USGS_21 | ecosystem: Environmental > Aquatic > Marine > Sediment | place: USA... | reverse complement strand
ATCCATCAGGCTCTCCATCCCGACAAGCGGCTTGCCGATACTTGTCGGCCAAAGCTTGAAGATCTCTTTCGATGCGGCCGAATAGCGGGTGATTCTAAGCTGGTCGTCAAGCACGATGATGCCGGAAAGAGCAACGTTCAAAATACTCTGCAGATCCTCGTTGGCCTGGCCCAGTTCATCGCTCTTGGTCTTCAGCTCATCGTTGACCGTCTGCAATTCTTCGTTGGTCGACTGCAGCTCTTCATTGGTGGTCTGCAGCTCTTCATTGCCGGATTGCAGCTCCTCGGTGGTCGATTGAAACTCCTCGACCATGGACTGCAGCTCTTCATTCGACGCCTCGAGTTCCTCGATGCTGGTCTGCAAGTGCTCGCGGGTCGCCGCCAGTTCATGCTCCAGCTCGCGCACACGAAGATCCGAAACCTGCTCGGCGCTCGCAAGGTCATGCTGGCCCTCGACAAGCTCCCGCGATTCGAAGAGCAGAAGGCTGAAACTGCCATAGTCGGATCCCAACATCGTGGGCACGACGATCGGCGTCACTTCGGCTCGCCCGGTCGAATCCTTGATTTCGATAGCCTGACCACGAATCGGAATGCGTTCGCGCTGCGCCTTTTGCAAGACGAGCCGGACCTCGAGGCGCAGAGGCTCGTTCGCCATTTCGATGACGCTGAAGTCGGCATCGCCCGGCCTCAAGCGCAAGAAGCGCGAGACGTCGCCACGCACGAACTCGACCTTGAACGCCTGGTTGACCAACACGCCGGGCGGCCCATAACCCTCGACCAGAAGGGCGTTGGTGCGTTCTTCCATGGACATCGGTTTGACCGCATCCAGTAGGGCAGGCTCCCGCCGCCGCGCCCGGTTAGACGCCGTATCGAGGACCGAGGGCATGAGCTGCTCCTGCCCGGTTCGCGTGAACAGTTTGAACCCCTTTTCGACCAACTCGAACTGTTCGCTTAGCTTGCCGACACTCTCGGAGGGGCCGAGTATGAGAAAACCGCCCGGCTTGAGCGCATAGTGAAACAGCGAGATCGTCCGTTCCTGCATCGGCCGCTTGAAGTAGATCAAAACGTTGCGGCAACTGATCAAGTCGAGGTGGTTGAACGGCGGATCCTGCATGAGATCATGCCGTGCGAAAACCACGAGATCCCGCAGCTCGTTCTTGACCCGATAGGCGCCATTGAGATCGTCGAAATAGCGCTCCAGGATCGTGGCCGGTAGGCCCTCGACCTGCGGCGCCAGATAGACACTCTTCCTGGCATCGGCAATCGCCCCATCATCGATGTCGGTCGCAAAGATCTGGACCTTGAGGTCGCCTAGGCGATCGCCGCATTCCTCGGCCAGCTGAACGGCGATGGAAAAGGCCTCTTCGCCCGTGGAGCAGCCTGGCACCCAGATGCGCAGTGAAGCGCCTGCCGCCTTCCGCTTGACCAACTCACCGAGAGCACGGCCGATCGCGCCGAAGGTCTCGGGATCGCGGAAAAACCTGGTGACGTTGATGAACACGTCCTGCAACAGGAAGGCCGCTTCCCGATCCGAACGTTCGATCAGATCCCGATAAGCTTGCAGGCTTTCCAGACGATGGACCGCGAGACGCCGTTCGATGCGCCGCCGGATTGTGGTTTCGCGGTATTGCTGAAAGTCGAAACCGGTTTTTTTGCGCAGGACACCCAGGAGGTCCTGCAAATCGACGAGCCGAGCCTGCTCATCGACCTTCTCATCTGATTGCTTGACGATCGGCAAGGTCGGTCGGTCGGCAAGTTCAGCGGCGATCGCCGCCGGGTCGAGAACGAAGTCCGCAAGGCCCGCGTCGATGACCGCCGTTGGCATGCCGGGAAATTGGGCATCGGTGGGATCCTGCACGAAGGTCAAGCCTGCCGCCGCCTTGATCGCGCGCATGCCGCGCTCGCCGTCCGACCCGGTTCCCGACAGGATCACGCCTATGCTGCAATCACCATAGGCGTCAGCAAGGGCCGCAAAAACGGCGTCGATGGTATGCGGTGCGGCATGCCTTGCAACATCGTCACTGAGCACGACACGCCTGTCATCGATCTCGGCGATGCCACGCCCCGGCGCGAGCACGTAGACATGGGCGGGCTCCAGGACGGTTTCGCGATCAAGCATGCTGACCGGCATGCTTGTTCGGGCCGTCAGGAGTTCCGGCAAGTGCGACGGCTGATCGGCGGCCGCATGATGAACGATGAGATACGCCATGTTGCGCTTCTCAGGGAGGCCAGGCAGGAGCTTTTGCATCGCCGCGAGCCCCCCTGCGGAGGCCCCGATGCCCACAACAATGAACCGTTCCTCATTCGTGTCGTCTGACGTCATCAACAATCTCACCGGGATCTCGCCAATGGGAAGGCATAGCTTCCGGCAGGCTTTGCGTCACAAGGGAATTGATCGGCATAGCGACCTTCGTGCTCGCCTTGGCATCGCTGGCAAGCACCTCATCCGGGTCAGGGAACGACCGCAAATCCTAGGGCGGGGTGAGGGTCTGACGGCGAAGCGGAACGCCTGCCAACATTGGCTGACTCAAGCACGAACATAGCCCCAAAGCTCAAGGCGCAACAAGGTTCGAACGTCACGACATGCGCTCGGAGGGGCTATTGCTTCTGCTTCTTCGCAAACTTGCTTTTTTCTTCCGCAAGAATTCGAATGCCAGTGCCAAGGCCAGGTAAATCAATTCCCTTTTCGACAAGCGTGTTCTTCAGGGAATCGTGAAAGGTCGATATCTGCCAATCGAACTCGCATGTTTTCAATCCCTTCTTCAGGAAATCCAAAAAGCCGGTCTCATCGTTTCGATACAAACGAAGCTCGGCGACATCGAACAAACTCCACGGGGCGTCGGTCGGCGGATCGGTCGACGCCTGCGCGCGCCTCATCTCTTCTGCAGCGTCAAGTTCCGCCGTCATGCCCTTGAGGTCCAGCTTGCCGGTCGCGAGCGCTTCGAGTTTCAGCGCGTTAAGCAGCGGATAGGCATGCCCGTCGGAAATGCTGAAGGCGTGGCGATAAAGGTCGAGCGCTTTGGCATTGTCGCAAATGACGTTCTTGAACACGCCGCCAAGAGAGGCCCAAGCGTCAAAATCATCGGGTGTCAGCCTGGTCGCCCGTTCCAGCGATGTCCGGCCGTTCGGCAGCCAATCCGGCCGTTTGTCCTCGGGAATGACCCGCGCGATCTGCCCTTCGACCACGCCTTTTTCCTTCCAGGCCTCGCCATAATCAGGCGCGAGCTTGGTGACCGTGGTGAATTCTTCAAGCGCTTCATAGTAGTGTTGGCCTTGTTGCTTCAGGATCAGCCCGAGACGCATGCGCGCGATGGTGTTGAGCGGATCGAGGCGCACGGCCACCCAATAGTTGGTTCTGGCGAGATCGAGATCTTGCTGCCGAAGAGCTTCTTCGGCGTCGCGCATGAACATCTCGCTGACGCGCGCGTGTCCGGCCTCCGCGCGATGCGCCTCGAGGGCGGTCTCGGCCGGCTGCTGCGGGGTCGGGGCACGCGCGCCCTCGGGTCCGGACCATTGGGCGCGCAGGGCCAGGCGAACGGGACTATCCAGGCGACTCGCTTGAGCGTTTCGGTGAGGACGTCGCTGATCAGGCCAACCGATTTCGCGGCTTTCTCTTTCGGTCGATCCTCATAGTCGAAGACTTTGATCGACTTGATATCGAATGGGATGACCTGACCTGGCTGACGAAAGAGCACCGTCCCCGACTCTTGCGTCGCATGTCGGGCACCGATCTCGTAGAAGACGTTGGGGTTGACACCGGAAATGTCAGCGAAAGCGACCCGGCTATACATGATGTACTCGAACATCTCTTGATTGATCGAGCTCGAGAAAGCGTCCTTGTCGGTGCGCTTGGCGATCAGGTGCTTGCCTTCCGGCGTTTGGGCATTCGTGATGGCCGGTTCAAAGATCTCATGATAGATCTTGTCGAAGTCGACTTGCCTTCTGTCAACCTTTTTCTTGCCGAACGGCATGATGACAAAGCAGGTTAGCTCAAGCTCTTCAAATCTGGTCTTGAAAGCAGAAGGCTGAACGCCGTCATTTGCCTCATCGCTCATGGGAAAACCTCGTACATCAAAATCGCCTCTTTCCCGAAGAGGCCATTCGCCAAACGTTCAATCGATGTCTTCTACGAGTTCATACATGTCATCGAACCGCTCTGCCGTAACGGCATAGCCATCTTTGCGATCCCGCTCGTTATAGACGAGATAATCGCCAGCTTTGTAGTGGGTTACGCCTTCCTTGGTCTTGATGGAACCGTCGTGATCGGCCAATTCGGCGAGAATGGTGGTTGATTTCTCATATTGACCGCCAGCGACGTGGCGATAGGTCCTTTTGAAGACGTCGGCATCGATCGTGTAGACGTCGCCAGCATTGTCGACGAGCCAGTCTTTGGGCTTGCACTGCTGCGTGCCGCCCCACTTCTCATAGGTAAAGCCCGCGGTTTCGAGATTGAGCTGCACGGCCTTGATCAAGGCGCCCGTCTTCTTCCGGTAGCGCTTTAAGGTCGACATCCTATCCATCCCTTTGCGGCACGAGTGATTTCGCCTGCTGAAAGGGCGCTGGCCAAAAACATCGGGCAACCTTCGCCAACAGACTCCCCAGTAGACCTCCCAGCAGACTTCATTGACAGTTGCGATCACATGATCCGATCCAACATCTATATCACGCGCCACCATCACTTGCACCGATATCGGCGATCACTGGACGTCGATGTCGAAGCGAGCCTCGAGATCACCTTCCTTCACGGTTCCCGCCACAGCCTCGCCGACCTGGATCAGCAGCGGCATGTTCTTGGGGTCGTCCATTTCTCTGAGCGCTTCGACCTGCTTGGCGGAAAGCTCGAGCTTTGCCTCATCTTTCAGCCAATCCCTGTCCAGCTGAGCGTTGTAGCGTAGATAGGTCAGCCAGGGAGCACCGCCACCGAGAACATCCCCCTTGAGATCGCCGACCTCGCGATCGATCGGCCGGGCGGTGGCGCTGGCCGACAGCCACTGCAGGACGAGCTCATTAAAGGCTGCGGCATCGTCCATGAGCGAGGCGAGGCCACGGAGACCCAAATTGGCGGCGGTCATCTTCATGACCTTGTCCGGGTCAAGCTTGAGCTCCCAAGCGCCGGTGCCGATGGAAACCAGCAAGATGTTGTCGGCGCCTAACGGCCACTGAAGGCCATACCCCTCGAGGGTTGCCAAGAGAAGCAGCTGAAGTGCCGGATTGTTATGCGGGCTCACGCCGCCGTCGACAAAGGCGCCCTCGAGGTCCGCGGTCACCGAGATCTTTTCCGGATCGAAGTAGGTCGGCGCGGCCGTGCTGGCGCGCACCACGTCTTTGACCAGATAGTCGGCGTTGGGCACGGCGCTGCCGCCGGGGCGGGCGGCGAAGTAGCGACCGCGTGGATTGTTGTGCACGACCCACGGGCTGCCGGTATCGAGACGCTTGGCGACGATGGCAAGGCCGGTACGCACGGACTCATCGCCCAGCGACGTGTCCTTGAATTCGTTCTCCAGCACTTCTCGAAGATGATCCGCGGAAAATTTAGCGCGAAAAATCCCTTGTCGAAAGAGATCGTTCTGGAAGACATGCTCGCCGAGCCCGCGATAGAGCTGATCGAGCTCTGCGACCGAGCGGCCTGTGGCAAGTCCGGCGGCAAGGATGGCGCCGGTTGATGTTCCGCCGATCAAATCGAAGTAATCCGCGAGCCGGAAATCGGCATCCTCTCCCGCCCGAGCGCGCAGGATCTCCTCGATTCGCGCAAGGATCTGGACGGTCAGAATGCCTCTGATGCCACCGCCATCCAGCGAAAGAATGCGCTTCGGACCAGAGCTGAAGAGATGATCGTCCCGTGTTTTCCGCTGCATGATATCGCCCTCGAATTTCTCTTGTTGGTGTTGACGTCATGTCGTTGGTTTGGCGGCGACACCATCAATCCTCAATGCCTATGCATTCCTCAACGCCTGCGTTTCAATGCTTCTGACCGGCCGCTTTCGACATCCGTCATGCAGGCAAGAACGTCTCATGCGACGCGCTTGATGGTGATCTCCAGAGATCCTTCGTTGTTCCCGTACTTGCTTTGGAGGTCGTTGGCGAACGCGTAGAGCTCAGCCGTCGATCCTGCTACATATCGACGATCTGGCCCGCCTTTGCCGATGCGGAACAGGTTGTCGTCTTCATCGCCCAAGGCCCCGATCAGCTCAAACCAATTGGCGTCCTTGTAACGGCGCCGATCCTCTAACAACGTAACGATTTTTTCCTTGAACCAAGGCAATTGATCGCTGGTCCATCCATCGGGTCCACAGTCGATGTCTTTATCGCGCCAGGTGTCGTCGTCGGCGATCTGAAACTCATAGGACGCGCCCTCCTCCAACTTCACGCCGCACCAATTGTATTTCAGATGAGCAAGAACCTCGAAATCATGTGTCTCGCCGATGCCGAGAACTTTAGGGAAGGTGGTGGCATGGATATGGTCACCGTGATCGACGGTGCGGCGTGGATCGCGCTGCACGTCCTGGTTCTCGCTCACGCGCGCCTTGGGGTCCATCTTGCTATATTTGGCGTCCATGGCTTTGGTCTCGTCGATCGGCACGCCGCATTCGCGCGCTCGGTCGAGCATCCAGCCAAGGGCGATGTTGGAGCGATCGGGGCTGGCATTGCCGCCGCCGACATCGCTGTGAACACCGCGGAACCAGACTTCATGGACGTTGGGCCGGCGATGTTCGGGATCGAGCCTGATCACATTGAAGGTCTCGCGGCGTTCGTCCAAGGCCATGGCATGGCAGCAATGGTCGACGCATTGGGCCACCTCGTCGATATTCCAGCCGAGATCGATTTCTTGGAAATTGATGATGGTGTCAAACGAAAGTCCGAAAGATCCAACAACATCCCAGAGGCCGAGAAATCGAATTCTTGCGGGTTGTTTGGAGCCATCTTCAAGCCGCACGCCTTCCTTGCCGATCTTGTTGGCGAAGTGCACCGCCAACGCCGCCCCCCGGCTGAACCCGACAATGTCGATATCCCGATCGCCTCGGGCCCAATTGGCAGAAAGCTCGTCATACATCTCCTCGATTCGCGTCCTGCCGCCCGCACCGAATATGCCGCCAATAATGCGCCCAAGCGCGCCGGCGCGCGTGCCGACGCCTTCGACATAGTCGATATTGGCGCCGTCATAGAGTTCCTTGAAACGGACGACGTTGGTGTCCTCTTGGGGATCGTCTTCGTCAACATTCCAAGTCCCGTCAAATGCGTAAAGCGCCATAACTAATTCCTTCTCTTGCATTAAAGTCGAAGAAATCCGTTAGGCCCCTCGGTGTCGATTTGTCAATGACAATCAAGACGGCCATCATCAACAAGCCTGCAGATCACGCCGTAGATAGCCATCGGCCGTCCTTGCGGATGGGCCCGAAGCCACCGGCGATTTTGTGTTATTCGGCCCTATTGCCTTCACTTTCACGTACAATGCGATATATTTAAACCATAGAAGGCATGCATAGAACTTGCAGAAATCGCTTGAAATAAAGTGTGAGTGGGGCGCATGAAAAATTTGTTTTCCGTCCGATCGCATTCTTGGATGGTTTGCGCTTTTACAGTCATGCTGCTGAGTTCTTGTGCCAGTGGCAATGACAAAAACTTGGAGGTAACTTCAGGCACGGAGAGCTGTTCGCTGCCTGCTTTTATCGATCGTGAAAAATTCGATGTTGAAAATCATATATTTCAGGTCGATCAATTCGGGCTGGTGATCGGCAAGCCGGAAGATGACGACGGTGATGACGATGTAAAAGATGGCGACAACGACGATGGCGAAGACGACGACAGCCGCGATATATCAGAGCGCGTGTTTTCCCGAATCATCAACGCAATGGGGGACTATGAAGCCGATCCCGAGGGAGAGCCGAAGCTAAAGAAGCTGCTCTTGTATTTCAATGGCGGCCTCAGCGATCCGGAAGGCGTCCGAAGGCAAGCGGAGCGGCAAGTTCCCTGCATGCTGTCGGATCAGATTTTTCCAGTTTTCATGATATGGCCTACGGGCTTTTTCGCGAGCTATGTCGAGCAGGTCATTCAGGTGCGAAACGGCCGACTGCATCGATCCAAGAAATATTTCACCATGCCGTTTCACGTCATCGGCGACATCGGACAAGGGTTGGTTCGAGCACCGATCAACTATGAAAGTCAGGCAAGACGCTTCTTCAATACGAAAATCCGAATCGACGAGGAAAAATACTACGTCGCGGCGACCTGCGATCTGATGGATCAAAAAGACGACGTCACCCAGGGCGATTGCAAGTTTCACAACGATCAAGAAATCGTCGGTAGCAATGCAAATGTCGTCTTCGATGGCGATCGGGTCGATGATGAGCGTTCGACGAGCCTCGGTGATGTAGGAGCGATCATTACCGCGCCGATTCGCCTTTTGATGCTGCCCTTCGTCGACTCGTTCGGCAAGACGGCCTGGGAAAACATGGTGCGTCGTACCAAAACCAGTGTCAGACGCCCTGACGAGTACAGGCACGACCTGCATCGAAAAGAAGGCGAGGAATTCGCCCGGAGGATGATTGCCGACAAGCAGGATTTTCCCAAGGGCCTGGGTGGTTTCGCGCGCTTCTTTTCGATGCTCGAATCATGCATGCTCGATGAAGAGCCAGGCGATGGTGGGCGAGAGCGCTGGCGTTGCGAGCAAAGCGACGTCACCTCTGGCGCCAGAGAGAGATTGCAGCAGGCGAAGGTGACGTTGATCGGCCATAGCATGGGCACGATCGTGATCAACGAGGTCGTCCCCCACCACCCCAAGCTTCCCTATGACAACATCGTCTATATGGCGGGCGCCACAAGCATTCGCGACACCGACCGTGCGATCACGCCGCTGCTTGAACGCCGCCGCGGTCGGACAAGGTTCTTCAACCTGTCGCTGCACCCGATGAATGACGCGCGCGAGCAAACCTTCGGCGGCATGGCGCCATCGGGGAGCCTTTTGGCGTGGATCGACGAGATGTATGACAAGCCGAGCACCATGCTCGATCGAACCATAGGGCAATGGCGCCATCTTCGTGTCGCCAAGCATGTTTTTTCCGCGGACGCGCAAAAATGGATGCTGTTCCGGGTCTTCAACCTCTCATCCAAACCCGATGATCCCACGCCCAACCCGCTGAGCCATGGTGACTTCAATGACGACCAGATGAAGTTCTGGAGACCTTCCTTTTGGGGGGATGATCGCGTTAGATGGTGCGACTCGTCGGTCGACCAACGGCCGGCTGGCGACGACGACGCATGTCGCTGATGGGCTCTTGGGAGAAATCGAGCTGTGCGCAAAATTCGTCGGTCCAGCGTTTTGCGCATCGTCCCGATCCTGCTTTTTCCGCTAGTTGGCTGCGGTGGCGGCTTCGTCGATTTTCCCTCGTCGACGCAAACCAGCGAGGCGGCGGTCGAGGCTGCCACGAGCCCTGCGACCTGGGCGCCTCTCGGTCTGGCGGCGGTTTTCGGCCTTAGCGGCCTCGACAATGATGTTTCGGACTGGGCTACAGACCATTCGCCGATCTTCGGCGGTCGCAGCAATGCGAGAGACGCCAGCGACTATCTTCGCTGGGGCCTGGAAGGCGGCATGGCCGCATCAACCTTGATCGCAGCAGCACTCGACGACGGCGACGATGGTTGGAACCGGATCGCGAGCAGCGTGGTCGCCTATGGCGGCACCCGATTGGCGACAGATGGCCTAAAAGCGATCTCTGGGCGCGAGCGTCCCAATGGACGCAATGACGAGAGCTTTCCGTCGGGCCACTCGAGCATGTCCTTCGTTTCGGCGTCGCTGATCGAAGAGAACCTCGGTCTTGGTTCGTCGTCTGCAGCCCTGCGCGCCGCGGCGTCATTCGGCCTTTACGGCTTGGCGTCGGCGACCGCTTGGGCACGAGTCGAAGCGGAAGAGCACTACCCTTCGGATGTTTTGGCCGGCGCCGCACTCGGTAATTTCATCGCGAGATTCTCCTCTCGCGCCTTCCTCGGCGACGATGACGACGACCAAACGCCCGAACTTTCACTTAGCGTTGGCCGTGATCGGGCTTTTCTCAGGCTGAGCTTCGCGGGATTCGGCGGACCATGGAGACGATGATCAGGTTATGGAGAAAAGCATCGGCCCGCGGGTTTGCATCCTCCGGTGAAAAGGCTACCCTTTTCATAATGGCACGAGAAACCATCCGGGAGGCTGGGACGTGTCGGCGAGGTCGGCCGGTCGCGCACCGCGATCCGGCGCTGATCTCTACGGCGCCCCTTGGCCGGCGAGGCCTAAGAGATGCTCGAAGGTCGTGTGCAAACGATCGGGGTTGAACGCCCGAAGGCCAGGCTAGCTCGAAGCTCGACGCCGCGCTGGCTCGACGATCAGCGCACCATCGGCATTCTCTTCGTCCTGCCCGCCCTTTGCATCCTCGCCTTCGTGGTGGTCTACCCCTTCCTCTCCGCGATCTGGATGAGCTTTCAGAACAAGATGGTGGGCGCGCCGGCGACCTTCATAGGCTTCGGCAACTATGTCGAGCTGTTCGGCGATCGGCATTTCCTGAAAACCATCAAGAACACCCTGGTCTATACCGGCTTCGCGGTCGGCCTGAAATTCTTGCTCGGCCTCGGCATGGCCATGGTGCTCGCCCAGCCGCGCCGTCTCGATTTCATCTACCGCACCATCCTGTTCGTGCCCTGGGCGGTGCCGACCATCGTCGCGGCGCTCAGCTTTCGCTGGATCTATGACGATTTCAGCGGGCTCTTGAACAACTTCCTGATCGGCGTCTTCGGCATGACCGACGTGATCTCCTGGCTCGGCGATCCCGACTACGCCATGGCCTCGGTGATCGCAGTGGTCGTCTGGTCCGGCACGCCCTTCTACACCATGAGCTTTCTCGCCGGACTGAAGGCGATCCCCCAGGAGATGTACGAGGCAGCCCGCATCGACGGCGCCAATCCCTGGCAGGAGTTTTGGCACGTCACGATCCCGCAGATGAGAAAGGTGTTCACCGTGGTGGTGATGCTCTCCACCATCTGGACCTCGACCAATCTGGTGATCGTGCAGATCTTGACCAATGGCGGCCCGGCCAACACCACGCAGATCCTGCCGAACCTCGCCTATAAATACGCGCTTTTGGCCAGCCGGCTCGGCATCGGCTCTGCGGTCAACATGATCTTCTTTCCCATCCTGGCGGTGCTGATCTACTTCCTGTCCCGCCGGATGCTGTCGGAGCGGGAGTAGGCGATGGCCGGGGTGAAAAGCAGCGCCGATCGCCAGTTCAAATGGCTCGGCAACCTGATGCTCCTGATCTTCATCGTCTGGACCCTCATACCCTTCTACTGGATGCTGGTGACGTCCCTGAAGGAGCATGGCGAGATCTACGGCACCGAGGCGACGCTCTGGCCGAACGCGCCGACCCTCGATAGCTACCGGACGCTATTCTTCGAGACCGACTATTTCCTGTTTTTCCGCAACAGCATGAGCGTGGCGCTCGCCACCACCTTCTGCACGGTGCTCTGCGCCTCGCTCGCCGCCTACGCCATTGCCAGGCTCGACTTTCCCGGACGAAAAATCCTGGCGCGCGGCATGATCTACACCTATCTGGTGCCGCAATCGCTCCTCTTCATCCCGCTCTTCGCCATCATGGTCGGGGTCGGGCTCACCAACAGCCTCTCCGGTCTGACGATTTCTCATCTCGGCTTCACCATCCCGTTCTGCACATGGCTGTTGATGGGCTTTTTCATGTCCATTCCGGTGGAGCTCGAAGACGCCGCCTTGGTGGACGGCTGCACCCGGCTTGGCGTGCTCTTTCGCATCATCCTGCCGATCTCGCTGCCGGCGCTTGCCGTTGTCGCCTTCTTCTCGTTCACGCTTTCCTGGAACGAGTATCTCTACGCGATCGTCTTCAATTCCGCGCCAAGCGTGCTGACCATCCCCACCGGCCTTTCCAATTTCGTGGTCGAGGACGTGTTTTTCTGGGGGCCGATCATGGCGTCAACCGTGTTCACCGTGATTCCGCCGCTCGCCGTCTATTTCTTTTTCCAGCGCTGGCTGATTACCGGCCTAACCATGGGGGCGGTGAAAAACTGAACGCCGCCACCAAAATCAGGGAGTATAGCGATGTCCAAAAAAACCATAAGCCGCCGAAGCGCGCTCAAAACAGGGGCCGCCGCCGGCGCCTTGATCTCGGCGCCGATGATCCTGACGCCCAGGAAAAGCTGGGCGCAGCGTGCGGAAAAGCTGATCTACTGGCATCTCCCCGCCTTCACGCCGCTTGCCGATGACGCCGCGCGCGACCAGTTCGACGAGTTTGCAAAAATGGCCGGCCTCAAGGAAGGGGAGGCGGCTTTCGTACCGGTTTCCAACAAGGACCTGATCCCGCGCCTCTCCGCCGCGCTGGAGACCGGCACGCCCCCGGATGTCTGCCGGCTCTACGAGAGCTACGTCCAGCTCTACCGCTCCCAGGGCCACATGATGGACGTCACCGACATCGTCGAGAAGATGAAGGGCGAGAGCGGCGGCGTGTTCGACAGCAGTCTGACCGCGGTCGCCTATGACGGCAAATTCTGGGGCGTGCCGTTCGCGATCAACCCCTGGCCGATGCATGTCAGGATGGACGTCCTGGAAGAGCACGGCCTCGACTATCCCAGGACCTGGGAGGCCTTCGTCGAAACCTGTCTCAAGGTGCAAAAACCGCCTTTCTACGGCTTCGGCATGGATCTCGGGCTCACCGCCGACGCCACCGACAACATCATGCAGCTCTGCTGGTGCTTCGGCGGCAAGACCGTTGATGAGAGCGGCGCCGTTGTCTTCGACAGCCCGGAGAACGTCGCCGGCTTCACCTTCATCAACGAGATGTACAACACCCACAAGATCATCCCGAAAGGCGTGGTCGGCAATGGCGACACCGCCTGGAACAACAAGGCGTATCAGTCCGGCCAGGTCGCCTTCATCAACAACCCGACCAGCGTCTACGCCTATCTCGCCGGCGAGGACCCGGAGCTGATGGCGAAAACCGGTCTCTTCGGCGTGCCGGCGGGCCCGGCGGGCGCCATTAACCAGATCGACACCTGGTCGCTCGGCGTGTTCAGCGCAGCCCCCGAGCCCGACCTCGCCAAGGGCCTCGCCGAGCACATGATGCAGCCCGATCGCTACAACCAGGTGATCACCAACACCAATGGCCGCTTCGTGCCGGTCTATCCCGAGCTGTTCAACGATCCCTGGTGGACCGAGCGGCCGGAGTTTTCCGAGTTCATCGACATCGCCTCCACCGGCGTGCCGATCTCCTATGCCGGCCCGCCGACCGCGGCCTCGGGCGAGATCCTGGCGACCCACGTCATTCCGGAAGCCCTGCAGCTCGTCCTGGTGGAGGGCCTGGATCCGGCCGAAGCCGTGGGCGAGGCGCATCAGAAGATCGCCGCGATCTACCAGCGCCTGGCTGAATAGACCGAACCCGCCCGCCTTCGCTCTCGCTCTTGGCGAAGGCGGGTGGTCCGCTCGATTCGCCGGCTTGGCCGTGCCTTTCGCGGTCTCGTTAACGCTTTGGTCATCTCGGCCGGTCAAAATGCCGAGATGATCAGGAGACCCGAGGCGATGTCGGTCGCGCGATGAAGCGTGCATCCCAGGAGCGAGCGTGCGCGCAGACCCTTCTGCAGCGCTATACTTCCATGCTCGCCAGTCGCCGGGCCGAGCATTATGTCGGCATCGCCCTCGATCAGCGTTCGAAGCTGCAGCAGCTCGACCGGTTGATGAGCAGCGTGGTCGAACAGAGCTTCGACGGCATCATGACTTTCGATCAGCACGGCGTCGTACGTACGGCGAACGAGGCCGCCTGCCGTCTATTTCGCTGCTCGCAAGACGAACTGGTCGGGCTGCACAAGAATGCTCTCTTCCCGGACCTCAAGAGTTTTCGCCCGTCGGCCCATGCGGCCAGCGACGATGTCCGGCCAAACGGCTCGAGGGATTCGTCCGCCGCTTGGACAAATCGACCTGTCCGGTCGAATTGGCGCTGCGCAAGATCTCGATCGGTCGCCAGACCTGGGCGATGGCCATCCTGCGCGACATCACCTCCGCCAAAGCCTACGAGGCCAGGCTCAGGCATCTCGCCCTGCACGACCCCCTGACCGGCCTGCCCAACCGCCTCCTTCTTCAAGATCGTCTGGAGCAGGCCCTGCGCACCGCCCGGCGCTCCGGTGAGCCGCTCAATCTCGCCATCCTCGATCTTGATCGTTTCAAGGAGGTCAACGACACGCTCGGCCATCAAGTCGGCGATGCACTGTTGGTCCTTGTGGCCAAACGGTTGGTCGATTGCGTGCGCGACGGGGACACCGTGGCGCGCCTTGGTGGCGATGAGTTCGCTATCCTTTTGCCGCAGCGGGCCGACAGCTGCTCGGCGCGTGACGTCGCCGAGCGCATTCGGACCGCTCTTCGTGAGCCATTCTCCCTTGCCGGCTGCGTTTCCCTCGAGATCGGCATCAGTATCGGGCTTGCGCTTTGTCCGGATGACGCACAAACCAGCTCGAAGTTGATGCAGTGCGCCGATGTCGCGATGTATGACGCCAAGCGTCACGCCAGCGGGGTCGAGCGCTACGATCCGGCGAAGGACCTAAACTCGATCCGCACCCTGGTTTTGTCCGGCGGCCTTAGGCAGGCGATCGAAAAAGACCAGCTGCATTTGGTCTACCAGCCGAAGCTCGACTTGCGCTCCGAGACCATCCGATCGTTTGAGGTGCTGACGCGCTGGCATCATCCCGATCATGGTTTGATCCCACCTAACGAGTTCGTGCCGCAGGCGGAGGAAAGCGGCAACATCGTGCTCTTCACCTGTTGGACGCTCGAGCGCACCGTGGACTGCCTGAAGCGCCTTCGGAAGCTGGGATTGGCATTCAGCCTCGCTCTCAACCTATCGCCGCGAAGCCTTCATTCGAAAGAGATATTGGCATTTGCCGAAACACTGCTCGACACCTCCGGCATCGCGCCTTCGGACATCATACTCGAATTGACCGAAACCGCGGTGATGCTCGATCCAACCGGCGCTTTGCAGAGGTTGGAGCAGCTGCACGCGCTCGGCCTGCGCTTGTCGATCGACGATTTCGGCACGGGCTATTCCTCGCTCTCCTTGCTGCGCCGCCTGCCGCTCGACGAGATCAAGATCGACAGATCTTTCATCGAAAATATGGTCACCAAGCCGCAGGACCGGGTGATCGTCGGTTCGACGATCGATCTCGCGCACAATCTGGGGCTTGAGGTGGTCGCCGAAGGCGTCGAGAATCGGACGCAGATGGCCATGCTTAAGAGCTCGGCTGCGACGTCGTCCAAGGGTTTCTGGTTTCCGAGCCGGTCGACGGTCAGAAACTCGTAGATTGGACGGCAAAGGCCCCATGGCCGCTCGAGCGTGTACCTAGCGCGGCCTGAAACGGTTCCCTTCAAGAAATCGTGCGAGCAACCCGGCTACAGGGGCCCTGCACCACGGCCCGATTTTTCGCGGATGGGGTTAACCGAAAGCTAACCAAATAGCGTTAAAGCTCTGAGGTGATGTTGGCGACCTCTGGAGTTTCAAGTTTGAACGAGGGTGACTTGCAGCTTGGCCGAGTCGTATGTGTTTCCGGATCGCATGTCGTCATGGTCTGGGAACAGCAGGATGATGTCGAGTGCGCAGTTGAACAGGATCGATTGCAGAAAGGCGCGTTGGTCAAACTCAGGACGCCAGCCACCATCGTGTTCGCCCTGGTCACCAGCCTGACCATCCCCAATCCGACCCGCTCCATGAACCCATCGGAAGCCTGGCTTGCCGAACTCGAGCTGATTGGCGAGAGCGATCGTGACGGCGGTCCCTTTCGCCATGGTGTCTCCTTCTTTCCCACCCTCGGCGATGTCGTTTGGTCCGCCAATGAGAACGACCTCAGTCAAGTCTACGGCTGGCCCAGCCCATCCGCGATCACGCTTGGCACGCTGCATAACGAGCGGGCAGGGGCGATGCATATCGAGCCTGACCTTCTCCTCGGCCGGCATTTCGCGATTCTCGGCACCACAGGCTGCGGCAAGTCCTGCGCCTTGACCCTGATCCTTCGCGCCCTGCTCGACAAGCATGACGATGCGCATATCGTCCTTCTCGATCCGCATAACGAATATAAGACGGCGTTCGGCGATCGCGCCGAGCTGCTCGGCCCGGAGCGTCTGCGGCTCCCCTATTGGATATTGAATTCCGAAGAAATCGATTTGGTCATGTTCGGCACCGGCCAGGCGGTACCGGACCGTGCCATCCTTGCAGAGATCCTGCATGAGCTGATTGCCGAGGCGAAACAGCTTTACCAAGGCGATCGGGCGAACGGCCAGACGGTCACGGTCAACACGCCGATTCCCTACAGGCTAAGCGATATCATCCGCCTGATCGACGACATCATGGGCAAGCTTGACAAGCCGGGCAGCTTGACTCCGTATAAGTGGTTGAGAAACAGACTGAATTCCCTGAGTTCCGATCCCCGATTTGCTTTCATGTTCGGCGGCATCACGGTCGATGACACCTTTACGCAAATCCTCTCGCAGATCTTGCGAATACCGGGAAATGGCCGGCCGATCAGCATCGTTGATCTATCTTCTGTGCCATCGGAAGTGATCAACGCCGTGGTTTCGGTGATCCTTCGGCTGACCTTCGACTTCTCCCTTTGGAGCCGCGGCGCTCAGCCGATTCTTCTGGTGTGCGAGGAGGCCCATCGCTATGC
>Ga0224508_10002237_pt1 | contig 16718 bp, 17 predicted proteins | sample SF_Jan12_sed_USG_4_FD_170157 | JGI IMG/M metagenome (GOLD analysis project Ga0224508, IMG submission 170157) | Sediment microbial communities from San Francisco Bay, California, United States - SF_Jan12_sed_USGS_21 | ecosystem: Environmental > Aquatic > Marine > Sediment | place: USA... | reverse complement strand
CCTGTATCAGGTGATCGAGACGTCGGACGTTCCAGCCGGAGTCATCAACATCCTGACCGGCCGTCGCGAGGAGATGGCGGCGGTCCTCGCGGCGCACGACGACGTGGATGGCATGTGGCACTTCGGTTCAGGGGAGGGTTCCGCTGAGGTCGAGCGGCTCTCCGCCGACAACCTGAAGCGGACGTGGGTTTCGCATGGTGGGCGCCGGGACTGGTTCGAGCCCGGGGACGGCGAGGGGCGCGAGTTCCTGCGACATGCTTCGCAAGTGAAGAACATCTGGGTGCCATACGGCGAATAGATGCTGATGGACGTGCTCAACCGGCAATCACAGACGGAGACACGATAAAGGAGCCGGCCCCGCCCTCGCTGACGCCCAGTCAGTCACCGGGACCTTCGATTCTCCTGTCCCCCTTGCGGATCCCCCTGGCCCGTCGACCGTCCAGCCCGACGATGATCGAGCGGACCGCGTCCGGCCCCTAACCCGGGCGCGGCTTCGATCGCCCGCCGCGTGTAGTGGATCGCGACGTCTACCGCGTCGACCAGACCGCGGCCCGAAGCGAGCCCCGCCGTGATGGCGGCCGAGAGCGTGCAGCCTGTCCCATGGGTGCTCGTCGTCGGGATCCTGGTGGCCTCGAAGATGTGCTCTTCCGTTCCGTCCCACAGCAAATCGAGGACGCGATCGCCTTCGAGATGACCGCCTTTGACGAGGGCGGCCCCCGCCCCTCGGTCGACGAGCAGGCGCGCCGCCGCGGCCATCGCGGCACGATCGCGGACCGCCCGCCCGGTCATCAGCTCCGCCTCGGCCAGATTCGGCGTCACGATCGTCGCGAGGGGCAACAGCCGGCCGGTCAGCAGGTCGGTCGCGTCGGCCTCCAGCAGCCGATCACCACTCGTCGCGACCATCACCGGGTCCACCACGAGGGGAGCAAGGGCAAGTCGCTCGACCGACTCGGCGACCGCGTGAACGATCTGCGCGTTGGCCAGCATCCCGGTCTTCGCGGCACTCGGGTGAAGATCGGCCGTCACAGCCTCCATCTGGGCGGTGACCAGCTCCGGCGGGAGCGCCACCGCACACTCGACGCCGACCGTGTTCTGCGCTGTCACGGCCGTGATCGCGGTCGTCCCGAACACGCCGAACGCTTCGAAGGTCTTGAGGTCTGCCTGGATTCCGGCTCCGCCGCCCGAGTCGCTCCCCGCGATCGTGAGTGCCACACGGGGCCGGGAAGGCGTCACGTCCGCGGTTTCGGGAGGTGGATCGGCGGCATGCATGTCATGGTTCCCGTTAACTCGCGGGTGATGATGGGGCGCGATAGACTCAGACCATGCCGAGTCGGTCCGAACGGAAAGTCTGGCGCTCGCTGCGGAAGCGGAAGGGGAGGGACGCCACGGGGTGGTTTTTGACCGAGGGCGTCAAGCTCGTTCGCGAGGTCGTCGCCGCCGGTCCCGGCGGAGAGGCGGTACTGCTCGAGCAGGGACGTGCGGACGAGGAACCCCTCCGAACCCTTCGTTCCGATGCCGAGCGCGCCGGGTGGCGGGTTGAAGACGTGGAGCGGTGGGTGATCGACGAGATCGCCGACACGAAGACCCCCCAGCCCGTCATCGCGATCGCGCACATCCCTCGCTGGACCTGGGACGACGTCGGGGCCGGTCACCTGGTGCTGCTCGACGGGGTGCAGGACCCCGGCAACGTCGGCACGCTCATCCGTACGGCGATCGGACTCGGGGCCGCCGGAGTCGCGGTGCTCGACGGGAGCGCGGACCCCTGGGGGCCGAAGACGTTCAGGGCATCCGCCGGGGCGAGCCTCATCGCGCCGACCTTCGCGGCCGACAGACACTCTACGATCGACGAGTTGTCGCGACGCCAGATCCCGATCTGGATCGCGGGAGCGGACGGCGAGAGCGTCGATCGCGGAGGCGAGGGGGGGCGCTCGGTGGCGATTGCCCTCGGCAGCGAGGCCCACGGAGTGTCCGCGGCGATCGAAGCCGCGGGCACCAGGCGAGTGGCCGTCGAGATGCGCGCCGGTGTCGACTCGCTCAACGTGGCGTCGGCGGGGGCCATCTTGCTGGACCGAATCATGAACTCCACCGCCCTCGATCGAGACCTCGGGGACCGCCGGCAGACGGGGGGGACTGCAGGAAATGGTGACTGACTGGGTGTTTATCGGGTGGGCCGCATTCCTCGGCGCCTCGATTGGGTCGTTCCTCAACGTGTGTATCGCGCGGCTTCCCGTGGGGGAGAGCGTGGTCAGGCCGGGCAGCCGCTGCCCCAAATGCAGCGAGCCTGTCCGGTGGCACGACAACGTGCCGATTCTCTCCTGGTTCCTGCTCGGCGGGAAGTGTCGCTTCTGCAAAGAGCCGATCTCCTGGCAGTATCCGGCGGTGGAGTTCTCCACACTCGTGATCTGGATCGGGATGGCCATCGCATACGGCCCCACGCCGCGTGGGCTCGTCGGCGCCATCCTGCTGACGATTCTGCTGGCGATCGCCCTCACCGATGCTCAGCACTACATCATCCCGGACCCCCTTTCTCTGGGGGGTCTCGCGGCCGGTCTCGCGGCGTCGTTCTTCCCCGGATCGCCGACGCCGCTGATGGCGCTCGCCGGCGCCGCGCTGGGCTTCGGGGTTCTCTTCGCCGTGGGTTGGCTCGGCGAACGCGCCTTCAAGAAGCCGGCGATGGGAGGAGGCGACATGAAGATGATGGCTATGGTAGGCGCCTTCCTCGGTCCCCTCGGGGCGCTGATGACGATCTTCCTCGGGGCCCTCGCCGGATCCGTGATCTTCGGCCCGATCTCACTCAAGACCGGCAAGCTCGTCCCGTTCGGCGTCTTCCTGGCGCTGGGTGCCGCGGCGACGTTTCTATTCGGCGATTGGCTGATCGACTGGTATGCCGGCTTTCTCGCCCCGAGCGACGTCGGGCTGACGAACTGAAGAGCCGCCGGCGCTCTAACGCCTGGGGACCGGCTAGTTCGCCGCGCCTTCTATCGCGTCAGGGTCGGGGGATGCGACCATGCGCTTGAGCCGGACTCGCGTGACCTGCGTCTCCGTCGCGCGCAGGACGTCGACCCGCACCCCCGCGAGCACGGCGGACTCGCCTTCCTGAGGGACGCGACCCAGTTCCTCCAGCAGGTACCCGTTCAGCGTCCGGTGCTCGAGAATGGGGAAGGCGGTGTTGAAGAAGTGATTGATCTCCCGTAGATCGGCCGCCCCGGCCGCCAACACTTCGTTTCGATTGACTCGGACGATCGGCGTCTCGGGCTCGTCGGTCTCGTCGACGATCTCGCCGACCAGCTCCTCGAGGATGTCTTCCAGCGTGACGATACCGTCGATCCCGCCGTGCTCGTCCACGACCACCCCCAGATGTATCCGACGCGTCCGAAACTGCTCGAGCAGCTCGATCAGTGTGACCGATTCGGGCACGAACAACGGCTCCCGGGCCAGCTTGGACAGGGGGACGTCCCGCTGCCCCGAGAGGAGCGCCTGGTAGGCGTCGCGGAGATACAGCACCCCCGTCACATGATCCAGAGAGTCTTCGTAGACTGGAATCCGCGTGTACCGGACTTCGGACAGGTGCGAGGCGACCTCCGCGAGCGTCCGTGAGTCCGGCCACGCGAACACCTCGACGCGGGGCGTCATGATCTCCCAGGCCTTCCGGTGGTCGAGCGTGAACGCTCCCTCGATCAACTTGCGCTCGTGCTCCTCGATCTCGCCCGCCTGGTGCCCCATGCGCGTCATGGCCCGGATCTCGGCGTCCGTGATCTGTTGTGCCGAAGAATCGCGTTCGGGCAGAACGAGTCGCACGAGCCATTCGAGCGGCACGACCATCGGAGTCAGCAATCGTTGCAGCGTCCGGATGGGGCGAGCGGCCAACAACGACATCCGGACGGCATTTCTCGTGGCGAAGCTTTTTGGGGTGATCTCTCCGAAGAACAGCACCAGGAGAGTCATCACGCCGGTCGCGATCCCCACGCCTGCGGACCCGATGGCCTCCGTCGCCGCGTAGGTCGCGACCGACGCGGCTCCGATGTTCGCGATGTTGTTTCCGATGAGGATCGTGATGAGGAGCTTTTCCGTGTCGGCCTTGAGCGCCTCGAGCGCTCGCGCTCCGGAGCGTTCTTCCTCGACGAGGGAGCGGATTTTCGCCTCGCCCACCGAGAACAGGGCGATCTCGGCGCCAGAAAAGAACCCCGACAGCGCGAGAAGAATGATCAGAAGCACGATGGTGCCGATCATGGACCGACCCGGTCTCTTAGGAGACGACGCGGTTCGACCGTCCCGGCAGGGTCAGGGTCGTCGTCGCGCCCGGTACTGTGGGGTTCGACCACGTGGTACGCCTCTACCAGGAACGGCTGTGTTCGATCAACTCCGCGACCAGGTCGTCGGCGTTTCGCCCTTCGGCCTCGGCCTCGAATCCCGGCACGACCCGGTGACGCAGCACGTCCGGGGCGACGTCGCGGACATCGTCGAAATTGGGCACCGGACGCCCATGCAACGCCGCCCGTGCCTTCGCGCTGAGCACCATGTGCTGCGAAGCTCGAGGGCCGGCTCCCCAACTGACCATCCGCCTGACGAAGTCGGGCGCCGCCTCGTCCGCGGGTCGCGTGGACCGGGCGAGACGCACGGCGTACTCGACCACGGAAGGCGGGGCGGGGATGCGTCGAACCAGCTCCTGAAAGCTCAACAGCTCGTCGGCCGAGACCACCGAGTCCAGCGACGCCATCGGGCCCGAGGACGTCATGTCGGCTACCTTCACCTCCTCGCTCGCGGACGGGTAGGTGATCCGGAGCTCGAACATGAACCGATCGAGCTGCGCTTCCGGCAGCGGGTACGTCCCCTCCTGCTCGATCGGGTTCTGCGTCGCGAGGACGAAGAAGGGTCGCTCGAGCCGGAAGGTGTGCGTCGCCACGGTGACCTCGCCCTCCTGCATGGCCTGGAGCAGCGCCGCTTGGGTCTTGGGAGGCGTACGGTTGATCTCGTCGGCGAGAATGACGTTGGCGAAGATCGGTCCGCGAACGAACTCGAACCGCCGCGTCCCCGCCTGATGGTCCTCCTGGAGCACCTCGGTGCCGGTGATGTCGGACGGCATCAGGTCCGGCGTGAACTGGATCCTGCTGAAGTCGAGGTCCAGAACCTCGGCCAGCGTGGACACGATAAGCGTCTTCGCCAGCCCGGGAACACCGACCAGCAGCGCGTGTCCGTCGCCGAGCAGCGTGATCAGGAGACGCTCGATGATGCCCCGTTGACCGACGATCCGTCGTCCGATCTCGGACTCGATCCGCTCCCTCAACACCCCCAGTCGCTCGAGCAACTCTACGTCGCCCATTTCCGCCTTTCGTCCGGCTTCCACGTCAGTCGGCCTCTCGGGCAGTGCAACGAGCGGTTCGGGAGTGTGACGGCATGTCTCGGAAAGGGGCCCAGGGCCCGTCGAAAGTCATGGGAAGGGCGATCATCATCGTCGCGCCGGAAGCTAGGGTTTTTCTGCTTAACGTCAAGCAAAATCAGCTTGCGCATTTTTTCACAAGCGGGTCTCCGGAACTTGCGCATTTTTTCACAAGCGGGTATCATCGCGTTCCCAATGGCAGGGCTGGAGGGCCATCCGATGAGCGGAGAATCCGGTGGCCCGGGACGTCCCGACAGGACTCCGGGACGCGGCGTGGGAACCAGCGGGGATCGCCCGGCCGCCTCCAATCACTCAGAACTTGCTGGACTCGGGCTCACGCTCGGCCTGGCGACGGTCCTGTTCGCCCTGGGCGGGAACTGGCTGGACGGCCGACTGGGGACGGGGCCTCTCTTCGTGCTGCTGGGGACGTTCGTGGGTTTTGGGGGAGGATTCTGGAGCATGTATTCGCGTCTGGTCCTGAGAGGGCGCGACGACGAGGCGGATAGAGATGCCGAACGCCAGGAGTGACGATGCGACGGGTGCGGGCGCGGGTTTCGCCGCCTACGCCTTAGCCACTCTGATTGCGCTCGGTGCCGGGGTGGCGTTGACCGGGGGTGATCGGCCCATCGCGGCCGGGATGTTTGTCGCCTGGATGCTGCAGCTGGTCGCGTTTCGGCCCCTGCTCGCGGCGCTCGACGCCGGTCGCGACACGACGCGGTCCTGGCTCGGAGGCCTCGCGCTTCGCGCGGGCGGGCTGGTGGCGACGGGTGGGCTGACGGTGGCCGGGGCAGCGAGCCCGAATCTGCCGATCGCCTACGGCATGACGATGCTGGTGCTGTTGCTGGTGGAGGCTGGGTGGCTGTACCGGCGCCTTTCGAGACCCGTGGGAGCGGAGACGGATGCGCCGGGACGCGAACACGGAATCGAACGAACGAGCACGACCGGATGAGCCCGGTGATCTACAACGCGCTGGTCGCCCCTTTGAAGGCACTGTGGCCGGCTGCTCAGGAGCACGCGGAGGAAGCGGGCGCGGCCGCACAGGAGCATGGTGCGGAGCAGGCCGCCGATGCCGCCGCCCAGGGTGCCGAAGCCGCGCACGAGTGGGGCACGGAGACGATGATTCACCACATCGTCGACTCCAGAGAGTGGGAGCTCGAGCCCTTCGGAACGCTGCATCTGCCGGAGCTGCCCTCGTTCAACGTGGGGGGGATCGAGGTCGATCTCTCGATCACCAAGCACGTCCTCTTTATGATGTTCGCTACGGTACTGACGGTCATAACGATGTACGTAGCGGCACGAGCCGCTCGACGTCTCGAACAGGGCGAGAAGGCCCCCCGGGGGATTCTGAACACCATGGAGGTGTTCTATCTCTACCTCCGGGACGAGGTCGTCATGGCGAACATCGGGCACGGCGGGGAACGCTTCGTCCCCCTGGTGCTCACGATGTTCTACTTCATCCTGTATTCGAATCTCCTCGGATTGCTTCCGTGGGGGGCGAGCGCCACTGGAAACATCATGGTCACGACGGCGCTTGCCGTCGTCGCGTTTGTGGTCGTCGAGACGGCCGGGTACCAGGCCCTGGGTCCGAAGGGGTACATGGGGACGATCTTCTACCTTCCCCCCGGGCTGCCGACCCCCCTGAAGCCGATCATGCTCGCGATCATGACCCCGGTGGAGCTCATTGGGAAGCTGGCAAAGCCGTTCGCGTTGGCCGTACGACTCTTCGCGAACATGACCGCGGGTCACTTCGTGCTCCTCGCGCTGCTTGGCCTGATCCTGACCTACGGAGCGGCAACCCCCATTGGGATCGTTGCCGTGGCCGGATCGGTGTTGTTAGGGCTGTTCGTGATGTTTCTCGAGATCTTCGTGGCGTTCTTGCAGGCGTACATCTTCGCGATGCTGACGGCCGTGTTTATCGGGATGATTCGGCACGCGCACTGATTGATTCGCTCCTCCGAGCGAACTGAACCCCCGCGACGAGCGGGATAAACCAAGACGAGCAGGGAGCGAACCCCATGCTGAACATGCTGACGATGTTGCTGCAGGCGGGAGGAATGAGCGGCGATGTGGGTGCGGGTCTGGCCGTGGTCGGCGCAGGACTGGTCGTGCTCGGTGCCGGACTCGGCATCGGCCGAATCGGCGGACACATGACGGAGGCCATGGCTCGCCAGCCGGAAGCCGGGGCCAACATTCAGACGGCTGCGATTATTCTCGCGGCCCTGATCGAGGGCGCCGCGCTGTTCGGGCTCGTGATCGCCGGCTTCATCAAGTAGCCATGTCACGATCACGATGGACCGGGCTCGCGTTCGGCTGTGCGGCGCTCGCGGCGTCTCCGATGGTTCTGCGCGCCCAGGAGCACGCCGAAGAGGCGGGCGGCAGCGCGATCTTCGCGGTCAACCCGGGACTCATCATCTGGACGTGGGTCCTGTTTCTTCTGACCCTCGGGATTCTGGCGTGGAAGGTCTTCCCGGCGATCTCGGGCGGTCTGGAAGAGCGACACCGGAAGATCCAGGCGTCGATCGACGAGGCGCTGCAGGCGCGTGAAGATGCGAAGGCGATGATCACCGAGCAGAAGAGCGCGCTCGAGGAGGCCCGGCGAGAGGCCCAGGGCATGATCGACCAGGCGCGGTCCGCAGCCGACGGGACCCGGAAGGAAATCCTGGCCGAGGCGAAGGTGCAGCAGGAGGCGCTTCTCGCCGACGCGCGTCGCGAGATCGACCAGGAACGAGACCGGCTCCGCGAAGATGTCCGACGCGACGCGGTCGAGATCTCGCTCGCCGCAGCCGAGCGCCTCATGCGCGCGAAGCTCGACAGTGAGGAGAATCGGCGGCTTGTCGAAGAGCTTGTGGCCGAAATCTGATGAGCTCATCCGCTGTCTCACGGAACTACGCGGGGGCCCTCTTCGAGTTGGCCGAGCGCGATGGGAACGTGGAGCTGTTCGGTGAGTTGATCGCCGTGATCGGGGGGCTGTACGCGGCCGATTCCGGCTTCAGTCGGTTCCTGAATGCGCCAAGCATCACGCGAGCGGCCAAGAAGGAAACCGTACGGGCGGCACTAGGCGACGGGGCGCCCGAGTTGTTTGTCCGCTTCCTGATGATTGTGCTCGAGCGGAGGCGCCACCGAGCGCTGCCCGGTATCGCGGACGATTACCATCGGCAGCTCGATATCCAGGCCGGCCGCGTGCGGCCGACGGTCACGCTGCCGCACGAGCCGGACGAGGGGCTCAAGGCATCGATCGTCGCAGCTCTGGAGAAGAAGTTCGACAGGGAGATGATTCCGGAATTCCGCACGGATCCGGCGATCCTCGGGGGAGTGATCGTTCGGGCGGGAGACAAGTTGTTGGACGCATCGGTCCGGAGGGGTCTGAAGGACCTGCAGCGCGAGCTGACCTAGTCGCGCGCGGTCACGACCGCCCGATCCGTGACGATAGAAGGCCGTATGGCCGAAGAACGGGACAACGATGACGAGTTCTGAAAGCGCCCTACGCGCGAGCGAGATCAAGAAGGCCCTGCTCGAGCAGATCGACAACTACGAGAAGCAGCTCGAGGTAGAGGAGGTCGGTCAGGTTCTCGAGGTCAAGGACGGTGTGGCCCGCATCTGGGGGCTCTCCTCCTGCGTCGCCAACGAGATGCTCGAGATCACCTCGTCGAAGTCGGGCGAGAAGGTCACCGCGCTCGCCTCGAACCTCGAAGAAGACAACATCGGCGCCGTGATCCTGGGCGACTACCTCAAGCTCAGGGAGGGCGACCCGGTATCGCGGACAGGCCGCGTTCTGTCCGTGCCGGCGGGCCCGGCCATGCTCGGCCGCGTCGTGGACGCCCTCGGTCAGCCGACCGACGGCCGAGGGCCGATCGAGACCTCGACCTTCATGAAGGTCGACCGGAAGGCACCGGGGATCGTGTATCGCCAGCCTGTCGATCAGCCGCTTCAGACCGGGGTGAAGGCGATCGACTCCATGATCCCGATCGGTCGCGGCCAGCGCGAGCTGATCATCGGAGATCGCGGGACCGGCAAGACCGCCGTGGCGATCGACGCGATCATCAATCAGAAGGATACGGGCGTCATCTGCGTCTACAACGCGATTGGTCAGAAGGGCTCGACCGTCGCGAGCATCGCGGAGAAGCTCCGCGAGCACGGGGCGCTCGAGTACACGGTGATCGTCGCGGCCAGCGCGTCCGAGCCGGCCCCGATGCAGTTCATGTCGCCATACGGCGCGACGGCGATCGGCGAGTACTTCATGTATCACGAGGGCAAGGACGTCCTCTGCGTCTACGACGACCTTTCGAAACAGGCGGATGCGTACCGCGAGGCCTCGCTGATCCTCCGTCGTCCCCCGGGGCGTGAAGCCTATCCGGGCGACGTCTTCTACCTGCACAGCCGGTTGCTCGAGCGGGCCGCCAAGATCAGCGACGACGCGGATGTCGTGGCGTCGCACCCCGACATCCATAAGCCGGGCGGATCGCTCACGGCTCTCCCGATCATCCAGACCCAGGCGGGAGATGTCTCGGCATACATCCCGACGAATGTGATCTCGATCACGGACGGTCAGATCTTCCTGGAGACCAACCTGTTCTACTCGGGGATTCGCCCCGCGGTGAACGTGGGCCTCTCCGTGTCGCGTGTGGGCGGGAACGCGCAGATCAAGGGGATGAAGAAAGTGGCCGGGCGGTTGAGGCTCGACCTCGCCCAGTTCCGCGCCCTCGAGGCCTTCGCCCAGTTCGGAACGGAGCTCGACGCGGCCACGCAGTCGCAGCTTGATCGGGGTAGTCGCGTCGTGGAGATCCTCAAGCAGGGTCAATACGAGCCGGTGCCCGTCGAGAATCAGGTGATGGTCATATTTGCCGCCACGCAGGGTTATCTCGATGGACTCGAGGTCGATGACGTCCGGAGCTGGGAAGAGGGATTTCTCGAGTACATGGCGGGGCAGGAGCCGGAGGTCGGAAAGGCGATCGCGTCCGAGGGTCAGATCTCCGACGAGACCGAGGCCGCGCTTCGAAAGGCACTCGATTTCTACGTCGGGGTCTTTCGGGCCGGAACCGAGTCCGTCGCCGAAGAACGGGAAGCCGAGGCGGTGAGCGCGTGACGCGTCGGGTCCCCCCCTCTCGAAGACAACAGGGCTGACTCATGGCCAAGTCGAGAGACGTCTATCGGCGGATGAAATCCGTCGACAACACGAAGAAGATCACTCGCACGATGGAGATGGTCTCCACCGCGAAGCTGCGCCAGGCGCAGCGCCGCGTGATCGAGGCGCGGCCATATTCCGCACAGCTGAACGACGTGATCGGCCGGCTGGCCACGCCCGCGCTCGCCGAACTCGCGCCGCTGCTTCGTCAGCCGGACCGGATCGAGACGGCGGCCGTGGTGCTACTGACGAGCAACCGGGGGCTGTGTGGAGCCTTCAACGCCAACCTGATCCGAACCGCCACGAAGCTGCTGGCGGACCTCGAGGAGCAGGGGACGCAGACCGAGTTCCACGTTTACGGCAACAAGGGCATCTCGTACTTCCGCTTTCGAGGGATCGAGATGGACCTGCAGCGGAACGATCTTCCGGATCGAGCGGGGACGGAAGACGCGAAGTCGGTCATAGATGATCTTGCACGGCGCTTCGTCGAGGGTCAGCTGGACGCGGCCTACGTCGTCTTCGCGGAGTTTAGAAACATGGTGAGCACGCCGCCGGCGGTTCGGCAGGTGCTCCCGGTCGCGGTAGAGGAGAAGTCCGGATCACAGCCGTTCTACATCCTCGACCCGTCGGCCGAGGAAATCCTGTCACAGCTTGTGCCGCTGTACATCACGAACTCGACGTTCAGCGCGATGCTGGAGACGGCGGCCGCGGAGCACGCGGCACGTCGCACGGCGATGAAGAGCGCGACGGACAACGCCGAGGAGTTCCTGAACAACCTCCGGCGCACCTACAATCGGGCGCGCCAGGCCGAGATCACGAACCAGATCGCCGAGATCATCGGCGGTGCCGACGCCCTGGACGGATAGCTCGGGAGCACGGGCGATAATGCGGGGTTCGCGCGAGGCGAATAGAACTACAACGAGGACAACATGTCGGAGTCGAAGGGAAACGTCGGAAGGGTCGTCCAGGTAATCGGACCGGTGATCGACGCCGAGTTCGCGCCGGACAACTTGCCCGAAATCTATAACGCGATCGAACTCACCTGGTCGGATGACGAAGGCGATCACCGTCTGGTCTGCGAGGTCGCGCAGCACATCGGTCGCAACCAGGTCCGCGCGGTCGCCATGGATGCCACGGATGGCGTGACGAGGGGCATGGATGTACTCGATACGGGCCAGGCCATCACCGCGCCGGTCGGCGACGCCGCCCTCGGCCGCATTCTGAACGTCCTCGGCGAGCCGGTCGACGAGATGGGCCCCGTCGACGCGAAGGAGCGGTGGCCGATTCACCGTCATGCTCCCGCGTTCGAGCACCTCCAGCCGAAGACCGAGATCTTCGAGACCGGGATCAAGGTCATCGACCTGATCGCCCCGTATGTGAAGGGCGGCAAGACCGGCCTGTTCGGTGGGGCCGGGGTCGGCAAGACCGTCATCATCATGGAGTTGATCAACAACATCGCGCAGGAGCACGGCGGCAAGTCCGTCTTCTGCGGTGTTGGCGAGCGGACTCGGGAGGGGAACGACCTCTGGCTCGAAATGAAGGAATCGGGCGTCATCGATTCGACCGCGCTCATCTACGGCCAGATGAACGAGCCTCCGGGCGCGCGTCTCAGAGTGGGACTGACCGGTCTGACCGTCGCCGAGTACTTCCGTGATGTCGAGGGGCAGGACGTGCTGATGTTCGTCGACAATATCTTCCGGTTCAGCCAGGCCGGATCGGAGGTATCGGCTCTCCTCGGGCGGATGCCGAGCGCCGTGGGGTACCAGCCGACGCTAGCGACCGAGATGGGCAACCTTCAGGAACGGATCACGTCGACCGACAAGGGCTCGATCACGTCGGTGCAGGCAATCTACGTCCCGGCGGATGACCTTACCGACCCGGCGCCGGCGGCGGCGTTCACTCACCTCGATGCGAACACGGTACTCTCGCGGCAGATCGCCGAGCTCGGCATCTACCCGGCCGTGGACCCGCTGGATTCGACGAGCCGAATCCTCGACGCGCAGTACCTGGGCGAGCGGCACTACGCGGTCGCCACTCGCGTCCAGGAGACGCTGCAGCGGTACAAGGATCTCCAGGACATCATCGCGATCCTCGGGATGGACGAGCTGTCCGAGGACGACAAGGTGATCGTGAACCGGGCCCGACGGATCCAGCAGTTCCTGTCGCAGCCATTCCACGTGGCGGAGCAGTTCACGGGAATCCCGGGGCGGTACGTATCTCTCGAGACGACGATCGAGTCCTTCGAGCGCGTCGTGGACGGCGAGTTCGATCACCTGCCCGAGCAGGCGTTCTACATGGTGGGCGGCATCGATGAGGTGATCGAGGCGGCGAAGAAGCTCGAAGGGGAGGCGGCGTAACCCGAGGCCCGGGAATGCCGAGCGAGGATATCCAATGGCTGACCAACCGACGCCGATAGACCGTGACGGTCCCTGGGACGACATGCCGTCCGCAGGGGACCTGAGCATAGCGCGTCAGATGAGGGTAAAGGTGATCTCGCCTTCGAGCGCCGCGTTCGATGGACCCGCCGCGTCCGTGGTCGCGCCGGCGCACGACGGAGAGGTCGGGATCCTCTACGGTCACGCGCCCATGGTCGTGCTCTTGGGCACGGGGGAGCTACGCATTCACACGATCGACGGCGACACGCGGTTCCGCGTCTCCCGCGGGTTCATGCAGGTCGTCGACAACGAAATCTCGGTGCTGGCCGAGGAGGTCGAGCCGATCGAAGGCTGAGTTCCGACCTTTCTCTAGACGAGGGCCGGACGTAAGCTGGGAACGTCGTGCACAACAAGGGAGGTGGGGTGATGAAGAAGGGTGTGCTTCTGACTGCCCTCGCGATCGCGGGGCTTCTCACGGTACCGACCCGGGCGGACGCGCAGGTTGCGTTCGGGCCCGAGGCGATGTTCGGGACGGAGTTCGATTTCGGTCTGGGCGGGCGACTCGTGGCCGGTCTCGGCACCGAGATTCCGCTCGAGTTCCAGGGTGGCTTCAACATCTTCTTTCCCGATGGTCCTCGCGACTACTGGGAGCTCAACGGGAACGTCTGGTTCACGATCGACACGCCGGCCATCGGGGCGCCCTATGTCGGGGGAGGGCTGAACATCGGACGGCGCACGAGCAGCGAGTCGGTCTCGAGCACCGAGCTCGCCCTGAACATCGGGGGCGGGTACCGCTTCAACTTCACGAACACGGCTCCGTTCATCGAGGCGCGGTTCGCGCTGGGCGGGCACGAGCAGTTCGTGATCGGCGGAGGCTTCCTCTTCGGAGGATTCTGACGCTTCTTGACGGCGCGGCCTCTCCGGGGACGGTGGGGGCCGCGTCGCTGAGCACGACCTCCGACGCTTGCAACATTCTCCTCACCCGAGACGTTCTCAACACGTCGCACCGGAAGGCGCGTAGCGCCAATTCCGGCACGGGCTCACCGCGTCATCGCGATGGTGCATGCGAATTCGAACAGCGTTTGTCGGCATCCTCTCTCTGGTGGCGTGCGATGCCCCGGATCCCACCGTCGTCGAGCTGACGCTGCCGCCCGAAGTCGCGGAGATCGACTGGTTGGTCGCCCGGGCCTCAGAGCAGCTCGCCGCGGCCCCGGCCTTCGGCGTGAACACCGGTTTCTCGTTCACCGACCGTCGGGTCGAGAGCGGAATCACGTTCGTCAACCACGTCGTGGACGATGCGGGACGGACGGCGAAGGCCGTCCACTACGACCACGGCAACGGGGTCGCCGCCGCGGATGTGGATGGCGATGGTCTCGCTGATCTGTACTTCTCCAACCAGGTCGGCGCCAACTCTCTCTGGAAAAACCTCGGTGAGGGGCGATTCGAGGACATCACCGAGGTTGCGGGGGTCGGTCTGGAGGACCGCATCGGTGTCGCGGGGTCCTTCGCGGACATCGACAACGACGGCGATGCAGACCTGTTCGCCACAAGCACTCGCGGCGGCAACGCCCTGTTCGAGAACGACGGCAGCGGCGGCTTCCGAGACATCACGGTTTCGGCCGGTGTCGCCTATAGCGGTCACTCCTCGTCTGCAGAGTTCTTCGATTTCGATCGAGACGGCTTGCTCGACCTGTTCGTCGTCAATGTGGGACGGTTCACGAGCGACGTGTCCGCGCCGGCCGGCGAAACTCAGTACTACGTCGGCCTCACGGACGCCTTTCGGGGGCATCTTCACGAGGACCGCACGGAAGTCAGCCGGCTCTACAGAAACTTGGGAGACGGGCGGTTCGAGGATGTGACGGAGGCGGTCGGCCTCGTGGACGAGCGCTGGTCAGGCGAGGCCACGGCCGTCGACATGAACGAGGACGGATGGCCCGACCTCTACGTCCTGAGCATGCAGGGGCCGGACGGGTACTGGGAGAACGTTGGGGGCACACGGTTCGTAGAGCGAAGCGTCGAGCTCTTCGAGGCGACGCCTTGGGGGGCCATGGGCATCCAGACTCTGGATTGGAACAACGACGGGACGCTCGAGTTCTTCATCACGGACATGCATTCGGACATGTGGGAGGTCGAAGACGTGCGGCGGTTTCTCCCGACCATTGGGGAGGAGCTCCGCCCGAGACCCGAGTCCGTACTGCCAGTCGACGTGCTGGGAACGACTCGAGTCTCCGTCTTCGGGAACGCACTGCTACAGCGCACACCTGGTGGGCGGTTCGTTGATATCGCGCCCGACGTCGGCCTCGAGACCTACTGGCCGTGGGGGAGCTCCGCCGGCGATCTGAATGCCGACGGTTGGATGGATCTCGTCGTCACCGCGAGCATGAACTTCCCGTTCCGGTACACCCCGAACGGCGTTCTCCTCAACGACGAAGGGCGCCGGTTCCGTCGCGCGGAGTTCATCGTCGGGGTCGAGCCGCGCCGTGACGCGCGCGTCGAGATCCCGTGGTTCTCGCTCGATTGCAGGGAGCGGGACCGTGAATCCCCCCTCTGCGCGACGGGGGCAGCCGACGAGGTGCGTGTCTCCGCCGCGATCGGCAGCCGCTCGTCGATTCTCCTCGACCTCGACGGCGACGGTGACCTCGATATCGTCACCAACGATTTCAATTCCGAACCGATGGTCCTGGTCAGCGATCTCGCGGCACAGCCGGGTGGTCTCCGCTACCTCGAGGTGGTTCTCGAAGGGGTCGCCTCGAATCGGGACGGGCTCGGCGCCATCGTCACGATCGATGTCGCCGACCGACGTTTCGTACAGCTGCACGACGGTCAGTCGGGGTATCTCTCCCAGAGCCTCTTGCCGCTCTACTTCGGCCTGGGCGAAGCAGATTCCGTGGACCGGCTCGAAGTCCGGTGGCCGAGTGGCGAGATCCAGGTGATCGACGGCCCGATCCCCTCGAATCAACGGCTCCGAGTCCGCGAAGAGGGCTGAGCAGCGGGTTCGGCAGAGCCCTCCGACCCCGTCGTCGCAGCGATTCCGGATCGGTCAGGAAGGGCCACTATCCCCCCTCGGAATCACACGTCGGAAGGTGTTGACGAACTCGGGGCGCCCCACTACGTTATGCGGCCTTCCCACCGAACGGATTCGGGCCGGGCTGCATGCCGGTGTTCCGAGGATCTCGGTGGGATGCTTTTTGACAATCAGGTAGCGAATAGAGTGTTTGGACGCCGAGCGCGTCTGAGGTGCTTGATGCCGTCACGAAGATGGATCAAGCGAGTAAGGGCACAAGGTGGATGCCTAGGCATGGACCGGCGATGAAGGACGTGGCAAGCTGCGATAAGCCAGGGGTAGCTGCAAGCAAGCGTTGATCCCTGGATTTCCGAATGGGGAAACCCGGCTGGGGTGATGCCCAGTCATTCCTTGGCTGAATACATAGGCCTTGGAAAGCGAACCGAGGGAACTGAAACATCTAAGTACCTCGAGGAAGAGAAAACAACCGTGATTCCCTTAGTAGCGGCGAGCGAAAGGGGAACAGCCCAAACCATGGAGGTGCCAAGGCGGCAGCCGTTGCTTCCATGGGGTTGTAGGGGTGATTCGTGGGAATCTGCCGATTCCCGGAGTGAGCGCGACGGTGAGTCGAATCCGTCTGGAAAGCCAAGCCATAGAGGGTGACAGCCCCGTAGGCGAAGCCGACGTTGCGAGTTCTGAGTCATTTCCTGAGTAGGTCGGGACACGAGAAATCCCGATTGAACCCGGCAGGACCACCTGCCAAGGCTAAATACACGTCCGTGACCGATAGTGAACGAGTACCGTGAGGGAAAGATGAAAAGTACGCCGGGAGGCGGGTGA
>Ga0224508_10002236_pt1 | contig 16722 bp, 17 predicted proteins | sample SF_Jan12_sed_USG_4_FD_170157 | JGI IMG/M metagenome (GOLD analysis project Ga0224508, IMG submission 170157) | Sediment microbial communities from San Francisco Bay, California, United States - SF_Jan12_sed_USGS_21 | ecosystem: Environmental > Aquatic > Marine > Sediment | place: USA... | reverse complement strand
AACCTTCTGGTCAGAAATATCGATGAAGCACTCAAATTTCAGCGCGATGTATTAAACGCCAGGATCGTTTACAGCGATCCGGACTTTGCAGTGCTACGCGGCTATGATGCCGAATGGATGTTGCACGCGGATCACACGTATAACGATCATCCCATGACCGGCGTCGTGAAAGATGTGGAAGCACGCGGTGCTGGCGTCGAATTGCGTCTCATGGGCTGCGACCCCGACCAAACCGAAACACGGGCGCGCGACCATGATTACATCGTATTGCAAGGCGCCATGGATAAACCTCATGGCCTGCGCGAGGCATTCATTGCGGATAACGACGGCTATATCTGGGTTCCAGGAACACCACTGGAATAACCCGGCCAAAGCTCCAAGCGTGATTCTGCGGCACTATGTGACCAATATACGCTAAACTCTTGATTATGCTTGGCATATTGCTGTGATTAGAGGTATAGTTCAACTGTGAGGGGTTCACACCACAGGGTTGCGATGCATTAATCGCAATGCCTGTAATAAAAACGGCAGGGACACAACCCATTGCCATGGGCGCGGATTAACTCGGCCAGCGGAATATACAAATTGCAAAATGACAATGGTGTAAACGGCAAACGCGGAACGGTGCGCATCAACAAGACGAACAGCGCACCGGACAAATTTACCGATTTTTTGGGGCACTACTGGAAAGTGACACATGGTCACACCACGACTGTGTGCGGTGACTCCTGGGATAACGATAAAAAATGCCTTAATGCCGCCTACCTGTTTATGTATGGCGCGGTGAATTGGTTTGGCCAACAGAATAATCTGACCATTGACGACACGTTGGGTGTGTTCGCTCTGTTTTTTATCAAACATGTCGGTTTATCGGCAAGCGAAACCAGTTCCCTGCTCGATGAATTGATTCATGCGATTGAAAAAGAGAAAGAATCTCTGTTCGCCATGAAATCAGGACAACGGGCCGTAGTCGAATTTCTGGCCGACAAACCGGATGCCTTAAACCACTTGCCGGCTTTAATCGTAAATCATTTCATCGCCGCGGACGCAGACGTAGAAATTCAACTCACTCAATCAATCAGTTAGAATTTAGTGTTTCCATAAATCCCGCTGCGAGCTTTTACAGTCGGTTGACTCAAAACCGCCGGCAAAACCATTCCAGCGCAATCCCCCCAATTACCACCCCATTATCCAACTGAAATGGTAGACTTTGCGCCTTTTTCGCCCACGGAGATTTACTGATGGAGTTTATTGCCGAATACGGCATGTTTCTGGCTAAAACCGTTACGGCAGTAGTGGCCTTGCTAATCATTATCGGCGCGATTGCCGCGATATCTGCTCGGCACAAAACTGCGGCTAAAGAGCATGTAGAAGTCAAACATTTGAATCAGAAATTCGAAGGCATGGCTCACCTATTGGAATCCGCGACCATGCACAAAAAGGAGTTGAAACATCGCGAGAAGGAACGTAAAAAACAGGCCAAGGCGGAAGAAAAAGCAGAAAAAAAACAACTGTCATCGGACCCCGAATCCCACAAAAAAAGAATCTATGTTCTCGATTTCGATGGCGATATCCGCGGATCCGAAGTTGCATCGCTGCGTGAAGAAATCACCGCTATACTAACCGTCGCGACGCCGAAAGATGAAGTGTTGTTGAAACTGGAAAGCACCGGCGGTCTGGTGCATGCCTATGGACTCGCTGCATCCCAGTTGCAACGTATAAAAGATAAAAAGGTTCCGTTGACCGCAGCGGTAGATAAAGTCGCTGCCAGTGGTGGCTACATGATGGCCTGTGTCGCGGATAAAATCATCGCCGCACCATTCTCCATTATCGGTTCTATCGGTGTACTAACTCAAATCCCCAATTTTCACCGTTTGCTAAAAAAGCATGACATCGATTTTGAGCAGGTCACCGCCGGCGAATTCAAACGTACAGTGACCGTGTTTGGTGAGACTACCGAAAAGGCGCGCGAGAAATTGAAAGAAGAAGTGGAAGAAACGCATGTCTTGTTTAAGGATTTCATAAAACAACAACGCCCGGCGTTGGAAGTTGAAAGGGTTGCTACCGGTGAACACTGGTTGGGCAGTCGCGCACTGGAACTCGGGTTGGTTGACGAACTGCGCACCAGCGATGACTATATGCTAGCCAGCAGTGAGGAAGCGGACATATACGAAGTAACTTTCACGACCAAACAAACCGTTATTGAAAAACTCGCTGCGTTGATGTCGATGACGTTGCGCTCCCGACAAAACCCGCTAACTGCCACCGACCGAACGCCTATTATTTAAGCAGGATGCTGTATTCACTTTCTGATCAACGCGTCATCGTGAAAGGGGAAGGTTTTATCGCTCCTGATGCAACATTAATTGGATCAGTTACATTAGAAAACAACGCCAGTATCTGGTTTGGCGCGGTCATACGCGCGGACAACGAACCTGTATTAGTCGGCGAGAACACAAATATTCAGGATGGTTGTGTCATTCATGTCGACCCCGGTTATCCGGCGACGATTGGCGCTAATGTCACCGTCGGCCACAAAGCGATGTTGCACGGTTGTACCATTGGCGCTGGTAGTCTGATCGGCATCAATAGTGTCGTAATGAATGGCGCACATATCGGTGAGTCCTGCATCATCGGAGCGAATTCACTAATTATCGAAGGCAAACAAATCCCACCCCGGTCTTTAGTCATGGGTTCGCCGGGCAAAATTGTGCGTGAAATCACTGACGAAGAGGCTGAAAGTTTACTCGAAGCGGCGCAAGTTTACGTAAGAAAAATAAAGGTTTATAAAAATAACTTAAGGGAGATACGACATGATGATTTCTGAAAAGATGCAGGCGGTGGAGATCACTGAACCCGGCCCACCGAATGTATTGGTAGCTGGAGAACGTCCGATGCCAAAACCCCAATCCAGCGAGGTGTTAATCAAGGTACAAGCCGCGGGTGTAAACCGGCCCGATGTGATGCAACGCACCGGAATGTACCCACCGCCACCCGGTTCGTCGGATATTCCCGGTCTTGAAATTGCCGGCACGGTAGCGGCGCTGGGTGACGGGGTACAAAATCTTTCCAATGGTGACTCGGTTTGTGCGCTGGTAACTGGGGGGGGTTATGCCGAATACTGCACGGCACCTGCTGCCATTTGTATGCCGCTACCTGCTGGATTCGATTTCACCCAAGCCGCCGCACTCCCGGAAACTTTCTTCACTGTCTGGACCAACGTATTTGATCGTGGTGGATTGCAAGCTGGAGAAAAGTTTCTTGTGCATGGTGGAACCAGCGGTATCGGTACGACCGCCATTCAATTAGCAAAAGCGTTCGGTGCGAGTGTTTTTACTACTGCCGGAAGCGACACAAAGTGCGAACGCTGTATCGATCTGGGTGCGGATGTTGCGATTAACTATAAAGATGAAGAATTCGTCGAACGCATCAAATCAGAAACAGACGGCAAAGGCGTAAATCTAATTTTAGATATGGTGGGCGGCGATTATTTGCCACGCAATATTAAATGTCTCGCTCCCCAGGGCTGCTTAGTACAAATCGCGCTGCAACGCGGCCCCAAAGGTGAACTCAGTCTGGTTGATGTGATGTTAAAACGACTCACCGTTACCGGATCAACCTTACGTGCACGCAGTGTAGAAGAAAAAAAGGTAATTGCCGATGCCTTGCGTGAGAAAGTATGGCCATTGCTGGAATCGGGCAAAGTTAAACCGATAATTCATACGACTTTTCCGCTAGAACAAGCAGCCCAAGCACACGAGCTAATGGAAAGCAGTCAACACATTGGAAAAATTGTACTCACTGTATAGCCACCCCTAAACTTCGTGCAATCGCAACCTGGCGCTTAACAACTCCAGCGCTAACGGCGTTAGATACATCGGTATTTGTGCTACCGCGAAATAAAGAAAAATATCCGGGTGGCTGGTAGTCGGCAACACGGCCAGTATCAACCCCATATTACAATTGGCACCGACGAAGGCGACGGTTAAAGATTGCCGCCAACCCATGGGACGAAACAACACTGCCCCGGCGATAAACAAAACACCATTTGCCGCAAAAGCCATTCCGGTAACTTTTAAAACGTGCGCCGGATTTTCAAATAAGCGTGCAGTGACACCATCCATAATTGCGATAGCAAATATCAGTAACGACATGACCGAGATGGTTTTATTGTAATGACTGAATACTTGTAAGCGTTTCATCCCCACCACCCCGCGTGTCAGTACGGCAGCAATAATGCAAATCGAGACAAAAAACACCAGTCGGATTAGCAACGACAAGGGCGACAAGCTTAGGACTGTATTGACCAGTCCGGCGGCAACCAGGGTGATTGTGAATGGCGCAATCAACGTTGTCAGTAGCAAACAAATCATAGCCAGTGCTGCGTCAAGACGTACCAATGCGATCATCGACGGCGCGGACATGATCGGTGGCGCGGAGGCCATAAGAACTATAGCAGCAGCCACTTCCGGATCGAACTGCAGATATCGAGTTATCCACCACGCCAGCACGGGCGACACGGCAAGTATCCAGATGACCGCGAAACTTGCCAGCATTGGCGAAGTGAAATAGCCACGCATTTGCGACCAATCTATATTAAGCAATGCGAGATAAAGCAAAACAGCAACATAAAAAGTTAAACCGGGGCGCAAGACATGCGCTAGCGATGGCAGAAACAAACCGAGAAACACACCAAATGCAAGAATGTAACCGGCACGAGTTGTAACGAACGCAGTGACTCGATTCAATTTAAATCCTTCTTAAATTGTTCGAGCGCTGGCACTTTAAGGTGAGTTCTAGATTATCGCGTGCCTGACCTTGGCAGAAACCCACTCACTAAATAAAACCGTCAACAGGATTACCAGCAGAATCATCGACACCTGGGTCCAGGCTAGCGTCGATATCGATGCGTCGAGTTGTAAACCAATACCACCTGCACCCACCAAACCCAATACGGTTGATTCACGTATATTGATATCCCAACGAAAAACGGAAATACCGGCGAAAGCCGGCATAATTTGCGGAACAACACCGTAGGTCAATGCTTGCGTGCCACGTGCGCCGGTAGCGGTGATCGCTTCAACCTGGTTTGGATCGATTTCTTCAATCGCTTCGTAAAGCAACTTCGCGCAAAAGCCAATCGAACGAAAACCAATTGCTAAAACACCCGCAAATACACCAGGACCGATAATGGTGACCAACATCAATGCCCAGATGAGTGAGTTGATCGAACGCGACGAAACAATAATGAACAATGCAACCGGGCGCACGAATATCGTGCTTGGTGTAGTATTCCGCGCAGCACAAAATGCGATAGGCACGGCGATAATCAATGCCATCACGGTACCCAAAGTCGCTATGTTTAAGGTGTCCCAGACCGGACGCCATAGCTCAGTCATATACACCCACTTTGGCGGCACCATGCGTTCCGCTAAATCAGCGGCCTGTTCTGGCGCATCCAGGACAAACATCCAGATCGTTTTATCTGAAATCAAACGCCAGCAATAGACAAACACCGCAGTACCCGCCAGCCACGCGCCCCAGATAGCGAATTGCTTACCGCGTTCACGCCGTTGCCAAATCTTTAAATTGGGTTGTTCAATAACCGGCATTTACTGAACCCATTTACGCACGTAACCGGAACTGTATTCCACCGCCATGACTATCGCGATGATGATGAGCAAGATCGCGGCCGCGGAATCGAACTCATAGCGATCAAAAGCCGTTAATAACGTCGCGCCGATTCCACCACCACCGACGATACCCACCACCGCCGATTCGCGAAAATTAATATCGAAGCGGTACATGCCCAAACCAATGATGCGGGGTAAGACTTGTGGTTGCACAGCATAGTTCAACCATTGAAACCAGGACGCGCCGGTCGCACGCACGGCTTCCGCCTGCACACGATCCATGTCTTCGATATCTTCCGCTAATAACTTGGCATAAAATCCGATGGTGCCGATACTCAACGCAAGAAACCCGGCGAACGGTCCGAAGCCAAATAGTTTGACGAAAAATATGGCAAGAATTACTTCAGGAAAGGTTCGCGACACCGCGACAATGGCGCGGCAAAATAAATAGACCGGCAACGGCGAAAGATTCCTGGCCGCACCCAATGCGATAGGAACGGATAAAGCGATACCGACCACAGTGGACGTCACCGTCATCCACAGACTTTCGAATATGCCTTCGAGAATGGAATCCCAGCGCGACACGAAATCCGGTGGAAAAAATGATGCCAAAAAGCGACTGCCACGCGGTACTCCTTCCGCAACCCTGCCCCAATTGATTTCCATGGTGCCAAAAGCCAGCGCCAAATATATCGCGGCACCGAGCCATAATCCCCAGCGCAAACGCGCATCGGAAATAAATGGTGGCCGCTGCCAGCTTCTCGATACTCCACTTGAAATCTCCATATCAGGCGTTGCTCGTCTCGATATCCAGATTTACTTCGTGCTCTTCCTTGTCTTGAATGGTTTTTTCCCAGTCTTCCTCGCCATATATTTCGGTCAACACATCAGGGTTTAAACCGCCCGGTTTACCATCGTACACAATTTCACCCAGGCGCAAACCCACCACACGCTGCGCGAACATGCGCGCTAACTGCACATCATGGATATTGATTATGGCCGCGAGTTCGCGCTCCGTGCATAACTCTACGATCAAACGCATAATCTGACGCGACGTCTTGGGATCGAGACTGGCAGTGGGTTCGTCTACCAACAATAATTCCGGATCTTGAATCAACGCTCTGGCGATGCCGACACGTTGCCGTTGCCCGCCGGACAACTCGTCGGCACGTTTATCTACCATATGATCGAGACCAACCCGGTTTAGTAAATAAAATGCATCGTCGATATCTTTCTGCGGAAATTTTCGAAAATAGCTGCGCCAGAATCCGACATAACCTAATCGTCCGGACAACACATTCTCCATCACGCTAAGCCGCTCAACCAAAGCGTACTCCTGAAAAATCATGCCCATGCGCTGCCGCGCCCGGCGTAATTCACCTGAACCCAATTCAGACACACGCACATCGTTCAGGTAAACCGTTCCGGCGGTCGGCTCCACCAAACGGTTAATACAGCGAATTAACGTACTCTTACCGGCGCCGGACGGACCGATCAACGCCATTACCTGACCGGCAGGCACTTCAAGGTTGACGTCTTTTAGTGCAACATCCCCAGTCGCATAGCGCTTTAACAGATTTTCGAGACGCAGCATTTGATTAGGCCAGTTATGACATACATATAAAAATAACGGGAACTATAAAGTTCCCGCTATTTATGCAAAGCTTATTGGCTTACTTACAATCGTAAGACACGCCGTTAGCCGTGTCGATTTTTCGAATAACCGCCCAGTCGTGTTCGTGATTGATCGATATAAACGAACCTTCTTTTTTAAACTCGGCCTGTAAATCAGACCCTTCCCAGGGGAAACTGAAAAAGGCCTGCTTGATCTTAGCAACCACGGTTGGATGAAGATTGTGCGCATGGCCATAGCCCGTGGTCGGGAACGTCGCTGATTTGTAGATGGAACGAAGTTTGGAAGCATCCACCGCATCGCGATCAATCATACGATTGAGAATGGAGTTGGCAATTGCCGCTGCTTGATAATCTTTATTCGCGACACCAAGAATGGAATTATCGTGTTTCCCGGAAAATGCAGTTTCGAAATCGGTGTCCGCGACCAAACCAAATTCGGATTTCAACAATGCGGACGGTGCTTTAAAGCCTGAGTTTGATGTCGGCGAAGTAAATGCCATGGCACGGCCCTTGATATCAGACGGACTCTGAATATCGCTGTCCGCGGGCACAATGATTTCCATTTCGTAGCCATACGAACCATCCGCCGAGGCCATCATTGCAAACGGTACAAAGCCCGCGCAATTGACCGCAACAGGATTACCACCAGTATTGACACCCGCGACATGCAAACGTCCGGAGCGCATGGCCTCATACTGCGCAGCGTAGGATTGCACCGGGAAAAACACCACTTTCTTTCCCGTCGTCGCCGCCATGTGATCGATAAACCCCTGCCACACCTTGGCATACACCGCCGGGTCTTCCACCGGTGTGTAAGAAAAAATAATAGTGTCAGGATCCACCCAGGCGCTATCGTCCGTGGGCAAGTCCGCCACCAGATCATTGTCCCAATCGCAATATTGCTCATCAAGGGTGCCGCGCGGACAATCCTGCGCCGTTGCAGCGGCACTCCAAAACACACTTAGGACAAATACAATCAGGACACGTTTTAATATAGTTGTCATTTCTATACTCCTACTCAGTTGTTATAAAAATTATTTAGTCTTACAAGTGATACCTTAGCGGACACTGGCCCGTACGGCAATATTAAAACACCGCAAGCTACCGAAAATTGCATCCAACCAGTTGGATTCCTCCGAATCCCGATGATTATTAACGCAGGGTGGGTTAGGTGTTAACCGTAACCCACCGTTCGTTTCTTGTATATCGTTTCAACCATTGTAGGCGCAACGTGTTGTGCCCTACCCTAGATCCGCCTTACGCGCGTTAGTGCTTAACCGTATTAATTGAATAAAACCATTCAACAATACACAGAAAATAATCATCGAAACTTTCTCCAAAACTCGGACCTAATACAAAAGGGCCGTATTTCTGTGCGTTGTATGTGGCGATATCTAATTCATCATTATCGGAGGCGAAGAGCGTATCACGTAGAAAAACAATTCTATTTTTTGGTTCTTTTACGAATAGAGAGTTACAAAATATTAGATCCATGTCATGTACAAGTGATTCAAGGACACCAGCTGTCACGCCGACAGGTGATATATCATCAAATTCTCCTATTCGCTCACTATTAATCCACAAACAAATGTTTCCTAAAGGAACATCACCGTTACCACAACTACTTAGACTCGTTTCAATAGCGAATTGAGTTTTATCACCGATGATCACGGCCCAAAAATATTAGAACTAATAGAGTCACATTTAGAGATCATAAAGCTGTCGGCGGATGTGTTATATGATTAACTGAAAACGCGTAAGTTTACGCAAGTTAGACACACTATGGCAAAGTGGTACTAAACCCAGCGAAATACAATAATGAAAAATATAATAGAAATAATAAGGGCGCCCCACAATGGTGTGCCTGCGAACGCAAGCCAGGCTAAGTGAATAAATGCGCTGCCCAGCAGTGAGATAAACAGACGGTCACCGCGAGTTGTATCCAGGCCCAGGATACCCCGTCGTGGACCGCCGCCCGGCCTAAAGTGCTCCCACACCGCCATACTCGATATCGCGAGAAATATAAACACGAAGAATGCGATGGTCGGCCAGGTCCAGGCCATCCAGGATAGACCCATTATGCAGCACCTTCCCTTTTCACCGGATTAGACACGTCCTAACGCGAACCCGCGCGCAATGTAATTACGCACAAAATAAATTACAAATGCGCCGGGTATGATGGTCAATGTTCCCGCAGCCGCCAGCAGACCGAGTTCATAGCCGGATGTACTGGCCGTGCGAGTCATGGTCGCGGCAATGGGTTTAGCGTCGACGGAAGTAAGCGTTTTCGCCAACAGCAGCTCTACCCAGGAATACATAAAGCAGAAAAACATTGCCACGCCGATACCTGCCGCAATCGTAGGCACGAATATCCTGATAAAGAAACGCCAGAATGAATAGCCATCGAGAAACGCGGTCTCATCCAATTCTTTAGGTACACCGGACATAAATCCTTCTAGAATCCACACCGCCAGTGGAATGTTAAACAAGCAATGCGCTAAGGCTACTGCAATATGCGTATCGAATAATCCGATTGCGGAATAAAATTGAAAGAATGGCAGCGCAAATACCGCAGGTGGCGCCATTCGATTGGTCAGCAGCCAAAAGAACATGTGCTTGTCACCAAGAAAGCGGTAACGCGAAAACGCATAAGCGGCAGGCAAGGCGACAGCGACCGAAATAACCGTGTTGGTCACGACGTAGGTCAGTGAATTAATGTAACCGTTATACCAGGTCGGGTCGGTGAAAATGGTTTTATAGTTATCCAGCGTAAATTGTTGTGGCCACAATGAAAATGTACCCAGAATTTCGTTAGTGGTTTTAAACGACATATTAATCAGCCAATAAATGGGCAACATCAAGAAAATGATGTACAGCGTCGACGGCACCCACTTAAAGTAACTACTGATTTTCATGCCGCATCATCAGGGTGTAGAAAATCCAACAAATCAACAAAATGATTAGAAAATAAATCAGGGACATGGCCGCGGCCGGACCAAGATCGAACTGTCCTAAAGCAATCTTGACCAGATCGATAGACAGGAATGTGGTTGTATTACCCGGTCCGCCACCGGTCAATACAAAAGGCTCGGTGTAGATCATGAAACTGTCCATGAAACGCAGCAATATCGCGATAGTAAGGACGCGTTTCAACTTTGGCAGTTGTATGTAACGAAACACCGCCCAGTTGCTGGCACCGTCGATCTTGGCCGCCTGATAATAAGCATTTGGAATTGAACACAATCCCGCATAAGCCAGCAGCACCACAAGCGATGTCCAGTGCCAAACATCCATGACGACCGTGGTTAGCCATGCGGACACCGGTTGCTGGGTGAAGTTATAGTCAATACCGATGCCGTTAATCATGCGTCCAAGCAAACCGCTGTCCGGCAAAGCGAAAATATTCCACATCGATCCCACCACATTCCAGGGAATCAACAGCGGCAACGCCATTAACACCAGACACACTGACACCCACGGGCCTTTACGCGGCATGCTCAACGCAACGGCAATACCCAGTGGAATCTCGATTAACAAAATCATGCCAGTAAAGGACAACTGACGTAGAAACGACGCGTGAAATCGATCCGATGTCAGCACTTGCTCGTACCACGTCACCCCTTCCCAAAAAAATACGTTGTCACCAAAAGTTTCCTGTACCGAATAATTGACTACCGTCATCAATGGAATAATGGCGTTGAACGCTACTAACAGCGTGACCGGTAAGATAAAGAACCATGCTTTTTGATTGGCAATCTTATCAATCATGTCGCACGCTCACGCCGCCAAGTGCTCGTCGGTATAAATATAAGTCTTAGCGGGATCGAAAATGATCTTCGCGCCGTCTGACGGTGGCGATTGTCCCTCATGCAATATCATTTTTATCGAATGTTGTGCATGTTGGACTTCCACAATTTTATAACGTCCAACGTCATCCACATTGACAATCTCAACCGGTATGCCTTCATCCGCAAAGGACACAAACTCAGGGCGTACACCAATCTCCGTTCTGACCACATTGTTAGTTGTGCCAGGTGCGTTAGACAGTGCTACTGGATAATCTGCAAACACCGGCACACCGTTATCTACCTTACAGGGCAACACGTTCATGCCGGGTGATCCAATAAAATGACCGACAAAGGTATGCATGGGTTTTTCAAATAATTCCGTCGGTGTCCCAGTCTGCAATACCTCCCCTTCAAGCATCACGGCCACTTGATCCGCAAATGTCAACGCTTCGGTTTGATCGTGCGTAACATAAATCATGGTCACACCGACTTGCTGGTGCAGCTCCTTTAGTTTGGAACGCAATTGCCATTTTAAATGTGGATCAATCACGGTCAACGGCTCGTCGAACATAATGACATTCACATCGGAACGCACCAAACCACGCCCCAGCGAAATTTTTTGCTTGCCGTCGGCAGTCAAACGCGATGCTCGTTTGTCTAATTCGGTTTCCAATTCCAGCATGTGGGCGATCTCGACCACACGTTCGCGAATTTGTTCGGACGATGCTCCGCGATTTTTGAGCGGAAACGCCAGATTATCGAACACCGTCATGGTGTCGTATACCACGGGAAACTGAAACACCTGCGCCAGACGTCGCTCATCGGCGGGCAAAGCAGTCACATCGTTTTCGTCAAAAAGAATCCGGCCCTGACTTGGCGTCAACAAACCGGATATCAGATTTAACATAGTGGTCTTGCCGCAACCCGACGGCCCCAACAAAGCGTAAGCACCGCCATCCTGCCAGGTCAAGTCGACATGTTTTAACGCCCACTCTATATCGCCTGCAGGCTTGTCCAGATAACTGTGTTTGACGTTGTCGAGGGTAATCTTCGCCATCTAACGTGCTTCAATCAACCGATTATCCAGATCGTACAAAAAACATTTGTCCGTTTTGAGATACATGGTCGTTGTTTCACCCACTTCAAGATCGTGAATCCCGCGCGACTGTGACACCCAGGACTCGTTATGCACACTTGTGTGCACAACACTCTCGGAACCGTTGATTTCCGCAACTTGTACAGTGCCTGTAATAGGCACCTGCTTGTTTTCTTCAACATCACCACGAACAAGCGTCAGGTGGTGAGGGCGAACGGCGAGTGTGTAGCGGCCATCGTCGAGATAGGAATATTTTTCAGGTACCGGCCATCGCACTGACTCATGCAAAACAAACTGAGTTCCGTTCTTTGTTACTTGTGAGGTGTTAATCGGCGGGTCGGAAAACACCTGAGCACTGATCAGGTTCTCCGGCGAGTGATAAATATCGGCTGCGCCACCCACTTGAGTTACCTTACCCTGATGCAGGGTGATGGTGTTACCGGCTAACAACAATGCTTCAGTCGGTTCAGTCGTGGCGTAAACCACAATTGCACCGCTGTCTTTGAACAACTTGGGCAATTCCTCACGCAATTCTTCGCGTAGCTTGTAATCCAGGTTCGCCAACGGTTCGTCCAGCAAAACTAATTCGGCCTGTTTAACTAGTGCCCGCGCGAGCGCCGTACGTTGTTGCTGACCACCGGACAACTCATCGGGCGAACGATTCAACATGGACGTAAGTTTTAATAAATCGGCAATTTGTTCAACCTTATTTTTAATTTCGGCTTTCGCTATGCCTGATACTTTTAATGGCGATGCAATGTTTTCAAATACAGTGAAGTTTGGATAATTGATAAACTGCTGATACACCATAGCGGCGCTGCGTTTTTGTACGGACAAACCGGTAACATTTTTATCTTTAAACCAGACTTCGCCGCTACTGGGTTTCTCCAAACCCGCCATCATGCGCATTAATGTCGTTTTTCCCGCCAACGTATTGCCGAGCAATACGTTAAAACCACCCGTACTCAGCGTCAGACTGGTTTCATAAATATGGACTTCACCCCCCAACTTCTTAGTAATGTTTTTTAGTTCCAGCGTCATCCGGACTGTCCGATTGTAATATTTAATTGAATGAGGACAAAAAGCGAATTAGGGATGTATCGGAACATCTGCATTCAATGGAAACGCACAAAAATAAACGTGGAGAGCGCGGTACGCTCTCCACGTTTCTAACCCCATCTAACTACTGTTGCCAGCGTTTTACCAACTCATCGTAGGCGATGGTTTCGCCCTGTGGTTTTTCTTCCACTTTCGCCTTCGGCGAACCCGGCTTGTTCAACCACTCGGCTGGATCCACTTCGTCATTCAAACGTGGCCCGCAACCGCCATAGGTTTCTGCTTTTTCGTCGGCCGACTGCATTCGAGCCATCACTTGATCCATTTCGCCCGCCAGACGATCCATGGCTTCTTGCGGTGTAAACGCACCTGAGTTCACATCACCGATTTGTTGCCACCATATCTGTGCGAGTTTTGGATAGTCCGGCACATTGACACCGGTCGGCGACCAGCGCACGCGGTCAGGTGAGCGATAGAACTCCACCAAACCACCCAGTTTTGAAGCACGCTCGGTAAAAGACTCGTGACGAATATCACTATCGCGAATCGGCGTTAAACCGACGTGGGTCTTTTTCAACGAGACGGTTTTGGACACTGCAAACTGAGCATACAACCAGGCTGCTTTACGTCGATCTACTGGCGTGGATTCGAACAAAGTCCACGAACCGGCATCCTGATAACCGAGCTTTTGACCCTCTTCCCAGTACGGGCCGTGGGGTGACGGCGCCATACGCCATAAAGGATTGCCTTCATCATCTACCGTATTGTTGCCGTCACCTTTGGGGGCAACCATGGATGCGGTAAAAGCTGTGTACCAGAATATTTGCTGGGCTACGTTACCTTGAGACAAGGCGGGCAAGGATTGGTAAAAGTCATAACTGGCGGCTCCGGGTGGCGCGTATTTGCGCAACCATTCGTCCCATTTGCGAATCGCATAAACCGCCGCCGGACCGTTAGCCGCACCACCGCGAGAAACTGAAGCGCCGACCGGATTACACGTGCCTTCTTCCATACGAATACCCCATTCATCTACGGGTATACCGTTGGGCAAACCTTTACTGCCAGCACCGGCCATGGATAACCAGGCATCGGTCATGCGCCAACCTAAATCAGGTGCGCGTTTGCCGTAGTCCATGTGACCATAGACTTGCACACCGTCGATCTCTTTCACGTGTTCGGTAAAAAATTCGGCGATGTCTTCATAGGCTGACCAGTTAACCGGCACACCCAGATCGTAACCGTAGATTTCCTTAAACTGCGCCTGCAGTTCCGGACGCTGAAACCAGTCATGGCGAAACCAATACAAGTTAGCGAATTGCTGATCGGGCAACTGATACAACTTGCCGTCGGGACCGGTGGTAAACGATTTACCCATAAAGTCATCAACATCCAACATGGGGTTTGTTACGTCTGCACCATCGCCTGCCATCCAATCACTCAGATTAACCGCCAATTGCAGGCGCGAATGCGTACCAATCAAATCGGAGTCATTAATATACGCGTCGTAAAGATTACGACCGGTTTGCATTTGGGTTTGCACCGCTTGCACGACCTCACCCTCACCCAACAATTGGTGATTCACTTTAATACCGGTAATTTCCTCAAACGCTTTGGTGAGTGTTTTGGATTCGTATTCGTGGGTCGGGATGGTTTCCGACAGCACATTAATTTCCATGCCTTCGAACGGTTTGGCTGCATTGACAAACCATTCCATTTCTGCCATTTGATCTTCTTTGGACAAGGTTGACGGTTGGAACTCGTCACTAATCCATTTTTCCGCTTCAGCGGTTCCAGCATACACACTGGTTTGAAAAGCAAAAGCAGCAACGGCTGCTACTGCTGCCATTTTAATTTTCATGTCTGGGTCCTCTTTTGGTGTTTATGATTAGGGTTATTACGCATCCAATATTAACACTGTCACTATAGTTTTCAACGTTTTATAGCGCCGAGCCGCTATCGGCTCTGATTAATGAATATAATAAAGCGCATGATTCTCGATTTACCCAACCCCCAACGTGCTGCGCAATGGTGCATCGCACAACGCGCGGCGGGCCGTTCACTGGGTTTCGTACCTACCATGGGTGCGTTGCACGAAGGACACTTAAGCCTGGTACGCCATGCGGTTTCACATAACGACAGTACGTGCGTGAGTATTTTTGTAAACCCACTGCAATTCAACGAAACAGATGATTTCGTGCGCTACCCACGTGACCATGAATTTGATAAACAGTTATTACAGGATGAAGGTTGTGACATGGTGTTCAGCGGAACGTTGTCACAGTTTTTTCCCGGCGCCAACTCACCAGATGACATTAAAACCACGGACCCGGGAAAATTTGCTACGGGGCTTGAAGGCGACCATCGACCTGGACACTTTGCCGGTGTACGCACTATCGTGGAGCAGCTGTTTAAAACCGCGGGACAATGCACTGCATATTTTGGTGAAAAAGATTTTCAACAAACACTGGTTGTAAAAGACCTGGCAGGGAGCTTGGGTTATCCGAACATCGATGTGCGCCCCACTATTCGAGAAAAAGACGGTCTCGCCATGTCTACGCGCAATGCCTTGTTAAGGGCTGAGGATCGTGTGCGTGCTGGCTGTTTATATAAGGCACTCATGTCTGCAAAACGCTTGTGGCGGAAAGGCGAACGCGATGCGGATGCATTGCGCGAAGCTATGCGCTCTGAACTCATCAAAGCCGAAATCGAAATTGACTACGCCGACCTGCGCGATCCGGAAAACTGGCAAGCCGAATCGCCACACGGAGTAATGCAACGCGCAAGAGGGCTCATTGCCGTGCACCTGGGCAATGTGCGGTTAATAGACAATAAGCAATTGAATGATTAGCGATTTCCTATACGTACACCATGACTCAAGACGATAAAATATTTCGCTTTCTGTTTGAAGACTTGGGCATTCGCGGTGAAATAGTACGCTTACACGCCAGTGCAAAAACCGTTTTCGACAATCAAACATACCCAAGCCATGTTGCATCGCAACTGGGCCAGAGTCTTGCCGCGGCGACCCTGTTAGCGAGCACGATAAAACTAGATGGATCTCTTATATTGCAAACACAAAGCGACGGACCGCTACACACCCTGGTCGCACAAACAACGGACGAAGGTACTATCCGGGGGCTTGCACGTTGGCGTGATGAAGTACCCGTCGGCAACCTGCAAGAAATGTGTGGCGATGGCCGTTTGATCTTCACTATCGACGCGCAAGGGAGTGAGCGTTATCAGGGAATTGTCGAACTGAAGGGTGACAATCTGGCAGCGGCAATCGACGTATACTTTCAACGTTCCGAGCAATTAAGGACAAAAATATGGCTAATGTCGGAAGGTCAATTCGCCGCCGGAATCATGTTGCAGCATCTGCCGTCCAGCGCGGCCAGCGACGATGATTGGCATCGTCTTGAATTAATAATGCAAACTGTTCAATCCGAGGAATTATTTACACTGCCGGTCGAAGAACTACTTTATCGTTTGTTTAATGAAGATCGCGTTCGTTTAT
>Ga0224508_10002235_pt1 | contig 16727 bp, 16 predicted proteins | sample SF_Jan12_sed_USG_4_FD_170157 | JGI IMG/M metagenome (GOLD analysis project Ga0224508, IMG submission 170157) | Sediment microbial communities from San Francisco Bay, California, United States - SF_Jan12_sed_USGS_21 | ecosystem: Environmental > Aquatic > Marine > Sediment | place: USA... | reverse complement strand
GGAATAACTGAATTGAACCTCACTGCAGGCGATCGTCCAGCCAATGTCGAACTCGATGACGTGCACCTCACGCTGAGCAGTATAGCGGGTGAGGTACACATCCTGCGCGGCATCAGTTTGCGCGTGGCACCCGGGGAAACCGTCAGCGTAGTCGGTCCTTCCGGGTCGGGAAAGTCTAGCATGCTGATGGTCATTGCCGGCTTGGAGCGTGCCACGCGCGGACGCGTCAGCGTGGCGGGACGCGACCTGGCAGCGCTGAACGAAGACGACCTCGCGCTGTTTCGCCGCGAACAGGTCGGGATCGTGTTTCAGGACTTTCACCTCATCCCGACCATGACTGCGCTGGAGAACGTCGCCATCCCGCTGGAATTCGCTGGCGTTGAGGATGCGTTCGAGCGCGCGGCCCAGGGCTTGAACGCGGTGGGGCTCGGACACCGTACCAGTCACTATCCGGGTCAGCTGTCGGGCGGCGAACAGCAGCGTGCGGCACTGGCGCGCGCGCTGGCGCCGCAGCCCGTGCTGCTGCTGGCCGACGAACCCACCGGCAATCTCGACACCAGCACCGGCGAACATGTCATCGAGTTGATGTTCGACCTGACCCGCGATCACGGCACGACCCTGATGCTCATCACCCATGACATGGACCTCGCGGCGCGCTGCCAGCGCTCCCTGCACCTGGTGGACGGGTGCATCGACGAGCCGCTGGCCGCGTCGGCCTAGCAACGCGCATGTCACCCGCATTAAAACTGGCGGCGCGGGAGCTGCGCGGAGGACTGCGGGGTTTTCGCATCCTGATGACGTCGCTGGCGCTGGGTGTGGGCGCGATCGCGATCGTGCAGTCCCTGGCAGGCAGCGTGGAAGCAGGATTGCGCAGCGACGGACGCAAGATCCTCGGCGGCGATGTAGGGATTCACACAGCGCAGGGTCCGCTGGAAGATGCGCAACTGGAGTACCTGCGAGTGCACTCCAGCGCCCTGATGAGCTTCGTAGAAACGCGCGCCATGGCCCGGCGCGAAGACGGCGAATCCAGCACCCTGGTGGAATTCAAGGCCGTGGATGAGCACTATCCGATGTACGGCGAAGTCGTGCTGTTCGGTGACCGGGCGTTCGACGGTATCCTCGACCAACGTGACGGCGTATGGGGCGCAGTGGTCGAACCGCTGGCGTTGCAGCGTCTCGGTGTCTCCGTTGGTGCGGTGGTCAAACTCGGCGGCGCGCGCTACGAGATTCGCGCAGTGCTCGAGCACGAACCGGATCGCGCCGGGAGCGGCGGCGCGTTCGGCTTCGGACCGCGCCTGATGGCCAGCGCCGCGTCGCTACCGGATACGGGACTGTTGCAGCGCGGCACCCTGGCACGGCACCGATACCGCCTCAAGCTGCCAGACGACGTGGACGTTGAGGCGTTTCGCGGACAATTGGATCGAGCATTTCCAGAGGCATTGTGGCACGTGCGCGATTACCGTCGACCGGCGGCGCGCGTGGAGCGCATGATCGACCGGCTGACGCTGTTTTTCACCATGGTCGGATTGACCACCCTGCTGGTGGGGGGCGTCGGCGTCAGCAACGCGGTAAAAACCTATATCGACGGGAAGATCCGCAGCATCGCCATGCTGAAATGCGTCGGCGCCACTGGCGACGTTTTGTTTCGCGCCTATACGCTGCAGGTCCTGGCGCTCGCCAGCGGCGGAATCGTCATCGGGCTTGCGGTCGGCGCAGCCGCACCCTGGTTGCTGGCATCGCTGCTCGGCGAAATCCTGCCGGTGCCATTCGTGCCGGGCGTGTATCCCGGTGCGCTGCTGATAGCGGCCTGCTTCGGTCTGTTTACCACACTGGCGTTTGCCGCCTGGCCGTTGGCCCGCACCCACGAGGTTCCGCCGGCCGCATTGTTTCGCAGCGGTCTTGCCGAGCAGCGCATACGCGTGCGCCCGACTCCGCTGCTGCTCGCGCTCGGTAGCGTTGCCGCGCTGGCAGCGCTGACGATCGGCAGCACCGACAACAAGCTGTTCGCCATCTGGTTCATTCTGGGCAGCGTGGCGGTGATGGCACTGTTGCGCATCACGGCGTGGTTGATCATGCGCTGGCTGCCGCGTGTGCGCCGGCCGCGGCACCCGGGCGTACGCCTGGCGATCGCCAACATGCACCGGCCCGGCACCCTGACGCCCGATGTCGTGCTGTCGCTGGGATTGGGCCTGACCGTGCTGGTTGCCGTCGCCCTGGTGCAGGGTAATCTGGACCGGCAGATCAACGAGTCGATACCGGCGATCGCACCGGCTTTCTTTTTCGTTGATATCCAGTCGGATCAGATCGAAGCGTTCGAGCGAACGGCCAAGAACATCGCGGGCACCGGCGAATTGCTAAAGGTGCCGTATCTGCGCGGCCGTATTCTGCAGATCAACGACCGCCCCGCGGAGTCCGCACTCACCGATGAGCGCTACGCATGGTTGATCCACGGGGACCGCGGCCTGACTTACGCCGCTGATGCGCCGCCGCGAGCGGACATCGTGGCCGGCGAGTGGTGGCCACCCGACTACCGTGGACCGCCGCTGCTGTCCATACACAAGGACGTCGCCAGTGCCTTCGACATCGGGGTTGGGGACAGCATCACGCTGAACGTGCTGGGACGCAAGATAACAGGCGAAATCGCCAATGTGCGTGACCTGCCGTGGCGTTCGCTGCAAATCAACTTCGCGATCATGTTCTCCCCTGAACCGCTGCGCCAGGCACCGCACGCTTTTATCGCGACCTTGAACGCCGAGGACGGTGTCGAGGATACCGTTCAGCATCAACTCACCGAGGCGTTTCCGAACGTCACCGCCATTCGCATCAAAGACGCACTGGACACCGTCAACACACTGCTCGCGCGTATCGGCGCCGCGATCCGGGGTGTCGCCTCCATCGCGCTGGTTGCCGGCACCTTGGTGCTTGCCGGGGCGATCGCAGCCGGTCATCGCCGGCGCGTTTACGAAAGCGTGCTGATGAAAGTGTTCGGCGCTACGCGCGGCGACGCCTTGAAGAGCTACCTGCTCGAATACAGCCTGCTGGGGCTGCTGACTGCCAGCATCGCGGTAGTAGCAGGCACGCTGGCTGCGTGGGGCGTGCTGTACGTGCTGATGGACGCAGACTGGTTGTTTGTACCCAGTGCCGCTTTCGGCACCGCGGCGCTGTGCACCGGCATCACCCTGGTGCTGGGATTCATCGGTACCTGGCGCGCGCTGGGGCGTAAGGCGGCACCGCTGCTGCGCAATCAGTGATCCGATAACCCTCCCTCGCCCCAACCCTTCTCCCCCGAGGGGAGAAGGGCTTCTTTCGGCGTCTTTGGTTTTATTCCTATCCCTGGGAGAGGGGTCCTCTCTCACACAGGTAAACTCCCCTCTCCCTCTGGGAGAGGGGTCGGGGGTGAGGGTGTTCATTGGCTGCCCCCTCATCCCAAACCTTCTCCCCCGAGGGGAGAAGGGCTTCTTTCGGCGTCTTTGGTTTTATTCCTATCGCTGGGAAGAGGAGTCCTCTCTCACGCAGGAACCCAAGGTGAGCGTCTTCACATGCAGCCATACCCGTCTCGTAATAGAATGAATTTCGTTACCGAGAAATCGGAGGTGCGTACATGCCACAGGCAGTTTCCGAGCGCGACAATCCGCCGCTGATCCGCAATCACATCCCCTACGAGTTGGACGGGGGTGTTGCCGAACGTGCCTCGATCGGCGTAATCGTGCTGGCCAGCGACCAGACCATCGAGCACGAGTTGCGCCTGCTGCTCGACTTGCCGGGTGTGGGGTTCTACGAATCCCGGATCTACTGCGACAACATCGTTACGCCCGAGTCGCTGAGCGCCATGGAACCGAAAATAGGTCCCAGCGCCGCATTGATTCTGCCGGGCATGCCGTTGGATGTGGTGGCGTTCGGCTGCACATCGGCGTCGATGATCATCGGCGAATCGAGGGTTTTCGAGAAAATCCAGCGCGTACGGCCCGGGGCGAAGTGCACCACCCCGGTGACCGCCGCTTTCGCCTCGTTCGAGGCGCTGGGTGCCAAACGCATCGCGATACTCACACCCTACCGTGAGGACGTGAACGAACGGGTACGCCAGTACATCGAATCGCGCGGCTACGACGTCAGGGCGATCGGATCATTCAATGAAGAAGACGACATGCGGGCTTCACGCATCGACCTGCGCTACATCCGCGATGCGGCCGTCGTGCTGGGCCGTCAACCGGACGTGGACATGGTGTTCGTGTCCTGCACCAGCCTGCGGCTGGCCCCGATCGCCGCGGAAATCGAAGCGGAAATCGGTAAACCCGTATCGTCCAGCAACCACGCGTTGGCCTGGCACTGCCTGCGCCTGGGCGGCGTGCAGGACGTACAGCCCGGATTCGGCAAGCTGTTTACCCTATCGATCCATAGATAAGCGGCGGGCCGATGGTCCGCTCACTGGTAGCCGCCGCGCTCCTCCCAGCCACGAAAAATCTCCTCGGGCCACAGCGATATCACGTAGTGCAGCGAGTTCTCGATTTGTGAATCGCTGAGGGTGTTGCCCCAACCCGGCATATTGCCGCCCAGTCTCGCCGTGCCGTCTTTCACAACCCGGCTCAGTTGCGACAAAGGGTGATGCCACGCATGTGCCGTGCCGTTCAACGGCGGCGGTGGATATTTGCCGTCGGCGCCGGGCTTCTTCCAGTCTTCGACCAGTCCCTGAGCCTTGCTGCCATGACAAACCGCGCAGTGCTGCTGAAAAACCTGCCGTCCCTCGGCCAGGATCTGCGGGTCATCGACGCGCTCGGCCGACGCGGCACCCGGTAACAGAATCAGTACGTACAACAGACCGTAGATGTGCTTCGGTGACATGCTTTGCCCTGACCCCTTTGTTGCAGGCTAACTCTTGCTCCGCGAATCCATGTAGAATAAACCCTGTAGCGACTACAGACTCAAGAACCACCATGCACACAGCATCAGGCCAGATGATTTCCATCGGAGGGTTGTCCGCGCGTACCGGCTGCAAAGTCGAAACCATCCGCTATTACGAAAAAATCGGACTCATCGATCCGCCGTCGCGAAGCGCGGGCGGTTACCGGCAATACGACCGCGGCCACGTAGACCGTGTGGCGTTCATCCGCCGTTGCCGCGAACTGGGGTTCTCGCTTGCCAGGATCGAGGCGCTGCTTGCCATGGCCAGTGACGCCACCAATCATACGCGCGCCGAGGTCAAGCAGCTGGTGAACGAACATATCGAAGATATCACGCGTAAAATCAAAGATTTGCAGAAACTCTCCGGTGCACTGCAGGAGATCGGCAACCATTGCGACGGAGGGTCGGCTCCGGCCAGCGATTGTCCGATTCTGGACGTTTTGTCGCGTGCCCCCGATTAGGCCCAGCGAATCCACAGGCAATCGACGCCGTCGAGCACGATATGGATGAGCAACCCGATCGCCAGCATTCGCAGACCCGGCACGGCGAGTAGGACCACGTACCCGGCGGCAGCATAGTAACTGTGCAGGGGATGGAAACCGATGCTGCAGCGGGTGGGGTCGAAGATCGGCTCGGCGAGCAGGTGGTCGAGATCGATCAGCATGGCCGCCATCATCACCAGCCACGCCCGCTGCCAGCGGGCCGGATACCCTACCCGGGCGGCCAGCGCCGGCAACAGCAGATGCAGAAGCAGGTGAACGACGGCGCGGACCGGCATCGAACCAAACGCCTGCTCAGGTATCTAACGCACGAGGCCGATATACAATGGAGCCGCACGCGCGGCACCCGTCAGTTGCCGGAATCGGCGAAACGACACAACCGCACGCTCTCGATAGTTTAGAATTAGCCACAACCACTTCACCACCGGGTCAGGTCCGGGGAGTATTACATGAATCACACCAGCCTAGTCGCCGCCGCCATCATCGTGCTCAGTGCCGTTGCCGGCCCGGTGCAAGCCAACGAAGCAGAAGACACCATACGCAAGGTATTCATGCAACGCTTCCCCGACGCACGCATCGATCACCTGGCCGAATCGCCGATCGCAGGTATCTTCGAAGTCGGCCTCGGCTCGCAGGTGTTTTACGTTTCGGGCGACGGCCGCTACGTGTTCAACGGCAAACTCATCGATCTCGAAACGCGCAGGGATCTCACCGAAGGATACCTTTCGAAGGTTCGCATGCGGACGCTGGCTGAATTCGACGAATCGCGCATGATTATTTTCGAGCCCAAGGGCGAGACAAAACACACGATCACCACGTTCACCGACGTGGACTGCGGCTTTTGCCGCAAGATGCATTCGGAGATCGACAGCTACGCCGATCTCGGTATTCGCGTACGCTACATGCTGTATCCGCGCGCCGGGGTGAAATCGAAATCCTACGAGAAAGCCGTTTCGGTGTGGTGCGCGAAGGATCAGCGCAAAGAATTGACGTTTGCCAAAACCGGCGGCGTTCCGGATCGCCGCACCTGCGAAAACCCGGTGACCGAGCACATGTCAGTGGCACGTCAACTGGGATTGCAGGGCACACCCATGACGATCACCGAGACCGGTGAGCAGATCATGGGCTACATGCCTGCGCAGGATCTGTTTGCGCAGATGGAGGCGACCAGGACGCAGGCATTCCAGTAACCATGCAACGCGTCGTAGTTACCGCTGCGGCGCTGCTGATGGTCTGCACTCTCAGCGCCGCGCCGGAGGATTTCGAGTTCACCGATCTGGATGGCCACCGGCAACGGCTGTCAGAGCAGCGCGGCAAGTGGGTAATGATCAATTTCTGGGCAACCTGGTGCCCGCCGTGCATCCACGAGATGCCGGAGCTGGAAGCGTTTTACCGTGCGCATAAAAACGGCAAGGCCACGGTCTGGGGTGTCACCTTCGAGGATACGCCCGCTGAACTCATCCGGGAATTCGTCGCCGACCTGAGCGTAACTTACCCGATCATGGGTCTGGGACACGATCCGGTCACACCGTTCGGCACCGTCAGAGTGCTGCCAACCACCTTCGTAATAGACCCGGACGGCGAATTTGTACGCCGTTTCGAGGGCCCCGTTACCGCGGCCCGGCTCGAACAGGCAATGACAGACTCATCCCCGCAGCGGCAGGTAACGCAGAGCACCGATTGACATCGGCGCAGACCGGTCGTTCAGAACAGCGCAGCAGCAATCCGCGCCGAAGCAGGTATGCCGCGTTCGTGAATCGGTAAAATCCGCGCATCGCCCTCGAAGACGATCTGCCACTGTCCCGCCACGTTGCGCCAGTACTGGCGCTTACGGCCAGTCCAGTCGTAATTGCTGCTGCGATAGACCTGCTGGAAGGTCACCACCGCCAGATTGTCTTCACCGGGGTAACCGTATGCGTTCAGGTCGTGCAGTTCGACCTCGATATAGCGTTTGGCAGCGTTAACCTGCGCTTTATGCCGCAACCATGGTTCGCGTGAATAGCGCCCGCTGCGGAATTCCTTGGCGTAGTGCCGGGCATAACGCGCGTCGTCGCGGCTCTCCCAATCGCTGCGCCAGGTCTCTACTGCAGCCAGCAACGCATCGCGGCGGGCAGTGGTTTGCGCTTGCGGCACCCACTCGATTCGATCGTAGACAACGATCGGCGTAACAACCGGTTCGAGCCGCACCCACAGTTCGCGAAACAGATCGTTCGACAACACCAGACAACCGTCGCTGGTCTGCGGCGCCCGGCTGTAGGTATCCCGCGGCACACCGTGCAGCCAGATTCCGTAACCGGTGCGCTGGTGACGTAAATCCCACTCGTTGGGGTAGTTGACCGGCAGTGCGCCGGCACCGTAGAACTCGGGCAAATCGGCATCGGCGATACGCCCGGTAAGAAAATAAACACCCACCGGCGTGCGGCGATCGCCTTGGGTTTGTTTGTACGCACCATTCTTACCGAGGGATACGTAATAGTGCGCACGCAGTTCGAAAGCGCCCTGCACGTTCTCGAACAGGAACAAACGCGACAAGGTCAGATCAATGGCCACGATATAGCGCTGTTCATCGCTGGCGTGTAACAGCGCATCCGGCACGTACCAGACGGAGTTGTGCAGATCGAGATAGCCGGCAAGCCGGGCTTCGGCTTCGGCAAGCAGATCGGCGCGTTCCAGTTCGAGCTGCTCATCGACATTCGCCAGCGAGGTGTCACCGGCCAGCTCGCGGGTCAGATCACCGTAAAGCAGCTCGGCGACACGGAATGGCGGCTGCCTGTTCAGCAGCGGGCGCAACATCTGCAGGGCTTTGTCAGAACTGCCCTGCCGCGATTCGATCAACGCCAGCACCAGCGCCTGCTCCGGATCGGGTTGCGCGCGGGCGATGCTCAACTGCCCGGTGCTCACAATCATGGCGAAAATCACGGCGGACGTTCGCCATCGCAATCCACCGCGGCGTTGCGACTTGCCCGTGAACATGGCACGCATCATAGCACCGAACCTTCGTCTGCCCGATGTGAGTGACAGCCCGGGAGCCGCCGGCCGCGCGGATCAGAAACGGTTATCCGAGCGCGCTCGCGAACGGCGTGGCGAATATCGACCTATGCCGGCCCCGCCGATCTCCATCTTACAGCGACCAACCGCCGAGCTGCTATTCCCAGTGCCCGGAAAACGAGGCCTCGCGGCGCAGACGCCTGCACCGGCGAATGGCAACGGGGTGTGGGCCGCACACCGGCCCACAGATACGCTTCAGGCTTCTTTCAGATTTGCCGCGGCATTTTTTCCGCGTTCTTCCACCACGTCGAAGCTCACGCGCTGACCCTCTGTCAAGGTAGTCATACCCGCGCTCTGCACGGCGCTGATATGCACGAACACATCCTTACTGCCGCCTTCGGGCTCGATAAAACCGTAACCTTTGGCGGTATTGAAAAATTTAACGGTTCCAGTAGGCATTCTGCCCCTCCAGATCAATAACAAACAGCCGCGCACAACGCGGCGCGGAGCGAACAATCCAGTCGTCGTGGGTGTCTAGAAATTCAGTCGCGGAATAAGGGCACGCAGCAGGAATTAGAAGCAGGTCCGGTAACGCGGATCGTGGCGCTAGCCTAAGCCCTGGAGCGCCTAAAAACAAGCGCCGTTTAGCAGTAGATTGCATGGAAGACACTTCCGGGATAACCTTGGCTCCCGCGGGGAAGTAGGGAACCGTCAATCCCTGCCCTCTCCCCGGGGGAGGCCGAACAACGTGTCGGCAGTTTGTTGTATCTACGCTGCGGGAAAGCTGTCAAGCTACGCGTCCAATATCGGGGCTGGGGATAGCACCTGCCAAACCACGAGGACTCACGGCGGATGGAAACCACCGATCGCACCACGGACACCCGTCGGGCACAGCTGCAACGCCAGCTGATGGACCTGGAAACGACAATTCAGTCTCTGAAGCTAAAGAAAGACACCGACGACGAGGCGCGTGCGGAATACTTTCGTTTACGCGGCGTGTGGGCACGCAAGAAGGCGCTGCTCGACCGCAGCGCGCCCTGGCAGTGAGCGCTTGACCACGCAGACCAGCTACTGGGAACGGTTCACCAGGAGCGAGGCGCAACTGCGAAGTGCCGTCGATCGTTACGCACGGCTGATGCGCAAGGCGGATAACGGAAGGCTGCAGGGCAATGAACTGGACCAGTTGCTGCTCACCGCGCTGCGCATGAGGAATGAGGCCAGGGAACTCGGCCTCACCAACAGGCAGCTCGAGCTGATGCTGGAAAGAATGGCCGAGCACCTCGATCGCCGGTCGGGCACGCACCACCCATCCTGAGATAACACCCCTTCTGGCACGGCCGTATTCGAGGTCTCGGGCCGCCGCTTCCAACTCGTCATCCAGCAACATACCGGGGCGCCGACGCCAGTTCAAAGCCCTGGATGGGCCGGCATCCGTTTGCTGGTGAAATACCGCGATCGCAAAGGTAACCCGTTTGTCACCCGCCGCACGGCACAGGAAGCAGCCACCATGAATTGGGGGCAAAACCCGCAATCCTCCCTCGGTCAACCGATTAACCGGCGGTAATTCGGATGACGCCGGGTGCGTGATATATTTGTCAGGCAGCGACTGCATCGCGCCGATTCACGCGGGCACCTTGGTCTGAAACCGTTTCCCCGGCACCGCGAGACACTGCGAAAGCCGCGACGCAGTCCAGGCAAGCAAGCAACCAAGGAGTCTCGGATCATGCTCCGGATAGCCACCACCGCCATGCTCGCGGCCACGCTCGGCGCTTGCGCCTCTGTCAGCCCGCCGCTCAACGCGGACAACTTCCTGATGCGCGTCCCGCAAGGATCGCGATTGGTACTGAAGCAGGAAATCGTGATCCCGGAGCGCTGGGCTCGGGTCGCGATTCAGGACGGCAAAGTACTTGCCGACCGGCGTGACATCGACCGCTCCAGGGGCTACTGCGAATTGCAGACCGATCGCGTATCGCGTGCCGACGATCTAAACGTCGTGAAGCCCGACACGTTCGAGACCGGTGTCGAGAGCCGCCCGTGGTTGAACGCGCAAAGCGGGCCCTGGATCGTCGCCGCGACGATGATAATTCCCGAGCACGGTAAGTCGGACCGGATATTCCGTACTAAAATTCCGTTGGCGTCGGCCGCGCAACCCAGTGTGAAGCGCCTGGTTTGCGAATACACGGAGAACCCCGTGTTTTACCAGCACCTGACGATCAATCAGATCCGCGCTATCCTGGGAGAGCTTTTCGAGCTGCAGCTGGCCGGAACGTAACCAGCAAGGACCCTCACCCCTGGCCCCTCTCCCAGAGGGAGAGGGGGAATGCTGAAATCCTCGCCCCTGCTTCCCCAGAGGGAGAGGGGGATGCTGAAATCCTCACCGCCGGCCTCTCCCATGGGGAGAAGGGCGCAGTTACTGATCCCCTCCCGGAGGAGACCTTTACCTATTCGGTTATTTCCTCTCCCCTCTGAGCCAAGGTGAGGGGGAATCAAATCAATCGTTTGTCACCCTCTCCCTGACCTCTCCCTCGAAGGAGAACCCGTCGGGAGCGGCACGTGACAGGGCATCGCGGACGAGCCCTGACGAGCCGCATTTGTTGGTAAGATGCGGCTTTTGCCGGGGTGTAGCATGCCGAGATTATGCCTGTCCGTATTGCTCGCGGGCCTTCTGAGCGGGTGCCAGGCACCCGGGCCGATCGACGAGGACAACCCCCAGGCGGAAATCCCTCCCGGCTCGGTCTTCGTACTGGAACAGAACCTGGAAATACCCGCATACGACAAGAAATCCTTAGTAAACCTGCCCAGAATCCTGAAAAATCCGGATGCGCGCCCGGATATCGTCTTTCAGCACGGCGAAGTCGTCGAGCGCAGCGACTACGCACGCCGGGAGACCATGTGCGAACTGGAGACGCAGTTGCGCCGCAGTGAGGCGAACACTATCAAAAGCGACCGTTTCGTCGCCGGGCGCTCATCGTTCAAGATCGTGCCTGCGCCCGGATCTGACGACCGCCCTTACCTGACACGGATTCCCCTGACGTCGGAAGATCAGCCGGCGATAACCGCGCTGGTCTGCAAGAACTACGGATCCCCAGTTTCCACCGATCATCTGACGATCCGTGAGATACGCGAGGCGCTCGGAGAGTTCTTCACCTTGAAGCTGAGCTCAGCAGTACACGGAGGCACTGAAGACGCTGAGGCTGGAGGCACTGAAGACGCTGAGGCTGGAGGCACTGAAGACGCTGAGGCGGATTTAACTGATTCACGTTAAGTTGTTGGTAAAAAATCAGCCTTGGGTGTGACGTCACCAACTCTCTAGTGTCTCTTTATTGCAACACACAGCTCAAGAAAACATACAACCCGTTGAATAAAAAAGCTTTATTTCCGGCGCTCACTAGACTCGATCGATTCGACGATTGTTGTAAAAAAGTGGCAGGTACATCATTCGTGTGGTAGTATTGCCACGCCTTTTGCAAAAGGGCCCCCGTGATTCGGGGTGTGAAAATCTGTCATTCAATCACCGAAGGACAACAGTTATGAATCTTAAGAAGAGTGCACTTGCCGTTGCCGTGGCGTCGATCATCGCGACGCCGGCCGCAACAACGGTATATGCCGCTGACCACAGCTGGAACGGTCGTGTTCACTACCGTCTCGAAATGGACGAAGACGAAGACCTGTCGATGCACAGTGCCGGTCACCGTATTGCTGTCGGGGGCAGTGCCGATAGCAATGGCGGCCAGAAGATTGGTTATTTCGTCGAAGGCGAAATCCAGTCCGACACCAATCCTGTGGGACCGGCCAGCCGCTCTGGTGGCGACCTGGAATGGCGGCACCATAATGTCTATATCTCCGGCGACTGGGGCGAAGCCAGAATCGGCCGCCAGAACAACCCGCACAACCAGGTGTACAAGACGGACATCTTCGAGCGGGAATCCGGCCCGCACCAGATAGCCCCCTTCCGTGTCGGTGACGCCGCCATCTACTCCGGCGACTTCGGCGTGTTCGGCCTCTACGGTGGCTTGGTCATGGACGGTCAGGGTGTCGAGCCGACTGGCACGAGCTTCGCGGATTTCGATTCGATAATCTATGGGGCCAACTTCAATATCGGCAAATCCGTGGCGATCACAGTAGGCGGGCAGGAGATCGATATAGAGGGCTCCACGGGAGTCGAGCACAGCATAGTGGGCGTGGGCGCTAGCTGGAGCGCGGGCTCGTGGTACGTCGCCGGCGAGTACGAGACCGACTCGGTAAAGACAGCGCCGAGTGCCCCGTCGAGTGACGTAGACGTGTTCGCACTTGCGGTCCTGTGGAAAATGCCCAACGGCAACACCAGCCTGGGCGGTGGCTATTCGGTCGAGAGCCCTGACACTGGCAGCGCTCCCAGTCAGGATGAAACCCGCATCATGCTCGGCGCGTACCACAACCTGGGCGGCGGTGCCGATACCTATCTCGAGTACGGCGACACGGACCTTGACAATGCCCCCTCCAATTTCCCCTCGACCCGCATCACCTGGGGTTTTCGCGTGAAATGGAACTGATCGCCAAAAGCGATTCGGTTTGAGTGTGAAAGGGCGTCTTCGGACGCCCTTTCTTTTTTGTGCCGGCGTAATGACCGGACTGGCAGCCACTGCATTTCCCGCGTAGCCTGCACGCCGTAATCGACACGACCGCGAACGCAACAACGATCATGCAGACCGTGCCATTCGGCAGCTGGCAGGATCGGGCAGTGCTGCAACGCACGCTGGTCTCCACGCTCGGTGTGCAGCTCATCCTGACTGGACCCTCACCCCTGACCCCTCTCCCGAAGGGAGCGGGGAAAAAGACCCCCACCCCCAAGCGCCTCTCCCGAAGGGAGAGGGGAGTCCCACAAGATTCCCTCTCCCCTGTGGGGAGAGGGCTAGGGTGAGGGGGGTAGAATCAGGGATCAAACCAGATTCACCCACCATGTTAACGACATGCCTGAAAACACTCGACGCATGACCGCGCGCATCCCTGTCGTGTGGCTGCTGACGTTAAGTTTCGGCACGCTGATTCTGCTGTCGGCGGGCGGCGTGCTGGTACTCGGCCTGAGCGAGGCAAACGAGAGTACCAGCAGGCTGCTGAACTACCGCGTGGAGTTGACACTTTCATCGGTGGTCGACGATGTCAGCAATCATCTGGTTCCGGTGCAACGTCAACTCGCCGGCATCGCAGAAAAAATCGAACGTGGTGAACTGGATCCTCACGACGAGCGCGTATTCGCCAGCTACGTGTTCGCGACCCTCGCCGCGACGCCGCAGATAACGGGTATCGCGCTCGTCAACGAAGATCTGATGGCGCGACGCTATCTGCGCGGCAAATCGCAAGTGCAGGAAGATGATATCTCGGTGCATCGCGATGCACGATCGAACCTGGCTGCTGCACGCGGCGCGCGTGCCAGCTGGTGGGCCCCGCCACGCTGGAGTCATGCGTTGCAGACGTCGATCGTCACACTGCGCCAGCCATTGCACGGACGCGGCGGTTTCATGGGTTTTATTGTGGCGTCCGTCAGCAGTGGCGATCTGAGCCGCCTGGTGCGCGCGCTGTCGGCGAACCTGGACCAGACCGTATTCGTTCTGTATGACGCAGAATTCGTACTGGCTCACCCGCGCGCGGATACTCTGGACTTCGCGGCAACGCACGCAGCACCCCTGCCGACCTTGCAGCAAAGCGGCGATCCGGTGCTCGCAGCCATGCACAGCGATGCCCGCAGACCCGTGCGGCGCCTCGCGCTCGCCGACACGCACGGCTACCGCGTCACCGCGGCGGACAACGATTATCTGGTTTTCCACCGCGACCTGACGTCGTTCGGCAGTTCGCCCTGGACCGTGGGCCTGCACGTCGAACGAGCGATTGTCTCGGCGGAAGTCAATCGCATTAAACTGCTGGCATGGCTGGGCGCGGCCACCCTGCTGGGTGCAGTCGTGCTTACCGTGTTTCTCGGACGGCTGCTGGGGAGGCCGATCCGGCGGCTGGGAGAGCGTTTCGATCAGATCAACCGCAACGACCTGGACAACGTTGCAACCCTGCCTGCGAGCCGCGTGCTGGAAATCGATCAGGGCGCGCACGCTTTCAACCGCATGCTCACCGGGCTGCGGGAACGGCGCCTGATCCGCGAACTGTTCGGCCATTACCTGCCCGAAGGCATCGCCTCGCAACTTCTGCAGAACCGTGGCGCGCTGCAGCCGCAAGCGGCCACAGCCACCATCATGTTCATCGACATCGTCGATTTCACCGCGCTTTCCGAGCAGCTGCAGCCGCAGGCGATCGTGGCGATGCTCAACGAGTACTTTTCCACCATCGTGACGATACTGGAATCGCGCAACGGCGTGGTCACGCAGTTTCAGGGCGATGCGGTGCTGGTGATTTACAACATCCCGCAACCGGACCCGCAACATGCACGCCACGCGCTGGAGTCCGCGTTGGAGATTCAGCGTGTGGTGGCATCACGAACATTCGCCGGTCAGCGTCTTCGCTGCCGCATCGGAATAAACACCGGCAATGTGGTGGCCGGTAATGTGGGTGCCGCCAATCGCCTCAACTACACCGTGCATGGCGACGCGGTAAACGTAGCCGCGCGCCTGGAACACCTGAACAAAGAGTTCGCCACCGGCCTGCTGCTGTCCGAAACCACAGTGGCATTACTCGATGACGTGCGGCTGCAGCCCATGGGTAGCGTGCCCCTGCGGGGAAAACGGCAACCTATCGCGGTGTTCACCGTACTGGACAACTAGTGGCCTGTCCCGCGCAGTAATTACACAACGACCACCTTGCCGCTACGGTACGCTTCTGTGGTAGCTATTGCGACGCGTGTGGCCTGCACGGCATCTCGCAGATCGCAACGCGGCTCGCCGCCGCGCAACGCGCAGTTGACGAAATCCTCGGCCTCTAGCAGAAATGCTTTTTCGAACCGCTCGTAGAAAGTCGGCACGCATTCGATACGCACACCCTGTTCGTCACAGATGTCGACGTTGGCCACGCGGTTGGGACGCCCGATGAGCAGCGAGCCGCGGGTGCCCGTGACCTCGGCGAATGTATCGTGACCGTGCATTGTGGTGCGGCTGACGGTAATACTTGCCGCTGCGCCGTTGTCGAACCGGTAGAGCGCGGTCGCATTGTCCGCGTCACGGTATTCACGGAATCCTTCATGCACGTAGCAGTCACCGACGCAGTAGACTTCCTGGACTTCGGCGCCGAGCAGCCAGCGGGCCAGGTCCATGTCATGGATCGACGCGTCTAGGAACACGCCGCCGCTGGTCCTGGAGAACTGCACTTGAAATGCCGCGGTATTGTCCATGTCCGCTGTCTGGCCGCGGAACAGAATCGGCCTGCCGATAGCGCCCTCCTCTATCTTGCGTTTCGCATAGGCATACTCCGGATCGTAACGGCGCACGAAACCGATGGTCGCAACCTGCCCGGGGTGCTCGTCGCGTACCGCCATCACGCGCTCGCAATCTTCTATTGTCAACGCGAGCGGCTTTTCGCAGAACACATGCAAACCGGCCTGCAGTGCATCGATGATCTGCTGCGGATGCAGCGTGGTCGGCGTCACCAGGAAAACCGCGTCGAGCTGTGCATGCCGCAGCATGTCCTCGAGACTGTCGAACAGCGAATCCAGCCCGAGGTTTTCCCGCGCCCAGTCGAGTTCCTCCGGCACCACGCTGCAGGCCGCGACCAGGTCGGCGTTTTTCACTTTGAACGCCAGATTGGCAGCGTGGCTCTTGCCCAACCGTCCAAGTCCGGCGATGCCGATACGTACTTTTTTCATATGGGCCCGCTCAGCGCAGCCCGGCGGCCGCTGTTTCGTGATCGAGGTACTGATACGCCCGCTGCGCCGTTGCCAGCGAGGGGGCGATGACAGGATCCTGTTCGGCTTCGAATATCAGCCAGCCCCGGTAGTCTGCCTTGTGCAACGCCCGAAACACCGCCGGGTAGTCGACGCAACCATCGCCCGGCGCGGCGAACGCACCGGCGAGCACCGCATCGATGAAGCTCGTGTCGCGATTGCGCGAAGCTTCCATGATGGGCCTGCGAACGTCCTTGCAGTGTACGTGTGCAATGCGCGATGCATGGCGTGCCGCGACCGCCTCGGGATCGCCACCGGCGAACACCATGTGGCCGGTGTCGAGCAGCAGGTACACGGGTTCTTGCGTGCACGCCATCAGCCGGTCGACCTCCTGCTCAGTCTCGACGATCGTCCCCATGTGATGGTGGTAGGCGAGCTTCAGACCCTCGCCAGCAGTGTATGCGGCGAGGCGTTCGAGTTTTTCGCCGAACGCCTGCCACTGATCGTCGCGCAACCGCGGCCGATGGGAAAGCGGCGTTGCA
>Ga0224508_10002234_pt1 | contig 16735 bp, 11 predicted proteins | sample SF_Jan12_sed_USG_4_FD_170157 | JGI IMG/M metagenome (GOLD analysis project Ga0224508, IMG submission 170157) | Sediment microbial communities from San Francisco Bay, California, United States - SF_Jan12_sed_USGS_21 | ecosystem: Environmental > Aquatic > Marine > Sediment | place: USA... | reverse complement strand
ATCGTCGTCGTCGGCCGCGGCGGCGCGCGCCGACTCGCGATCGTCGTCGTCGGCCGCGGCGGCGCGCGCCGGCCCGCGATCGTCGTCGTCGGCCGCGACGGCGCGCTGGTAGAGCGCCAGCGCCGACTCGAGTTCGCCGGCAGCCTCGTCCTGCGAGGCCAGGCCCGCCAGGGCCAGTCCCTGCTCGGGGTCGAGCTCGACGGCTCTTGCGTAGGCCTCGCGCACGGCCTCCGGGCTCTCTCCCTGCGCCGCCCGCGCGCGACCCAGCAGGGCGTGGAAGCGCGCCGACTCGGGGGCCGACGCGACGGCCGCCTCGGCGTGCGCGACGGCTTTCGCGGCCTCGCCGGCGGCGGCCAGGCTGTCGATCAGGACGCGCAGCGAGTCGGCGTTGGCCGGGTCGCCGAGGTCCAGGCCCTCCGCTGCCTCGATGTAGCGCGCCCCCTCCTCGGGGCCCAAGCGCGCGCCGAGCCCGCGGGCGAGCGCCGCGGCCGCCGGGCCCGGGCCGGGAGAGCGTGCCTTGAAGGCATGGCTCGGTTCGAGGTCGGCGCGCGCCATCAGCTCCAGGCCGAGCAGCGTGGCCTCGTCTTCCGAGGGTCGCCCACCGGCCTGGAAGCCCAGGGTGCGGATCGCGGCTTGCCCCTGACCGGCCGCGTTCTGCATGCGGGCCAGGCGCAGGTAGGCGTCGGTGGCCTTCACGTCGATCCGCATCGAATAGCGATAGTCCTCGACGGCGCGCGTGAAGTCGCCGACCTGCTCGGCCGCGGTGGCCGTGTAGTAGCGGGCCACGGCGTTGTCGGGCCAGATCTGGTTGGCCCGCGTGAAGAACTCGAGCGCCTCGCCGGGCTCGCCGCTCACGAGCGCGATGCGGCCGTGGACCAGCAGCTTGTGGGCGGGCACGCGCATGCTGTCGGCCACGCGCCGCGCTTCGTCGAACTTGCCCACCACCACGAGGCCGTCGGCGTAGCCGAAGAGCAGCTCGGGACTGCGGCTCGGGTCGAGCGCCAGCGCCTTCTCGAAGGAGCTCGAGGCCACCTCCAGATCGCCGCGCTCGAGCTGGCGGAGCGCCAGCGAGAACCAGGCCGAGCTGGCCAGCTCGGGCGAGGTCTCGGTGGTCTCGAGCAGCAGCGCTTCGACCTCCTCCGTGCGCCCCTCCCGGTTGAGCCGGTCGATCAGCGCCGAGCGCAGGTGGGGCGCCTCGGGGTGCTCCTCCATGGCGGCCCGCAGCAGCGCCTCGGCGTCGTTCTTGCGCGCGGTGCCGTCGAAGAACTTGATGCGCTGCTCCAGGATCAGGGAGTCGCCGGGGAACTCCTCGCTGCACACCTCGAAGCGCTCCTCGGCTCCGTCGGGGTCGCCCTTCTCCCACAGGAAGATGGCGCGGGCGGCGCACAGGCCCGGTGAGCCGTGGAGCCCGAGCGTGTCGTCGCGGTGGACGTTCTCCAGCGCCTCCAGCGCCACCGCCGCCTCTTCGACGCGCTCCAGACCCAGCAGCGCGGCGGTCTTGGGCACCAGCGCGGCGAGGTTGTCGGGGTCGATCGCGAGCACCCGCTCGGCGTCCTCGAGGGCGCTCTCGTAGTCGCGCCGCGTGCGCACCTTGGCCGCGGCGCGCAGCACCAGGGCTTCGGTGTTCTCGGGGTCGGCCTCGAGCACCCGATCGCAGGCGCGGATCGCCTCTTCGGTGCGCGTCTGGTCGAGCATGATCTGGGCCATGGCCAGGCCGGCCGGCTTCAGCCACTCGGGCGAATCCATCGCGCGCAGCAGCGGCCACTTCGCCAGCGAAATCTGGTCGCTGGCGATCAGCGCCAGGGCGTACCGGTAGTGCACCTCGGCGTCGTCGGGGCGCGCGTCCACCAGCTCCTTCAGGGGCTCGAGCGAGGCGGCGACCTGGCCTTCCCCCTGCATCTGGCGCGCCCGCTCGAGCGGATCGCTGGGCCCGCAGGCCGCGATCCAGCAGAGGGCCATTAGCGCGTACACGAGCGGGCGGAGGGAGGGGAGGGCCAAAACGGCCGCAGTATAGCCGTGCGATTCCTCGCTAGTATCCCGGGCCGTGGAAACCAAGACGCCTTCCGGTCGCGGTCCCTGGCCCTGGCTCCTGGGCGCCGGCGCGCTGCTGCTCGCCGCGGTCGCCCTCTGGCTGTGGCCCCTGGCCGAACGCGGCCCCCAGATCGAGCTCCGCCCCGTGGGCGGCGCGGCCGAGGTCGAAGCCCTCTCCGAAGATCCCGACCTGAACGTCCTGTTCATCCTGATCGACACGCTGCGCTCCGACCGACTGCACACCTACGGCTACGAGCGACCTACCAGCCCCTTCCTCGACATCGTCGCGAGCGAGGGCGTGCGCTTCGCCCGCAACCTGGCCCAGTCGTCCTGGACCAAGTGCTCGATGGCCTCGATGTGGACGGGCCTCTACCCGGCGCGCGCGGGCGTCACCCGCTTCGACCACGTGCTGGCCGACAAGGCCAAGCTGCCCGCCGAGATCTTCCGCGAAGCCGGCTTCCGCACGGTCGGCATCTGGCGCAACGGCTGGGTCGAGGGCTACCACGGCTTCAGCCAGGGCTTCGACGTCTACACGCGGCCCGGCGTCCGGGTGCCCCCGGTGGAGGTGCGGCGCGAGAACCCCACCGTCCATCACGGCGGCACCGACGCCGACGTGGTCGAGGAGGCCACCGAGTTCTTGCGCAGCGCCGGCAAGCAACGCTGGTTCCTCTACCTGCACCTGATGGACCTCCACGAGTACACCTACACCCTCGAGAGCGCGAAGTTCGGCACCGCCAGCTCCGACATCTACGACAACGCCATCCTCCACACCGACCAGGTGCTCGACCAGCTCTTCGGACGCCTCGCCACGCGCGGCGTGCTCGACAACACGCTGGTGATCATCTCGTCGGACCACGGCGAGGCCCACGGCGAGCGGGGCCACGAGGGCCACGCGCGCAACGTGTATCCCGAGAACACCGAAGTGCCCTGGATCCTGGTCTTCCCCTTCCGGCTCCAGCCCGGAGTGGTGGTGTCCCAGCGCACGGCCAACGTCGACGTCTGGCCCACCGTGCTCGATTTGCTCGGGCTGGCCGGACTCGAGGACGCCGACGGCGAGTCGCGGGTTCCCGAGATCCTGGCCGCCGTGCGCAGGCAACCGATGCCCCAGCGCGAGACCCTGGCCATCTCCCACCTCGACCAGACCTGGGGGCAGCGGGTCGACACCACGGCGCCCAACCTGGCTCTCACCGACGGGCGCTATCGCTACGTGCAGTTCCGCAGCGCCAAGGGCGACACGCGCGAAGAGCTCTTCGACGCACAGCGCGACGACCGCGAGCTCGAGGACCGGCTCGAGGCCGAGCCCGAAGTGGCCCAGCAGATGCGCGACGCCGCCGAGAGCTACCTGGCCAGCCCCGGAGTCTGGGCGGGCGAGGTGGATGACCTCGAGCTCGACGAGATGGAGCTGAACCAGCTCCGCGCCCTGGGCTACGCAATTCCCTGAGGTCGGCGCCTTCGGACCACGGGGCTTCCCTGAGGTCGGCGCCGCGGATCAGGGGAAGCGGAAGGTGATGTCGCCGCCCCAGGTGCGCGGCTCGCCCACGAAGTTCAGCACCACGCCCGAGAAGTTCGACGCGTCGAAGGCAAAGCTCTTGTAGACCGTGTCTTCGAGGTTGCGCACCCAGAACGCCAGCTCGACGTTGGTGGTGGGCGTGCGATAGGTGAGCCGAACGTTGTGGAGCCAGTAGGCCTCCTGGCCGATCGCGAACTCGGGCAGCCGGGGGACGCCGCGCGGCGTGCCGGCGCCCTGCCCCTCGTTCACGCCATAGAAGGTGTCGTCGCTCCAGTTGAAGTCGTAGCGCGGGATCAGGTAGCCGTAGCGCCCGAGGTCCAGCGTCCACGCCACCGATCCGCTGAACTTGAACTCGGGCGAGCTGAGCAGTTGGTCGCCCGAGAAGTCGACGGTGAAGGGCAGCGTGTTGCGGCCCGAGCTGAAGGTGCTCGTGAAGGCGAAGTCGAGGAACTCGCCGTGCAGCCAGCTGAAGTTCCAGGTGAGCATCAGGCCCTCGATGGCCCGGGGCACCCAGCCGCGCAGCGGCTCGAGGCGGCCCTCGATCTCGATGCCGTAGTTCTCGGCCTCGGAAGCGTTGATGATCTCGAGCACCGGCGGCGCGCTGGCCTGATCGCGGAACAGGAAGACCTGATAGTCCTTGTAGCGGTAGTAGAAGAAGGCCGTGAGCATCGACAGGCGCCCGTCGAGCCAGGCTCCCTGCAGCCCCGCCTCGATCGCGTCGTTGAACTCGGGGTCTGAGGCCGGGGCGTCGACGTTGTCGCCCGCGACGCCGTTGAAGTGGCCGGCCTTGAAGCCGCGGCTGTACTTCGCGAAGGCGCTGGCGCGCTCGTCGAAGTGATAGGTGAGGACCAGACCGCCGGTGGGCGTCGACCAGGTGTCGTCCTTTTCGGCGAACTTCCTCGGGTTGACGGCGGAACCGAAGGTCTCGCGGCCGATCTCGAAGTCCTTCCGCTCCCAGTTCCAGCGCACGCCGCCCTCGAGGGTCCAGTCGTCGAGGATGTCCCACTTGAACTGGCCCCAGAGACCCCAGCTGTTGGTGACCTGCTCGTAGTCGCGCGCGATGAAGACGCCCTGGAACAGCGTGATGAGCGAGTCGGACTCGAGCTCCTCGTGGAGGTAGAAGCCGCCGAACTCCCACTCGAAGGGCGCCGCCGCCAGCTCGCCGCCGACGCTCAGCTCTTCGTAGGTCTGCCAGGACTCGTCCGCCTCGGCGGTCTCGAAGAGTCGGTCCGGCACCAGGTCGGTGTCCTGGTCGCGGTCGCGGTCGTAGCCGTCGTAGGAGGCGAGGAAGAAGATGTCGAGATCGTTCCACTGCGCCTGGGCCCGGACGTAGCCGCCGTAGGCGTCGCGCATGACCAGGCCGTCCCGATTGAAGTCGCCGCGGTAGGGCTTGGCGTCGAGGGGGCGGTCCTCGGCGAGCTTCTTCTCGAAGCGCGTGAGGATCTCGCTGGGGCAGGATCGGAGGCCCTCGCAGAAGCGCTCGAGCTCCGCCGCCTGGTCGGGCTCGTGATAGCCGGTGACGGCCGTGCCGCCGAAGGGCGAGCCACGGCGCGGCACCCGACGGACGCCGATCGCCTGGCCGTAGGCCTGGTCCTGGTCGAGGCGGCTGCCGTGGGCGTTGAGCACGATGTCGAGGTCGGTCTCGGGCGGGTTGATCCGCAGGAAGCCCCGGGCCGCCCAGTTGTCCTCGTAGTCGATCTTCCGCGGGATGCCCTTGGGCACCTGCGAGAAGCCGCCGATCGGGAGCACTTCGCCTTGTTGGTTGCCGCGCTCGCCACAGATCGAGCCCGAGAGGTCGTTGCGGTTGACGCGGATCGGTCGCGGCGGCGACGAGAAGGGGATGCTGTTGCCGCAGCCGTTGGTCTTGTAGGGGTCGGTTTCGCGCAGGCGGAAGGCCAGGCGGGTCGAGAGCAAGTCTTCGACCAGCGGCGCCTCGAGGTAGCCCTCGTAGTCCTGGATCAGCGCGTCTCGCGCGCCCTTGCCGCTCTCGGCCCAATACTGCCCGATGCTCGCGCGGAGCATGCCGCCGTAGTTGCCGCTGGGCAGGTTCGAGTTGACGCGGATCGCGCCGGCCGAAGCGTTGCGGAAGGGCCCGAAGCCCTGGGGACCGCGCACGATGTCGACGCCGCCGATGTCGAAGAGCTGCCCGGTCTGGATCGCGGGGGCGTTCACCGCGACGTCGTCCTGGAAGATGGTGACGGCGCCCTGCGAGTTGGCGCTGAAGTCGGAGAGCCCGATGCCGCGGATGAAGAAGTTGGCCTGGGTGGCGCCGGGCTGCACGATGCTCACGTTGGGCGTGACGCGCGAGAGGTCGGACACGTCCTGGGCGCCCAGCGCCTCGATGGTGGCCGCGTCGAAGCTGGTGACCGAGGCGGGCACTTCGGTCTGGATCGCGGCGATGCCGCGGCCGCGCACGCGCAGCACCTCGACCCCGGCGGGCGGGCCCGACGAATCGTCGAGCGCCGCGTCGAGCTCTGCTTCGTCGAGCTCTTCGTCGTCCGCCCCGGCATCGGCCTGGGCCAGCAGGACCTCGCGCTCTTCGGCCGCACCGGCCTGGGCCGGCAGGACCTCGCGCTCTTCGGCCGCCAGGGGCGCCGCCGCGAGTGCGAAGAGCGCCGCCAGCCAGAGCGCCCGCGCGGTGCGCGGGAGACCTTGCACCCGGCGCGCGCGTCCAGAGAGGGAACGGACCTGCCGCATTCGAACTTCCACCGAGCGACGCATGTTGTCCGAAGCGGGTTGCCAGAGCAAGCAAGACTTGCAACTAATGGAACGATCAGTGCATTGGAAAATCCCCGACACGGCGCTTGATTCCGCAGCCGGCGCTGGTCCAAGCTACGCCGATGCGCCGCCCGTCCCTCACGGTCCCCTGCACGCGCGCCGCCCGGAGGGTGGCCCTCGCGTGCGCCGCGGCGCTGTGCCTGCTCCCCGCGCCTGCCCTCGCGGCCGGCGATCCCGACGACGAGCTCGACCGCTGGGTCCCCGCCCTCTCGACCTCGATCCAGATCCTGGGCCAACAGGCCAGCGGCTCGGTCGAGAGCAGCGACGTGCTGGGCACCCCGCTCACCACCGGGGGCTGCCTCATCTTCTTCCCCCCGCCGCCCGAGCTCAACGGCACCTTCTGCGACCAGACCGGCCCCATTCAGGACCGGCCCCAGCCCGAGCTGTTCCCCGCCACCAGCTCGCACGACACGGGCGTGGGCATGGTCTTCGGGCTCTCGGCCGAGCTGATGAGCCCGCGGCTCCTCGACTCGCTGCTCTCGCCGCGCGTCTTCGCCCACGCCGACACCAGCCTGGTGCTGGCCTTCGAGCGAAACCTGGCCGGCGAGCGCTCGCCCGGCGGCTTCAAGCTGCCCGAGAGCGGCCCCGTTCAGACACCCGCCGAGCTCGCGATCCGCGGCCAGGGCAGCCGCGCCAAGAGCGAAGTGCAGCCGCTCTTGATCTCGGCGGGGATCGGCGTGGCCTTCACCAAGGTGATCCTCGACCGCACGCTGCGCATCAAGCCCTCTTTCGAGTACATGTGGCAGGAGCAGAAGCTGATCGGGATCGGCCACCGCGCAGTCAAGCTCGAGGAAGACTTCGACGACAGCGACGACGCCACCTTCGACGACTTCCGCCTCGTCGCACTCGACAGGACCGAGACCGAGGACCAGCACGGCCTCGGCATCGGTCTCGAGATCGAAATGGACTCCGGGCGGCTCGGGCCCTTCATGCTGAGCCCCTTCATCTGGGGACGCGGCTACCGCGTGGTGGGCGACATCGACTACACCTTCACCGTGGTCAACGAGGACCCCGACGGCATGGACCCGGGCACCGGCGAACGCGAGTCGGTGACCTACGAGTTCGAGTTCGAGCCCTGGGTCTGGCGCGCCGGCATCGGCGTCCGCTTCCGCTTCGTCCCCGAATAGCGCGGCGCCCGCGGATCGCCCCTAGACGGGCCGCACCAGCGACAGGCCGTTGTCGCGCATGATCCGACGGGTCTCGTCCGGCGAGAAGCCCTCCAGGTCGTTCACGAACTCGGTGGGCTCGGCGAGGCCCTCGGCGTGAGGGAAGTCGGAGCCGAACAGCATGTGGTCGGCGCCGATGGCGTCGCGCAGGCCGGTGAGGTCGTCTTCGTAGTAGGGCGAGACCCAGACGTGCTCGCGGAAGGCCTCGACGGGGTCGCGCTTGAAGGCGAAGGGCATCTGGCCGTACGCCTTCTTGAAGCGGGCGAGCAGGGGCGACACCCACGAGCTGCCGGTTTCGATGGTGGCAATGCGCAGGCGCGGGAAGCGGTCGAAGAGGCCGCCACAGACCAGCGCCGCCATGGTGTCCATGATGGGCTGGGCCGACATGCACAGGCGCATGGGGTTGAAGTCGAAGCTCTGGAACTCGGTGCCCAGGCCCCAGGGCTCGTAGAACGAGAAATAGCCCGAGTCGCCCGAGTGATAGGCGACGCTGATGCCCGCCTCGTCGACGCGCGACCAGAAGGGGTCGCAGCGGCGGTCGGCCGGGTTGCCCTGGGTGGGATCGACGGTGGGCACGGGACCGGCGCGCATCACCAGGGTGCGCACGCCCCGCGACAGCGCCCACTCGAGCTCTTCGACGGCGGCGTCGATGTCGACCAGGGTGATGTAGGGCGCGGCGAAGAGGCGGTCCCGGTAGGCGAAGCCCCAGTCCTCGTCCATCCAGCGGTTGAAGGCGCGGAAGGCCGCCACCAGCGCATCGGGGTCGTGGCGCAGCGACTCCTCCATGCCGACGCCCAGGGTCGGAAACAGGAACATGCCCTCGAGGCCCTGGGTGTCCATCAGCGCCAGGCGGGCGTCGCGGTCTCGGTAGGCGGGGTTGATCGGATCGAGCTCGCCGAAGACCTCGCGGATGCTCTTGCCCTCGGCGTTGCGGCCGCGGAAGTACTCGTCGAGGCAGCCCGGCTTCGCCACCGGGTCGAAGGTGGGGTTGGGGATGAAGCGGTTGATCTTGCCGCCCACCAGCAGGCACTTGCGGCCGTTCACCTCGCCCCACTGCATGGCGCGGCGACGCAGCTTGGGGTCGATGTGGCGGGTGAAGGCGTCCTCGGCCTCGTAGTAGTGGTTGTCGGCGTCGAAGGCGGCGAAGTCGACGTGGGACATGGCGGCGGGCTCCTCTTGACTGCTGGTTCGAAGCCTGGATACTATCATTCGCAATGATGAACCGCCATTCAAGAGCGACTGCCCAGAGCGCCGTCCGCCGAGCCCGCCAGGAGACCTACCGGGGCCTGATCCTCGAGGCGGCCGAGCGCATCTTCGGCGAGCGGGGCTACGCCGAGGCCAAGGTGGCCGAGATCGCCCTGGCCGCCGGGGTGGCCACCGGCACGGTCTACGGGATCTTCCCCGGCAAGCGCGACCTCTACCGCGCCGTCCACCGCGAGAACCTCGTCGAGCTCGCCCGCCGCTACGCGGAGGGCGCCGAGGGCGACTCGCCCGGCGCCACCCTGCTCGAGCGCAGCCGCGTCTCCACGCTCTTCCTCACCTCGCGGCCGAACTACCTGCGCGTCTATCTGCGCGAGGCCGAGCGCTGGGGCTTCGACCCCGAGCAGCTGCCCGCCGACGCCAGCGCCTTCGTCGACCTCGAGCTCTACCGCCAGGGGGTCGAGAGCGGCGAGTTCGTCGACGCCGACCCGGCGCTCTTGCAGGGCCTGCTGCTCGCCAACAGCCAGGTGCACCTGGCCCACTGGCTGCGCGGCGGGCAGCGCGAAGAGCCCGCCGCCCTGGCCCTGCGCATCCAGGCCACCGCGCGCCGCATCCTGTTTCGCACCCCGTGAGCAAGAGCGCCCTGGTGGTCGGGGGCACCGGTCCCACCGGGCCCTACCTGGTCGAGGGACTGCGCGAGCGCGGCTTCGAGGTGGCGATCCTGCACCGCGGCAGTCACGAGACCGACGCGATCCCGCCCGACGTCGAGCACATCCACACCGACCCCTACGACGGCGAGGCGCTCGCCGCCGCACTCGGCGAGCGAAGCTTCGACACGGTGCTGGCCACCTACGGCCGCCTGCGCGAGGTGGCTCGCGTCTTCGCCGGGCGCTGCGGACAGTTCGTGGCGGTGGGCGGGGTGCCGCTCTACCGCGGCTGGATGGCGGTGGACGACCTGCACCCGCCCGGCCTGCCCGCCCCCGTCCGCGAGGACGCGCCCAAGGTCGAGAGCATCGAGGAGCTGCGCAAGGGCTTCATGGTGCGCCGCACCGAGGAGGCGCTCTTCGAGCACCAGCCCGAGGCCTGCGTCTTCCGCTACCCCATCGTCTACGGGCCGCGCCAGCCGCTGCCCCTGGAGTGGTGCGTGGTGCGGCGCCTGCTCGACGGGCGCCGCGAGCTGGTGCTCGCCGACGGCGGACTCACTCTGCAGAGCGCCGGCTACGTCGAGAACCTGGCCTCTGCCGTGCTGCTGGCCGTCGACCGGCCCGAGGCCGCCGCGGGCCAGGCCTTCAACTGCGGCGACGAGCTGACCTGGACCCAGCGCCAGCGCGCGCTCGCCATCGCGAAGATCCTCGATCGCCCCCTCGAGATCGTCGGCGTGCCCGCCGAGGTGGCCCGCCCCGCCTGGCCCGCGCTGACCCACGAGCGCAGCGAGCACCGCCTGATGGACGTCGCGAAGCTGCGCGAGCGGCTGGGCTACCGCGACGTCGTGTCGAACGAAGAGGCCCTGCGCCGCACCGTCACCTGGCTGGTCGACAACCGCCCCGAGCCCGGCGACTTCACCGAGCAGCTGCTGGGCGACCCCTTCGACTACGCCGCCGAGGACGCGCTGATCGCCGCCGCGCGCGAGGGGCTCGAGCGGCTGCGCGCCGTGAGCTACGAGCGCGCGCCGACGGCGGGCGCCTCGTTCGAGGCCTTCCGCAACCGGGAGAGTTAGGCGACGCGCTGGCGCGGAGCCCGCCGCCGCGCGCGCAGTGCCCACAGCGCGAGCAGGCCGGCGCCCGCAGCCGCCGGACCGGGCTCGGGCAGCGGCGTGAGCGTCATGTTGAAGCTCGCGCCGGGCGTGGGCGTCGCAACCTGCCAGTCGCTGGCGCCGGCGGGAAGCTGGTTGGGCGCCGCCCCCACGGCGAAGGCCGACTCGACCTCGGCAAAGCCGATCTGGGCGACGGTGTCGCCGCCGCTCAGCACCACGTTGGTCACGTCGCGGGCCAGGCTCTCGCGCACACTGCCCTGGCCGAGGGTCGCGCCCGTCAGCGTGACCTGGTAGCCGGTCAGGAACGCGAGGTCGGTGGGCCGCTCGAAGTAGCCGTTCCAGGCCACCTGGTCCTCGCCGGGGTCCATGTGGATCACCAGCTCGATCGGGGCCGCGGTCTGCACCTGCACGTCGAAGCTGAGGGTGCCCGCGCTCGAGTGGTCGGCGACCGCGTTGCCGTTCAGGTTCGAGGCGCCGAGATCGACGCTCACCGCGGCGGCCAGTGTCGGCGCGAGCGCTGCGGCGCTGAAGCTGAGGAGGCTGCGCATCGAAGGCATGGCGATCTCCCTAGAGGGGCCCCAGGTTCCAGGGCCCGGTGATCGCGAAGCTGATCCCCGGCACCTGCACGTTCACGAAGAGATAGCGGCCGTCCGGGTCGAAGCAGACGCCCGCCATTTCCGAGGAGCGGTAGTTGCCGGGAGAGACGTTCTTGCCCGCCGCGGCGATGTCGCCGGAACTCAGGTCGACGTTGTTCTCGCAGAACACGTAGCTGCAGGCGTCGGCGGTGAGCCCCATCAGGCGCTCGGGGTTGCTGCTGCCGTCCTCGGTGAGCAGCAGGCCGCCGTGGGCACTGACGGTGAGGTTGTCGATCGCGTTCGCCTCGGCGCTGGCGTCGCTGACGAAGAAGGCCTCGAGCTCGCCATCCAGCGTGGGGTCGGCGGTCGGCGGGTGATAACAGAAGACCACGCCGCGCCCGGCCGCGCCGCCGCTGGTCGAGACCCAGTAGATCACCTCCTCGGCGTCGGACCACCAGCAGCCCTCGCCGCGCCGAAAGGTGGTGGCGCCCTTCGACTTGCCGTCGTCGTAGGGATCGGTCGGATCCACGTCCACCCAGGTCACGTCCCTCACCTCGCCCTGGAGCGGGTCGCTCCAGTCGTCGATCGGCGCGCCGACCCCGTCGAGCACCTTGCACATCTGCAGCGTGCCGCCGCTCTCGAGCGAGCCCACCTGGCCACTCAGGTCGTTGGGGATCATGCGGTAGAAGCCACAGTCTCCGCGGTCTTCGGTCTCGTAGACGTAGCCGCTGCGCGGATCGACGGCGGCGGCCTCGTGGTTCATGCGGCCGAGGTCGGTGATCGCGACGGCGCTGGCGGAACTGTCGGCGGGCACCTCGAAGACATAGCCGTGACCGCTGGCCAGCGACTCCTCGCAGGTCAGCCAGCTTCCCCACGGCGTGGGCCCGCCGGCGCAGTTGCGGAAGGTGCCGGTGAGGCTCGCCTCGTCGGACACCCAGGCGCCCTTGCGGAAGCGTAGGGTGGTGGTGCCGCCGCCGGCGCCCGCATCGAAGGTGGGGGTGCCGCCGGGGCCGAAGGGGGTGCTGCTGCTGCGCTCGTGGTTGCGCACCAGGATCAGCTCTTCCTCGCGCCCGGCGAGCTGCTTCACCACCGCCATGCCGTCGTGGCTGCTGGGCACGGGGGTGCCGTCGGTCATGGTGTCGCCGGTCCACGAGAAGCTCGCGTAGCGGAAGCCCGGCGGCAGGCTCAGCAGCTCGAGGCCGGTGCTGGCGTCGGCCACCGGAGCCACCGCTCCATAGGGGCTGGCGATGGGTGCGGTGGTGCCGGGCCCGGCCCAGGCGCGTCGCGTCAGCAGGGGCTGGAGCGGCGAACTCGCCGCCGCCACGGCCAGCGCCCCACTGCGCAGGAAATCTCTTCGGGTGACGGCCATCTGGGCCCTTCCGCTGCTGCTCGTTCCGCGCTGCCCCTGCCTCAGCGCGTCTCAGGAGTCTAACCCGGGCGGATCGGGCTCGGGGCTCAGCGGCGCAGGTCGCGCGGCAGCCCGAGCCCCCGTTCTCCGATGATGTTGCGCTGGATGTTCGAGGCGCCGCCCGCGATGGCCGGCCCCAGCGAGAAGAAATAGTTGTGCGCCACGCCCGCGCGGGTGCCCGAGGTGTCGTAGATCGAGTCGTTCTCCGCGAAGGGCGCGAGCAGTGCCTCGGAGCCGATCAGGTCGTAGGCGGCGAGCGCGATCTTGTCCATCACCTGGGTCGAGAAGAGCTTGATCATCATCATCGACAGCATCACGGAGAGCTCTTCGCCGCGGGCCTGGGCCGAGAACATGCGCAGGTTGGTGGTCTCGCAGGCGCGCACCCAGCACTCGAGCTCGGCGATGCGAGCCCGCACCGTCGGGTCTTCGATGGCGGGACGGCCGTTCTTCTGGGTGGCCCGGGCGGTCGCCAGCAGCACCTCGAACTGACCCGTCATCAGCCGCGGGTTGCCGATCAGGTTGCGCTCGTGCTTGAGCGTGGCCCGAGAGATCGTCCAGCCCTCGCCGCGCTTGCCCACCAGGTTCTTCGCCGGAGCGCGCGCGCCGTCGAAGAAGACCTCGTTGAACTCGAGGCTGCCGGTGATCTGCTTGAGCGGCCGAACGTCGACGCCCGGCTGCTTCACGGGCACGAGCAGATAGGAGATGCCGGCGTGCTTGCCCGCGTCGGGCTCGGTGCGGAACAGGCCGAACATCATGTCGGCGTTCTGGGCGTTGCTGGTCCAGATCTTCTGGCCGTGGAGCACCCACTCGTCGCCCTCGAGCTTGGCCGTGGTCTGCAGCGAAGCCAGGTCGCTGCCCGAGCCGGGCTCGCTGTAGCCCTGGCACCACTGCATCTCGCCGGCCAGGGTCGGGGGGATGAGCTCGCGCTTCTGCTCCTCGGTGCCGAACTCGAGCAGGGTGGGCGCCAGCAAGCCCGGGCCCTGGTCGAGCTTGTTGCCCGGCGCGCCGGAGGCCAGGTACTCCTCCTGGATCACGCGGTCGAAGATGGCGTTGCTCTCGAGGCCGGCGCCGCCGTACTCGGCCGGGATGCTGCGGTAGACGTAGCCCGCCTCGATGCCGCGCTTGCGGAAGAGCTGCTCCTGCTCTTCGGGCGGCAGCTCGGCCTCGGCGCCGGTGAGGGGCCAGCCGCGCAGGAAATCGCGCAGCTCGCGTCGGAAGACTTCGTACTCTTCGCCGTAGCTGAGATCCATGGGCTCCTACCAGTCTGCCAGCGCGGCAATGCGCGCGTGTTGGTGCTCGGGAGTGCCGAAGAAGGCGCGGTCGAAGAGCGCGCGCTTCAGCCAGATCTGCACGTCGCACTCCCAGGTGAAGCCGATGCCGCCGTGCAGCTCGACCGCCGAGCGCCCCACCTCGCAGGCGCGGGCGCAGACGTGGGCCTTGGCGACGGCCGCGGCGCGCGGCGCCTCGTCGGGCAGTGCGTCGAAGGCGTGGGCCGCGTACCAGATCAGCGCGCGCGAGGGCTCGACGGCGGTGGCCATGTCGGCCAGCTCGTGCTTCACCGCCTGGAACTGCGCGATCGGCTGGCCGAACTGCTCGCGCTGCTTGGCGTAGTCGACGGTCATGCTGACGAGCCGCCAGGCGGCGCCGAAGGCGTCAGCGGCCAGCAACACCAGGGCGGCGTCGCGCACGCGCTGCGCCGCGCCGGCGTCGCCGGCCAGAGCTTCGGCGGCCGCGCCAGCGAACTGCAGCTCGGCCAGCGGGTGGGCGAGGTCGACGCCGGGCGTGTCCTCGACCCCGAGTCCGGCGGCGCCGGACTCGACCACGGCCAGGCCTCCCCCCGCGACGCCCGCGACCAAGAGGTCGGCGTGGCGCGCGTGGGGCACGAAGCGCTTGCGGCCCTCGAGACGGCCGCCCTCGAGGCGAAGGGCCCAGGTTTCCGGATCCCAGCCCTCTGCCTCGGCGACGGCGATGCCGGCGATCTTCTCGCCCGTGGCCAGGGCGGGCAGCCAGCGCGCGCGCTGCGCATCGCTGCCGCCCAGCGCGATGGCCAGACCCGCCAGCGTGTGGCCCAGCAGCGGGGAGGGCAGGGCGGCGGCGCCGAGCTCTTCCATCACCAGGGCCTGCTCGAGCAGGCCCAGCCCCGCGCCCCCATGCGCTTCGGGCAGCAACAGTCCGGTGAGGCCCATCTCGGCCAGGCCCTTCCAGAGCGCCGGGTCGTGGCCCTCGCCGGTGTCGAAGAGCTCGCGGAGTCGCGCGGGCGGGCACTCGCCGCTGGCGAAGCCCCGCACGGTTTCCTGGAGGAGCTGTTGCTCCTCGGTCAATCCGAAATGCACGCCGATCCTCCTCGCTCCGTCCGCGGCCGATGGAGCCAAGCGCACTTAGTAAGTCATCTTGACTAATCGGTCAAGCAGCCTTACCGTCCGGCGCGTGTCCAGCGCTGCCGACCGCATCGACCACAATCTCGCCGAGTTCGGCCGCCACCAGATCGGGCTGCTCTTCCAGCAGCTGTCCCGCGACTTCGAGCGCCGCGCCCGGGCGGCGCTGCGCGAGCGCGGCCACACCCGCCTGCAGCCCTCCCACCAGGTGCTGTTCGCGAGCCTGACCCACGCGGGCAGTCGCCTCACCCAGCTCGCCCGGCGCGCCGGCATGACCAAGCAGGCCATGGGCCAGATCGTCGACGACCTAGAGCGGCTGGGGTACGTCGAGCGCAGCCCCGACCCCGCCGACGGGCGCGCCAAGCTGGTGCGCTTCACCGCGCTGGGCCTCGAGTTCGCGCGCGATGCCTCCGAGGTGATGGCGGGCATCTGGGAGCAGTATGCGGACTACCTCGAGCCCGGCGAACTCGACCACCTGCAGCGCCGCCTGCGCGCCCTGCGGCGCGGCGTCGACGCCAGAACCGAGACCTGAACGGTCACCTGGACGCGGATTGACCTCGCCTAACGAACGCGCTGCCCGGGCTCGGCGCCCGAATCGGGCGCGAGCAGGAAGACGTCGCCGCCGCCGGGCCCGGCGGCGAGCACCATGCCCTCGCTGATGCCGAAGCGCATCTTGCGCGGCTTGAGGTTGGCCACCAGGATCACGAGACGGCCCTCGAGCTGCTCGGGCGTGTAGGCGCGCTTGATGCCCGCGAAGACGGTGCGTCGCTCGTCGCCGCCCAGGCCGACGACCAGGCGCAGCAGCTTGTCGGCGCCCTCCACCGCCTCGGCGGTCTCGACGCGCGCCACGCGCAGGTCGAGCTTGGCGAAGTCGTCGATGCCGATCTCGGGCTCCAGAGGCTCGCCGGCCAGGACGGGGGCATCACTCACGGAACTCTCCTCCTTGGCGTCGGCCACCGCTCCGGCGGCGACCAGCGCCTCCACCCGGGCGGGGTCGATGCGTTGCATCAGGTGCCGGAAGGGCTGCACGGCGCCGCCCGTGAGCGGGCGCGCCGCCTCTTCCCAGCTCGAGACCTCGGCCAGGCCCAGCAGGGCCCGCCCCTCGGCGGCGAGCCGAGGCACCACCGGCGACAGATAGATGGCGAGCTGGTGGAAGAGGTTCAGCGCCACGCTGCACACGTCGCGCAACTCGCCGGCGCGCTCCGGGTCCTTGCGCAGCTTCCAGGGCGCCCGGGACTCGACGTACTCGTTGGCGCGGTCGGCCAGGGCCATCACCAGCCGCACCGCCTTGCCGGTGTCGCAGGCCTCGTAGGCCTGGGCGATCTCGTCGCCCTGGCGCGCGGCCTCGGCGAAGAGCCCTCCGTCGTCGGGATAGCGCGGGGAGAGCGGCTGCCCCTCGACGAAGCGGGCCGTGCGGCTGGCCAGGTTGACGAGCTTTCCGACCAGGTCGGCGTTCACCTTGGCCACGAACTCCTCGAGGTTGAGGTCCATGTCGGAGGCGGCGCCCGAGAGCTTGGTGGCGAAGTAGTAACGCAGCGGCTCGGCGGGCAGGTGCTCGAGCCAGGTGCGCGCCAGCACGAAGGTGCCCTTGCGCTTGCTCATCTTCTCGCCATTGACGGTGAGGAAGCCGTGCACCTGCACCCGGGTGGGCAGCGGGCGCCCCCAGGCCGAGAGCATTGCCGGCCAGAAGAGGGTGTGGAAGTAGGCGATGTCCTTGCCGATGAAGTGGTGGATCTCGCACTCCGGGTTGCCCCACCAGCGCTCGAAGTCCTCGCCCGTCTGCTCGCACCAGTCGAAGGTGCTGCTCATGTAACCGACGGGAGCGTCCAGCCAGACGTAGAAGTAGTGGCCCGGCGCGTCGGGGATCTCGAATCCGAAGTAGGGCGCGGGCCGCGAGACGTCCCAGTCTCGCAACGGCTCGCCCAGGAAGGCGCCGGCC
>Ga0224508_10002233_pt1 | contig 16738 bp, 14 predicted proteins | sample SF_Jan12_sed_USG_4_FD_170157 | JGI IMG/M metagenome (GOLD analysis project Ga0224508, IMG submission 170157) | Sediment microbial communities from San Francisco Bay, California, United States - SF_Jan12_sed_USGS_21 | ecosystem: Environmental > Aquatic > Marine > Sediment | place: USA... | reverse complement strand
GATCCATCTTTAATTTATAAGCACATGACTCACCAAGATTTTCTGGCCCATTTCATCACCGAAGATATCTACCTAGTCCCTGAAAAGAAGAAGTCAGCATCCGGGGGCCCGGTCATTATCATTGAAGGGGAGCCAAAAGACAGCGAACAGCAGTTCCTGTATAAAATATTTGCTTCTGTGGGCCTGACAGCAGCTGATTTAACCATTCAAAACCGTTCTCAGGATATTAATCCAAACGCCAGACAAATATTTTTCTTTGGCTGCGCCCCGGAAAGCAAAGAGTTTTACCAGATTCACAAAGCCGATGATCAGGTGTTGGTCTATTGCCATCAACTGTCTGAATTGGCTACAGATCAAGAGAAAAAAAGAAACCTTTGGGGTATTTTACAGCATTTATTCCCTAGCCCATAATCTCCCTGAGCTTGGCATGCAGTGCCGGCCCTCTCAGGTTCTTGGCAATTATGGTACCGTCTCGATCCAGCAGAAAGGAGGCGGGGATAGCGTTTATCCCGTAGGTCTTAGCAGCGGCTGACTGCCAGTATTTCAGATCCGACACCTGAACCCAATCCAATCCATCCTCTTCAATTCCCTGCAGCCACTTATCTTTGGTGCGGTCCAGTGATACTCCAAAAACTTCGAATCCCTGACCCTTATATTTTTGATAGGCCGCCACGATATTGGGATTTTCCATGCGACAAGGTCTACACCATTGTGCCCAGAAATCTACCAACACGATCTTTCCCCGCAGCGAAGATAACGCCACATACTCTCCTTGTGGATTGGGCAGGTTGATTTCAGGAGCAATTTTACCTACCTGTACATGTACCCGGCTTTTATTTTGAGCACGTACCTGGTCGATGTAAGTCAAAAAATTCTGGGTGTGTTTGGTATCTGGAGGGTTGGCGGCAAAAATATTACCCAGGCTATCCAATAATTCGAAATCCTGCTCGGTGTCCAGATTACCAATTACCTGAAGAACCGCCAACGAACTACCCATCTTGCGGATTTCGTTTTTCAATAATGTCTTATGTTGTTTATCCAGCCCCTCAAATTCCTCCCTGAGTTGGGTCATTTTCTCTTGTTCACCCTGGGCATTGGCCTGGGTAAATTGAATATTCAGTTGACCTACCTTTTGTTGAAATTCCTGGACCAGGTTATTCACACTGTTCAGTTGATCCATCTCCATTGAACCTGTAATAAGAGCCTGTCCCCTGGGTGCGTTACCATCGACCTCAACTTTGAGATCTGAATCGGATAGTATTAGATTTACCATCTGCTTCTCATAGAAGTTAAGCCGGTAATAGCCCGGTTCATCTATGTTAACAGGGTGATTGAACACACCCTGTATCCAGACCCCATTGGGTGAATCTGCCTGGGACAGGGTATCAAACGAAACCTCCAGGGTGTCAATCACCACCACTTGTTTATCGTCGTACTCCTCCAATAGCACCAAGCCGGTCTCTGGGTACTTAATAGTTCCACTTATATATAAACTAGGTTCGGGGGACTGTATTTGCTGACACCCCCACAACAAAAGCGTTACCGATAAACAAAAAAGTGCTTTATACATGATATCTGGATTATCTTATAGGTTAATTCAAATATTTTGAGAATAGTTCATTTGCCAATTTTGGGTCTACATTGCCATCGGTCCGCTGCATCAGTTGACCCATAAAAAAACCCAGTAAACCCTTTTTGCCATTTTTAAAGGATTCCACCTTGTCGGGAAAGGCTTTCAATATCTCAACGACGGTTTCTTCCAAAATATTTTCGTCCCTTATCTGTAGCAGGCCTAATGATGCGGCTATATCCCTGGGCTTGGAATGGGGCTGCTGCAAAAGCTCAGGCAGTAATTTTTGAGCGGCTTGAGAAAAGCTAATGGCACCCTCTTCCACCAGGGCTATCAACTCTCCCACCTGCATGGGCGATAGCAAAAGATCCGCAATAGTCAGGTTAGCGTCTTTGGTGTAGGACCGGATAGGCCCTTTTAGCCAGTTCAATGCAGTAACTGGATCCTTTACGAACTCTAGAGTCTGGGTGTAATATTCGTACATTTCCGGAGACTCAGTCAAAAACTCCACATCGTCTGCACTGAATCCGAAGTCCTTTTGCAATTCCGTTTTTAGCTGGTGAGGAAGCTTAGGCATAGATTCTTTTATCTGCTGCAACCAGTGGTCCGAAATTTCCACCGGGCTAAGATCGGGATCTGGAAAATAGCGATAGTCGTTGAGCTCCTCTTTGGTTCGCATGGCCACGGAGCCTCCGGTTTTCTCCTGAAAACTGCGGGTTTCCGAAGCAATGGCATGGCCGGATTCCACTAAGGATATTTGCCGCTCAATCTCCTGGCTGATAGCCCGGCGTACGTTGCGCAGGGAATTCATGTTCTTAATTTCTACTTTAGGCCCCAGTTCCATTGAACCCGCCGGTCTTACGGAAACATTAGCATCACATCTTAAAGATCCTTGCTCCATATTTCCATCACATATTTCCAAGAAGCGCACCATTTTGCGTATTTCCGCCAATAACTGATAAGCTTCTTCAGGTTGATGCAAAGTGGGTTCCGTGACCAACTCGATCAATGGGGTGCCGGCTCGGTTAAAATCCACCAGACTTTCAGAGGCATCATGCGGATGAAAAGACTTACCGGCGTCCTCTTCCAGGTGAATGCGATTCAGCTCAATTTCCCGCTCGCCTATGTGAGTGGCAATACCGATCTTTCCACCTACACAAATGGGTGTACTATCCTGAGTTAGTTGATAACCCTTGGGAAGATCCGGATAGAAGTAATTTTTGCGATCGAATATCATGTGCTGAGAAATGGTGCTGTGGCAGGCCAATCCCATTTTGATCGCCAGCTCCAGGGCTCTTTTATTGAGTTTGGGCAAGGTCCCGGGATGGGCCAGCGTGATGATGCTCACATTGGTATTGGGCTCGTCTCCAAATCGATTACTGTCGCCGGCAAACAGTTTGCTACGGGTCAGTAATTGAATATGGACCTCTAGGCCAATTACAGCTTGATACTTATCTCGGATTTCTTGGTCCATGACCTAAGAGTCAAGGTTATTAACGCCCAGCATATCTGCCAGGATCACCTGGCCCTTATTTACTACGTTGGGAAGTCCTGTAAGGTCTTTGCCTCCGGCAGTCGCGTAAAATGCCTGCCCACCACCGCCTCCTTTGATCAGGGCCGCCAATTCACGTACCACGGCTCCGGCGTCCCATTTCCGCTCTTTTACCAAATTATCTCCTATGACCACAGCGATTTGAGGCTTGCCTTGTATATCGGCTGCCAAAACGGCTATTAGGTTCTCGACTTGATTGCGTAATTCAAAACTAAGACCCTTCAATGCATCGCTACTGGGCAGTGAAATGCTGGTCACTAAACTGTTGATCTCCCCTATTGGCTTAATCTCTTGCAGCAACCTGGCTTTTACGTTCTGCGTTTGTTGATGCTCCATCTTTTCCAGTTGCTTTTGGAATTCGCCCCGTTCTTTAAGCAGGTTTTCCACCGCCTTGCGAGTGTCCTTAGGATGCTTAAGCAGATCGCTTATGCCCTCCAAGGTTATGATCTTGTCACTAACAAAAGCCTCCGCTCCCTCACCGGTTAGAGCTTCAATCCGGCGTATGCCTGAAGCCACCGACGACTCTGAAATAATTTTAAAGAGCCCGAGATGACCGGTGGCCGGTACATGAGTGCCTCCGCATAGCTCGATGGAATATCCGGGATCGAAGCTTATTACCCTTACCTTATCTCCGTATTTCTCCCCAAACAAGGCCATGGCTCCCATAGACTTGGCCTCTTCAAGAGGCACCTGGTCGTGCACTTCCCTGGTGATGTTCTCACGGATCTTTGAGTTGACCAGTTGCTCTATTTCCTGGATCTGGTCGTCGCTTACTTTACTGAAATGTGAGAAGTCAAAACGCAATATTTTTGGACTCACCAGTGAACCTCGCTGTTGCACATGATCTCCTAAAACCTTTCGTAAGGCGGCATGCAGCAAATGGGTAGCACTGTGGTTGTATTCAATGGCTCGTCGACGCGAACGGTCTACCTCAGCTTGTATAGTAGCATCCACAGGATTGGGCAGTTTATCAGCCATGTGAATAATAAGATTATTCTCCCGCTTGGTATCCCAAACCTTAATCTTATTCTTCTCCCAGAGCAAGTAGCCGGTATCCCCTACTTGTCCGCCGCTTTCCGCATAGAAGGGCGTTTGATCCAATACCAATTGATAGTGGGATTTATCTTTGGTAGTCACCTGGCGATATTTAACAATCTTAGTGGAGGCAGTGGTCTGTTCGTAACCCATGAACACAGATTCATCCCCATCCCTTACCTGGATCCAGTCACCCGCCTCCTTACTTTGGGCACTGCGCGATCGATCCTTCTGAGCTTTCATTTCTTTGGCGAACTCTTCTGTATCCACCTGGCGATTTTGTTCCCTGGCCATTAGTTGAGTTAAGTCCAGTGGGAAACCATAAGTATCATAAAGCTCAAAAGCAAAAGAGCCCGAAACAGGTTCTTGCTTACCCAGGGTCTCTAAATATTTATTAAAACGGTTAAGCCCATTGGACAAGGTTCGTAAAAATGCCGACTCCTCCTCCTGGATCACTTTACCAATAAATTCTTTTTGCTGGTCTATCTCAGGAAATATGTCTCCCATCTTAGTTGCCAACAGGGGGACTAGTTGGTACATAAAAGGATTCTTCAGATCCAGGAAGGTATACCCATAGCGTACGGCCCGACGCAAGATCCGGCGGATCACATAGCCTGCCTTGTTGTTGGATGGAATCTCCCCATCGGCAATAGCAAATACCAGAGCTCGCAAATGATCGGCAATCACGCGCATGGCCACGTCGGCGGCCTCGTCCTTTCCGTAAGGGATGCCCCCCTTGCTGCTGATTTCTTCAATGATAGGCTGAAATAAGTCAGTATCATAGTTGGAGCTCTTTTCCTGAATGGCCCTTACCAGGCGCTCGAATCCCATGCCGGTATCCACGTGATTTTCCGGCAGACTTTCCAGTGACCCTGAGGCCAGGCGGTTGAACTGAATAAACACCAGGTTCCATATCTCGATCACCTGGGGATGATCCTGATTGACCAGGGTGCCGGCCGATACTTCCTCTCGCTCCTCAGGCGACCGCAAATCATAGTGGATCTCCGAACAGGGACCGCAAGGACCGGTCTCACCCATTTCCCAAAAATTATCGGCTTTTCCAAAAGGCAGGATCCGGTCCTCAGGTAATAAAGCCTTCCAGAACTCCAAGGCTTCATGATCCGCCTCTAAGCCATCCTTTTCATCTCCCCCGAAGTAGGTGGCATATAACCTCTGGGGGTCAAGCTCATATTCCTCAGTAAGCAATTCCCAGGCCCAGGCGATAGCTTCATCCTTAAAATAGTCCCCAAATGACCAGTTACCCAGCATCTCAAACATGGTGTGATGATAAGTGTCCAAACCTACCTCCTCCAGATCATTATGCTTTCCTGAGACTCGTAAGCATTTTTGTGTATCTGCTATGCGTTTTGATTCCGCTTTTTTGTGGCCTAAAAAGTAGTCTTTGAACTGGTTCATACCCGCGTTGGTGAACATTAAAGTGGGGTCGTTCTTGATCACCATAGGAGCAGAAGGAACGATCTCGTGCTGCTTCCTTTGGAAGAATTCTAGAAACTTTTTTCTAATATCGTTAGAAACCATTTAAACCTTACTTGGGTGCCAAAATAAGCGGGCTAATTCTTACTATACAGCAAAATAATATTTATATTGCGGCGTTCGAAAAACAGGTATTTCCCTAACAAATAAGCTTGATTTTCGTTAAGTCAGGCAAAATTATAAGAAAATACCAAACTAAGCACTATGGCTAGAATAAAATATTACTACGATACTGAAACCTGCAAATATGAGCGGGTCAAGGTAGGAACGTGGGATGTAGTGCTTAGTCTCCTGGGTTTTCTATCAGTATCCGTAGTGATTGCTATAATCATGGTTCTGGTACACAACACCTACTTCGAAACCCCCAAGGAAGCTGCTCAATCAAAGGAAATCCAAGAGCTGTTGTTGTATTACGAAATCATGAACAAGGAGACGGATAATCTCCAGGAAATGATGGTGGCACTCCAAAAAAGGGACGACGACATTTACCGAGTGATCAATGAAGCCGAGCCCATTCCCGGCACCATCCGTGAAGGAGGTATCGGTGGAACAGACCGCTATAGAGAACTACTAGAGCAGGGGTTGGAACGAGAAGATTTGATTCTTACCAGTTTACAAAAGATAGAACGGCTTAAGAAACAAATGTACATCCAAACCAAATCCTACGACGAGATTGTGGCCCTGGCAAAAAGTAAGGACAAGATGTATGCTTCCATCCCGGCAATACAACCCATCACCAACAAAGAGTTAACCCGATTGGCTTCGGGTTTTGGGATGCGCATAGACCCCATTTACAAGGTTAGAAGAATGCATACCGGTGTGGACTTTTCAGCAACCCGAGGTACTCCTATTTATGCTACCGGTGATGGTGTGATCAAGAAGGTAGTTACCAACTATGGTGGTTATGGCAAAGAAGTGCTGGTTGATCATGGTTATGGCTATGTAACCCGATACGCTCACATGAGTGACTTCAACGTTCAGAAGGGACAGAAGATTAAACGGGGAGAATGTATAGGATACGTGGGTAGTACCGGTAAATCTACCGCCCCTCACTTACACTATGAAGTATTGAAAGACGGCAAAAAGGTGAACCCTGTACACTACTTCTACAATGACCTTAACGAGGACGAATACCAAAAAATTCTGGAGCTTTCATCCATCGAAAACCAGTCTCTTGGATAGCGATTTGGGAGCAAAAAATTTAAAAACAGTCTTTTTCTGAAGACTGTTTTTTTTTGAACTAGTCAATTTTGATATTTGGTTTTTAATTATTTATATTGACAGCGATTTCAATAGCGTGCCCTACAAAGAAAAAGAAATAGAAAAGAAGTACTACTCCATTGGGGAGGTAGCCGCCATGTTCAACGTGGCAACTTCTTTGATCCGATTTTGGGAAAGCGAGTTCGACATTATCAAGCCCAAAAAGAACCGCAAAGGTAACCGTCAATTCACCAAAGACGACATTCAAAACGTTAAGCTCATTTACCATCTGGTAAAAGAAAAAGGGTACACCCTTCAAGGAGCTAAAACCATGCTTAAAAATGGCTCACAGGCAGCCATGGACCGAATGGATGTAGTAGAATCCCTGCGCGATTTGCGGGTGTTCCTCACTGAGATCAAAAGCAAACTTTAATTCCCAGCTTCACATATGGGTGAAGAATTGCTGCACCAGGTAGCCCTGTGCCTGACGCCCGGTATTGGTGTTCGGACTATCCGCAAATTGATCAGCTATTGTGGCTCTGCTTCCGAAGTATTTCGTGCCAATGTTCACCAACTGAGCAAGATTCCGGGGATGGGGCCCAAGACTATTTCCGCCATCCACCAGCAGACTGGCATCAAAGAGGCCCAACAAGAAATCGATGGCGCACGGAAGCTGAATATCCGCCTGATTTTCTATAACCATCCTCAATATCCTCAGCGCCTGTCCAAACTGGATGACGCACCCTTGTTACTCTATGGTAAAGGGGATTTCCAATTTAGTGATCGGCCCACACTGGGGATCGTAGGCACTCGAAACTTAACCAGCTATGGCCTGGCCATTATCGAAGATTTCCTAAGTGCTTGGAAAGCTTTTGATCCGGTTATCATAAGTGGCCTGGCCTACGGGGTAGACATAGCCGTTCACCGATCTGCTATACAGGAAGGGCTCACCACAGTAGGTGTTTTGGGTAATAGCCTGGACATTCTTTACCCCCCTGTGCATAGTGGTACTGCCAAAAGAATGTTAAAAAACGGGGGGTTGCTCAGCGAGTTGAGATTGGGCACCAAACCAGATAGTTTTCAATTCCCCAAACGAAACCGTATCATCGCAGGGTTAAGTGATGCACTAGTCATTATTGAAGCCAGGGAAAGCGGAGGGGCCCTGATCACTGCGGATTTTGCCAGAAAATTTGGCCGTATGGTGTATGCAGTTCCCGGGCCGGTTAATAGCCTATCCAGTAAGGGATGCCTGAAGCTTATCAGACAAGGAGCTGCCGAAATGCTTTGTCGTCCTCAGGAATTGACCGATCAAATGAAGTGGAGTGCCAAAAGCCCCCGCAAAGCAGTTGACATATCCTCGGAGCATCCTCCCCAAATTGCAGAGATTATTGAAGTAATGCAGGAAAAACCACAAGGGATGCATATTGATGAAATTAGTTGGAAAACGCAGTTGCCGATCAACAGAACAGGATCCCTATTGCTGGATATGGAGTTTGAAGGGCTTGTGAAGTGTCTTCCGGGCAAGAAGTTTTCCCTAATCCACAAATGATTTTGGGCATATTCACGTTTTGCATTAGGATTGTAATGTAACTTTGGTTTGCATGCCGCAGGATTTCTATAAAATTTTAGGGATAGGCTATAATGCCAATAGAAAGGCGATTCAAAAGGCGTTTCATAAGCTGGCTAAAGAGCTACACCCCGACCGAAACCCTCAGAATAAGTCAGCTGAGGAAAAGTTCAAATTGGTTTCTGAAGCTTACAAGACTTTGTCCCATCCGGTTAAAAAAAGCCAGTATGACCTGAAACTACGATACGGGTATGCCCCTCCTGTGAAGTCCAAGTCCGCCCGTCCTTATACCCGGGCTCGCATGGACCGGCGACCCAAGACATTCTCCCGCCGAGCCCACATTCTGGGGGGCTTTTCCATTGTCATAATCGTAATTGTGGTACTATTTGCATCTTTTTTCTTGATCCGTTACAATAGCCAGTACAACTTTCATAGAGGCCTAAGTAATTATCAAAACCAGCGTTTTTCCGCGGCCTATTTTAATTTCAAACAGTCGTTGAGTCCGTTCAATCCATATAAAGCCGCGGCTCATTTGTTGATGGCCGACATATGCTACAATCAACAACGCAACCTGCCTATGGCCTCCGACCATATCACTAAAGCTTTCGCCGAAAACCCGTCTGATAGTATTCAGGGGCGCTTGTATTATTTGCAGGGTCAGATAAACCACAAGACCGGACGCTACCCGGAAGCCTATCAGTTGTTTGAACAGTCATTGGCGCTTATTCCCACTTTGGACAGTGCACGATATCAACTAGGAGAGATGGATTCTTTTATCTTTGATCGCTATCAGAAGGCTGTAGAACATTACCAAATACTGACCGATCACAATCGCAATTATTTTGATGCGTACATGGGTCTAGCCTATTGCCATCTCAAACTGGAGAACTACCCTCTGGTGATCAAATCAATTGATAGCGGCCTGGCCCTGCGGCAAGACGTGGCAATGGCCCACTATCTAAAGGCGTTAGCCGCTCAATCTCTGGAGGATGTTGGTTTGGCCTGTACCAGTTACAGGCAAGCCAGTGACCTGGGATTTCAGGCTGCTAAGGACAGTCTTTACACCTATTGCACCTCGGGTGGTGGTTTTGCGTTACCGGAACCAGCCGCAGGAGGATCATGAACTTGTCCCTACCCTATTGGTTAACCGCCCGACATGGTCAATGGTAATGCTTACTTGATCATCTACCTCTAGAGTGAAGTCATCACCGGGCACCAGACAAGTCCCCGTCATCAGGAATACACCCCGAGGAAATTGGCATTCCGTGAAAAGGTAATCCACCAGCTCCTGATGGGTGCGTTTCATGCGACTGATCTTTACGTGGTCCTCATATAAGACTTGTCCCTGTCGTTCAATTTTTAGGCGAATTTCCGCTTGTGGATCTATAGGATCTTCTGGTATATAAAGGCAAGGACCCAAAGCTGCGCATCGTTCGTATACCTTGGCTTGAGGCAGGTACAAGGGATTTTCTCCTTCTATACTACGGCTGCTCATATCATTGCCTGCGGTATATCCTTGTATTTTTCCATGGGCATTAATAAGTAGGGTCAATTCAGGTTCCGGTACATTCCACCGGGAGTCTTTTCGGATATTCACCTGATCCAAGTGACCCACGGTACGCTGACGATGGGATTTATAGAATAGCTCGGGACGAGGGGCATCATATACTAAATCGTAGAATCGATCACCACCCGATCCCTGTGATTCCTCCATTCTGGCTTGCTTGCTTTTGAAATAGGTGACCCCGGCCGCCCACACCTCCTGACCATCCATAGGTGGATCCCAGGGCTCCTGTTCCCAATCCAGTGGTGGTATCTCCTGCAGCGTGCCCGCAAATTCACCCAAATACTGATACAGGTGCTCCCGGTTAACCAGAAGATCCCACTCCTCTACGGTCCATTGGTAGCATCGCCCCTCTTTTATCAAATAAGCTTGATCATTTCTTTTGTAGAGTTTCATATTACCGGCTTCCAGCCAGGCTCATATTCGCGAGACCACATATTAAGGGCCTTCTCATGATGTGGTTTTCCGGTTGCGGTATCTACCCTGAGGGCGGTTTGTTCTTTTTGCGCCATATTGCCCAAATGACAGAGAAGGGTACTTTTGTGCGCTTCGGAGATGGGAGAATTTAAAGCTTCATCCCTTTGAATGGCCTGAAGAAAGTTCAACATATGATAATTGTCCAACCCTCCAATACCTACAAGATCCTGTGCACCTTTGGCGTTAGCTTCTTCTTCCTTAGCTACCCTGACTTGCTTACCCTTCTTGTCGTAGATCTCGTATCCGGTTCTATCGGCGACTATGGTACCTTTATCGCCGTGTAAGGATACTCCCCTGGATCTGTTATTAAAGGGATGCCCATTGCAACTGCGCCCCTCCCAGGTGATCATCTTCTGACCTTCAAAACTGAAGCTCGCAATCTGTGTGTCATAAAACTCCCAATCGTCACTGTAGTGGAATCGTCCTCCGGAAGAGGTAACATGATGAGGAAGATCAACCCCCAGAGCCCAGCGGCAGATATCCATTTCATGAAGTCCGTTGTTGTTTATCTCACCAGTCCCCCAATGCCAGAACCAGTGCCAATTATAGTGCACCAGGTTGTCCTTATACTCTTTTCTGGGAGCTGGTCCTTGCCATAATTCCCAATCCAGCCATTCCGGAACCGCTTCAGGTTTCCCTTTACCTATTGTTCCCCTGGTATTGGCATACCAGGCTTTGCCATAACTCACCTCACCGATCACCCCATTTCTTATCTCTTCCACCATTTCTTTGGATGAAGGCGCTGATCGCTGTTGGTTGCCCACCTGGAGCTTCATCCCGGTTTTCTTCTGGGTTTCGATCAGCCATTCGCCTTCTTGTGGATTATGACAACAGGGTTTTTCCAGCAATACATGCTTGCCGGCATTCATAGCCATAATAGCCATGGGAGCATGCCAATGGTCCGGAGTGGCAATGGTGAGAGCATCAATATCATTGTTTTCCAAAAGCACCCTTACATCTGCGTAGGTCTTGATGTTGGTATCCAGGTAATCTTGGAACCGTTCCTGTACTTTTTTGAACACCCTTTCATCCACATCACATAAAGCCACCACACGGGCTTTATTTCCCATGACCTTGGCGGCGCTGACATGGGCATTACCCCTGCTGTTCAGGCCCGCCACTGCCAGATTTATCCGATCGTTGGCGCCCATGATATTGCCGTAGCTTTTGGCCGAAAACCCCACCGCCAAACCGGCGGCGCTCAACATGCTTTTCTTAACGAAATTCCTTCGATTCAAACTTTGACTCATATTGTAATAGTTTAGAGTTCGCGTATTTTAATGCTGCGGAAATGGACGGTATCCCCATGGTCTTGCAGGAGGATATGACCCTGATTCCATTGTCCGAAGTCATTCCATTTTTTATACTTACTATAGGCTACCAAGGCCCGGAACATTTGCGAAAATCGATCATATTCAACCGTTTTTTCGTGGTTTAACCAGTGCGACACTACTCCATCTTTGGAAACGATACGCGCATGATTCCACTGCTCCAGTCCTTTAAATTGCTTGCCTCTACCGGGCACGGACAGGTTTTCCGGTGCAATCAAATCGTAAAGTGCCGCCACGGTACGGTTTCCGGCTACACCCTGTTTAGCATCAGGATGCCCCTGATCGTCTAACAGCTGGAATTCGCATCCAATAGCAGAGCCAACACTTTGGTTGAGGCCGGGATCCACAAAATACTTGATCCCGCTGTTGGCACCTTCTGTGAGTTTAAACTCCAACTCCAATTCAAAATCAGCGAATTGTTCTCGGGTGATGATATCTCCTGGTCCGGTGGATTCGCCACCGTCAGTGGCCACCACCGTGAGTACTCCATCCTCCATGACCCACCCCTGCTGGGGAAAGTCAGCCTCGCGCGCGCTGCGCCAGCCCCGTGCGGTTTTCCCATCCCAAAGCAAACGCCAGCCTCTGCGCTGTTCACTTTCTGATAGCCTATTCATCAAGTAGCTGATCTCAGGGACCTGCGGGTCTTGAGGCCAACGATATTTTTCCAAATCATCGGTAAGGATGCGAATATCTCTCCATTTTACCTTTTTGCCGGCTAATTCAGCTTTTACACTATGCACTTGTAATCCAATAAATCCGCTTTCGGTAAGGTCGTCTGTCAGGTTGGCGCATTGTACCCCATTAACCCAGGTACTAATATTGTCACCCACTGCTTCTACTCTCACCTGATTCCATTCCCCATTCCTGAAGGCCTTACGGGCTTTGGGATTACGGCTTAAAGGATACATCCACATGCGACGACCCTCATCATAGATACCAGCACTGTAGGCCCGGGGGCTGGGGTCCAGTTCTACCTGATAGCCATGTACCCGCCCATCTTTATAATCTTTTTTACTATGGCTGCGTATTTGCACACCAGAATTAATGGCAGGATCAACCCACACGGTAAATTCAAGAATGAAGTCACCGTAATGAGTCTTCGTAGTAAGGAAGCTATTGGGAGTATTGGCCACCGTAGTTCCCTCCACTAGGTTGTTGCTCCAATGGTACACAGCACTTCCTCCTTTCTGTTCCCAATCCTTAGGATCCTGCAGATGCTTCCAATTCTGAGCGCTGACGTTGATGTTAATACTGGCCACCACCCAGACAGATAGAGCGTATTTTGCCAGCAACTTAAAGGGGATTGATTTCATAATATTAAGATCTACTAGGGAGCAACCGGTGATTTATCCACCTCTCTAAGGAAATCACCCAGATTGGCTTCGTTGGAAAGACCGAGTTTCTTTCTTAAACGATACCGTGCGGTTTTAACACTATCTGGTGATATGCCCAAAATGGTGGAGGACTCCTTCATAGTGAGATTGAGTTTTATTAATGCACAAAGTCTTAGTTCACTGTTGCTTAAGTTAGGGAACTTTTCTTTAAGGACCACAAAGAAATCTTTATGGACTTCCTGGAAATATATTTTGAACTCCTGCCAGTCCTTGTCCAAATTAAAACTGTGATCTACCATACGGCGAAGACTACCCAGCTTCTGAGATATATGAGGCTCACTTTGTTTTTGAAGATCATTAATTCCACCTTTGAGCTGTTCCATGATCTCATTCTTCTGGATAAAATTCAAGGTATAAGTAGTCAGCTCTCTACTTTTGAAGTCCAATTCGTTTCTCAGTTCTTTTTCTCTCAACTTAGAGTTCTTAATACGCAACTGCAGTTGGTTCATGATCAGATAGGCCAATACCACTAGAAACACCAGGCCCGCTATTAGTATATTACGGGTGAGATCATCGAATCGAGCTTGTTGCTGCAGGATACTAATTTCATGTTTTTTTAAGGCTATGGTTTTCTCTCTTTCTGATATCTCGTATTGGGCCTTGAGGTCCGTCATTTGAGCTGCTTTTTCCTCATTGAATAAGCTGTCTTTCATGGTGGTGTAGGCCTCATAATAGCGGAAAGCCTGAGGATAGTCCTGCCGGAATAAGGCGATTTCCTTGAGATCGAAGTAAATATCTTTTAGCCATTTTTTTGAACCGATCTCAGAAGCCAAACTGAGTCCTTCCTGTAAATAGGATTCTGCTTTAGAGTATTGCTTTTGCTTGATATGGATACTGGCAATGTTCTCCAGGTTCTTGGTAACTCCTTCCTTGTCTGCTATGGTCCTGCTCAATTCCAGGGACTGCAGGCAGTAATTTAGTCCTTTTTGGTATTCGCCCATATCACGGTACAATAAGCCCAAGCGGTTGTATGATTCAGCTATCCCATATAGGAAGTTGTCGCTCTTATGGATTACCAAGGCCTTTTCAAAATACTCCAGGGCCTGATCGAATTGTCCCTGCTCGGAGTAAATGGAGCCTAATTTGTTGTAAGTGGTGGCAATCCTGCCTTGCTCTCCCAAGATTTCAAACATCCTGATAGATTCAAAAAAATTCGTAAAAGCATCTGTGAAATTGCGCTGATCGCTGTATACCAGGCCTAAGTTCATTAGGGCATTGGCCTCACCTAGAGTATCACCCAACTGCTGGTATTGGTCGTACGACTCCAAAAGCAGCGGTAAGGCCTTATCGTAGGTGCCCCGCGCCCAGTGCGACACACCGATTACTCGCTTGGCAAAAGCTACCCCGTTCTGGTACTCCAACTGCTCAGCTAATTGCAGGGCCTGTTTTCCATACTGTTCTGATTGGGCCGGTGCAATAGTCCAGTATTCAAATCCCATCTGGTTCCAGAGGTCCACCTTTTGGCGGTCACTCAGCCCTTCTTTATCCAACAATTTTCTCAGACTATCCAGTTTCAGCTGGGATTGGGCCCAAGCGCAAGTTGGCAGCATCAGTAAGCATAAAATAACGAAACTTCGGCTCATGATTTGGGACTGGCTGAATGAACAAGATACTAATTAATCCAGTAAGTATGAATATTTGAGGATGGGCCGTCAAGCTGGAAATACCCCTGAAACCATGTTTAAAGCTTCTTTTAAGGCTTGCTGGTCCAGCTCCAGTTCTTCACCTTGGTCTATCAGGTGGCGGATGATCAATTCAGTAGCCATATTTCCTACCAGATCATCCTCGGCCATAGGGCAGCCACCGTAGCCTCTTAGCGCTCCGTCGAATCTACGGCAACCTGCAAGATAAGCGGCATGAAGTTTTTCCCTGGCTTCCCGGGGATGAGAATGCAAGTGAGCTCCAAATTCCACTTCAGGGAAAGCTGGAACCAGGGTTTCAAACAGATACGTAATATTTTCACGATTACTTATTCCGATGGTATCAGCCAGGGAAATAATCTCAATTTCCATGTTCACCAATTGTTCCACGAAAGCCAAAACCGTTTCCCGGTCGTAGGGGTCCCCGTAAGGATTTCCGAACCCCATGGACAAATAAGTGACCAGTTTCATATTATGTTTTTGGCATACCTCGTGGATAGCTGCCAGGATTTGCAAGGCTTCGGCAATACTGCGATTGGTGTTTCTTTGTTGAAAGGTTTCCGAAAGCGACAAAGGAAATCCCAAATAATCGATGGTCTGCCAATTAGCAGCATGTTGGGCTCCTCGCAGATTAGCCACAATCGCCAACAATTTGGAGGTAGTATCCGTTAGGTCCAAAGATTGTAATACCGCAGCAGTATCTCTCATTTGAGGGATCGCTTTGGGGCTAACAAAGCTTCCGAAGTCGATAGTGTGGAAGCCTACCTTTAACAGCTGACTTAGGTAGCGGGTTTTGACTTCAGTGGGTATAAAATCGTGCAACCCCTGCATGGCATCCCGGGGACATTCAATAATTTTCATGTGGAAATTTACTAATTTGTACTAAATGTGCCCCGAACCCTTTGGTATTAGCCTATGAGATCTACAGTTTACCTTTGTTTATCTGTAATGTTAGCCCTCACCGGCAACCTTAAGGCTCAGGATTTGAGTGAAGAGTTTTCCTTGCTAATACAAAAGTGGCAGGGAGCAATTAATGAAGGGATTTTTGTGGAATCATGGAAGGCCCTGGACGCAAACCTGTTGGAAGGCACGGGGTGCTATGTAATCGAAGGAGACACCATGAGTTGTGAATACCTTCAGATCCGCACTATGGGCAGCTACATAGGGTATTTAGCTAGTGTAAACAACAACCCCCCCGTATTATTCAACCTTAAAACGAAAGGACAGAATTATTGGGAGTTCGAAAACAAGGAGCACGATTTCCCGCAAAACATCCGTTACTCCCTGCAAAGTGACGGCAGCCTTAAAATAGTAGTATCCGGTGTGCAAAAGGGGACCGTACAAAAAGACCAGTTTGTGCTTTATCCGGTTAGGGACCCTTAAGCCCGGACTCGTAGATTTTTTTGAAAGTCATGGCATCTACTACTCCGGTGGGCAGTAATCCCACCTTCTCCTGAAACTTAGATACCACATCCTGAGTTTCACGTTTGAAAATGCCATCCTGCTCCAATTCGTAACCTAAAGCGGTCAGTTGCTTTTGTAAGAGGTATACCAATTGACCGGTGTCATTCAATTTCAGCTCAAGAGATGCGGGGATACTCTCCATGGATTGCTGCAATCGGTAACTTTGAGGACTCAGACCATCCAGCTCTATGGTGATGATATCCTTATTGCCAAAGCCCTGCTGTTTAAGTTGTGCGGAGCTTTTCAATTTACCCTCAATCCGTTGCAACTCCGCCTTTTTCCTAAGGTATTCCTGAGCAAACGATTGCTGTTGAGGATCATCCTGATCTGTATGCAACACATCAATTTTTTCGCTGGCCCAAACGCTGCGGGCGAAATGACCTAGTTCTTCTGCTTGCTGATAGTAACGTGCTAAAAGATCTTGATCATGGTAATTGACATCTATTTGTT
>Ga0224508_10002232_pt1 | contig 16741 bp, 31 predicted proteins | sample SF_Jan12_sed_USG_4_FD_170157 | JGI IMG/M metagenome (GOLD analysis project Ga0224508, IMG submission 170157) | Sediment microbial communities from San Francisco Bay, California, United States - SF_Jan12_sed_USGS_21 | ecosystem: Environmental > Aquatic > Marine > Sediment | place: USA... | reverse complement strand
TAAGGCCACAGAAAGACCAGTCAACTGTGGATACAGCATCAATTTGCATAACAAACTGCTGATTGTGGGTTTCGTAGATTTGATTTACAACATTAATTTAAAATATTTCTAAATTCGAATTTAGAAATATGCTAAATCTTTCCAATAAGAACAAAGTTCCCATTAAATATTCACATTAAATCCTGAATCTATGCCTGGAATTGATGATCCAACTATTATGTTGAAAACGATTCCAACTATCATGAAAACAAGTCCTAAAAACAAACATTTCTTTGCTTTGTTGGGATCATCACGACGTAAAAATAAGTATGCAACAACTCCACCAATAATCCCAAATGATATTGGCAACAAAAACCACAAGTTACTTCTAGGTTTTTCTGGAAATGACATGAGATATCACGTTATTTTGCAGCTATTGTTTTTTTCTGTAACTGTGTAATTTCTATTTCCACTGTTTCTAATGGATCTTCTACCTGATTTCGTCTAATTGAAAACATTTTAGGTTTTTCAAAGTCATCTGTACAATCCGGACACGCATAGACTAGTACTCTGTGTTCGTTTGGTGCTTTAGGGTTAGATAACCTAGGATAATACACTAATCTTGCACCGCAATCAACGCAATACCTATTGGCCCGTCTAGTCCTGACCAATGTAAACCTCCTGCATATTCTAAATGTGGGATCATGTATTAGATCTATGTTGTCTAATAGAGTAAACCTATTACTAACAACCGATCAATATTTTTAAATCCGAATTTAGAAATATAATTGGTTATTTATTTGAATTAACATATTACATCAAAAAATAATGTTACAAAACTCGGGTTTAGAAACAAGTGGCGCCGCCCATCAGACTTGAACTGACGACCGTCCGATTAACAGTCGGATGCTCTACCACGCTGAGCTAGGGCGGCAACATGTTTGTACCTTGATAAAAGTGATTTAATCCTTGCGACTATACAAATTAGACGAAAGTTCTATTTTTACTCAGTTGAATTTGGCAAAAAATTCTTTGATTTCTTTTGAATGACTCTCCACTAATTCAATAATCTCTAAGTGTTCTTCAGGTGTGGGTTCTCTTTGATGAACAATCTGAAATGCACTAAGTGCAGAACCTACCATCTCGCCTACAAAAAAACCACATAAAAAATCCCCTATGTTCCCACAATCCCATGTCTCACCAACTCTGGGAGATGCTCCTGCAGTTTTGTATAATTCTAATGTCTGTTTTATTAAATCAGTTGTTTGTTTTGTAAATTCAGGATCTAGAGTCATAAGAAGAGTTGAATGTTTTACTTTTCTATGCCTTTTTTCTTCTCATAGACATAGATACCGTCTAGGAAAACTCTGTGGTCTTTGTTTTTTACTTTGGTTTTTAATTCAATATTTGCTGCAGTTTGTGTAATGTCTGTCCAAACCTCGCCTGTAAGAATCACATCTTCTCCTTTTGGAATAACTTTGGTATTTCCAATAATTCGTGTACGTCTTGCTGCTCGCTCTCCTTGAAAGTTCTCAATTAGAATTGCTTTTCCTTCTACTTTAACGGTAATTGGAAAGTGTGCAAAGACAACTTTCATTTTAATTGTATAACCTTCAATCAAACCCTCGCAAATGTTTCTAACAATTGATCTTGCAGTGTGCAAAATTGAATAATCTCTTTTTCTAAAACCTATTGTTTTTAAAATTATTTTATTTTCAGCAATAGATATGGTTACTGGAATATTGCGAAAACTTTTGAATGTTTTACCTAATGGTCCTTCAAATTTCAACATGTGTTTGTTCTGTGAAACTTTAACTCCTTCTGGAATGATCACTTCATCTTGAAATTTCTCAACTTGCTCAGTAGACATATCCTATCAAAAATCCTCCAATTCCTTTTTGTGTTGCTTCATGATGAGACATTACTCCTTGGTTTGTGGTAACTAGAAGCATCCCTCTATCATATGCGGGCAAATACTGTTGCTCCCAGTTATTAAATTCATCATTTTTTACTTTGAATCTGGGAGAAATTGCACCACATTTTGTTATCTTTGCCAATAATTTAATTTTGAATTTCCCACCTCTTTTATCATCTATGTACTCAAACTCTCCAATGTATCCATCTTTTTGGAGTGTTTTGAGAACCTCAATTCCTAATTTTGAGGTTGGAAGAATTGTACAATCTCCTTTCCTTCTGGCTTCGTTATTGTATAACGTTACAAACAGGTTTGCTAAAATATTAGTTGCTGGCATAATGTCACCGATTTTTCCTGAACCCTAAAGATGTTGCTACTTCTCTGAAGCATCGTCTGCATAACATTAAATCGTATTTCTGTATAACTGCTGTGTAATCTCCACATCTTTTACACCATCTTGAACCTTTGCCAAATTCGTGTTTTTTTCTTCCTGTTGCTTCATATGATCTATCTTTTGTCATTATGCCACCGTGACTCCAAACTCTTTTACTAGATAATCCTTTGCTTCTTGACTTTTAATAATGTGAGACTTCCCAACACTAGCTTTGTGTTTACTTCTTCTTCTAATTCCATAACCGGGTCGAGTTAAGGTAATTGAAATCCCTAAACCTAAAATTCCTATTTGTGGATCATATTTTACATCTGGAATGTCTATGTGCTCTTTGATTCCAAATGAATAATTTCCAAAATTATCAAATGATTTACCGTTAACTGTATTTCCTTTTGCTTCTAACAATCGTTTTAGTAATGCTTTGGCATCCTCGCCACGAATTGTAACTGCAGCTCCTATGGGTTCTCCTTTTCTAATTCCCCAGTCTCTTTGTGTTTCTTTTGCATTGCGTGCACATGATTTTTTTCCCGATATTTGATCAAGTGCTCTTTTTGCAATTTCAATAATATCGCCGGATTTGCCTACTCCCATGTTTAGAACTACTTTTTCTAATGAGATTTTTTTCATTTGGGATTCTGTTACTTGAGACATATTATCACTTTAATTGAATTATTGGCTCCTCTTTTCCTATTGGCATTATGATGTCTGATGGAATTTCGATTTTTCTATCTCCTAATATGAGGACTACTCTTTTTGGAAGAATGAAAGTTCCTTCTTCTATGGATTCGATCTTACCAATTTGTCCTGCATTATTTCCACGTGTTACCAATCCTTGGCAACCCGTTTCTAATTTAATGATTTCAAGAATTTTTTGATCTGGAATTTGTATTAAACATGCATCTCCGACATTTACTTTCTCTTCTGTGATTACTGAACGTCCATCATGAAATCCTATTTGCATTTTTCCTTTATTGGTTGTAGTTTTGCTTATTACTCTAACTATCTTTTTTGATTTTTCTGACTCATTAATTTTTATTGGCTTTAGAAGTTTTTCTTCTGTTGGAACCAGACGATAAACATCTGAAACATTTTCTAATTCAACAACATCCATTAATCCAATTGCATGATGGAGTGATTTTCTTACAACCCCGTCAATTTTTACTTTGCCTGAATAAATTGCAGTTTTTGCTTCTCTAAGACTTGTGACAATTTTTAACATGTCTCTTAGAAACACTGCAGTTGGTATTGCATAGCTCTTTTTATGTGGACCTGGTTTTACTGTAATTACAAATCTTTTATCTTTTCTAGTAATCCCCCAAAACTGTGGAGCCATTTGACGTTTGAGTTTTTTACTTCCTGAAATGCTTACCATTACTTATCTTCCTCTTTTTTGGATGTATCTGCTCCTTTTGTTTCTTTAGACATTTCTTTAGGTTGTTTTTTTGGGTTTTTTCCTTCTAGTTTTGCCATTCTAAATTTGTCATCTGAATTTAGTGAAGTTACAACAAGATTTGATGTGTGAATGTATACGTCAAATTTATCTCCTTTTGTTTTTTCTTTTTTAACTCCTTCAATGGCAACACTACTTTTTTGTGTAGATACTTTTGAAACTTTACCATCTACTCCTTTGAATTCTCCTCTACGAATTGTTACGCTGTCTCCCTCAATAACTCGAACACTCCTTTTTCCATATTTTTTATGTAGTTCTTTTGATAATGCACTTCCAAGCTGTTTACTTTTTGTTTGGAATGTAGCACGATAAATTAAATTATTACGCATTTTAGTTGGTTTCATCTTGTCATACCACCATTGATGCCAAGTTAGCTACTCTTGGCCATTTTTCTGAAGCTTCTGCTGCAACTGGTCCTTTAATGTCAGTTCCTTTTGTTTCTCCTTCTGGAGTAATTAGAACTGCTGCATTATCTTCAAAACAAACTCTAACACCGTTTAATCTACGAACTGCATATTTTTGTCTAACAATGACTGCTCCATATACTTGCTTTCTTAGTTCTGCAGGACCTTTCTTTACTACAACGTTACAAAAATCACCTACTGCTGCTGATGGCAATCTTGATACTCTTGTTTTGTGTCTGGGAACGTTGATAATTTCTAAAATTTTAGCACCTGAATTATCTGCACATACAATTTCTGCGCCTACTGGAATTGATCTTGTAACATATGGTCTAAATTCTGCTACTCCTTTTCCTGCCTGTTTTGCCATATTATGATCTAACCTCCACAACTACATATGAAACTGATTTTGATATGGGTCTGCATTCTGCAGTCAATACATGATCTCCTGATTCAACATCTATACAACCTGGCACGTGTGCATGAATGGTACTTTTACCTCTGGCATATCTCTTAAACTTACTAAAGTAGATTGGTGTGTCTTTTTGTAATGTGATAGTTTGTTTTGCTTTACTACCTGTTACTTTACCATCAAAGAGTTTTCCTCTTACTGACAACTCTCCGTGAAATGGACAATGTCTGTCTGCACATTCTCTTGTTGGTTCTTTTACTTTTAGTCCTATGTTTAATGTCATTTTCTTCCTCCTATTCTATCAAATGGTCTTTTTGCAATCTTTGAGCCTTCAAAAACTGTTTCCTTATTTTCAACTGAGAACTTCCAACTGTTTCCTACTTTGGCAATTGATTTTGTTCCATTTTCGGTGCTTATTGTAAACATTGATTTTGTTTCATTAATGATTCTTCCATTTAACCCTATTACTTGTGGATTTGTTGACTGAACAATTTCTGTATTTAGTCCTATGAGTTCATGTGATGTGATATTCTCAGCTGTAATCATTTTCTTTTCATCTCGTTTAATCCTGTAAGCATTCGTGCAATATCATGACGTAATGGTTTTAGTTTTCCACTTTCTTTTCTTAATGTACCTTTAGCAGCATCCACTCTAAGTTTTGCAAGTTCACTTCTTCTCTCTTGAATTTTATTTTTTAGATCTTTTTCATTTAGTTGTTTTATTGTCTTCATGCTAATTCTGGTCATTTCAATTGAGCCTCCTCTTCTTCTAACGTCTCTAACTCTTTCATTTTTTCTTCTTCTAATGCAATTTGTTCTGATTCAGTTCTTGCTTTTTGTTCTGCTGTAGTTTCATCTCTCATCTTTCCTGTTTTTTTATCTTGTACTTGTTTTGTATTTTTTTGTTTTTCTGTCTTCATTTCAAATTCTGGGATGAATTTTTCTTTCCTTGCAATTCTAATTCTAATTCCAATTAAACCCATTGCAGTTTTTACATGTGCAATATCTTCATCAACAATAACTTCTGCGTGATGTCCTGCTCTTGGCAATATTCCTGCTACGTGTTTTTCAAATGCTGAACGGTCTCCTCTGAGTTTTCCAGAAATTGTTATCTGAACTCCCATTGCACCACTTTCCATAATTTGTTTCAATGTCCACATTGTTGCTCTTCTAAATGCGGTTCCACGTTCAAGATGAGATGCCATTCTATTACACATTACACTTGGAGATAATTCAGGTTTCTCAATTTCTACTACTGAAATTTGTGGATTCTTTAATGCAAAATCTGTTGCAAGTTTGTCAGTAAGAGCTCTAATGCCGGAACCTTTTCTTCCTATGACAATCCCTGGTCTTGTTACGTGTAATGCAACTCTAGTCCCAACTGGGGTTTTTGAAATTTCAGCATGTGAGAATCCTGCATCTTTGATTGCTGCTCTCAGATAATCTTTGAGAAGCATCATGTTATAGTTATCTTTGATTACGTTTTTGACTGCAGACATTTCTAAATCTCCTGGGCCACCAATTCTACATGAGTCAATACGTTATTTTTTGGAGTTGCTCTCCCCATAGCTCTTGGAATGAATCTTTTTACAGTAACTCCTTTGTGAGTTGTAGCATTTACAATTCTTAATCTATCCAAGTCCATTCCTTTGTATTCTGCATTTGATTCTAAATTATCTAAAACTTTGATGAATTCTTTTGCTGTCTTTTGTGGATAACGTCCTGCCATCATACCTGGATCTGATTTGTGTCCTACTTGATTCTTAAAACGTCTAAATGCTACTGCTCTGTCTTTGTTAATTACTGCTTGTAGATAGTCTCTTGCTTTTTCAATTGATAACCCTTTGATTGCAACAGCTACTTCTCGTGCATGTTTATGTGAAATGTCTTTTTCTCTTAATGAAGAACGCACATGTCTTGTTGCATCATAATTTTGGAAAGCGTAATCGAATCTACCCATAATAATCACTTCAATGGCACGTAGAGACTGGATCTTGATGCTCCGACTCCTGGTGCACCGTGTGAAACTCTCCTGTTTGTTATTACATATTCTCCCAAGTAGTGGCCAATCATTTCTGTTCTGATTATGACTGGAACAAATTCCTTCCCTGAAAAAACATTTACTGTAACATCTACCATGTATGGTAAAACGATCAAATCTCTTACATGAGTTTTGATAGGATTTTTTAATTTACCTGCTTTTGCTGCCTTTATCTCTTCAATTAGTTTTCTCTTACCATCTGTAATTCCTCTGGTGAGTGATCTTCTTTGTCTAGAATTGAATAATTGAAATAATTTCTCTAATGACATATTATCTAATTCCTCTTTTGGAATACCTCTGTATGAAAATTCTTTAACCATTCTTCTCTTCCTCTCTTAATGTAATTCGGGTTTTATGGTCCATATTATAGCATTCCTATCTTTGTTGCCAAATCTCTGGCCTTTTCTGTATTCTCAAACTGAACAAATGCTTTCTTGCCATAAATTGTTCTTGCGGTGTTTACGTTAGTGACATTTTCTTTGTAAAGTGTTTTTACAGCCTCAGCAATTTGTGGTTTGCTTGCTGATCTTTCTACTATGAAACAGATCTTACGTTCATTTTCTACCATTGCAAATGTTTTTTCTGTAATGTATGGTTTTACAATAATTTTGCTTGCTTGATCTACATTCATTGTGTTTTCACCATTACTTCTAGATGTGTTGATTTTATTTTTCCAATTTCTTCTATTGCTGATTTAGAATATACTGTTAATCTAATTGGATCTGAACCTGGAGCTAAATCTAACACACTCAAATCTTTAACATTTTTTGCCTCCACACCTGGAAGTGCACCTATTGCTTTACTGATATTTGAAGCATCTTTTGTCACAAACAAAACACTCTTTCCAACCTTCTTACTTCTTCCTCTAAGTGATGATTTTCCAGTACGTGGTTTTCTTGATTCCAATCTTTTGAGATCCTGTGAAAGTTTTAGCGACTCCAATATTTTGGAAATTTCACTTGTTTTGGAAACTGATTCAATATCGTCAGATACTATAATTGGAAATGATTCAATACCATCTATCTTATGACCTCTTGATTCTATGATGTCTTTTGATGCAGTGGCTGCAATTGCAGAACATAATGCTAGTTTATTTTCTTTTTTGTTTAATTTTTTGTAAATTACTTTTTCAACAATAGGTGGGTGTGCTTGTCTTCCACCTCTAGTTGATGCGACCTCACCACCTTGACCTTGTCTTCCACCGCCACCACCGCTCATTCTGGCAACACGAGATACACCTTGACCTGTAGGGGGATCATTTGAATCCGCTACAACATCTTGACCTGCAGTTGGATGTCTTCCTTGTGGTTGGAATTTATGTGAGTTTAGATTTGTGAATGCTTTGTGAATTAGTTCTCTTCTGAATGGTGTTGAGAAAATTAGTGGAAGTTCTATTTCCCCTTCTTTTGTTCCTGTAGTTGTGTATGTGGATGTCTTCATTATACTACTACCTCCAAAATGTTTGGTTTGTTGACTTTAGCTGGAGCATTTCTGATTTGACTTCTTAGTTTGATTAACCTTCTATATGTTCCTGGAACTGAACCTTTTAGAATGATGAAATCCCCTTTAACTAATCCAAAGTGTTTGTATCCTCCATCGGGATTAATTTTGATTTGATCATTTTCTGTATTGCCCATAATCATAATTCGTTTATCATATTCTACTCTTTGATGGAATCCCATTTGACCTGCTCTTGGAACTGTGTACATGACACTTTGTGGTGAAATCGGACCCAAGGAACCAACCTCTCTAACTGTCTTTCTTGATTTGTGTTGTTTCTTTTTTACTCCATATCTTTGAATGACTCCTTGCCATCCTTTGCCTTTGGTAATTGCTGCAACATCTACACTTGCACCTGTTTCAAAAATCTGATCAATCTTAATTTCTTTTCCAAGTAATTCTTTTACATGGGTAAATTGTTTTTGTATGTCTCCTCCACTAACTGAAGCTTCAAAAATATATGGTTTCTTTTGTTCTAGCCCAACTGCATTTGGAGATACTGCAACTATTGCAAAAATTTCTTTAATCTTTCCTAATCTTTTCTCTACATTTTCTAAATAATTATCTTCTTTGTTTTTTAACGAAATTTCTTTTGCAATATGTTTTGGAATATCCTCTGCAAATATGTCAAATTCAGCATGTAATCCGTTATGATCTTTAGAGTATCCTCTAATCCCTAAAATCAACACCGGTGGAGTAACTAAAACTGTGCCAAGACTTACAAGTTGCTTTCCTGCATTAGGTGTCTTTTCACGATCATCAATACTAACTATTTGAACACAACCTGCTTTGAAACCACAATGAGCTAAAATTTTAGGTTCTTCTGAGTCCAATTTTGGCCATGCTCTGATTCTTGCCTCCATGCTTTTAGCACGTCCTCTAGGTGAATATGCAAGACTACCTCTACGTGGTTGATGGTTTTTTCTAGCACCCATGGTTAAAACGCATCATCGATTTCCCTCTATTAAACCATGTGAGACTTGGTTAACCACTTAGAAAATATTGGTTAACGAACTATTTTTCAAACATTATGGTTTTAGTAAGTCTACTGCCATGTTCCAAATGGTAATTGCACCAATTATGACTCCAAATGCTCCAATTCCAATGGCCATTAGTAAGAAATTTTTTCTTTCTGGCATGTTAGGATGTACTTTGAGCGTTAATTATTGCTAGTGTTCCAAGTAATGCTTCTTCTAGACGTACAGTTTGCGTAGCTTGGTTTGGAAAAAAGTTTAATGATTTTGCGTTTTGAACATTTTTCATCTTTCCTCCTAAGATCTCATGAATTCCTTTTTCGGGGGATCCAAATACTACTAGTATGGAATGATCAGATTTTGTGTATTTTGAAATTTGTTCTTTTGTTACAGTTTTCCCTTTCCTAGATGTGATGATGATGTTCCCTTTCCATTCTGATAATAGTGAAAATAAATTTGCTCTTTCTTTAACAGAGTATCCCCAATAAGATTGGGTCTCACTTTTGTTGATCTCTTTTACTGAAAGTCTTGGATATCCTTCTTTGAATTGAACTGTAACTCTTTTCCCAATAGTTGTTTGACCAAAAAATGGTACTAGCTGATTTACACCAACATCGACAAATCTTTTCCCCTTTATACTAACTACAATCCCTTCTCTTATGTCTCCCCTACTAATCTTCTTTTGATTTGCAGGTGTAATGTGACTGGGGATCTTTAATGGCTGTAACACTCCTGCAAATTTTAGATCATTCATTTTTGGAAATAATCTCTTTCTTAGAAACTGAGGCGTCTCTAAATATTTTAGAATCATCACCAAAAGACTGCCGTCTTGTTTGTGATTACCTTCCTGATAAACATAAATCGTATCTACTTTGAATATTGCACAAGCTCTTGCTAAAACTGATATCTTTCTAGTTTTGTCTATTTTTAGAGATTCATCAGATAGTGAAGATTCCGGAATAGCTATGGATAATGTCAATGTGATTTATTCTCTCTGGTAGTTAAAAGCAATTAGTTTTGGTTATGTGGGTATTTCTCTTTGGCAATCTTTGCATAATTTGTAACGTTCTCGTCAGAGACTATTTCATACAAACCTACATCGGTTTTGATGTGTGCCATTCTGATGTGACTTGTTCCTTCCTTATCTTCGCTTGATAGATAAATTCCACCAGCAGCTAATGCTGAGGCATCATCTAGTGAAAGATCCTCTTTGTATGTTTTTTCTAAAAAGTCAGTTACTTGATCAGAACCTGAACCAATTGCAATTGCATCATATGAAATGTAAGTTCCACTTGGATCTGTTAGATACAACTGTGGTTTTTTGTTTATTACTCCACCTAGAATTAGTGCAACGCCAAAAGGTCTTACTCCTGCATATTGTGTATACTGCTGGCATTGATCAGCTAAGTGTTTTGCAATTGTTTCCACTTCTACTGGTTCATCATAAATCATTTTGTTACTTTGAGAAAAGAATCTGGCATTATCTACTTGACTTCTTGCATCTGGGATATACCCTGCTGCTGCAACTCCTATATGATCATCAATTTGGAAAATCTTTTGAGCCACATCTGAAATTTGTAATTTTCTTGGTTTTTCTTCAACTGCAATAACAATACCATCTTTACATTTTACACCTACTGCAATTGTTCCTCTTCTTACTGTTTCAATGGCATATTCTACTTGGTATAGTCTACCATCTGGTGAAAATACAGTAATTGCTCTATCATAACCTTGTTGTGCAGGAAGCATTTGATTCCCATGCTTTGAAAGTTTAATTTAAGTCTAGCCTATCTGTTTTGGCGTGAGATTCAAAATTCAATTTTCAGGACATGAAAATATTAGATCAAATCATAAAAAAACTATAGAGATTACAAAAGAATCTCATTTAACAACTAGGGGAGATTGTATCATTGGAGTTAACGCAACTTCAAGTTGTGCTGATTTGCCTTCCGAATTAAAAGACAAACTTAGGGATCCTGATAACAAAATTACTTTTTTAATCCGCGTCGCAGATCATGAATTTGTTGTATCTGGGAGGGGCCATCCTGATCTTCTCCTTACTCATTCTGAAGACATTGTTATTAGAAAAAGTGATTTTACATGCCCTAGAACATTATCTGTAAAATGTGACAAGGCATCTGATTTGTTACCTAGAGATATGGTATCTATGCTACAAGATCCAAAAACAAAGGGTACATTTACTATCATTATTGATTAATTGTGTGACAATTTTATAGGCAATAGAACGATTTTGATTATGGGTCTTAAGACAAATATTTTCATTTTAGTGCCATTGGCTACATTTGCCGCAATAATTATTGGATTTGGAATGTACAATACTTTATGTAAAAACTCTAACATCCCTTTGAATTGTTAGTAAAAAATAATGTAGTTTTATTTGTAATATGCTCTATATCTGATTTCTGAACTAATAAAAAATTATCTTGTTGGATTCATTGCAGCAGCTCTTTCTTTAGTTTTTTGGTCCACTGGAACTACAATGTATTCCCCAGGCTGTGCTTGACAACTCCCAATGTTTTCTTCTGGTGTTACATACCACATCAAATATGCAAGAAGTAAAACCGATACAAGTGCAATAACTCCACCAATGATTAGCATTGAGTTAATACCGGATGTCTTTTTTGGTTGTCTATTGATTGCAGACATATTGATGGTTAATTAAAAATTGAATTAAAACACCATAGACCTTTTCCACTAGTAGTTTTCACAAGTGGAAGTCGTTTATGGAAATTGTTACTGGATCTTATATCTTGTTTTCATCCATAATGAATTAAGAAAAATGTCAAAACAAAAACAAGAAAAAAAACCACCTCGACTAGCAATATGGGGAATGGTATCTGCAGGAACAGCTGTTGTACTTATTTTTCTATTGACTCCTTGGAATTTTATTCCAGTTCAGGTTACTGAAGAAGTAACTGTAATAGAAAATATTGACTATGGTTGTGTTGGCGAATCTCAATATGGCGTGAGTGTGGTTGTGCCTGAATGTAGTGCACAAGTTGGTGATATTGTGTCTGCTACATTTTATGTTCCATCAATGAAATTGAATGGATACTATGACAAACTACAAGATAGAGTTGAGATGGTTCAACCATAAACTCTGTCATTTTTTTGAATTTAAAAAAATAAATTTGTAATTATTATTTTACTTTCTCTATTATCTTAACCAGATTGTTCTCTATCTCTTCTCCTGAAAACTTTAGATTATTCTCTGATGCCATTGAAAATAAAGAAGTTGGTCTTGCCAAACTTATGAAATTCTCATTATCTTTTTGATAAATTGCAATCGTACATGGTAATAATAATCCAAGATCTGGACTGGCCTCTAGTACTTGTTTTGCAAGACTGGGATTACATACTTCCATTAGTCTGTAATTATCTGAAAATTCTAATCCTTTTTCTGATAAAATTTTCTTAAAATCTAGTATTTCTAAAACTCTAAAGCCAATCCCTTTGAGATCCTCAGTCAGATTAACAATAATATCGTCAATACTCCTTTGTGTCTTTACGGTATATGTAAAACTCATTGCTTACATTTCTTTTTTTAATGCTATATTACAGAAATACAATTTCCACATTTGATAGTTATTATTGGAAAATGTATTTTGGTATAATAGTAGTATTTACAGTACAGAATCTATGCAAACAAAAACCATTGTAATTATCTCATCCATAATTATTGTAATTATTATGATTGGTGGGATATTTGTGGGAGTAAATACAACCCAATATGGTGTTGATAAATATGCAGTAAGTTCTGAAACAGTTATTTCATTACTTCAAAATAAAGAACATGTTTTAGTTGTGGATATTAGATCCGCTGAACAATATCGTACAGAACATCTAGATGGCGACACTCATGACTTTAATCCAAACCCCTATGTTGCAATAATTTTGAGTTTTATACTTCCGTTTGCATTCTCATTAGTATTTTGGTCTGCATCAAAAACGTTCAATGGTTTTGGTATGGCAAGCGCATCTGCATTTGTATTTGTCATGATGAATATTACATCTAACATCTTCACTTCTGAAAAACTTTTAATTTACATATTGTGGTTTACAGCGCCAATGATTAGTGCAATAATTGCAGATTACATACTAAGTACTAGAATTAAATCTAATCTTTTTCAAAAACATGGCAGCAAAATCTCTGGCCTTATTTTAGGTTCGATGTTTTTTATTTTCTGTTTTCCAATGCTTGCAATGACTTTTCTGGATCTTTATTTGTTTAATGATGTTTTTTCATATGATGTCTTACATACTACATCTGATACAGTATTTCAGATTTGGATGATGACTATAATCCCTGGAGCAATATCTGGGATGCTTGGAATGATATTTGCATCAAGAAAGTTAAGTCATATTGCTAATCTTACAATTGAAAAATCTAAAATTTGACAAAACACTCTATGTCAAAAACTATTATTTTTGATTTTGATGAAACTATTGCAGATACTCTGGATTCCGTTGTTAGAATAGTTAATAACAATGCAGAGTATTTTGGTTACAAAAAAAGTCACAAAATAAGGCATTTCATACCTACAAGGCAAAAATCAAAGAGATTCTATTTCATCATGGAATATCTATATCCAAACTTCCAATATAGATATAGAAGATACATCCTGAAATCAATAAGGAGATAATCTATATGGTGCCTACTGTGAATATTTCACCTTTTGTCTGAATTACTTCATGATGAATATTTTCGTCTAGGGATCTGACATTAAATACAAATGACAATGTAAAACAGTTTCTTTTCAAGAATGAATCAGCTTTTTTTGATTTTATCTATGCTGGAAAAAGTGTATTTGATAAAAGCCAGATGATAAACAAGATCCTAAAACAAAATCAAATAAATAATTTTGAAAAACAAAATTTTAAATTATTTTGTAAATTACTGAGAATTTAATCTATGTATTTTTTTTCAGCCCTATCTAGTTTTAATTCTACTTTTCTTATTACAGAATACAATGTAGGTAAATGCAAAGATATGATATCTGAAGGAAAAAACAAATCTCCATATCCTTCGCCTTTTCTAACTATTAGATTGTTTTTTTCTAAAACATTGACGCTGTGCTGAATTGTCTTGTAATCTAAATTCAATTTTTTTGAAATACTCAGTGTTCATTGGAATTTCTGTAATTGCACATATTATTCTCAGTCTTGTGTACCGTCCACCCATCCCTGTAAAAACAGATGAAAACAATTCATTTGCATGTTTATCTATTTTGATATCTTCATAATTTGGAACGTCTTTGAAAATTTTATTTTTACATAAAGAATCAAATGCCATTAAGAACAATCATTGCCTTTAGAATATAAAACTAATTTAATCAATATTCCTCAAAAATCTTTGAAAGTAGTTTGTTAAGTATTTGAGTTTTCTTTGACTCTTGACAAATCAAAAAATTAAGAATTCTTACATAACTTATTGTTGATTGAATTTATTTTCTAAATTAATATCATTTGGATTTTTGTAAAAAAACTGTGCATGGGATATCACACAATAAATCATTCAAGTACTTTTGAGAAACTAATTGATCCATTTTCTTTTTGAATAAGTTTTACTTGAATTGTTCTAGTTTTTTTGTCCAAATCCCCTTCAAGTATTTTAGTGACCTGCATTCCCATGATTTTTTTAAAAATTCCTTTCTTTGAAGTATTATATCATTATTATAATTGTGATTATGAATTGACATTACAAATTATTTCAAGATATTCTTTTAGATCTATTTGTTTCCAAAACCTTTGAATCTTTTCTATTTTTACCTTCTTTAGTTAATTCTGATTTAGCAAGATTTTCTTAAAGTATGGTGTATTAGGTTTTTCATGGTAAAACCCATTGTTGAGTTACCAATATCTAAGAAACCTACCGATGCAGAACTAAAAAAACTCAAAGAATATTTCAAAGATATGCCTGTAGAGGAGATCTTAACTGGATTAAAATTTGCAAAAAGTAGATGGTCTGCAAAAGACGCTGGAACTTTAAAGGTTGGTAGAAAAAGCATTATTCAAAAAGAAGTTCATTCTGTTACTATTGAACAAGCTCAGTGGCGATTAAAGAATTGGAAGATGATGATTGCAAACTATCGTAGACGTGGATACAGCTATCCTACAATTTCCAGAATAAAGAAAATCCTGATACAAAAAAGCAAAAAGAAATCAAAATAATCTAATGTATAATTTAGTTACTTTTAATTTTGACTGATTTTTCAAAAACACACATAAAATTTTAGATGAATATGTCTGTTTTTTTCTGGACGATTTGATGCTTTAGACTGTTTGGAATATCTGGAACTGATGATTTTGTTGGACTTGCAGTTACACCCTGTTTCAAATTATCTGGAATATCTGGAACTGATGATTTTGTTTGTCCTGCAATGATTCCCTGTGCTTCATCTAGTATTGCTAGTGTATCTGCACTAGTTTCAGCACCCACATTCAAGCTTTCGCCCATGTTCATTGAAGAACCTGACATAACATCTCCAAGTATTTGGGACAAGTCTTGCATTGAAGCATTTGCCTCAGGCATAATTCCATTTAGGGATGGACTTAATCCTTTGATGATTGACATGCATGGACTAAGTGTTACCACTACATCTCCTAGTTCTGATACAGTATCTAATCTAAGTTTGACTTGTTCCATGGATAGTTTTGCTCCACTTACCATATTTTTCATCTTTCTAACTTGGGCCAATTCCCCTGCATATGCTTGAGCATAGCCATTTTTGTGATTTTTTTGAGCATTTACTATTTTTTCAAAGATTGTATCGTGTTTTTTTTGTAATTTACTGTTAATTGATTCTAATTTTGAAATCTGAAATTGTAATTTTCTTTGTGCAAAATCAATCTTATTTTTTAGAGGTTCATCAGGTTTTACTTTGCCCATAACTTTCTGGGTTATGCTTTCTCCTTCTGTTTTATTCCAAGAATTACTGATCATACTATGATTCCTTGAATTGATTTAATATTTCTGTTTTAAACAGATTTGTCACTGTTACTAATGTCACTGAGGTGACAAGTGGGAACAGTTACACTATCCAAAAGTAAATGTAAAAATCTCAAATCCTGGGTCGTCTACTAGTATCTCTAGAGTATGCTCTTCAGATGTGTCTGTATTCACAATGTTGTACAATCCAGGCTCGTCTACATGTACTATACCATCAGTTCCAACATCCTTTCCTCCTATTTCTGGATTAATTATCGCGCCATCTATCTTGATCTTCAAATCCGATTCGCCTGCAGTTACAATATTTACTTCCTTCCCTGTATATGGGAGAAGAATTTTCCCAGAGTCTGAAACTAATTTCATACTCCCCTCTAAATTTGTCCATGTGCCATCTATGTAAAAATTATTACGTTGAGTTGATTCTGGAATGGAATATATCACATCTTGGTTTGGTCTAAACCCTTCATCATTTCCTAACTGGTTTCTGCCCTGGGCAAAATAATATCCAAAGTATAATTCTGGAGTTTTAAACTGTGTATGTTCAAATTCCTCTATAGCCACAAGTGGAACTGCAGATGCAATTTGTATTCCAAGTGAATCTGCTCTTTCTTTTAGTAAATCTTGAATTACTTTCTCTGTTTTTTTGTAATCTCCTTCACCAATGTGATCATATCTTATATATCCTTCATGATCTGCAATGTATTTTCTT
>Ga0224508_10002231_pt1 | contig 16744 bp, 10 predicted proteins | sample SF_Jan12_sed_USG_4_FD_170157 | JGI IMG/M metagenome (GOLD analysis project Ga0224508, IMG submission 170157) | Sediment microbial communities from San Francisco Bay, California, United States - SF_Jan12_sed_USGS_21 | ecosystem: Environmental > Aquatic > Marine > Sediment | place: USA... | reverse complement strand
CAGAACAGCAGTGGCGTTGCCGGCTTCACCGTGAATGAAGTCCAATTCAGTGGTTATGAGCGCCCGAATTTTGTCGGTTGTGGTTTCCGCCTCTGCTAGGGACTCCTTCAGTGCTTCCTCCATGGCCATGACCACCTCAAGCATCACGCCAAAGAGGATCTCTTCCTTGTTGCTGAAATGGTGAAAAATGCTGCCTGACAGAATGCCAACCTCTGCAGCGAGGTCGCGAACAGTCGTGCGGGCATAGCCTTTTTCCCGAAACAGTTTCGCGGCAGCGGCAAGTAGCCTGCCTTTGGCGCTGTCCGGATCCGAGATCTGGCCATCCGCTACGAGCGTGCGCCTGATTGCAGCAATGTCCACCAAGTTCTCCAGGTCGTTGAAGAGGGGTCCAACGGGCCGTACAGGCACGATTCTAGGTTGGGGGTACAGAAAATAGCAACCAAGCGCTTGCTTGGCAAATTGATACTCGCTAAGATCGGACGAGTCCTATGCCCACCCTAAAGTCATCAATCGATCTGCAATCTGCCGAGTTCGCGGCGAGCCGCGACATGATGCTGGCTGCGGTTAATGAGTTTCGCGATATTGAAGCCAGGGCTGAGGCGTCGGGTGAGGCGAAAAAGGAGCGTTTCGCCAAGCGAGGCATGCTATTGCCAAGGGAGAGACTGAACCTGTTACTCGATCCCGGCGCTCCATTCCTCGAGCTGTCGTCATTGGCCGGCTATATGAGACACGACGACAAGGACGGTACTGGCGCCGGTGCGGGAGCCATCGCGGGTATCGGTTATGTGTCGCAGGTCAGGTGTCTCGTCGTTGTCGACAATTTCGCGGTCAAGGGCGGCACCATTACGCCCACCGGCCTGCATAAGAAGTTGCGGCTGCAGGATATCGCGCGTGAAAATAAGCTTCCCGTTGTCTCGCTGTCGCAAAGCGGTGGCGCGAACCTGACGTATGCCGGCGAGATATTCGTACCCGGGGGCAGGGGCTTTGCTAATCAGGCGCGCCTGTCGGCCGCCGGCATACCGCAGATCACGGTGGTGCACGGTAGTGCAACTGCGGGCGGCGCCTACCAGCCTGGGCTGTCTGACTACATCATCATGGTGCGAAACCAGGCGACCATGTACCTTGCGGGCCCACCATTGCTAAAGGCCGCGACCGGCGAGATTGCCAACGACGAAGAGTTGGGTGGTGCCGAGATGCACAGCGTGGTGTCGGGTGTCAGCGATTATCTGGCTGAGGATGACGCTGACGGAATTCGCGCAGCCCGGGAAATCCTGGCGAAGATACCGTGGAAAGAACAATTACCGGTCGCGGAGCCGCCGGCCTTCAAAGAGCCGGCTTACTCTCCGGACGAGCTCATTGGCGTGGTACCGGATGACCCGAAAATGCCCTATGACTGTCGTGAAGTCATCGCCCGTATCGCCGATGGCTCCGATTTTCTCGATTTCAAACCGGAATACGACGCTCAAACGGTTTGCGGTCATATCGAGATAGTTGGCAACGCGTGTGGGGTTATAGGCAACAACGGACCAATAACCGCCAATGGCGCGGCAAAGGCCGGTCAGTTTATTCAGCTGTGCGAGCAAGCCAACATCCCGATTCTGTTCATGCACAACACAACGGGATTTATCGTGGGGAAGGAGTCCGAACGCAGCGGTATCCTCAAACACGGTTCCAAGATGATTCAGGCTGTCGCGAATGCCCGCGTTCCAAAAGTAAGTCTCCATGTCGGAGGATCCTACGGCGCGGGTAACTATGCGATGTGCGGCCGAGGATTCGACCCTCGTTTCGTTTTCTCGTGGCCGAACAGCCGGACTGCCGTCATGGGCGGCGCCCAGGCTGGCATGGTGCTGCGAACGGTGGCCGAAGCCAAAATGCGGAAAGCAGGACAGATAGACGAGGCGCAGCTCGACGCAATGGAGAAAGGCACTCGTGACATGCTGGAAGGTCAATCCACAGCCCTCGCATGCACGGCGCGCCTTGAGGACGACGGGCTCATAGATCCCCGCGACACGCGCACAATTCTCGGGTTTGTACTCAACGTATGCCACGAAGCAGAGCAGCGAATAACCCGGCCCAATACGTTTGGCATTGCGCGCTTTTGAGGTCAAACCGAACGCGGTAATACGCAACTAACGTTGATGACGATGAAACTGCCGAATTGCAACACTATTGAACTGCACCAGGATTCCGGTGTGCTGAGGATTACGCTGAACCGCCCGGATGCCCGCAATGCCATGACGCGGGAAATGGTTGAGGAGCTCATGGCGACTTTTGCTGCGGTTGCCCAAAACCCTGACATTCGGGCGGTCGTGATTCGAGGAGCGGAGGGTAACTTCTGTGCGGGCGGTGATATCAAGGATCTGTCCCGCAAAGGAAACGTGGCAGGCGGGTCCGACGAAGATGATCTCTATGCCTTCAATCGGAAGTTCGGGCACCTGATTACGCTAGTCAATTCGGCATCGCAGGTCGTCATCACGCTTCTTGAGGGGGCTGTACTTGGTGGCGGCTTCGGCCTGGCCTGCGTATCCGATATCGCAATCGCCGATAGCGGCGCTCAATTCGGCATGCCGGAAACGACTCTTGGCATCCCGCCGGCACAGATAGCACCTTTCGTGGTCGCTCGCGTTGGTCTGACGCAGGCACGTCGACTGATTCTGACGGCCACGCGCTTCGATGGTGGCGAGGCATTGGCGCTGGGTGTCGTGCACTTCACGACGACATCGAGTGAGGAAATGGAATCTGTTGCCGAGCACCAGCTTCAGCAAATCATGCGATGCGCGCCGGCGGCCAATCGGGTCACCAAGGATCTGATCCTGAGTGTTGGGCGGGTCGAGCATGAGCAACTGTTGGACAACGCAGCGAGGGACTTCGCTTCAGCCGTGCGGGGCGAAGAGGGGCGCGAGGGGCTACGGGCATTCATCGAGAAACGCCCGCCGCGCTGGGCGAAGTAGGTACGCACGTCTTGTCCCACATCAACAAAGTGCTTGTTGCGAATCGCGGAGAAATCGCGGTTCGAATCATTCGCACGGCAAGATCGATGGGCTATCGAACGGTTGCGGTGTACAGCGATGCTGATGCAGATGCCCTGCATGTCGAATTGGCTGATCAGGCGGTTTGCTTAGGACCGGCTGTTGCCAAAGAGACCTACCTCGCAATCGATAAGATACTTCATGCCGCAAAGCGGTCTGGGGCAGATGCCATTCATCCCGGTTATGGATTTCTCGCTGAGAACGCGGACTTCGCCCTCGCGTGCCAGGATGCAGGCCTGATATTTGTCGGACCTCCAGCGGCGGCTATCAAATTGATGGGCAGTAAGCGCCTCTCCAAGATTGCCATGCAGGAGGCGGGCGTGCCTTGCATCCCGGGCTATCAGGGCGACGATCAAAGCGATTCGCAGTTGCAGGTCGAAGCCGCAAACATCGGATTACCATTGATGGTGAAGGCGTCTGCCGGAGGCGGCGGTAAAGGAATGCGCCTGATAGATTCCGTGTCGGAACTCGAAGCCGCCATCGGCCTGGCAAGGTCGGAAGCACAAAAGGCCTTTGGCGACGGGGAACTGATCCTGGAGAAGGCACTCGTAGAGCCACGCCATATCGAGATCCAGGTGTTCGCTGATTTTCATGGCAATGTCGTCCATATGGGCGAACGCGACTGTTCAATTCAGCGGCGCCATCAAAAAGTTGTCGAGGAATCGCCGTCCCCGTTCGTCGATGAAGAATTGCGGGAACGCATGGGCCGGGCCGCAACCGATGCCGCCAGAGCCTGCAACTATGTTGGTGCAGGCACGGTTGAGTTTCTCGTTGATCAGGAAAAAAACTTCTTTTTTCTGGAGATGAATACACGTCTTCAAGTCGAACATCCGGTCACCGAGCTGGTCACCGGTCAGGATCTCGTGGCCTGGCAGCTGTTGGTTGCCAGCGGCGAACCGCTGCCGTTGTTGCAGGACGACATTCCGCTGACAGGCCATGCGATGGAGGTCCGCTTGTATGCCGAAGATCCGCGTAAACAGTTCATGCCCCAGACCGGCGCGGTTATTCGTTGGGAAACTCCGGAATCAGATGGTCTGCGCATAGACCACGGGATCAGGGTAGGGCAGCACGTCAGTCCGCACTATGATCCTATGCTGGCCAAAATAGTCGCCTTTGGCGACAACCGCGACGAGGCTCGCCGACGCCTCGCATGCGCTGTAGAAGATACGGTGTTACTCGGCGTCAACAGCAACAAGCAGTTTCTTGCCAGAGTATTGCGAAATCGGAAATTCGCATCAGGCGACACCACCACCGCGTTCATCGAAAAGGAACTTGCAAACGATTCCAGCTTGAAACTCACGCCTCCCAATCTCAGGGATCTGGGTCTTGCCGGGATTCTATTCTTGACGCGATCTGGCCAATACAATTACCTGGGAACCAATCGGATTGGTTGGCGAAACACGGGCGCTAGCCCGACGCAAATCAGGTTGCAGTCCGAAGGTGAAGATTACGACCTGTCCCTTCGCGATTGCAGTGACAATGAGATCGTTTGTTTTACGGTGTCATCAGGCGGCGAATCAACGATGATTGGCATCCATGGTGTGGACGATCGACAATGTATCTACACGGAAGAGGGCGTGCGCCAAAACCTCAACTATGCGTTCGACGGTGAAAGACTGTTCATTGATTCGGGTAGAGGCAACCAGGAATTTGTAAATACAACGCACGAGGCACGCTCGACAGCTCAATCTGCCGGCAGCAATGAGATTCTTGCATCTATGGATGGCGCAATCGTCGATGTGCTCATCAGTGAAGGTGACGCCGTGGAACGAGGGCAAACGGTCGTCATTTTGGAAGCGATGAAAATGCAGCACCAACTAAAGGCCGAAGTAAGCGGAACCATTGAGTCCGTAAGCGCTTGCAAAGGAGATCAGGTACGCACTCGCCAATTGCTCGTCGAAATTACATCGAATGACATAAATTGACTGATCATGTGCACCTATAGACAGCGCTTTGCAGTCGATATTGCCCCACGGGAAACTCATGCCGAATTCAGCGACTCAATTTGAATTAACCGCGGACCAAAGAGAGGTCTACGACCAGGCCTACCGCTTCGCGGAGGCGGAGCTTGCACCGCTTTTGCAGCGTATGGATGACGAGGACTGGTATCCCGAAGAATTGATGCGCAAGCTCGGGAGTGCAGGTTATCTCGGTCTCACGGCACCGTCGAAGTATGGTGGTGGTGAAATGGATCTCTTTTCGGTGGGGCTTGTGGCGGAAGCATTTGCCTACTGGAATCTCAATGCCAGCTTCATATGGGGTCCCCACGAGAATCTTTGCCTCAATAATATCTTGCGTAACGGCAATGAGGATCAAAGGCAACGTTATTTGCCTGGCCTTTGCAGCGGAGAATTAGTTGGCGCGTTGGCATTGACAGAGCCCGGGGCGGGTTCCGATGCCCTCGGTGGTATGCGAACAACGGCGCAGCGAGACGGCGAGCACTATTTGCTCAACGGAAACAAGATGTTTATCTCAAATGGTCCTGTTGCAGATGTTGTCCTGGTCTATGCGAAGACTGATCTAAGTCGCGGTCCACACGGTATCTCTGCATTTATCGTCGAAAAAGATTTCCCCGGGTTCGCCGTGGGCAAGAAACTGACGAAGATGGGTTGGCGAGGGTGCCCAACAGGCGAACTCGTGTTCGAAAACTGTCGCGTACCGGCAGACAACCTGATCGGCACGGAAAACGGCGGTATCGGTGTTGTTATGAGCGGTCTCGATATTGAGCGGGCATTTCTCGCGCTTCCATCTCTTGGTAGTGCACAGCGTTGTATTGATTTGTCTGTCGACCATGCGTCCAGACGAAAACAGTTTGGTGCGCCCATTGCGACTTTTCAGATGGTCCAGGCGATGCTGGCAGATATGTACGCCGATCTGGAGGCGGCACGCGGGCTTTGCTATCGCGCATTGATGGCGTGCAACGATTTGGAGCGCGGTGGCGGCGGCCGTGGCGATATTCACAAAATATGTGCGGCGGCGGTTCTTAAGGCCGCCGACATGGCGATGAGTGTGTCAGACAAAGCTGTGCAAATACATGGCGGCTCCGGCTTTATGATGGACACTGAAGTTAATCGTCATTACCGCAACGCCAGGATTGGATCCATAGGCGGAGGTACAAATGAAGTTCGGCGCATCATTATTGCAGAAGAACTGCTGCGGGCGTCTGCATGACTCAAGTTCGCGATCTGCGGGTTGGTGGTTGCAGCGGATTCTGGGGGGAATCGCCACATGCCGTGTGTCAAATGCTTGATCGCGGCAGTATCGACGTACTGGTGTTCGACTATTTGGCCGAAATAACGATGTCAATTATGGCGCGTGCACGCGCGTCAGACCCGAAACTCGGCTTTGCCCGCGATTTTGTCACCGAAGTCTTGAAACCGAACCTGCCTGCGATTGCTGATAAAGGAATCAAGGTTATTGCTAATGCCGGCGGTGTGAATTCACGATCCTGTGCCGAAGCCGTTCGCGAGTTGATCGCAGACGCGAAATTGGAACTTAAGGTCGCGGTCGTATCGGGAGATGACTTGCTGAGCAGGGCAAGCGAGTTTGCGAAAAACGATCTTAAGGAGATGTTCTCATCAGAAGGTTTTCCCGAGCCCGATTGTGTCGCCAGCATTAATGCCTATCTCGGCGCATTCCCGATTGCAGCGGCTCTTGCTGCCGGCGCAGATATCGTCATAACAGGACGATGTGTCGACAGCGCAGTAACGCTAGGCGCCTGCATTCACCACTTTGGCTGGGAACATGGCGACCTCGACGAGCTTGCGGGTGGCAGCCTCGCCGGCCACGTGCTCGAGTGCAGTACGCAAGCGACTGGGGGTAATTTCACAGACTGGCAAGACGTTTCGGACACCTTAAACGACATCGGTTACCCAATCGCCGAAGTTTCGGCAGACGGTAGCTTTGTCGTAACCAAGCCGCCAAACACCGGCGGTGCCGTAACCGTCGGTACAGTCAGCGAGCAGATGCTCTACGAGATAGGAGACCCGCAGGCTTACGTGTTGCCCGATGTTACCTGCGACTTTTCTGAAGCTTGCCTCGAACAGATTGACTCCGATCGGGTACGAGTTTCCGGCGCCCGCGGTGGCACTCCACCTGATCACTACAAGGTAAGCGCAACCTATGCGGATGGATATCGCGGAGGGCAACTGCTGTTTTTCTACGGGGATGATGCCGGTCAGAAAGCGCAGGCATACGCCGACGCAGTGGTTACTCGTTCAGAACAGCGACTGCAGGCAGCCAGCTATGAGCCGTTCTCGGAGACTTGCATCGAAACCTTCGGTGACGAGAGTCACTACGGCACATCGCGTCGCGTTGCCGGTTCACGTGAAGTTACATTGAAGATCGCGGCAAAACACCCGCGTAAGGAAGGCATTGCAATCCTGCTTGCGGAGACCATTGGCATGGCTCTCGGTGCACCACCCGGGTTAGCGCTGTTCCAGGGTGGACGGCCAAGGCCGTCGCCCGTCGTACGGCTGTTTTCCTTTCTTGTGCCCAAGAACGAAGTCGTTATTGATGTCACTGTCGATGACGCCTCCGTTGAATTACCGGTTCCCGGCCCTGTCCCAATACGCAGTTTCGAGCGACCCTCGGTGCCAGTCGTTGACCCGCGCGAAGCGAACACCAAAGTGCGTCTTTTCGAGCTTGCCTGGGGACGCAGTGGCGATAAGGGTAACAATGCAAACATCGGCATCATCGCGCGCAAGTCTGAATACCTGCCCTGGATCTGGAATGCGATCACCGAAGAGTGCCTCGCGGAACGCTTTAGCCATTTTCTCGAGGGGCCTGTCGAGCGCTTCCTTATGCCTGGACCGAATGCAATCAATTTTCTGTTGCATGACGTGCTGGGTGGTGGCGGTATAGCAAGCTTACGCAACGACCCGCAAGGCAAAGGATATTCGCAGCTGCTGCTGGACGAAGAAATCCCGATACCGGATTTCTTGCTGGAGAGCTGAGATACTGGAACAGGCAAGCGATTTCCGTGACGAAAGTGAAGCTCTTCACACGTTGTTATTGTCACTGAGTGAAGACGACTTCGACGCGCCGACGCAGTTCAAGCAGTGGGCAGCCAACGACATTCTCGGGCACCTGCACATGTGGAATTGGGCGGCCAATCTTGCCCTGACCGACGAAGGCAGTTTTTCGGCGTTCATTAAGGACCTCATGCGTGCTTTGGGCGATGGCAACTTGCGCGGATTCGAACGCAGCTGGCGCAAGGATCTATCGGGCAGGGAATTGCTGGAAGCATGGTGGGAATTTTGCGTGCCCATGTCGGAGCGATTCGAATTCGTGGATCCGAAGAAGCGTGTGAGCTGGGTGGGGCCTGACATGAGTGTGCGCTCAAGCATGACGGCGCGCCTTATGGAGACCTGGGCACATGGACAAGCACTTTACGATCTGCTCGGCGATACCAGGGTTGATACCGACCGTATCCGAAACATCGCTATTCTCGGTATTAATACTTTCGGCTGGACCTACAAAAACCGGGGGCTGGCAATTCCCGACGCCGTGCCACTAGTAAGGTTGATGGCACCATCGGGCGATTCCTGGGAGTGGAATGCAGAAAACTCGATGGACTGCATCGACGGATCAGCAACGGAGTTTTGCCAGGTCGTCACGCAGGTTAGAAACATTGCCGACACAACGCTAGACGTGCGCGGTGAAACCGCAACACAATGGATGTCGATTGCACAATGTTTCGCGGGACCGCCAGAAGATCCGCCGGCACCAGGCACGCGATTCGCAAGAGGGCGATAAAGGAAACGGCTGATTGGCTAGTCGGATTGGGGGAGACGTGAATGAAATTACAAACACTGCTGGACTACGTTGAGAAGAACGCCACCGACTTTCCGCAGCAAATGTGGTTGCGCGATCGCAGTGGTGATCAGTATACGGAATGGAGCTGGTCCGACGCGAACAGCGAAATAGACGCCGTCGCGGCTTGGCTCGAGAAGCGCTACGGGCACTCAAAGACCAATATCGTGCTGTTGTCTCGCAATCGCGCACACTGGATGTTGGCGGATCTCGCGATAATCGGATCGGGAAACGTGACCGTCCCGATGTTCACGACACTGCCAGCTCCCACGGCGAAGTACATCTTCGATTTTACCGACACCCGGTTACTCGTTCTTGGCGAAACGGAAAATTGGGACGCGGTGCAAGGTGTACTGCCCAATGGGATCGATATTGTCACCCTGCCTGGCGTGGAGATTGAGTCGCCGCATACCCGCTGGGAGGACATCGTAGGCGAGTGCGGTGGTCAAAGGCCCGAGCACAAAGGAACGTCGGACGATCTTGTGTCGATCGTCTTTACCTCCGGTACAACAGGCGTTCCGAAAGGCGTCATGCAGACGCATGGGTCCATGATCGTGCCAATGCAGCGAGGGATGGTGGCGTTCGGACTTCGCACTCATCCGCGGTTCCTGTCCTATCTACCACTTTCGCATATCGCCGAACGGCAGCTCGTCGCCGTAATGTCGTTATTGGTTTCCGGCACGGTGACGTTTAACGAGTCGCTAGCGACGTTGCTGCGTGACATGGCCAGCACAAAACCAAACTTCTACTTTGGACCGCCGCGCGTTTGGGAGCAACTGCAGCAGGGCATACTGGCGAAATTCGGGTCGCAGCAGGCGCTGGATGACGCGTTAGAGAAAGATAGCGGCGGCGTAGGTTTGCAGATCCGCAGTTCGCTTGGCCTCGATGACGCAGACTACCTTTTGACTGCTGCCGCACCGACACCGCCCGCGCTCATCAATTGGTATGGAAGCCTGGGTCTGGTTGTCATGGAAGGCTTTGGGCAAACGGAATTCATGGCCGCAGCGATCAATACAAAAGAACAGAGAAAAGTTGGTTCCATAGGACGCGTTGTCGACGAAGTCGAGCTGAAGATTACCGATGAAGGAGAACTGGTATTCAAAGCGCCTGGTGCCGCTGCGGGTTACTACAATATGCCAGAAAAGAGTGCGGAGACCTTCGTTGACGGTTGGGTGCACACCGGTGACAAAGGCTACGTTGACGATGACGGTTTCGTGTATCTCACAGGGCGTGTCAAAGACTATTTCAAGACGATCCACGGCAAGTTTGTCGCGCCACCGCCAATCGAGAGCAAGTTCGCGGCGAATGATTGGACAGAGCAGCTTTGCCTGTTAGGCCGAGGTTATTCCAAGACTGTGATTGTTTGCGTGTTGTCTGACATTGCGCGCCAGCAGGATCGTACGATCATCGAAGATGCACTGTTGCAGCAGGCTGAAAAGGTTAACGAAGAGGTCGAAAAACACGCCCGCATAGGCGCTGTCATTATGACCACCGAGGCCTGGACGATCGAGAACGAAGTCCTAACGCCGACGATGAAGATTCGCCGTGAGAAAGTTGAAGCACGATTTGGAGAGCGGGCGCAGAAACTCGCGCGCGAATCGGCGGAGAAGGGGGAGGTGCTATTGGACTGGGCTGGCTAGGCGCCGCTGAAGTCTATTAGTGAGGGCTCCTACTGTCGTTGGCAATGAAACAGGGCGCTGATGCCGGAAATTTACCGTATCTGGACTGTTGGTGCCCGAGAATTCACTTGAGACGGATCCGCTCGATAGCTGTCGGAACAGTGCAAAGCGGGCCCCCGCTACCACCTGATCCGACACTCAATCCGACCGCCTTCTTCAAGAGGGCCGCCGAATTCCGCCCACAGACTGCCGTCCAGCTCCGGGCATATCCCAAGCGGTGCTGCTGCTCCTAGAAAATACTCACGATCGGCAGGTCACGCATGGTGACCAAACCGGGCGCGGCGTTGTTCGTATTCTTGATAGCGTTTACCGCCATCGCAACGGTCGCAAGGTCACCATTGGTGCCCTGAAGCTTGACGATCAGCTCGGGGCGGCCCTGGATAGTGATCGTGTCTCCGTCAGGCTCCTCGTCCAGCGCGGCGCGGAAAGTCAGCGACAGGAACTCACCATCCTCGGTGTGGGCGGTACTGGTCTGATGCAGTCCGCGAACCTGTCCGGCGTTGACGTCAAAGAACGGGGTCTTGACCGGCGTCTCCGCGATTACAGGTACGACGACATTTTCAAACTTGACGAGCTTCTTGCCCAGCGTGTCGAAGATCATTCCCGTCGACTCGGGAATCCCGACGTGACCCATACGCCCCTCCGCCATCTTGGCGTTGAACTGCTCGGCCGTTAGACCGGAACCGATCTTGGCCTGGAAGGGACCCCGCCGCTTGGTAGCGTTGATCACTCGCGTCACGTCGATGTGCTCGACTCTCTGGGCGATCGAGGTAATGAACAGCGGTAGTGAGTCCATCAGGAAACCAGGGTTGACGCCGGTTCCGAGCACGGTCTTGCCGGCGCGCCTGGCGGCGGCGTCAATCTCGGCGGCTGCATCGGCATTGCCGTGCCAGGGAAAGGACAATTCCTCGGCGGTGGAGACGATGTCGAAGCCGGCGTCGAGAAGCTCGAGAAGCTGCCCTTTGAACTGGTCAAAGTACGAGTTGGTGGTGTGAAGAACGACGTCGGCGTCGGTATCCACGTCGGCGACATTCCCCTTGACCTCTATCCCGAGCGAGCAATCGAGGCCGATCACGCCCCCCAGGTCCTTGCCTGCCTTGGCGGGGTCGATGTCAACGCCGCCAACCAGTTGGAGGTTGTCTCGCTCGGCGGTCAGCCGAGCCGTGGCGCAACCAATCGGTCCGAGCCCAAACTGAATCACCCGTATCTTGTCTTTGATATTCTTTTACCCTTTTATGCCCGGAGACTCTGCTGCCTGCTAAATACTACTGAGCGCCGGACCGGGCGGTCAAATGACCGTTTTTGTGAGATTCAGCGGAGACGAATTTGTATGCGGGCTGTCGCAACAGTGCAAATCACGCCCGTGCTACAAACCCGTGTTGCTCTGCGGTGCAGAGGCAGGGGGTCTCGATAACTACAACGCGGCTTTCGGCTTTTGGTACCGGCCATGCAAGATTGAACTTTGCAGCCCGCAGGGCCGCGTTCGACAAAACGGCAGGACAGCCGTTTTGGACGCGCGAAGCGCGCCCCGAAGGAGTGACGCACAGGGATGCGCCGCATCAATCCTGCCGGGCACGCCAATACATCAAGTATCCCTTCGCGGACCGTTCAGCCTGGCCGGGAATGCATGCCATTTTCACTCATGGATACAGGCTTGGAAGACGCTCGCCCCGGTAGATATGCCAGTTGCCGACGCCTCCCTCTTTCAGATGTACCTCGAAAACAACTTCGGCCGGCTCGGTATGAGTGACCTCGACAATCCGCGCCCAGTGATTTGCTTCCGCGCGTTCCGCATTACTACCGTCGTTACTGGTCTCGCGTGCTCCGTCCGTGATGAGGATATTGCCGGTCACCGGCAGCCAGTCCGCGTCAGACAGGTATCCCGAATAAAAAGTGTCGTCCGGGCGGCCATCATAGGTCCAGACCTGCTCCACGGTCATCGCTTCTTCGTCGACGGCGAACTCCACAATGCGGCTGTACCTTTCCTCGAGCGGCAACTCTTCCATGAAGGCAGCGGCGCGCCCGCCACCATTGTCATACAACAACAGGTTCCCGTCCGGGGTCAGGACGGAACCGTGCTCCACATATTGCCATTGCAAGTCTCCGACCGGCTGCAGGAGTTTGGCACTCCAGGGCTCCTTCCAGTGGTCGGGTGCTCCCAGAATCCATTTGAGCTCGCCGGTCTCGCGAGCGAATTTGAAAATCGCACTCTGGTGGCGGCCTGAAACGATGTAAGAATCATCGCGGGCGTCGTGGACGATCGCGTTCGCGTGTGCCCAGTCGCGCAGCGGTGTCGCCTCCACGTCGTCGACCTTGGGCTCGTAGTGCCCGGACCAGAATCCGGGGCGCATCGAAAAGCGAGTGATCCGGTACGGATCGAGCAGGTCCAGCATTTTGTGTTCATGGACGATCGTGCCGTCGCGTTCAAATTCCACGATGATGTCACCGATGACAGCACCCGGACCCGGCTCCGCATCCGGATCCTCTGCGCTAGTCGGATACTCATCGAATATTCTCAATTCCGAACTCAAGGTGAGGAAGTTTCCCGAGGGCATCTCGTACACTTCATGATGAATCGTGTCGGTTTTAATCGGTGTGCTGTTCTCGGGCGGATCCCCGAATTCGGATTGGGTTCCGGTTGGGTGCCAGTGCTGCACAACGTTTCCCAGCATATCCATCTCGATCAGCGCGTTCGCGAGCGTATGTTCGATGAGCAGGTTGCCATTCTCGAGACGGCGTGCATCACCGACGTCCATGTGAGTACGGTAGAACCAGATGACCTCGCCGCTTTCGTTGATCATGAACAATACACCGCCGAATTCGTCGATACCCCTTCCTTCATCATTCAGGGCGAACGCATTGAATATAGTCACGCCGGGCTCCATGCGCGCGGCGTCGGCGGAAATCAGCTCCGGAGTTGGGAGATCCGAAGGCAACGGCGGCATCTCCAAAGGTAATGGCGGCGATTCGCTTACACCGCCCTCGGCATCGGTGACGACTGCAGTGATGTGATGCATCCTGCCTGGCCGCATGCCAAGAATCGTGAGCGTGTGTTCCATTGCAAGAGTTTCGCTCGAGGTGGCGTCCCAAGCTCGTTCGCCGTCGTCGAGTCGCACTACGGCTTGAGTAGGTTCGTTAGTGGCGATAGTAAGAATCGCGGCCAGGGGAACTGTCGGATTCGGGTTGCGGTTAAGAATCACGGTCTCGATTTCGGGCGGCGCGTTCTCGCAACCGAACAGGAATATGAATACGGCAGATACGACGATGCGATGGAATTGCGGATTCCTGTTTTGCATACGATCCCCCATTACTTAAATTGTCACGCCACCGGGCCGCCGGGCGGGCACATTTTTCCTGGCAGGAATGAATGTCAGTCTTGCTGCGCTTCGATAATCTTCAGCACACCCGGATGATCCGGCGGATACTTGTTCGCGCGGAACATGCCGCCTGGCGGTTCGCCGTAGTCCGTGTACCGGTACTCCCAGACGATCTCACCATCCGAGGTTACTTCCCTGACTTTTGCGCCGGCGCCCTGGTTAATCAGCGTATTGCCGTTCGGCAGGCGCTGTGCGCCCGATACGAAAAACGAGAAGAATTTCTCGGGCGGCTCGGGATCGTACAGCCAGACTTTTTCAGTCGGACCATACGCTTCGCCGTCATTGAGTACATAAGTGCCGTCGGCATTCATGGGCGGCGTAATCTCAACGACTGTCGACCACGGACGATCCGGCCCGCCATTATTGAACATCAACAGATTGCCGGCCCCATTCAGGCCTTCCCTGATCCACTGCACATCGTGTTGCCCCCAAAGCTCGCGGTCTTCCTCCGTACCACGATTGTAGTTGGCGGGGTTACCCCAGCGGTACAGGATGTCACCACCCTTGCCATAGCGGCCGCCTTTATGGCCGGCGGCCTCATATGGCGTTGTGCTGTGATCGATGATGTAGAACTCACCGTGAAAATTCGACGATAGCAGAATCTGGTCAAGGTCCGGGTTGTAGTCGATTGCGTTGAAGTGTGCCCAGTCCGCAGAAATGTCTCCGGTGACGAAGCTGGGTACGAACTTGTTGATATCCCAGCGTTCCGGATGGTCTGCGACCACACCGTAGTTCGCCTGGTTCACATCGAAATCCTGGATAATGTGATGGCGGACGCTCCACTCCCAGACAATCTCTGCATTGTATGGGTCGATTTCAATGACGCCGTCGTACCAGAAATCACCGTCCTCGGGCACCGTTTCCGGATCGCGTCCCTGCGATATTGCGTGATCCGCCGCAACGCTCTCCCAGGTTATCGTGAGAATATTGCCGTTCGGCAATATCGCGAAATCATGGTGTGCAACGTATTCATCGGTCGAGAGATTGAGCTGCCAAAGCAAGGTGCCATTCTCGTCATATTCTTCAAGGCATCCGGTATAACCTCCTGCGTCGCCAAACCGACCGGAGTATCGAAAACCCTCAACAATGACGTGGCCATTTGGTTGTATCTCCCGATACATTGTCGGGACGCGATTTTCGAGGACTGCTACAACTTCACGGTCGTTATCGATCAGAAAACTGTTCTTTTCCGAGAACGGCTGGATCAGCGTGTAGCCAGGCGCGACGCGGTCAACATCCGTTTCGACCATCGGCCGGTCAGCACCCACCGACATCATTTGCGCAATGGGTGGCGGCATTTCCTTTACCGTCATGCCCTCCGGCTGCTTGAACCCGGGAAAGATAAACGGCACTTCAAAAACATTGCAAACCGAGCTGATTGATTTCGCAGATCGAAACTTCGGTTGTCTTTGCTCGGGCTCCGCGGCCACTGCCGGTGTCGCGACGGGTTCTTCCGTGGCCGGCGTGCAGGCCAAAATAGTGAGAGTTGCAAACAATGCACATAGTAGTGCGGTTCCCGATTTTTGGAGTTCCATGTCGATTGCCCTTCTTCTTGTTATTAAGGCCTGATTTGCACCGTCTGGTTTTGTTGAGCATACGGAAATATTTGCTCGCCAGCCAGCGCATGGTCCAGAGATCTCATCCTGGTTACCTGTGGAAATGACCGGCCGGGAAAACTCGACGCGACTTTTTGGCGGCCGGAGGGCATATTACGATCGCCGACAAGAAAAAAACGGGAAGAACAATGTCGAGAATTTCTGCGTGGATTTTATGGCTGGCATTGCTCATCGTGCTGGCTGCGTGCCGTGGACCGACAACATCGCAAGATGCAGGCACGACGGCCGATGCAGCGCCTGCTGAGGAAGCGCTCGCGCCGGACGGCGCCTCCGCAGGGGAAGTATCAGAGGCGGATGACGCGGAGGCGGAATTCCAGCAATTCCTCGCCCTCGGTCGTCTCGACGCCGAGCGTGGCATCGTGGAGAAAACTGACGCGGCAACGCCAGGCTATGTGCTTTTCAATCCGCTCAAATCCGCGACGGCGTACCTGATCAACAAGGACGGACAGGTGGTGCATACCTGGACCAGCGAGTTGGGCGTCATGGGCGGTATGTATCTCAGGGACAACGGCAATCTCTTGCGGTCTGCTGTCATAAACGAAGCGCCGGTTTTCGGCGGTGGCGGTCAGGGTGGCGCATTCCAGGAGTTCACCTGGGATGGCGACCTGGTCTGGGAATTCAGCTACTACTCAGAGGGATATCGACCCCACCATGACATAGCGCTGCTGCCAAACGGCAATTTCCTGAGCATCGCCTGGGAGGCCAAATCGGTTGAGGAAGCAATTGCACTGGGGCGAAACCCTGATGCGATTCCGAAGGCTGGTTTATGGCCGGACTGGATATTCGAAATGCAGCCCGTCGGCAACAACGACGCAGACATCGTATGGGAGTGGCACCTCTGGGACCATGTCATACAGGATTTCGACGAGACCAAGGCCAACTATGGCGTCGTTGCGGATCATCCGGAGCTGCTCGATATCAATGTCGGTGAGCTGCCGGAGCCGATCACCCAGGAGGAACTCGACAGGAACAAAGCGATGGATATTACGGTGACCAACGCGACCGTCGAGAACCGCGGGTCAGACCTTTATCATATGAATGCGATCAACTACAACGCTGAGCTCGACCAGATCGCGTTGAGCCTGCCCGGCATCAGCGAAGTTTTTATCATTGATCACAGCACGACAACGGAGGAGGCTGCCGGACACACGGGTGGCCGTTGGGGCAAGGGCGGCGATATCCTCTATCGTTGGGGCAACCCGGCGAACTACGGCCGTGGTGGCGAAGAA
>Ga0224508_10002230_pt1 | contig 16747 bp, 19 predicted proteins | sample SF_Jan12_sed_USG_4_FD_170157 | JGI IMG/M metagenome (GOLD analysis project Ga0224508, IMG submission 170157) | Sediment microbial communities from San Francisco Bay, California, United States - SF_Jan12_sed_USGS_21 | ecosystem: Environmental > Aquatic > Marine > Sediment | place: USA... | reverse complement strand
TCGCGGCAGAAGCACCGTTCGAATCCCGCGCCTGTCAAGGCTTTGTCGATCTTCGCGATTGGGTGGACAAACGCTCTGAAGGGGTTGCGCGTCAACCAAAGGACCGCGTTCCCGAGCCGGACAAAGACCCGGACGTACCACGCGTCCCGCGGGTAACTCGCCACCCAAAGACGCCTCGCCTTCCCCGCCGAGACTGCGAGTAGACCCCCTACATCTGGATAACAGCAGATCACTCGATCGAGCGTCACGATATCGGCCGCTCCGAGCTCGTCGGCGAGATCCACGACATCACCGTGCACGAAGCAGATCCTCTCCATCGACCCCCGCCGCCCGCTCTCCTCACGCGCGGCATCGAGGTAGGCCTCGGATGCGTCTACATGAACGGCTCTCCCGGCCGCCGCCCCCAACAGCTCGTGATGGAGAACGCCGATACCGGCACCGATGTCGAGAAGCGAGCCGGAGTCGATCGTCGACGCCTCGATCGCTTCGATGACGGCGGCGGTGGTCTTGTCAGGTCCTTTGCGACGGTACCGTTTCAGATCGCGTTTCGCCGCTTTCTCTCCGAAGACCTTCTCAGCCGCTTTGCAATGGGAGCAGCAACTCACGATTCGTCTGATTCGTAGTTGCGGATCATCGGGTAGTTCTCTTTCTAGACGGGCGCCAGAGGTTGGGTCGCGCCATCCGGGAATTCGACTCGAATCGGGTCTCCCGGTTGCACCTCACCGCTGGCCAGGACAATCCCCATCACACCGGCCTTTCGGACCACCTCACCCTTCTCGTCTCGCCCCAACGTCGCTGCCATGAGGCCGGCATGAATTCCGTCCAGTTGGGAACAGGGGTTTCTCAAACCGGTGATCTCGATCGCGGCCGATTCGCCGAGATGGAGTCTTGCCCCCCTCGGCAGCGCCAGCAGATCCACATCGGTCGTGGTCACATTCTCCCCCATCTGACCGGCCGCGACCTCAAAACCCGCCGCCCGCAGCTCGTCGTGCAGCTCGCTGTGGACCAGATGAACCTGCCTTAGATTCGGTGCCTCCGGCGTTCGCGCCACCCGAGAACGGTGCTTGACCGTCTTCCCCATGTGAGCGTCGCCCTCCACGCCGAGACCAGCGAGCAACCGGATCGAGTCTCGATTCGGCTTGCTCATCGTGTGGGACGCGCTCCGGCTCACCGCAGCCACGACGCCTTTGCCGGTACCTCTCATCGGGGGTCTCGTCTCTGCAAAATCGTCAGCCCGGCCAAAGAGATCAGGTGGCCGCTCCCTCGACAAAATGATACTCCCCCTCTAAGACTCCCGATTCCTCACCAGCCTCCTCCGCCGCGGGTGCATCGATAAAGGCCCGCGCCCGATCGATGTCGTGGACGGCAAAAACAAAAAATACATTGGCCGGATCGTCGATGTCTCGCCACACATGCTCGAGCTCGAGACCTGCGTCACGATGTGCCGTCGTGTGTGATGAAAAAATCGCCCACCATTTTTCGTAGTCCATAACCCTGTTCCTGCAGAGCATTCTCATCATCGAAACACCTCCAAACGCCTCCGCTTTCTCACGGGACATCATGCTCGAAACCTCCCGTCTCGATGAAAGCCACAGCCTGCTCTATGACGGAGGAAGACCCCATGATAAACGGATGGGAATGTGGCACGACGATGAAGTCGCTCATCCCCTCGACCTTTGTACTCTCCACCGACACCTTCCCGTCGTCCGGGTTGGGGAGAGATTGAGAGAGTATGGGGTTGAAGGTCTTGTCTCCGGCGATTACACCCAATTCATATTCCACCGGTCCGAGCTTCAAAGGAACGCTGCTCTCATCGGTGCCGAGCTGTAGCCCGGCCGGCCCGTTCAGCGCTCTAAAACCCGGGACATCCCTAAAACTGTCGACCACCTCGCTTCCCTGGTTCGGCGGCGCCAGCATCACCACGCGCCCCAGCCGGGAGAGACCTTCATGTTCGAGGTAGTACCTGACGAGAATGCCACCAAGGGAGTGCGTCATGAAATGAACGACGCTTTCGGGCGGACATTCTGCCAGGCCCGCCTCGACCGCCACGGGCGCCAGCTCCTCGACCGGACGCTCACGGGACGGATAGTCGATGTTGGCGACGGAAAACCCGCGCTTCTCAAAAGCCTCCGCGGCCTTGGCCATTGAAGACGAGGTACGGGCAAGACCGTGCAGAAGGATGACGCAGTCGGCCGCCTGCGTCGGCGGGGCAGCCAAGGACAGCAAAGCGGTCAATGTCAGGAGCCGTCTCATCACCTACCGGCTCAGTGCCCAACGAAGCCTGTCCGCTTGCCTGACGACATGACTGCCGCCCACGACGGCAAAGACCCTGTGCCCTTCCCCGACGTGCCCAGCCAGAAGCTGTACCATCCAACGATCCCGGTAGTCGCCCGAGGCGCGGGCGATCTCATTCAGTACGGTGTCGTCTCGCGCGGGGTCGAACCATGAGGACGGAACTTCACTAACGGGCCCTCGCCCGGGAAAGTGCTTTTCGTAGAGGGACCCCACCTCGTCCCACGATCCCGGTGGTTGCCGGAGGCCGGGAGTGTTGTGGTAGATCCGCAGTATCCGTTCGATTTCCGACTCCAGGCCTTCCGTTCCTTCCCGAACGGCAAACTGCGAAACCGCCCGCAGAACAAAGAACATCTTGATCTGCTCCGGTGAGTAGCTTCTCTCGAGCCAAGCCACTTCCTGCGCCTGACTGGGATCGAGGGTCGTGACGGGCACGTTGTCCCGCGCAGCAAGAAAGCGCACCAGACCGGCTTCGCCGTGCCGGCGGATGGCCTCGGCCCGAGAAGGCTCCACCGGTGGATGACCGCCTTCGTTAAAGGCAAGGGTTGGCTCGAAACGGCCCCAAAGCTCTTCGATCCGTGAAAGCTGCGGATCCTCCGGAGCGTAGGAATGCCGGGAGCCAAAGTAGAGAAGCTCACCATCGCCAAGCTCGGACCGAAAGAGATACGGCCAACGAAAAGAGGATGCATTCCGCCCATACTCGGACCAGGTCATGATCCCCGGCTCGCGCGTTGTGCATGCTGCCAGGGCGCCCGACACCAGAAGAAGCAAGGCGAGCTGAATGGGACCCGCCTGACTTTCCCGGGCCAAGAATCTCAGGGCTCGAGGGACGGACACGACCGCAAGGATTTCACTGATCCGACCACACCGCCAACTCGTTTCCACTCGGGTCGGTGAAGTGAAACCGCCGGCCACCCGGGAAAGCGAAGATCTCCCGGACAATCCGGCCGTCGTTCTCGCGGATCCGCGTTTCGATCTCCGCCAAATCCGCCGAATAGAGCACAAACAGGGGGCCACCCGTCGACACTTCCTCCACTCGGGCAAAACCGCCGGCCAGCCGGCCGTCCCTGAAGCTCGTGTAGTCCGGACCATAGTCGGTGAACTCCCAACCGAACACCTCGGAGTAAAACTGCTTGGTCTTGCCGAGATCCGTCGCCGAAAACTCCAGGTAGTTCACATGATTGTCCAGCTCTTCCTGGGTTGCTGATTCGGCACTGGTCGAGGTCTCCACGACCTCGGTAAGCTGGGCATCTCGAACGCCGCCTGCCCTGTCACCGCATGCCTGAAAGACCACCACGCAAAACGCCAGCGTAGAACAAATGGTGATTGCCGAAGGCTTATTCATGTCTCCGCCGTGCCCTTTGTGAACTACCCGCCGCAGAGTCATCAGGGCGTACAACTGGAACACCACGATGACACCCGCGCAGACACGAAGGATGGCCCACTCGAGACTCAGGTCGCCCTCCCCATGGTAGATATCGGTGAGTGCGAGATGGCCGACCAAGACTGCAATGAGTGACGTGGCCCCGAGGCCGATACATACCATTACCGCTCGATTGATCTTCATTCCTCACTCCTTTCGTCGCGGTCAGCATAACGGATGAGCGCTGGAATTCCTTGCTTCAGCCAATTGCACGGACCGTCGTATGCGTCTGCGCTCGCTTACGGCCGGTCCGCTTTCCTAAACAGCCAGGCCGACGTGAGCCAGAGCGCCACGAAGAGTCCCGTCAGTATCAAGGTGTTGCCCAATCCGGTGATCAGGGCGACCACGGCGACCAACGTCTGCGCGAGCGCCGTCGCAACCAACGCGAGTGCCATTCCGCGTGGCTGAAAGCGTGCGAAAAGGGCACCGATGATCCCGACGAATAGCACTCCGCCATACATCAAATTGGCGGAGTTATCTTCGTTGCCGAGGATGCCAACGGCGAGGTTCATCCAGATGAGGATGAATGCCGCCGCGAGCGCAACGCCGACGGCTGTTCGGTATGCTGTATTGCGCGTCAGCCTCGATGCTAACTCGTAGGAGCCACCGGCGCCTGCCAGCATGGCGCCGAAGATAAAGAAATCGGCCAGATTCCAAGCCACCTCTTCCGTAAACTGCATCGCCAACAAGGGCAGCAGTAGGACGAGCGCTGCGATGCCCCAAACAGCCAGCCTCCACCGGCTCTCGTGCCGTCCGCCACCGTTTTCCGTGTCTCCTCCCATTGTCTTGTCTCCGATCTGCGGTAACAAAAGCCTAACAACCATGTCCTGCGAGCGGGTCCTGTTTGTGAAGGGAGGGTGTGCGGCCGTTACTGCCCCTGCCAAAGAAACGACCCAGAACTTGAGTTGACCTAGCGCCTTGAGCAAGAGGTACCCTGGCACACCAAGGATCAGTCCAACAGCATAGGAGAACGGGGCTGCCATCAGGAGCCGCCGAGGAAGGCTGCCCCGTCCCTTGCTTCCCATAGCTGACCCAGTCCGAAAACGAGCGCAGCCAAAAGCGGCGTCAGGAGGAACGCCAAGAGCAACCTAACGGTCGTGGACCAGCGACTCATGCACCCTGAGATGGTCCAGGAGAACGAGGACGGGGATTCTGACGCAAGTCTCCCTGTCTCGAGAACTCTCCATGCAAGAACATACCGTAGGAGATCATGCACAGCAGTGCGACGTTGGCTAGATCGAGGCGAAACCATCGGCGATCGGGGATGATCTGCCAGCAGGTCATCAAGAACGCACAGGGCAAGGTGAACGCAAGCACACCGCGCGCGACGATGCGGCGCACGTCGACATTAGAGGAGCTGTGCGCCTCGTTCAGTATGACTGCGAAGGCCAGCGAGAATAAGCCCACGATCTGTGTCCAGTCTTGGGCGTGCTCGCTGGTGACATAGCCGACCCCGGCACGTTCATTGGTGAAACGGGGAAAAAAGAAGAAGACCACGGCCCAAAAGGCAAAGATGACGGAAGACACGCGGAACCAAGACACTGCGCGTGCTTTGAATACCCGGCTGGGCACAACAGGCCAGCTAGTGGATTTTGAGCTCACCGGCACTGCCAGCGCTGTGTGTGAGACTCAACTTGCTGAGACTAATCACTAAACCGAATTCTACACCCGACTCGGAACAGACGAAGCGGTCTCTGGCCCAGCAAGCCTTCGTTGAATTCATCAGCATTTTCCAGAGTCTCAGGTGCGCCTGACGGATTCTGAGCTCACCGGCACCGCTGGCGAAAGCGGCTGCTTGCAGTGACGGCGATCGCTGCCGCCCTGGTCGAAGAACTCGACGTACCACGACTCCCCGAGGCGATAGCTGGCGACCAGTGCTACTGCACTAACCAAGAGAGCCACCACAGCTGCTCGCCAACGGCCATGGCGCCGCCGGAGTGCTAGCAGCACCGCGAAGAACAGCGGAACGATGCCCAAGAGCAACAACGCAACGATCAATTGGAGACCCGACACACCGAACCAGGTTGGGAGCCTCAAAAGCCCACGCGCAAGCACCAGCATTGCGATGTGCGGAAGAAGTAAGCCGGCAGCCGAGAGCCCCAATAGGACGCTTGGGTTTCGTTTCATCGAAGCCTCCCAGCGCCGCCTACCGGAACCTGAGCTCACCGGCACCGCTGGCGAAAGTGGCCGCTCGGAGTGAGCTGGTGAACCTGAACTTGTTTACGGTAGAAGAACGCAAACGGGCGGTGTCCGGTGCAGCGAGTGGTTCGGCCTCCCCTTTTCTGCGGGCCTCTTACCCTCAAGTCTTGCTTCGCTCTCTTGCCTCGGCAAACTGCGCTTGAACTCGCCCAGCGTGAACCGCCATTACAACTGCTTGGGCGGCACCTATCTCCTCGTCCGTAATCCCCTTCTTCTTGGCAACGCCAAGATAGTGCTCCATTCACGGATAGCACGCCACCGACATCGCCGTGGCGAGATGCAGCAGCAGAGTCGTCTTTGCATCTAGGATGCTATTGAAACGAGCCGACTTGTAGAACTGGTTGAATGCATGATCCTGCTTCTCAGGCAGCATGGCCTCTCCTTCTTTGTAGCGTCATTGCCAGTACGTCCTGAAGGTTAGCCTAACCAGCTATTCGATTAAGTGGCGGATACGAATTGCGGTGCGGTGCACGCGATCCAGGAGTTCACGTTCCACGAGTATTGCCTCATCCAAAGAGACGATTTCAGGCGCCGGCTTCTTGCGCGCACCAGTCCTCCTCTATGCTCAGGTGGAGAGATCGATTGTCGAAAGGAGTCCTCTATGAAGCTGGTCACCCTCCTTGCCACTGCGATGACCCTGCTGTTCTTGATCGCCTCACCCCCACCCATACTCGCTCAATCGTCAGCTGGCGAGACCGGCGAACCACTGGGCGAGATCGCCGAAGCTCTCAGCCGTATCGCCGACATGTTGGAGCGCCAGGCGCAGGGCTCGCGGCTCGACCTTCTGATGAAACGCGTGGACGCCAGCAACCGTAAGTTGGAGCGGCTCGACGCCCGATTGCGCACGGTGCAAAGAGACTACGCCCAGGCTCGCGAGAATCTGACCCGGATGGAAGCCGAGCTCGAGACCGTGGACGAGCGGGCGGTGGTTGATGACGTCGACCCGGACGATCTTCGCTTCCAACGTCGTCAGATCGAAACCGAGATCGAGCTCGGAAGGCAACGCACGATCTCTCTGGGAATGTCGAAGGCGCAGCTACAAAACGAGATCGCGAGCCGCAACCACGAAGTCGAGAACTGGCAGGCCTATGTGGACCGGGAGCTCAGCGGGCTCGAATAGCCAAATCGATAACTAACGAATTGTCTTAAGGTATAATCCTCGGCCCGGACCGAAGCCGGGACAAGGACGATCCAGAACATGACGATGCCGCTTCAAGACATGCTCGGGGGAAAGTACGAGATCCTCGAGAAGATTGGCGAGGGTGGGATCGGTTCGGTCTACAAGGTCAAGCACCGCCTGCTCGAGGAGATCCGTGTCATCAAGGTGCTTCGTCCCCAGGCCGCATCCAAGGAAGACCTGCAGCGGCGGTTCTTGCGCGAGGCGAAGATGGCGATTCGCCTCAAGCACCCCAACATCGCCCAGATTTATGATTTCTCGGTTACCGACGAAGGCACCGCCTATCTCGTCATGGAGTACATCGACGGGGTCGGGCTGGACGCGGTTTTAAAGGCCACCGGCCCACCGAGCGTCGACTTGACGATCGAGCTCTCGCGCCAGGCGCTTCTCGCGCTGGACTATCTCCACAGCCAGAAGTTCGTCCACCGGACATCTCGCCGGACAACATGATGCTGGCCGCCGATCACTCGGGTGGCCCGGTCATCAAGCTGATCGACCTGGGCATTGCCAAGAACCTCGAAGCGGTCGCCCAGCTCACAGAGACGGGTGTCTTTCTCGGCAAGGTCCGCTATAGCTCGCCCGAGCAGTTCTCCGCCAAGGCAGGCTCGGACGAGCTCGATCACCGCAGCGACATCTACTCGTTTGGCGTGATGCTGTACCAGCTCCTGACCGGCGAATACCCGTTCGAGGGCGAGAGCTTTACCGAGCTCGCCGGCTGTCATCTCTTTCAGGCGCCCCGGTCGTTCGATACGACTGACACCGAGGGCCGGGTGACGCAGGAACTGCGCCAAACCGTGCTCAAGGCGGTCGAAAAGGAGCCCGACGACCGTTTTGCAAGCGCCGCGAAATTCGCGGAATCATTGGCGACGTTCCGCGATCCGAAAAAGAGCCTGGACGCCGAGCTGGACATGACGATCCAGACCACGCTCGAGGCGCTACCAAAGCTCACCGAGTTCAAGGGCCCGGGCTCTACCCAGAACCGGCTGGATCGCGACTTCGGGCTGGTCACGACACCCGAGCCGTCAGACGCTACCGATCTCCCGGATCAAAGGACCACCGCAACCGACTCTGCCCGACTCGCCAAAGACGTTGCTCGGATCGAGAAACTCGTTGCCGCGGGAAACCACGGCAAGGCGCAGCGGCTCTTGGAGAAGGCCCTTGCCAACCACGGGCGGGCGGAACCGCTCGTCAAGTTCAGCAACCTCATCGCCGAAGATCCCACGATGGTCGTACCGGGCCTGGCCAAGGTGCCGGCAGCCTCCCCACACACGCGGTCCTTTCCGTCAAAGACCGTGGGCATCGGCGCCGCCGCGCTGCTCGCCGTTGCCGCCATCGCGTGGTTTGTTGCAAAGCAGTCCAACGGGCCGGAGGTAGCAAACGAAACCACCGAAACCGTACCCGTCGATCTCGGCGATCGCTTTGACCCCGAGATGAGCGAGCCGGACCTGACCTTCCGCGTAGTCCCTGAACCGCCAGAAACCGGCGCTGGAGAAACACCCGTGGAAACCCCCGCGATCGAAACGAGCGCACCCCCACCCGGTGGACCACCGCCCTCCGGCATCAACCGCCCCCACCCTAACCCCGGCGCCGGCCCCGGCGCCGCCGCCGAGGGTGGGCCGCCTCCGGGTCCCCCCGGAAATCAGCCGCCTCCGGATCATCGTCCGCCGCCGGGATCGCAAGGTGGCCCTCCAACACCGCGCGAGACTACCCAGGAGGTATTCCAGCCTGGAGCCCTTGGAGTCATGCCGCCTGTCCTGGTCAGCCTGCCCAATCTCGTGCTTTCGGAGCCGCCCAAGACCGCCACCACAATCATGGTCACCGCCCTCGTGGACGAACACGGCAAGGTGCTCTCAACCACCGTCAAACGCCCGTCGTTCAAGCGCAAACTCAAGGAGGCGGCAATGAGAGCCGCCAAAGACGCGAAGTTCCGACCGGCGGTGCGCCAGGGAGTCGCCGGGCGGATGTACACCTTTATCCGGGTCGATATTCCGGCCGGGTAGCTCGGGCGAAATGTAGCGGTCGAGCCATCGCCGATGGTCTCGACCGAACCCGAATGTATCTCGAACAGAGATCCCCTCTACTCCTGCCTCAGGATCTCGACAACGACGGGGCCTTTGACCCGCGTCATGCAAGCCAACCGGCACGGTCCCGGTTCGAGCTCGCACAGTTCTTCCAGGGTCTCCCGCTCCTGATCGCCGACAGCAGCCTCGAGGTGCTCGGCTCCCGAGACGATGCGAAGCGGATCGCTGCCGCAGATTCCCGAATGACACTCCGAGGTGATCTCGACTCCCGCCGCCTCCGCCGCTTCGCCCAGAGTCTGACGCCATGCGACTGCAATCGGTGTATCCGAACCCGACCCTAGGAAGACGACTCTGGCCTCTCCGGTCCCTGTAGTGGTCGGGCTGGCTGGGGTGGCTGGGGTCACTGTCGGCACCACCGCCGCCACTCCCTCGTCAAGCGGCGTTTCACCCCGTAGGCTGAATGTGAAGAGCTGCTGTCCGAGGCGGATCTGGTCTCCGTGCTCGAGCTGCCTCGCCGGGCGTACCCGGAGAAAGGTGCCGTTGACACTCTTGAGATCCTTTACACGAACAACGCCGTCCTCGACAGCCACCGCGAGGTGCCGCCGCGACAAGGTCTTGTCCTCGGCGTCGAGCACGACATCAGGATTCTCGCGGCCGAGAACCGTCGTCTTGCCCGCCTCGAGCGGATACCGTCCGATCTCCTTGCCATCGACGCCGTAGTGGACGAGCGCGCTGGCGCCGCCTTCTGCCGTGATCACGAGGAACTGCCTCCCCGCGCGCAGAAGGTCGCCATTTGCCAGCTCGACCTTCCTCGCCGGCGCGACCCGCAGAAAAACGCCGGTCGAGCCGCCATCGTCACGTATGACGTAGCCCTCTTCGCCGTGTGAGACCGAGCCATGGTGTGGCGCGAGCATCGAGTCACTGGGAAACGAGATGTCACAGTCGCCTCTGCCGATGGTGGTCACTCCATCGGCGCGCACCGCGTATTCCTCCTCCTCGATCCCGGTCGGCAACACACGAATCAGCAGTGCATCGGTGTCCGCCTCGGCGCGGCCCTCGGCGAGGCTCTCCCGGGGAGGACCGCCCGGGTCCACTGGTCGCGACACTTCGGCGATGGCGGTCCCGGACAAAGCGTCGGCCGCAGCGTCCCCGACCTCGATGTCGATCTCGGAATCTTTCTTACCTGCCAAACGCTGCTCGATGACTTGCGCCACTCTGACACCGTCTCTCAGCGCCGACTTGACGTTGCCCCGATGCTTGATCTCACGAAACCCGGCCGGGTCGTCGTCGAAGTCGTCCGTCTCGAAGTAAGCCTGCGACAGCAGATCGCCGATCAGGTAGACGTTCTCCTGGCAGGTTTCGAGAAACCGATTGACGACCATGCGTTTTCGCGCCTTGGGACCACCGGTCACGAGGTGGATGCCGACCGAGTTGAGAAGAGCTTCGGGGATGTCTTCACCGATACAGGCGATGCACTTTTCTTTGGGAAACTCGAGGAGGGTCAGTTCGTTGGGGCGACCCTCCATCATCCGCCGATCGACCCGGACCGCCAGATATTCCCGTCGATCGTTACCGACAAAGATCGCCGCGGGATCGCTCTTGCGAAAGTAGCGGATATTCCCGTTGCCGACATAAGCTGCAAAGAACTCGCCGGCCAACGCCTTCGACACCCGTGGCATCTTGTCGCCACGGTACGACCAGTAGACCGAGCTCGGGTCGCTCGCTTGCGCCTTGGCGTTTGAGATCGCAATCACCGCCTCGGCGGCCGAGGTACCACCTCCCAGAACGCATGCAACCTCACCCAGATAGGCTTTCGGGTCCGCGAGCCGGTAGGCGATACCGTCGGTGTTGCCCGGAATGTCGAAGCGCCGTGGAACGCCGCGGCCGATCGCCAGCACGACATGGCGTGCTTCGAAGCACTGTTCGGTGCGGCCGTTGTGGTCCCAGGTCGCGGCGCGGTAATGACCCTGCTCCTGGCGTTCGAGACCGGTCAGTTCGAGACCGACCCTGGAGTCGATCTCGTGCTCTTTGTAGAGCTCCTTCCAGTCGGCGCACATCTGATCCTTATCGACGGGTTGGAACTGGAGACACTCGACGAGCTCACCACCCTTGGGAAAGCACATCTTGTCGCCACCCCCAAAGCTCGGGAGGATGAGCTTGTCCTTGGAGTAGTCGCGGATCCGTTTCATGAGGTCGTCATAGTCAATGACGATCGCACTGAGACCCAGTTCGCGGGCGCGAAACGCGGCGGCTGTCCCGGCGGGCCCGCCGCCGACTACCAGAAGATCGACGATGCCGCTGCCCATGACTGCGCTCATTCTTTGCCTTTCTTTTTGCCACCCTCGAGTGGCGGCGGCAACGTGTCGCCGGCGCTCTGCGCCAGAAGCCGAGCTTCCACCGGACCGAAGAGGACCACGTCTTCGGGCTGGAGCTCGACCTCGGCCTCGATCGCCTCCCCGGCCACAAAGGTCTTGTTGCGGCTTCCCAGGTCGCGGACCGTGACCCGACCGGCCTCGAGTGTCACCACTGCGTGCCGGCGCGAGAGGTCGCGGTCGGCAAGGCGGATCTTGGCGCCCAACGAGCGTCCGACAACGTTCTCCCCTTCGGCGAGCTCGAAACGGCGTGTCTCTCCGGTGGTCGCCACCGCCAGCAAGTAATTCTGTGGCAGCTCGATGTCTTCGGATTTGCCAGCCACCCCGCCGGGGGCTCCGAGCTCGGCCAGTCCTCCTGGGAGTGGCACGGGCGCCTCCTCGACGCGGGTGCCCTCGGGCTCCTCGCGCAAAGCCGCCGGCAATTCGGGCGCTTCGTTGTCGACTCGCGTCTGATGGGTGGTCGGTTCGGACTCAGCTGCCGGGGCGGCAATATCTGGTTTAGCTGCCCGGGCGGCAGCATCGTGTTTAGCTGCCGGGGCGGCGGCATCGGACTTGGCCGCCGGGGCGGCGGCGGTCCGGTCCACCTCGACGAACAGAAACTCGGCGACGCCTGCAAAGCGCAGAACGTGCAGGCGGCTAAGGGGCTCGGCCCGGCTGATGGTCATGCCGTCGAGCTCGGTGCCGTTCAGACTTCCAAGATCTTCGACGTAGTACCGCTTACGCTCGTTGTCGAAGAAAATGCGCGCGTGCCGCGACGACACCGCCTTTGCCTCGATGCGAATCGTGCTGTCTTCTCCGCGGCCGATCGTCGCCTCGTCGGCAATTTCGTACTCCGCTCCTTCGATCTCCCCCCATTTCGAAACCAGTTTGGCCTTCACGACGTTGGCTCCTCGTCCGGATTCCCTTTCGGATTGTTATCCAGAGTCTCATCCAAAGTCTCATCCAGATAGAGCAGCAGGTCGGATCGGCGACTCTTGTTGGCATGGAAATAATGGCAGGTCACACAACGGTCGGAGGCCTGCTGCGAAGCATGGCACGTACGACAGGTCTCGATTCCCGGCAAGTTCTGGATCGCCGAACGATCGGCAGCGTTTTCGGCATGGGTGACATCGCCGACGGCGGTTACATCGGAAGACGCCGCCTCCTGTTCGAGACTCTCGGCGATCGGGATCTCACGATGGCACTCCAGACACCGCACCTGGATGATGTGGGCCCGGTGGTCGAATTCGGCCCGTCTTAGGACGCGCTGGTCTTTTTGTACCCGGGCGATCGTACCGGCCTTCAACTCGTGACACTGAACACAGGGTTGAGTCAACTCGGCGATGAGCGCTTCGATCTCCCGCTCTCGCTCCGGCTCGAGCTCCTTGGTCTTCTGGTCCAGAGCCAGAGCAAAGCGGGTCTCATCGAGTGGCGCAAACGGATCCGCGACCTGCCGCTTCAACCGCTCGAGCAGAGTGGTGATCCCGGAGAGCTCCGCCTGGATCTCAGGCTCGGGCCGACCCCGTAGCCCGATGACCTGCTCTTCGAGGGTCGCAATCGCCTCCTCGTAGAGAGACCTGACTTCGTGCGGCTCAGCGTCGGGGGAGACCGGCAACAAATCGGCTAGACCGGCATCGGGATAGAGCATCGATCGCAGCCGGCGGAGATTGTCGAGGATCCAGGGGTCGTTGTGATGCAACGGCGACTTGACGACCGCATTGCCGCGGATCCGGAACTCGTTGGGGTTCGAAAAATAGACCCAACGACTTGTCGGCCCACCCCGTTCGGCGATCTGTTCGAGGGTTTCGACTCCCAGCGTGCCGTCATCGACGGCACCCGCAATTGGAAGACCCGGTGTCGAGGTGGTGGTCGTCAGATGACAAGAGTCACAGTGTCGATCAAAGGAGATCGACTCGAACGCCCTGCCGTCGGGCTGGGCGTTGTGACAGTAGAGACAGGCCGCCTCGATATCTTCGAGTCGCTGGTGTTTGATGACCTCGCGGACATGACGGATGTGCGCAAAGTCGATTGCCGCGGGATCCTCGATTGCCTCGGCGACGAAATCGAACTCCGGGTGTTCGTCGGCAAACGAGGCGAAGTGGCACGCTTCACAACGCGCGTCACCCACCCTCGTGATTTCGGTGTGCCGCCCCTCGTGTTCTACGTGGCAGGCGTAACACGGCGTCTCTTCTGCCGATGGCACCAGGCGACGAAAGTCGTCCGAACGATAGAGATAGTGCGCCGCAAAGGTATAGACGCCCAGTTCGTCACCGAACTTCTCGTGACACGACGAACACTTCCCGTCGGTCACCGACCGAGCGTCCGTTGCGTGACAGTTCGAGCAATCGGCGCCAAACGCGGCATGTGCCGACGACAACGCACCTTTTGAAGCCCAGCGGCCTCCACGGAAGAACTGTCCGTAGGCCACCGCCACCGCCACGAGCGCCACCGCCAGGGCTCCGGTCCGGAGCATCCATCGGCGCGACAGCTGCCGCGGGTAGGAGCGAGCAACCGGCAGCTCTATGTCGCTGAAGGTTCCCTTGGCGCCCTTGGGTTTCTTGCTCAATAGAAGAGCACCGTGTAGAGGTGAAGCACAAGCAAGGCCAGAACCACGAAGGAGGCGGGCAGGTGCGAATAGAGCCACCAGCGAAGCGGCTGTTGGAGCGTGTAGTGCGCATCGATCTCGAGCTTGGCCCGAAAGAGGCGTTCGAGCTCGTCGAGCCTCGTCTTCTCCTCGTCCGGGAGCAGGGCGCGAAGATAACCAAACTCCTTGAGCCGCGATTGGATGCCGCCGGTAACATCCACAAAATAGATCCAACGTCTCCTTGGGCGGCCCAGGGCCGGTGCCAGCATGCGGTCATAGAGCGCCCGGACCGCCTCGTCGGATGACTCGGCGACGGTCTTGGCGCGGGAGCCGATTTCCTCGACCAGTTCCGGGATGCGTTCGTAGAGCACCTCCGTTGCCAATCCTGAAGCGAGAACACGGGGTAGCCACTTCTGAAGCAACCGCCCCACGAGCCCGGTCGCCACGGTCCACAAGCTGAGCGCCCAGAGCCACCAGGTGATCCGCCCGGTGGGTACCGAGAATCCACTGTGCATCAGGAGAAGCAGCAGAAACAGGAGGCTGCCGTAGATATGAAAGTCGAGCCACGCCCGGGTACGACCGGCTCCGAGACGAGACGACGCCTTCATCGTCCGTCGGCGCACACCAAGCGCCGAAGCCGCGACCAGGAGCGCCGCCGCAACGCTGCCATAGACAAGACCCCAGACATTCTCCGGCCGGAGCTCGGACCACACTAGATTGGCGGTCAGGGCCGCAAGCGCGACGGCGGCGGCCGAGACAAATGCGTAGAACCAGCTCCTCATCTCTCTACGCCCTTGCCTCCAGCAAGCCCTGGAACTCTTCGAGAGAGCCGACTCGGTAGGCACAGCCCTGGGGGCAGTTGCTCACACAGGCCGGGCCGTGGCCGGTGTCGCAACAGAGGTCGCATTTGCTCGCCACCAAGCGATCTTTGCCACGCAGTCCCTGAGGAACCATGTCCTGGGGCCATACCTCGCCCGCCTCGTGCATGACGATGGCATCGTAGGGGCAGTTGCGGCCGCAGTTCGAACAACCGATGCAGATTTCTTCATCGACCGCCACCACGTCACCCACGCCGGCACGGTGGATGGCTCCGGTTGGACAGCCCACAAGGCAGACCGGGTCGCGGCAGTGGTAACAGGACTTGGCGATCAGAAGATTCTCGATCTTGCTGCCCTCGCGAACAAAACGTGAACGACCGCTGTGGGTCGCGGCGCAGGCGCGAACGCAATCATCACAACGCGTGCAGGCCGTCAGATCGATCGCCAGGATGCTGTTGCCCTGCACAAGCCCGGTCTCGAGCGCCACTTCCGTGAACTCGGCGTGTGCAATGTTGCGGCGGCTAAAACCCGCCTCTCGCACCCTGTCTGCGGCCGAGCGCCAGAGCTGTTCTTCGATCTTCGGATAGTTGCCGATCAACTGCTCGAAAACGTCTTTTGGCACCTTGACGAGCTCGGCGAACTCGACCGAGGTCGCCCCAACCTGCCAATTCCCCACTTCGTCGATCAGCAACTCGACTTCGCCCAGGCTCATACCCTTGGACAGATAGGAAACGACGATCTCACCCTCCCCGACGCTCTGCGTGAGTTTGAGGAAGCCCGAGCGCACGACATAGAAGGCATCGGCCTCTTCTCCCGCGCGCACCACCTCTTCGCCCGGATCGCAGGACACCAATTCAACCTTCTCTTTGAGCGCTTCGACAAAGATGTCGTTGCAAGCGGCAAAGACAGGGGTGCTCTTGAGCTGCGTTGCGAGTGAGCGCTCGCGATAGAGGGTGTCGAGACGTTGCTTGAGCGCTTTCGACTTACGTTTCATCAGCCGCAGCGCCGGCGCCCGCAGTTGCAGGAGCCGGCACTCGGTAACCGTGCGCGCCGTCACCGACTGCGGCCAGCCGCTCATCGAACCGATCTCACCGAGAATCTCGCCCGCCCCGAGCCGTACCGCCGCGCCACGGGGCAGGTCGAAGTCCATCGTCGCCAGGAGGGTGATTCGGGTCGGCGCCACTCGGGTCGCTCGCCGCATGAGGGCGGTACCGGGCTCTGTCGCGGTTGGCGTGTCGGCCGGGTCACCGATCACGGTGCGCGACAGATCAAAAATCGGCCGCCGAGACGCCACGGCTCCTTCGACACCCGTGAGATAGAGCTCGACCTCTCCCTCGACAACAAGAAAGGCCAGATCTATGTAGGTTCCCTCTTCAAAGAGAACCGCTCCCTCGCTCCAGGTCGCAAGCGAGACGTCGGGGCTGATCTTCTCGAGAAAATTATCGTCGTATTCCGAGAAGATCTCGAACTTCCGCATCTCGTCGGCGGTCAGGCGATCCGAGATCTCGAGCAGACCCGAATCCGTATCGTCCGACGTCCAACGATCGCGAAACTGCTCGAGGCGCCGTAACGTCGTCTTGTCGAGATCGACCGGGTCGGTTTCGCTCACTCGTCTTGTTCTCCACCGGAAGTAGCCACACGATAAAGAAGCCTCAACCGATTGCGCAACACGAGGAGGATCTCCTCGATCGGTGTCGACTCGGAGATTTGAGGAAACGGTGGCAAATCGATCCGCTCCGTTGTCCCGGCCCTACCGAGACTCTTCCCGACCGGTCGCGGAGCCGGCGGATCCAAAAACGCGGTCGCGCCCGCCACGCCGGCGCTCGCGCGATCAACAACTCCGCGGCCGGTGGGAACCGAGGATCGCGATCCACCGCCGACC
>Ga0224508_10002229_pt1 | contig 16755 bp, 17 predicted proteins | sample SF_Jan12_sed_USG_4_FD_170157 | JGI IMG/M metagenome (GOLD analysis project Ga0224508, IMG submission 170157) | Sediment microbial communities from San Francisco Bay, California, United States - SF_Jan12_sed_USGS_21 | ecosystem: Environmental > Aquatic > Marine > Sediment | place: USA... | reverse complement strand
GGGCTATTCCTTGCTCTCCTCAATCGCCCGCAGGACGTAGTTCGGGACCGTCTCGTACTTGGGTGCGTGCAGCACCCGCTGGTTATAGTTGCCGCCGAAGATCACGATGTTCAAGTCCAGCTCCGGCACGACGATCACGTATTGTCCGCCGTTTCCTCCCGCATAGAACGCCTTCACTTCGCCGGCCGCGAACGGATACTTGATGATCCACCAGCCGTATCCGTAGCCCTCGTCCCGGAGCGTCCGATTCGGCGTCGTGGCGGCTTCCGCCCAGCCCGGCTTCAGTAGGCGAGTACGGTTCCACACACCGTCGTCCAGGTACAGCTGCCCGAGTTTCAAGAAATCGCGCGGCTTGATGTACAGGCCGCCCCCTCCGTATCCCTCCCCCACCGGGGTCAGGTTCATGTACGAAGTTCCTGCGCCCACGGCCTGGGCGAAACGCTTCTGGTAGAACTCGGGAAGCCACTCGCCGGATGCTCGCGACACGACGCCACCCGCCAGATTATGGCCGGCGCTGCAGTAGGCTGCGTGTTCGCCGGGCTCGTGGGCCATCGGGAGTTCGAGAGTATACCGATGCCAGTCCGGCTGCTCCTCCTGATTCTGCATCCGATCCTCCCCGCCTGGCGAGTCAGGGTCGCCGTCGTTGCACGCCAGGCCGGACGTCATCGTGACCAGGTCCCGGAGTGTCATCCGGGCGGCGCGAGGGTCGAGATCACCCGGGAGCTCGCCGTCGTACATCGTCTCGTACACAGGTTCCGCCAGGTCGAGAATGCCCGCGTGTTCGGCGATTCCCGCCAGAGTCGTGGTCATGCTCTTCGATGCCGATCGGGTCCCGTGGGGCACGTCGCGGGAATAGCCATGAAAGTACTCCTCCAGCACGAGCTTTCCGTGGCGAGCGACGAGAAACCCATGGATGTACGGAGCGTCCACGGCATCCATTGGCCGATCGATGATCATCCGGATCATCTCTTCGAGCGGCCCGACCGCCATTCCCATGTCCTCGGCATGCCGAGTCTCCCAGCCTTCGCCAGCCGGTGGCCGGCGATACTCGTAAGGAGGGTCGGTGCGGGGTCGAGGATAGAAAGCGACTGCGGAATCATCGTCGGCACGGACGAAATCGTACGTCCCACCGTTGAACGGAAAGTAGATCGATAGACGGCCGAAGCCTTCATCGACCGTGCCCTCGAGCCGGACCTGGCCCTCTCCATCGCGGAACTGAACGGCATCGCCGTCGCGAATCACATCCGCAATCACGTAAAAGCGCCCAATGTTGGCCTCCGGGTTCCGCAGGAAGGCAGAGACCCGGCCGTCCTCCCCTTCCTCGATCTTGAGGTAGAACCGAAGGCGGTCTTCTTTCGGCGTGACGGTGCCGATCCAGCCACCACTGACGCCCTGGCGCAGTGTTACGGGTGAAGCGAGGCGCGAGAAACTGGAGTAGGTCCACGGCTGAACCCAGTGTCCGTCGATGCGGCTCCCATCTGCAGATACTCGCCCACGGAAGTATCCGCGATCGCCGGGGACTTCGAACCGGAGTTCGCCGCCCCGCACCCAAGCGTCGACGGCATATGCTCCGATCTCCGCCCTGAGGCGCACCTGATGGGGCAGCGTTCGAACAGTTAACTCTCCACCTACCTCGGGTCCGAAACTCCGCTCCGCCGACCAGAGGCCGACGAGTGCGCCGGCGTCTCCCTCTTGGGCTCCCGCCTCACCGACCATCGCCCCCAGCGTCACCCCGATGATCACGACGACGGTGATTCCTCGAATCCAATTGCTCGTTCCCTTATCCACGTCCCCTCCTCATCCCTTTCTCTCGTCCAGCCATTTAAGGATCGGATCCTTGCCGCTGGTCAGATTCTTCTTCAACCATTCGCAGGCTTCATCCATGTCGCCTGCCCTCAGCGCCCGCACGATCTCGATGTGCTCACGATTTGCGGACTCGATGACCTTCTGCTCGCGCGCGAAAGCAAGCCCGTAGCGCCGGAATCGGTGCATGAAACGCCGGATCAGGCCGAGCAGCACGTCGTTCTCGCAGTTCGACACAAGCTCAAGGTGCCAGGCCTCATCCAGCGATACCCGCGACTTCATGTCCGGCGCGCCACGCATCTCCTCGCTGATCCTCTCCAGCGTCTCGAAGCTCTCCTGCGATGGGATACCTGACAGACGAAGCGCCTCGGGATCAAGGAGCGCGCGCATAGGATAGATGTCCTCAAACTCCTTGCGTGTGAGCGCACGCACGAAACATCCGCGCCGGGGGATGCTGGTCAGCGCTTCCTCGGCGACCAGCGTCGCTAGGGCCTCCCTCACGGCCGTCCGGCTCACGCCGAGCCGCCGGGCCAGGTGGACTTCGTTGATCCGGTCGCCACCCTCCAGATCCCCGTCGAAGATCATGTCGCGTAACGAATTGGCTACGTGCTGGCTGAGATTCGGCCTGGATGCTAGCGTTAGCGTGTCTTCCATATTGTATACTGTATACAATTAGAAAACGCGATGCAAGGCCACACCCGCCCCCTCGCGTGTCACGCGCTGCGCGCCCCGCACGTTATCTTCACGAATGCATATGTCGGATGGGAAGGGACCGCGGGGGAAGCCAGCTGTGAGAATCTGGATTGATGCCGATGCCGCGCCACGCGCGGTGCGGGACGTTGTGTATCGGGCCGCCAAGCGCCTCGGGCTGGACACCTTTCTGGTCGCCAACCAGACTCTGGCCGTGCCGCCCGCCTATCCGATGGTCACGTCGGTTCTGGTACCGGGCGGTCCGGACGTGGCCGACGATCACATCGCCGAGAACGCCCGCAAGGGAGATCTCGTCATCACGCACGATATTCCGCTCGCCGCTCGCCTCGTGCCCGAAGGCGTCGTCGTGCTCGACGTGCGCGGCACCGAGCACACACTCGATTCGATCGGCGAGCGCCTGTCAGTGCGCGATTTCATGGAGAGCCTGCGCTCAACGGGCGTGACGACCGGCGGGCCACCAGCCTTCGACGCCCGCGCCAAACGCGAATTCGCCTCCGCCCTCGACCGGGCCCTCACGCGGATGATGCGCAACGGCGGCTGACATCCTGCCTCTGGATCCCATCTCCTGTATATTCGTCGGTGATCTGCACATCTGCCGCTAACGGGAGCCACACCACCGCATGATGAAGGCACTGCTGGACCGTCGTGTACCGCAGCTGACGGGCGTATACCTCGCCGCGTCGTGGGGTCTCGTAGAGTTCACGAGCTTCGCCGTAGGGCAGTTCGCGCTGTCTCCGGCGATCTCGAGCCTGGTCGTTCTGTTGCTTCTGTTGCTACTCCCGGTCGTGGTGATTCTCGCGTGGCGCCACGGAGCGCCCGGTCCGAGCGATTGGACGAAGACCGACGGTGCCGCGGTGGGCCTCAACCTGGCCGTTGCAGCCATCATCCTGTTCGTGTCTTTCAGCGACCAGGAGCTCGGTGCCGCCACGACCGTGAAGCTCGTCGAGGATCTGGAGGGCAACACGGTCGAGCGCGTCGTCCCAAAGGCGGCGTTCCGTCGGAGTGTGCTAATCTACAACTTCGACAACGAGACGGGCGAGGCGGACCTGGATTGGCTCAAGACGGGCGTCCCGGTGGGAGTAATGATCGATCTCATACAGGACGTATTCGTTACCGCCGTGCCATCCGCCGACCCCACCGTGCTCGAACGACTAGCAGAGGCAGGTTTCGAACTGGGTGACAGGATCCCGTTGTCGTTGAAACGCGAGGCGGCCGAACGTCGCAGCATGCCGTACTTCATGGACGGTTCAATCCGCAGCGACGGCGAGGCGTTCGACATCGAGACGCGCCTCTACAACACGCGCAGCGCACGGTTATTGGCCGACCACACATATCGTACGACGGACCCGCTCGAACTCGCGGACCAGGTTTCAGTGGACCTGCGGCATGATCTCGGAATCCCCGATTGGCAAATCGACGAGGCCATAGACCTACCGGCGACCGAGCTGATTACGACATCGCCGGAAGCCTATCGAGCGTTCGTAGGGGCGCAGCAGTTGTTCGCGTCCAACGACCACGCTGCCTCTCGGGCTAAGTCCGAGGAAGCCATCGCGCTCGATTCGACCTTTGCGATGGCCTACCTGACGGCGGGCATCGCGGCTCTGTTCGGAGGAGACCCGGCGGCAGGCAGCGAATACATGGCCGGTGCGAAACGCGATTCCTATCGACTACCCGAGCGTACGCGCCTGGAGTTCGAGGTGCTGGATCAGTGGTTGTTCCAGCAGAATCCGGAGGGGGCGATCCGGGCGGCCCGCTACTGGACGGAGGTGTACCCCCAGGATGCGGACGCCAGGCGTCTTATGGCGCAGTTGGCGTCTGCTACGGGCGACAGGGATGAGACGATCGTGCAGTCGCGGGCGCTGCTGGCGATCGATTCGGCCGACGCATCGTCGATGCGGCAGCTGGCTGCGGCCTTCCGCCAGCGCGAGGACTACGACAGCGCCCTGTTCTACTACGAGCGCCTCGGCGATCGGCTACCGTCGGACGTGCAGACCCGCCTCGACGTAGCGGCTACTCGAAGCAGTCTCGGGCAATTCGATCAGGCGCGCACGGAGCTGGAGCAAGCGCGACTCGCGGCGCCGGACGACCCCGATCCGGTCGACAGGCTGGCGAGACTGGACATGCGCGAAGGTCAGTATGGGGACGCCACGGAGCGCACCGAGAGGGTAACGCAGCTCGCGCGAACGCCGCAGGAGCGGACGCGTGCGGCCGGACTGGAGGAGTCGCTCCACTACAACCGCGGACAGTTCGCGCGGCTCGAGGACGCCTATCTCCGCAGACTGGCGGCCTTCGCCGAATTCGCTCCGGCGATATCGATCGTCGGGAGTATCGAAAACTCGGAGGCGTTACGGTTCGCCTACGAGGTGGGACGCGAAGCCTGGGCGCTGCAGCAACTCGACAGCTTGCGTAACCTCGTTCAGTCGCCGTGGAATCTCGGCCTGGAGAACGCTGCGGCGCGCATTCACCTCGCACTTGGGGATGTCGGAGCGGCTCGCACGTCGCTGGCCGGACTGCACCGCCAGCGGGACGAACTGGCTGCCGGGTGGGCGGGGGACGCGTTCATCAGTTGGGTTGAGGGACAGATCGCGGAACTAGACGACGGCTCCTGCGACCGGGCGCTAGACAGCTATGATCGGGCGAAGGAGCTCGCGCCGCTCGGATCCCTATATCGCGTCAGCCGACTGCGATGCTTAGTGGCCGACGAGCGTTGGGATGACGCCCAGCCCGAGATCGACTGGTTGCTGGAGCGCCGCCCGGGCTACGCCAAGACCCGCCTGATCATCGCCCGCTACCACATCGCGCGCGGTCAAACCGATGAAGCGATCGGCCACCTCGAAACCGCAGTGAACATCTGGTCGGAAGCCGACGAGGACTACATCCCGGCCCAGGAAGCTCGCGCGCTGCTAGCGGAGTTGCGGGGACCATGATCGAGACCCTGCTGGACTTCGCACCCTCGGCGTCGATCGCCGTGCTGGTCCTCATCCTGTTATTCGTGGTCTATCGGATCTTCGAACGCTCGACGGCGGCGGATGGACACCAGGCCCGCAATCAACTGATCCTGTTTGCGCTCAGCGGCGCGGGGTTACTGCTGGTCATCCTCGTGATGCCGATCGGCGATTCGACACGGGGTCAGATCCTCGGACTCATCGGCATCGTCCTGAGCGCCGGGATCGCTCTGTCCTCCACCACGTTCCTCGGCAATGCGATGGCGGGCGTGATGCTGCGGGCCGTGAAGAACTTTCGGATGGGCGACTTCATCCGCACAGGAGATCACTTCGGCCGGGTGTCCGAGCGTGGCATCTTCCACACCGAGATCCAGACGGAAGACCGCGAGCTCACGACGCTCCCGAACCTGTATCTCGTGACGCACCCCGTGACGACGATCCGCTCGTCGGGCACGATCGTCTCGGCTACGGTATCGCTCGGGTACGATGTGCAGCGCGCGAAGATCGCCGAATTGCTGCTGGAAGCCGCCACGAACGCCGGGCTCAACGAGGCGTTCGTGCAGGTGCTCGAGCTCGGCGACTTTTCCGTCACCTACCGCGTCGCCGGGTTGCTGGAGGAGGTGAAGCAGATCATCACGGCGCACTCGAGGCTTCGTGGTTGCGTGATGGACGCGCTCCATGAAGGCAAGGTCGAGATCGTCTCTCCCACATTCATGAACACGCGCGCCCTGGGTGACAGCAAGAAGTTCATTCCGCGGAAGCAGCGCGGTGATCCGTCTCTGGAAGAACTGGAGTCGGCGCTCGAGGCGGTGGTCTTCGACAAGGCGGAAGAGGCCGAGTCGATTGAGGCTTTGAAGCAGCAGCGCAAGGACCTGAGCGAGCAGATCGCGGCGCTGGAGAAGAAGATCGAAGACGCCGGGGAGTCGGCCGATCCCGGCGACTCCGCGGACCTTGCCAGCCTGCATCTGAGTCAGGAGGGCCTCGATAAGGTGATCGCCGGCCGCGAGGCCAACGTAAACGACCACGAGTAGGGACGACCTCTATTGGTTGGACACTGAAACCTGTCCGGCATTGACGGATGCCGGCGAAACCTGATCGTCCACGTCCGGCAGGAAGTCCATGCTGTTGAAATCAACCGCCATGAAAGCGTCGACGACGCTCGGGTCGAAGAGTTCCCCACTCCCTTTGACGATCACCGATACGGCTACGTGAACCGGCTCCGCATTCTTGTAGGAGCGGTGGCTGATGATGGCGTCAAATGTGTCTGCTACTGCTACGATCCGGCCGCTGAGAGGAATATCCGTGCCCGCCAGACCGTTGGGGTAGCCGCTGCCGTCCCATCGCTCGTGGTGACTGGAACAAATTTCCCGCGACATGACGAGCAGAGGATTTGACGATCCGGATAGGATCTCGGCACCGACAGAAGCGTGGCTTCGCATGATTTTCCATTCGAGCTCCGTCAGTAATCCCTCTCCCAGCAGCACCGAGTCCGGAATACCGATTTTGCCGAGATCGTGCAGCTGAGCAGCCAAACGAAGAAGGTCTACCGCTCGTTCTTCCAGGCCCATGATTGCCCCGATCTGCGCCGACAGTTCGCCCACTCGGGCGGCGTGCATACCCGTGCAATCGTCACGGTATTCGGCCGCGAGGGCCAACCGATGTACGACTTCCAGCTGGGCCGACTCGAGTTCTTGCGTGCGCTCGGCAACGCGTTGCTCGAGCGACGCTGCATGTCCCCTCAGCTCCTCGTGAAGCCGCCGTGTTTCCAGCATGTTCCCGATCCGCAGTGTCAGACTGACCGGTCGCACCGGTTTGACCACGAAGTCCGTGGCGCCTCGGCTGAGCGCGCGGGTCTGGGCCTCGTGGCTGATATCGCCCGTGAGGACCAGGATTGGAAGAAACTCTCTCGGATCGACGTGCTCGCGCAGGATCTCCAGCAGGGCAAATCCGTCGAGATGAGGCATATGAAGATCGAGCAGCACGATATCCGGCCTGGTCTCCTCGAACACCTGGAGAGCGAGGCGCGAGTCAGACACGCAGACCACGGCCTCATAGCCGGTGCGGGCGAGTATCTTCTCGAGCAGCGTCAGGTTCTCAGGCTGATCGTCCACAATCAGGATGCGAGCGGCCGGGTGGGTGGGTCCCTGCATGGCCAGATCCTCAGACATGGGACGAACCGATCCCGTCCAGCTGCTCTCGCACGGCGCGGGCGAGCCCCACGGCCGTAAATGGTTTCTCAATGAGGGCGACACCCTCTTCGAGCACGCCGCGATGGTGAAGCGCATCGAAGGTGTAGCCAGACATGAACAGGATCGGCAGGTTCGGCCTCAGGTTACCGAGGACCTGCGCCAGCTGGGTCCCTCCCATGTCGGGCATGACGACGTCTGTTAGAACGAGATCGATAGTGCCATCGTAGTCATCCAGTGCAGCGAGGGCTTCCTGGCCGGACTCCGTCTCCAGAATCTTGTAGCCCAACCGGCTGAGGATTCGGCTCGCCACGAGCCGCACGCTCGGCGTGTCTTCCACGAGGAGGATCGTCTCGTCACCTGACAGCGCCTCCTCTTCGGTCTCAGCGGCGGCCGGTTCAACGGGATCCATGGCGATGTCCTCGACACGCCTCTCTGCTGCGGGCAGGTAGAGGCGGAACGTGCTTCCGGCACCGACTTCGCTATATGCCGTGACGGTTCCTCCGCTTTGCTCGAGGATACCGAAGATCGTCGCCAACCCAAGTCCGGTACCCTGTCCTGCGGGCTTTGTCGTAAAGAACGGTTCGAAGATCTTTGCCTGCGTGGCGGTATCCATACCAATGCCCGTATCGGAGACCGACAGGCGTACGTAGAGTCCGGGTTCGAGCCCGGCTAGATTCTTGAGTGATCGGCGCAGGTCCACGACGTCGGTGGTCATGGAAAGCATTCCGCCCTCCGGCATCGCATCGTTCGCGTTGACCGCCAGATTGAGGATGGCCTGCTCCAACTGACCGGTGTCTGCGAATACGTAAGGCAGGTCTTCAGCCAGATGGTGCTCGAGGCGCACCTGGGCACCCAGCAGCCGCCGCAGTAGGCCGGTAACGGAACCCACGACGGCGTTCAGATCGATGAGTTTCGGCTGCAAAACCTGTTTTCTGCTGAACGCGAGTAACTGTGAGGTCAGATCTGCCGCCCGCGTCGCTGCGCCGGCGATTGCTTTCACATCACGCCTTGGCTCGTCGTCGGCCAGATCCTCCAGCAGCAGGTCACAGTGCGCGATGATGGCTGCCAGTAGGTTATTGAAGTCATGGGCTACGCCGCCGGCCAGCCGCCCTAGTGACTCCATCTTCTGCCCTTGCCGGAGCCGCTCTTCGCTCTCCTGGAGAGCCTCTTCGGCGGCAGCCCGGTCTGTGACATCGAGGGCGTAACCGATCACCTGCCCCGTGTCTTCAGACGACCCGCCAGAGCGTGTGTACCCTCTGACGAACGTGCGGCTGGTCCCGTCCGGCATTATCAGAACACTGTCTTCGATTTCGACGAAGCGACGCGTGGCTACCGTCTGGCGAACCGCCTCGCTCGGTATGGCCTTGTCCGCCGTCGCAAAACCTCGGTGTCGCCAGTACTCCTCTTCGGTCTTCCCCATAATCCAATCGCGCCATTCGGGCTCCCGCACCGCCGCTGGATTGACGTAGAGGATCTTTCCGTTCAGGTCATAGACCATCACCGCCAGTGGAAGATTGTCCAGAATGCGTTGAAGCTCTTGCTGGCTCTGTAGTGTCTCTGCCTGAGCCTCCTGAAGTTTGTCGACCATGTTGTTGATCGAGGCGGCGAGCGATCGCAACTCATCCGGTCCATCGGGGACGACTCGATGCCGCAGGTCCCCCTGAGCAATCTTCTTGGTTGAGCGGATAATCCTGCCGAGCGACCCTGTTACCGTCACGCTGATCCCGATGGTAAGCAGCGTGCCACCGATGAAGATCATGGCACTCATCAGACCGATGAACGCCCTCGAATCCGACGAATAGCGTTCGAGTTCGGCCGGCGACGCGACCAGGTGGACGGTTCCGAGTCGGACGCCATCCATGAGGATCGAAGCGGTAACCGTCAGTTCATCCTTGTTGGAATCCGCTTTCCAACCCGGGACCCGGCTCTCTGCGATCAATCCGCCGAGCGTGTCCCGAACGGCTACATACACTGCCTCCTCAGCGAGCATGGTGCCGCGGAGAGACTCGTTGACAGCAACCGTATCGCCAAATACTACGGCGGAACGAACGCTGAATGCCTGTACCGAAGCCAGTCCCGACAACCGACCCCTCATCGCCTCCGCCGCCAGTCGCTCGTAACGCTGGGGCACGTACTGGTTGATTGTAAGGGCGATCGCGCCCAACAGGACGACGAACACGATGGTGAGTCGCTCTCGAAGCCCCAGCCGGGCCGGGCTCAGCAACGACGAGGTTCGGGTGATCGAGGGCTTTTTCGTCATGATCTGACGATCCGAGCGAGCTTGAGAAGCTCGGAGCTCAGATCGCTCCCCATGGCGACCGCTGATTCCAGGTTGACCAGGATGCGAGCTCGCCCTTGCTCTCGGCGCACGCCGATGGCGAGCCCCTGGTCAACGTAATCCGGGGTCCCGGTGAGTGTAGGGATCCCAAGCTCACTGGCTGCCTCGACTACTGAGCCAACGTCGAATGATCTGACGGGAGCCATGTACAGCACATCGACGCCGGCGGGCAGAATCCGCTGAATCCTGCTCTTGGTATCACCGTCACCGACATCGATTCCGATGACCCTCAGTGGCCGCCCGGCGAAGGAATCCTTGCCCCTGAAAGCCTCAAAGACTCGATTTCTGACCTCGAGGGATTCCCGTGACCGGGACTGATAGAGAACGGCGAACACGACCTCGTCTTCGCGGTCCGCAAAGTTGCGATCGAACTGCATTACCTGCGAGAACACCACCATTTGGAGGTCTACCGGCAGGGTAGCTTCTTGAGCGGCGAGCGGCTGAGCGACGACGGCCAGCAGAAGCGCTGGCACGCCGAGCCGGAGCGCTCGGACAATGGATCGCGGCGACATGCTAGATCCAGGCGCGGATCGAAAGTGTGACCGACCGACCGTCCTGGAGTATCGACTCCTGTGGAAGCTCCAGACCCACAGGCGTGTAGTACGTCTCGTCCAGTAGATTTTTGAGGGACAGAACGGCTCCGAGCCGCCTGAATTCCGGACTCGTGATCGTCAAATCGACCACGCTGAACGCATCCGTCTTCAAACCCCGGAGGGTCAGACGCGAGGCGTCGTGCCGTAGCGCCGCGCCCAACGTGACGCCGCCCGGACCGGTCGCCCACGCACGGGCGCGAAGAAGAAATTTTGGTGAGTTGGGCAGCTCCTGGGCGTCGTCTTCGTTCGTGAACAGATACGTGCCTCCCACGCTTCCACCGAAATCGCTGCTTGATTGAAACGTGAGTTCCGCCTCGACGCCGCGCGCCTGCGCGGAGCTCCGGTTCTGGAACTGGCCGATTCCGGTCACAGGATCGGCGATCCGATCTATGAGATTTCGGGCGCGGATATCGTACGCCGAGACCACTGCCAATACGGACTCCGTAAGTCTGCGCTCATACACGAACTCGAGCGTCCGTACTCGCTCGGGTTCCAGATCCGGATTCCCAAGCAGTACACCAGGCTGTCCGACGAACAACTCGAGGGGGGTGGGCGCTCGAAATGCTTCGCCGTAGAGGATCTTGATGGATGCGTCCGGGTCCACGTCGTAGACGAGAGCCGCTCGCGGTGTCAAGGCTGAGCCTACCGTCGAGTAATGATCGAAACGACCGCCGACCAGCAGAGTCAGCTCGGAGGCCACCGACCACTCATCTTGCGCCCAGAAGCTCAGAATCGTGAACGGTGACTCCACCAGCACGGACGACTGCCCCTCGACCAGGATTTCATACTGCGCATCGCCACGATTCTGGAACTCGACCCCAGTTGTGATCCGGTTGCTTGGAATGGGATCGAAGCGGATGTGTGCATCGGCCGTGAGTCTTCCGGAGGAAGACTCGAAATCAACCATGGATGCCGACTGCGCCATTACGAGTTGACTGGTGATCGTGGAGTGGTCGTACGAAACTCCCGCCGAAAGTGCGACTTCAGCGCTCAAATCGGAGTCGTAGCGCAACCCGGTGCGCAGCCACCTGTCCGATACCGTGTTCTTTTCCTCATTGAACATCGAACCGAAGGCGCCGGTTGCCAGTCCCTTGTCCCGATCCTGACCGCCGGCCGAGAGTGTGAATCTCCCGAGACGGAGTTCAGCGAACGCACCAACCGCCTGCTCTCCATCTCTTTGCTCGGCGATACCATTGTTGAGCGCGGGCACATCGAACTCCGGGAAGTACAGATCCTGGCCCGTGACATCGGTCCAGAACACGTTCGCGACGAGTTGGGAGTGCTCTCCGACTCGCCCCGTGAAACCGGCGGTAAGATCTTTCTGTCCGAAGCTCCCAACTGAGCCGGAAACAAACGTGTGCTGCAGATCCGCGGCAGTCTTCGTGATCACGTTGACGACGGCGAGCTCCGCATTGTTGCCGTACGATGCGCCCCCTGGCCCCCGAACGATCTCGATGCGGTCGATGATTGCCAGATCGACGCCGAAGGTCGTTCCAATTTGTGCGTAATCGAAGTATGCGTCGTTGCGCCGTTGTCCGTTAAGCAGAACGAGAATTCCTGCGTTCGGCTGCGATGAACCTGAGATCCCTCGAACGCCGACCTGCTCGACCAGTCGGTCATTGTTCGCGTAGAACCCCCGTGTATGCGCAAGCACGTCGGCGAGCGTCTCGAACCCGAACCGACGGATTTCGTCGGCGGTTACTACGGTTACCGATGCTGGTGCTTGTCGCGACGTCTGTTCGTACCGAGTGGCGGCACTGATGGGAATACTTAGTAGTGAATCCAGTGAAAGGGCTGCCGCAGAGCTTCGATTCTGCGCACTCAGGGGCATCGGTGCGAAGATCACCAACAGACTTAGTAGTGCAAGGTGACCGCGTAATCGTAGCCAGCGCATAGGTAGACCTCGTCTGTAAGCCAACACATGCCGGTCGCCGATTCGGGTTGACTCCGGCCGCCAATTCGCAGGAGTTGAGCATACTCCATGCCGCGCGATTTGCTGAGTTCGCGGGCCGAAATGCGCATGACCGTGCTCTCTAGACATGCCGATCGCCGGTTCTCCCATGGCGACTTGCAGCAATTCGTGCGTTTCGTCGCCCCGAAGGGTCTCATTTGGGGCTGTTCGGGGCACGGCGTTGCTGATGGAGCCTGGAGAGAGAACGGAACGATTCTTGATTGGATCACTCGGCCGTACAGGTGGTCAGGCGACCCAGAACAACTGGAATCTGATGATTGTCGAACAAGCCGAGTGGAACGCGCAGACGGGGTGGGACAGACCGCTGGGATTTCGTGTGCCGGAGCCGGCCCTGGTGTTAGTGTTCGGTGAGCGCTCCCTGCTCGCGGGTGATGCGATGCAGAGGTTGGCACATACGTTCTCTGACGCCGTGGTGGTGGGCTGCTCGACCGCCGGCAATATCATGGACACGGCCGTTACCGACGCTACAGTCGGAGCGACGGCCATTCAATTCGAGGCGGGAAGTGTCTCGGTCTCTCATACCTACCTGGCGAATTCCGAAGACAGCGCCGATGCCGGTGCACGGCTCGCGCGAGGACTGCGAAGCGACGGCCTGAAGCACGTTCTGGTGTTCAGCGAGGGAATTCACGTCAACGGTTCCGCGCTGGTTTCGGGTCTGGCGGAGGTGCTTCCGGCGGGTACGCTGGTCACGGGAGGACTGGCTGCGGATGGGACCAAGTTCGAGCAGACTTCAGTGATAAGAGCCTGCGGGGGTGAGGACCGCACGGTGACGGCGATCGGCTTCTACGGAAAAGATGTTCATATCGGACATGGATGCCAGGGCGGCTGGGAATCGTTCGGACCCGAATTGACGATCACCGAATCCAACGGGAACGTGCTCTATTCCCTTGACGGACAACCGGCGCTCGACCGCTACCGGCTTCTTCTGGGCGTGAGGGCTGTCGATCTTCCGTCTTCCGGCCTTTCCTTTCCCCTGGAACTGCGGGCTCCTGGAACCCCGATCACCGTCGTCCGGACGCTGCTGGCAATCGACTCCGATGCGGGCTCGGTGACCTTCGCGGGAGACATGCCGGAAGGGGCGACCGTTCGCTTCATGAAGGCGAGCCTCGAGCGGCTGCTGTCCGGCGCGAGCAACGCGGCCGCCGACGTCAGACTGGCGAACGGCCGCTCGCCGGATCTTGCTCTACTAGTAAGTTGCGTGGGACGCCGGCAACTCCTCGGCGACCGGGCCCATCAGGAAATCGAACATGTTCGCGCCGTCCTCGGTGAGGAAACCAAGCTGGCAGGATTCTACTCGTACGGCGAGATCTCGCCGTACGTCGACTCTGCGGAGTGCGGGCTCCACAACCAGACGATGACGATAACCACGATCTCGGAGCAGTAAGTGTCCGCCGATGCCGGGCGTACGACCCGAGTCTCGAGGGCTGACATTCACGACCTCGCCAATCACCTTGGCGCCGTCGTGGGCTTCTTGAGCCTTGCCGCGATGGATTTGACGCCCTCCGACCCTGCATACGAGTCGGTTGTCGACGCGCAGGCCGCGTCAGATCGCGCCCTCGCGCTCCTGAACGAGATCCGGAGCAGGTCCGAGGACTAACCGCGACCCTCGCGGACGGATGACGGCTAGCGCTACCTTCCCGCCATGGCCAAGAACAGCTCATTCGACGTATCGACCGGCGTGGACCTCCAGGAGGTCGACAACGCGGTGAACCAGGCGCACAAAGAAATCGCGACCCGCTACGATTTCAAGGGCACGGACTGCACCCTGAAGTTCGACCGGAAAGCAGCTACGATAGCGCTCGAAGCGGATGACGCGTACCGGCTGCAGGCCCTCAGGCAGGTGCTGCGCGACAAGCTCGCCAAGCGGAAGGTGCCGCTGCGTAACATCGATGAGGGCGATGTCGAAGAAGGCATGCTCGGAAGGCATCGGCAGACGATCGGCCTGAAGCAGGGGATCGACCAGGAAACCGGCAAGAAGATCGTCAAGGACATCAAGGGCGAGGGCTTCAAGAAAGTCCAGGTTCAGATCCAGGGCGACGAACTGCGCGTTACCAGCCCGTCCCGCGACATCCTGCAGGAAGTCATGGGCTTTCTGCGCGAGCAGGACTACGGGGTCGAACTCACCTTCGGGAACTACCGCTGAACCGCACGGCGATTGCCTCGGTAGTCGCGGCCGCCTGCCTCACGCTCGCGTGCGCTACGGGCGGACCCGTCGTTCCAACGGCCGGCGTCCTGTTCATCGTGAACGATACGGACGAGTCGATCTGTTTCGTCCCGATTCATCCGGTCACGGCCCCGAGCCAGGAACGCGACCTTCTCCAGCTGCTCGGAGAGGAGGCGATCAAACCGCATAGCACGAGGCGGTTTCGCCAGAGCAACGTGCCGCTCCTCAACGTCGCGTCCCCGCACCGGCTTGTTATGATGTCGTGCACGGGCCTCGCTTCCCAGGTGGAGGAGATTGACTTCGTGGTCGGCGCCGTAGTGACGCTCGCGACGTTTTGATGCGTTCCGGGCTCCTCGGCATGGAACTTCGGTCCCCGCGTGCAGCGTTTGTCACCTGATGAAATCGAATATGCTGAACTTCATGTCGACCGTGGCGCTGGCCACGGCACTGCTCGCAATCCCGGCCACCGCTCACGCCCAGGAGCCAGACCATTCCCCAGGAGGAGCATTCGCCGTGTCGCTTCTTTCCACGGCAGCGCCGGTAGCTGCAGGGATCCTGGTGGAAGGAGAGGAGGCCCAGATCGCGCTGATCTCTGCGGGTCTGGTCCTCGGCCCGGTCACCGGCTACCTGAGCGGGGGCGCGACAGAGCGCGGCTGGAAGGGCCTTCGGTTTCGGGGCATCGTGGTGGGCGCTACCGCGGCGGCGATCGGGGGCATCTGTGCGATCGGCGACTGCCAGCTGTTCGGCACGGACGAGGCGGCGGTGGACTCGGTGATTCTTGTCGGCCTCCTGGGCGCGGCAACGATCGCGGTCTCGTCGGTCGTCGATATCGTCGAAGTGCCGGAACACGTCCGGCGGGCGAATGAGGCTCGCCGCAACGAGGGCGTCACGCTCTCTCTGGCGCCGGTCGTGCTACCAACACACGGCGGAACCATAGGCATCAGCGGACATTTGCGTTTCTAGGCACCCCACGCCGAACCACTCACAACGAGGGATCATGACCCGAACGACCGTCCTGACCGCTGCCTCCATACTCGCACTATCGGCGGCACCACTCACGGCCCAAGTCGCTGACTTCGATCCGGAGCGCGCCTGGATCGCGGAGTCAGGCCGGTTCCTGCCGTTTCTCGTTGACGATACGCGGGCGCTGGCCGAGGCCCTCGACGCCGGCGAGATCGAAAGCGCCACGTGGCTGCTGGTTCTCGATCACCCGGCAGGTCGACTGGCGCTGGTCGCGGACCAGCTCTCGTACCACCACGTGGCTCAGGGATCGATCGACGGCGAGCCCTGGATGGTCTCCTTCTGACCCGCCTGTAACACGGGCGTCAGTTTGACGCCGAGCGTCGGCGGGAAGGTCTACCATTTCGAGTGGGCCGGACTCGATAATGGCCTTTCGCTACTGCGAGATTTCGAGACGGGGACCATCTGGAATCACATCACCGGGGAAGCCATGTTCGGGCCGCTCGAGGGAGAGCGACTCGCCACATACAACTTGCTTCACACGACGGTCGGGGCAGTGCTCGGCTCTCATCCAGACATCGAAGTGGCCCTGTCGGACAGACCTATCCGGCAGCAGGAGCATTCGTTATTCGAGCGCCTCCCGGTTCTTTCACGCATGCTCCGGAGCACGATGGCCAGGCAGGACGAGCGCCGCCCGCAGACGGAGCTCGGGCTCGGCGTGTGGAGTGACGACGCCCAACGCTACTATCCGCTAGCGGTGCTTCGGGAGTCCGACGGTCTGCTCGTGGACGAGTTCGCAGGTCGACGGATCGTCGTCTACCTGGATCCGATGTCATACATGCCCGCGAGTTGGTACACGGATGCGGAGACGGCCCTTTGGGACGAGGAGTCAATCCGGTTGTCTGACGGGCACGTCATTCGGGACGGCGGCGTGTTCGACCAGGACGGCGAGCGCTTGGACGCGGAGCGGCCGCAGCAGCTGTTCACGCGCTGGTACGGATTCGCGTTGACGTTTCCCGCGACTACGATATACGAACCATAGACGTTCTGGAGGCATGACCTTGATGCGGAATAGTACGC
>Ga0224508_10002228_pt1 | contig 16767 bp, 10 predicted proteins | sample SF_Jan12_sed_USG_4_FD_170157 | JGI IMG/M metagenome (GOLD analysis project Ga0224508, IMG submission 170157) | Sediment microbial communities from San Francisco Bay, California, United States - SF_Jan12_sed_USGS_21 | ecosystem: Environmental > Aquatic > Marine > Sediment | place: USA... | reverse complement strand
ATCGTAGAACATCGCCGGCCCCTTGGTGGCCCGCGACCACTCGATGTCGCCTCCCGCCAGAAGCGTGATCGACTGTGCCGAAACTGGCGCCTGGCCGAGGCCTGCGGCGGTGCTGCACAGGAGGCTGGTCGCTAGCCGCAGGGCGAACAGAGCATGACGGTCTTTCATTATCTCCTCCCGGCACGGGGCAGCCTCGCAGGCACCAGAGCGAGCCGCGAGCTGTGGTCTCGCGAGCTACCCGCCCGCGCCTCCCGATGACTGCATGCACGACGGGTCCAGGCCCGCGACGCTCGCGTCTTCGAGCAGCCGCGCCTCGAGGCTGTTCGTGCAGGCGTTCCCCGGTCCGTGCCCGCCGCCAGGAACGACGACGTGGACGCTGTTCGGAAGGTGTTCCGCGACCGCATCGCCCCACGCGGGTGGGGTGACCGGGTCGAACTCGCCGGAGATGATGAGCACCGGGAGGTCGCTCCTGACCGGCTCCCAGAACGAATCGGGGAGCGGCGTCACGCCCCAGACATCGCAGACCTCCCGGTAGCCCGCGATCAGGTGGTCCCCCATGAACGTGCCTTCCGACGCCTCCTCGACCATCGCGTCCGTCAGCGGGAGAATGTCCTCACCGCACAGCGCCGAGAAGTGGTACCCGGCCTCGCCGCCCTGCCCACCGACCCACCCGGCGCGCTGGAGGTAGTAGGAGGAGACCCGATCGAAGTCGCCCTCGGATGCGAGCCGGATGATCTCGGGGACGGCCTGCGCACCGCCGTACAGGAGCCCCCGCAGCGCGTACGCGAAGTCCCCCATCGTGAAGTCGACGAGCGATCCGTTCACTTCCACCTCTACCGGACCCCGCGCGAACCGGGCCAACACGCCGTCCAGCTGTTCACGAAGTTCGGGGTGGCTCGCCGAGCACTCGGTTTCGGACAGGCAGTCGGTCACCACGAGGTCGAGCGACCGCTGTAGCGACTGAGCCATGTGCACGTACCCGAGCACGAACACGGGCGCCACGCTGTTCAGCACGACGGTCCGGATCGCTTCCGGATGGCGTCGCATGTACACCTGCGCGACGCGCGTTCCATATGAGCCTCCCGTGAGGTTCACGGCCTCGTACCCGAGCCAGGTGCGAAGCTCCTCGATGTCGTCGACCGACAGATTCGTGGTGTAAAGATCGAGGCTCGCACGTTCCGCGAGGGCATCCCGACACATCTGGATGTGCTGGCGCGGGAACACTGTGCCGAACCGGTCCTGGACGTCGATCTCGAAGTCGGGACAGCTGAGGCCCTGCGATCGCCCGACCCCGCGTACGTCTACAAGGAGGACGTCCCGCGACCGAAAGTGGGTCCTGCGGGCCATCCCGGGGGCCGCCCCGATGAGCGCCTGCCCCGGCCCCCCGGGAAGCAACACGATCGCGTCGCGCGTCGGCTCTGTCTGGCCCTCGGCGGGAACGACCGCGAACGCGAGGTCGATCGTTCTACCCGAGCGCGCGGTGCGATCCTCCCACACGCGATACGTACCGCACCGGACCTCCGTGCCCCGGATCTCGCACGGCTGGATCTCGCCTGTCCCCGCGGAAGCGTCCGTCGCCAGCGTGGGAAACTCCTGCCCGACCAGGGCCACCGGAAGGATGAGGAAGAACAGGAAGCTCGAAAGGGTCAATCGCGGTCGCATTCCGCACTCGCTTTCAGGTTGGTGTAGGGACCCGCCCTCGCCCCCCACCTGACGGAGCACGAGCGGGTGCGGTTTCCCGGATCTTCCGATCTGTCGCTTCCGGCGCCGCCCTCACGGCTCCCGGGGCTTCATCGCACGAGGGCGTCCAGCTCGTCCCGACCCAGGAGCTGTCCCTTCGTCACCACGGCCTCGACGGTCCTCGTATTCGTGATGTCGTCCAGGGGATTCCCGGAGAGGAGGACGAGGTCGGCGAGACGTCCCGCCTCGACGGTGCCCATCTCCCCGGAGAGACCGAAGAACTCGGCCGGGCGAACCGTCGCGGCCTCGAGCGCCTCCATCGGTGAGAGCCCCGCCCGGACCAGCATCTCGAGCTCGCTGTGCAGGCTGTAGCCGGGGGCGGCGAAGCCGATCGGCGTATCCGTGCCGGCACCCACCGGCACGCCGGCTTCGTGCATCAGCTCGATCAAGCGGAGGCTCCACTCGCCGAACGTGTTGTCGCGCATCGGCACCCCGCCCTCACGACTCGCGTCAGTGGTGGCCCGCCACTCCGTGACGACGCTCGCTGGCAGTTTGTCGAGGAGCGCGTCCCAGTCCGAACGCGAGAACGGCGGCTGCAGGCCGAGGGCGTTCAGCCTCAGCGTGGGCACCTGGATCGTGCTGGCCATCGATTCCAGAACCGCGGCACAATTCTGTTCGTCGTACGCCGCGACGGCCGGCAGCCGCTGCAAGTTGTGCAGCTGTGATCGCAGGTTGGCGCCCGGGACCCCCTCGGGGTTCGCGAGCAAGCGCTGTCGTTCGGCGAGCAGGGCTTCGGGGGCCGTTGCGCAGTCCAGCTCGATGTTGCGGAGATGCTCGAGGGACTGGACGTGGGGACCGACGTCCTGCGCCCGCATGGAAAGCGGTACATGTCCATCCATCGGCAGCCCGCGAGACCGGGCCTCTTCGACCAGCACTTCGAAGACCTCGGGCGAGACCATCTCGTAGATCTTCAGGAAATCGACGCCGGCTTCGGCCAGCATCGCGACATTTGCTCGTGCGGTCTCGGCGTCGGGGTTGGCGATCCCGAGCAGGGGCCGGTTCTCGCCGTCGTACACCACGTGCTCGCCGTCGAGCAGCGGGCCGGCAAAGAAGACACGCGGCGCGGTCGTACCCTCGGCCCGGATCGCCTCGACGGCGGGGAGGACGAGCCCCAGCGGCCCGCCGGTATCCCTGATGCTGGTGATCCCGTGGTTGAGGAACAGTCCGGGCATCGCCTCGGTGAAGCGCTCATCGTAGGTGAGGTGGACGTGGAAGTCCCAGAGCCCCGGGATCAGGTAGCGCCCCGTTCCGTCCACGGTCTCCGTGGCTTCGACCGCCTCGCCGCCGCTCGTCACCGCGACGATGCGTCCGTCGTCCACGACCACGGTCTGCGCCTCCCGGACACCGTTGACTGCGTCGATCACGGTGACGTTCTCGATGGCGAGGTCGGCGGGATCCGCGTCCGGATTGCACGCTGCAAGCGCGCAGACCAGCATGAGAGACATAGTGTGAGAGAGGGTGCGACGGAGCATGTTCGGGCCCTGGCCTGGGGTGTCTTGACCCGAAGAACCTATGCCCTGACTGGGTGAAAAGCCCGCCGCCGGATGGGAGCGGACCACGGCGGTGGGACCCGGTGCACGCCGGGGTGCTCGAGTCGCCGCGCCCGGGGCCTACGCCGAGGAGGTGCTGCTCTCCGACGATGTCCCAGGCGAGGGCGGCGTGTGTGCGGTCTCTACCCTGGTGAAGTCCTTCATCGACGGCCGGACCTCCTCGCCTCTGAGCCGGCTCTGTACGGCACGGGCGAGAGCGTCCGCGGAAAAAGGCTTCTCGATGAGGGAGATCCCTTCGTCCAGGACACCATGGTATAGGAGAGCGTCGTCCGAGTACCCCGACATGAAGAGCACCGGCGTCCCCGGTCGGATCGCGGCGAACTTGTCCGCCAGATCTCGGCCGCTCATCTCGGGCATGACCACATCTGTCAGGAGTAGATCGATCGGACCATTATGCCCGGCGGCAATCTCTATCGCCTGGGCCGGGCCCTCGGCCGACAACACGGTGTATCCCACGCGTTCGAGAACGTTGCAGGCGGCCCTCCGGACGCTCTCCTGATCTTCCGTGATGAGAACCGTCTGGTGTCCAGTCATTTCGTCTTCACTCCCTGCTCTGTTGTCGTCGGTCAAGTCGATCTTCTCGTCCTGCACAGGGAGGTAGATTCTGAATACCGACCCCATTCCCGGTTCCGTATAAAGATGGATCGCTCCGCCGCTCTGCTCGACGATGCCGTACACGGTAGCGAGCCCGAGTCCCGTGCCTTCGCCCACTGGCTTCCGCGTGAAGAAGGGCTCGAATGCGCGGGCCGCCGTCTCCTCGTCCATGCCGGAGCCCGTGTCGGCGACGGAGAGCGTCACGTATCGACCCGCGGAAAGCTCGGGCTTGGCGTCGATCAAGGGCTCCACGGCGGTGTGGGTCCCGGTCCGGATGGTCAGGATCCCGCCGTCCGGCATGGCGTCCCGGGCGTTGACCGCGAGGTTTACAATCACCTGCTCGAGCTGGCCGGGGTCAGCCTCGACACCCGGCACGCTGCCCGCGAATTCCGTCTGCAGCTTGATGTTCTCACCGATGAGGCGCTGGAGCATCTTGCCGATTCCTGAAACCACCTCATTCAGATCGAGGACCTTGGGCTCCAGAACCTGCTTGCGACTAAACGCCAGCAACGATCGGGTCAGCTCCGCCGCCCGCCCGGAGGACCTGTGGATCTCGTTCAGGCCTTCATGATAGGCGCCGCCGGGCTCCGCATCCATCAGCAGGAGCTCTGTATTGACCGAAATCGCCGTGAGAAGGTTGTTGAAGTCGTGTGCCACGCCGCCCGCCAGCTGGCCAATCGACTCCATCTTCTGTGCCTGGCGGAGCCGTTCCTGGCTGTCCCATAGCGCCGCCTCGGCCTCGCGTCTCTGTGTGACGTCGACCGCGTATCCGACAATCTTGCGCACGTTCCCGCGCGGGCCGGCGATCGGACTGAACATCCGAACGTAGTGGCGCTCTCCCCCCTCCGGCCGGGCGACCGTCTGCTCCAGCGACACGATCTCGTTGTCTTCCACGCACCGGCACATCGACGCGACGATCTGGTCGGCCACGGCGGAGTCGACCGCTCTCCGTTCCCAGACCTCGTGAGGCGTCTTCCCGATGATCCACGGGTGTTCGGAGTCTTCGTCGATCCCGAGGAGGTTGACGTAGTGGTACCGGTTGTCCAGGTCGAAGAGCGCGACCTCAGCCGGCAGATGCTCCAGGATCTGTGCTAGCTGGTCGTTCGCCTCCTTGAGCTCGCTCCTCGCTGAGTCGAGACTGTCAATCATGCGATTGAACGAGACCCCCAGTTGCCCGACCTCGTCTGTGGTCTTCACAGTGGCGCGCTGAGACATATCGCCTGCGGCGACCCGCTCGGTGGTCCTCACGATGGAGCTCAATGGCCCGACCACGCGCTTGGCGATTCCCAGGATGACAAAGAGCCCGACAAGAAAGACGGCTGAACTCACCACCCCGACCGCTCGCCGGGTCTCAGCGACCCGCGCACGGACCGGGAGCAGATCGTGGGTCAGCCGAACATCGCCGAGGGTTCTGCCGCCGAACTCGATCGGCGTGACCGAGCGATACACGGTCCCATCGGGAGACACGCCGCTCCCGGTCCACGCACCGAATCCCCTGGGCTCACCGGCGGCTTCCGCCTGTACTGAAGCGAGATGCGCGCCTGTCTCGTCTACTACGAATACCTCGAGTACATCATCGATTCTCATGATCCCGGAGACCGCCTCCTCGATCGCGAGCCGGTCGTCGAATACCACTCCCGATGTCGCACTGAAGGCGCCCATCTTTCCGACGGCCTCGGCCTCCGCACGCATCGACTGCATTACCTGTCGCTCGAAAGTGGCCGGGAAATACAGGAAGATGAACGTCGATATGGCGACCAGGAGGCCGCTGTACATGAGCGAGAGCTTGGCCCGAACGCTGCTTCTAATACGCCGATCTCCACGCTCCCTCACCCCGGTGTCCGCGCGCATGGCCGCTATCTCCTCAGCTCGGGCCCGACGATTTCCGCCAGCTTGAGCAGCTCCGAGCTGAAATCCGCGCCCTGGTCCCTTGCGGCGCCCCGATTGATGAGGATCTGCGGTCTGCCTCCACGTGAGTCGACGCCGACCGCAATGCCGTTCGACACGTACCCCGGTACTCCCGTAACGGTGAGAACCTGCAGCTGCCGACCGATATCGGTGATCGTATCGAGATCGAACGCTCGCAACGGTGTGACGTACAGCAGATCGACCCCCGTCTCGAGAATCCGCGTCGCCAACAAGACCGGATCGTCTTCAGCCTCGATCAAGACCAATCGCAGAGGGGATCCGCCAAACTCGGTGATGCCTTGCGAGCGGATCGTCTCAACCACGTCGTCCCTGGCCCGAGTCGAGGCCCTGAATCGCTCTTGATAGAGGACTCCGACGACGGTTTCCTCGCCGGCTCGATCGACGTTCGCTCGATCGAACATCAGGATTCGCGACATGAGAGGCAGCTGGATGTCGATCGGCGTCGACATCTCCTGGCCGGCCGCCGCGCGCGGGCACAGGAGGGTCGCGAGCAGAGCGATCTGCGCCAGTATCGCACGCAACCGGTGAGGGTGCGGGCCTTTCAGCCGCGCCCCTCGTTCTTCCGGTTGATACAACACGTCGTATCTCACGTCGTTGGCGTCCGTGCAGGCAAACGTCTCGGTCCTAGAACTGGACCCCGAATGAAAGACGGAAGGTGCGACCGTCCTGGCGGATCCCCGGGCTCTGAATGTGCTCCCAGCCGCCCGGCGTCGAATACTCGGCATCGAACAAGTTGCGGATCGCCAGCGTGGCGTTGAAACGATCCATCACCTGGACGGTCGACAACGTCAGGTGGACCAGCAGGTACGACTCGACCACCTCGTCCCACACGGTCGTACGCTCGTGATCGTAGAGGAGATTGCTGGCCAGTACGAGCCGCGGTAGGAGCGAGTACGCGAGCCCCGCCCTCGCCTGATGCGACGGCGAGTTCGAGAGTCCCACGTCTTCCGATTTCGCCTTCTGCCACACGTAGCTGGCGAATCCGTTCAAACGGGAGGCCAGATGCGCCTCCAGCCCGACCTCGAGCCCATTCGCGGAGGCCGCGCTCCGGTTCACGTACTGATTGAGGTCGGTCTCTTCATCGTACCACTCGTCGATGAGATCGCTCATGGCATAATGGTAGAGGGACACGGTACTGAACATCCCCGCCGCGAGCCGTTGCTCCCAAACCAGCTCCGTCGTGCGGATCCTCTCGGCTGTGAGATCGGGGTTCAGTATGTGCCAACCCTCCTCGAAGTAGTTCAGCTCATACAGGTTGGGAGACCGAAAGGCCTCTCCGTAGAGGAGCTTGAGAGTGCTCGAGCGACCGGGCATGTACACCGCGCCTGCACGAGGGGTAAAGGCTGTGCCCCAGTTGCTGGAGTGGTCCAGGCGAGCGCCGAGGGTGAACAGGAGGTCGGACGTGAGCTGGATCTCGTTCTGTCCGTACAGCGAGAACACGTTGTACGGCCAGTCACCATCCAACAACTGCCCATCTTCATCCCGGGCCCAGTACGTGGCCGTGAAGGTCTGCCGGAATTCACCGCCCACCTGGAGGCGGTTCGCTGGCCCGAGATCCGCACGATACTCTACGTTCGCGCCGGCCCAGGTCACGGTGTTCCCATCCTCCCAGACACCACCATCGTCGGGTTCGTACGGGTACGCTCCGTCGTACCAATATCCGTCGAAGTAGCCGCGCGCCGTGAACTGCTGATTCGTCCCTATGTTCTTCTCGATCTGCGCATCCAGGAACAGACGACTGTCGGTGGTCGTGGTCGCCACGTTGAACAGGGCTTCCCACGGTGCGGTCGGGACGCCCTTCTGCCGGGAGGAGCCGAGTGCCGACAGCCGGAAGTCACCGTACGTGACCGCTCCGTACACTCCGAACGACTGATCCCAGTCGATCCCCTCCGCCATGCCGTCGTTGGTCTCCGGATCGTCGAAGTCCGCGAAATAGAGGTCTTGCCCGGTGACGTCGGTAACGTTGCCTGTTAGCACGACGTCGAGTCCGCTCGTAGAGTTGCGACCGAGCGTGACGCTCCCGCTTTTCAGGCCGTGACTGCCGCCCTCGAAACGAAGGTCCGTCCCATCGATACCACGCCCGTCTTTCGTGATGACGTTGATCATGCCGAACATGGCGCTACTGCCGTATAGGGCGGAGCCCGGGCCGCGCACGATCTCGATTCGCTCTACGGCATCGAGGGAGAGCCCGAACGTGCCATCCAGAAACTGGGAGTCATAGAAGCCCTCGTTCATCGTGTGGCCGTCGAGAAGCAACAGGATCCGATTATTGTAGTCTGTCGGCCTGCTGAAGCCCCTGGCGCCCAGGTAGAAGTAGTTACGGTCATAGCTTCCGTAGAAGCCGCGAACGTTGGCCAGGACCTCGGCGAGCGAGCGGTATCCGAAGCGCTGGATATCCTCGGCCGTAACGATCGACACGGAGGCCGGCGCCTCGCGCGTGGTCTGACCGTACTTCGACGCCGTGGTGACCTGCACGTTGAGGAGCGAGTCGAGTCCCAGGGTGGACATGCGCGACTCCACTTCCTGCGCGACGCCACCCTCAGCCAGGAACAGACACGCGACGACGATCGTCGAGGCCCACCTGACCAGGTTCCGAGTCGCGAATCCGCTCATTCGACCGCCCCGCCTCCGATCGTTGTTGGCGTCCCGCGCCAACAGCTTGCCTATACTCGACACAATCTTCCCCCAAATGACGACCAACTGGACTTCCGGTCTCCGTGGTCGGAGTCCGCTATTAACGCGCCCGTCTACAGCGTATTCAAGTCCAGTGGGCGGAGGAGAAGAGGAGGGGGGTAGATCGGCCGGTAAGTGCAGATCACCTACCATATTACGCTGGTTGGCGAAACGCTGGCGGCGGGGAATTGTCGCCTTCGACCAACAGGCCGTCCTCGCAGCCTGCGAGACTCGGCGCCAAACGCGAGATGAGACGTCCTCGTGTCCGCCGCCCGCCTGCGGAATGATCGCCCCCGGTCGGAGTTGAACCGGGATTCCGGTGTCGAGCCGGCCGTCGCAGGACCATCGCGGGCGGTTACGGGCTGAGTGCAGGTGGCGGCATTCGTCTTGCTCCCGTGCCGGTTGGAGGCGAGGCGCAATCTCCATCTCAAGGGAGGTGGCGCCGACGTCCGCCCTGCGTTCGATCACCACACCTGTACGAGGGCCATGCGCATCGAAGGACGTACGTTTCGCACGAAAGTGGGTCGCCGGCTGGCGGGCCTGTTTCTGCTATGCGCCCTGGTCCCGCTTGGTGCGGTGACCGTCCTCTTCTTCAGCAGCACGCGAAACGCCCTCGATGCGGAGCGGCGCGACCGGCTCTATCAGACCGGTAAACTCGTCTCCATGGGGATTACGGAACGGGTCCGGCACCTTGCCGTTGAACTCGACCGAGTGCGACTCGACTATCTCCCGCGGTCATCTCGGACCCTGGACAATTTCGTAGGGCACGATCCGGTCGTTCCCGCAGGCTTCACGAATCTCGGAGTCGCATACGGGGTCGGGGAGGCCGGGCGTCTCAACGGGTCCATAGAGGAACTCTCCGATCTCTCGCCGAGACAGGTCGAGCATCTCACATCTGGGCAGACCTTGCTTCTCTCGGCGACCGGATCCGGTGCCAGCCCGGTCACGCTGTGGCGGGCACTGGACGCCTCTGACCTGAGCGAGGGGATCCTGTGGGCCGAAGTCGACGCCAACCATCTGTGGGGATTGCTGGGTGGTCAGGAGGTGATGCTACCGGACTTCCAGGTGTGCGTCCTCGACGAGTCGTGGCGGAAGCTGCTGTGCGAGGAGCCTTCACCGGCAACGGTTTCCCAGCGCATCCCCGAGCGGCGGGTGTCTGAGGTGACCGCCACGTTCGAATGGGAAGACGCCGATCAGCAATACATGGCTGCGTACAACGTGGTGTTTCTCCAACATGATTTCGCGGCCGACAACTGGACCGTCCTGTTGAGCGAGCCGCAGGCGGCTCGTTGGTCATCGACCCGCGATTTATCGTTGATGCTCGCCCTGCTCCTCGGGTCGACGATCGCGGGCATCGTCCTGTTGGCGAGCACTCAGATTCGGAGAGTTCTCAACCCTCTCCTGGAGTTCGAGAAGGGCGCCGAGAGAATCACCGGCGGTGATTTCTCACAACCGGTAGCCGTCCGAAGCGGCGACGAGTTCGAGGATCTCGCAGAGTCCTTCAACATGATGTCGGGCAAGGTCGAAAAGCAGCTCGCAACGTTCGCCGCGATCACCGAGATCGATCACGCGGTGCTCGGCAGTCCAGATCGAGAGTCCATCGTCCAGACGGTGCTAGCGGGCGCCCGCCAGATCCTGCCCTGCGATGCGATCGGGATTTCCCTGCGTGATGGACCTCAATACGAGACGCATGAGCTGCGTGTCACCGGTGGCAACCTCGGAGAGAGAGCGTACCAGGTTCGCCTCGAGCCCGAGGAGATCGTGGAACTGCTTCGTAATGGCGACCACCTGATGATCGACGACGGCCCGGGTTCGAGGACCTACCTGTCGGTTGAACCCTACGCCGAATATGGAGCAACCAGCTTCCTCGTGGCGCCAATCATCCTGAGTCGTGAGCTGCTCGGAATGATCGTGCTGGGCTTTGGCGAAACGACGCCGAACATGGAAGATGTCGTCAGCGACGTCAGCCGCATACGCGCTCAATTCACGGTGGCCCTGTCGAACATCCAGCTGATCACTCGACTTGACCAACTCGGGCGGGGTGCGGTCCGGGCTCTCGCGCGTGCGATTGACGCCAAGTCGCAATGGACTGCGGGTCATTCGGAGCGCGTGACCGACATGGCCGTTCGGATCGGTGAACGCCTCGAGCTGTCTGTTCACGAGCTGGAGCTCCTGCACCTCGGCGGTTTGCTGCATGACATCGGGAAGATCGGGCTGCCGGCGGCGGTTCTGGACAAGCCGGCACGGCTAACAGACGAGGAATACGAGAAAGCCAAAGAGCACCCGAGAATGGGAGCCAAGATCCTGGCCCCGATCACGGCCTACGCGGACGTGATTCCACTGGTGCTCTACCACCACGAACGGTACGACGGCGCCGGGTATCCAAACGGCCTCATCGGCGAGCAGATCCCCTTGCTGGCTCGCGTGATCACGGTCGCCGATGTGTTCGACGCCGTCACGACCCCGCGCCCGTATCGCGAAGCGATGTCGACGGGCGAGGCGGTAGAACTGATCCGCCGTGACTCGGGGGGACATTTCGATCCAACGATCGTCGAGGCCTTTCTCGCCGTTATGGTGGAACAGGCCCCGGCGGAGCTCGATCGATCAGTCGGCCCCGCAGTGCTCTCCGCCTGATCAGACGACGGCTCCGGGTTCGACCGGCGCCAGTTGGGCCCTACCGGTCCACGATCCTCGCGAGCTTCAGAAGTTCCGCGCTCAGGTCGGCCCCTTCAGCGATTGAAGCCGCGCGGTTCACGAGGATCCGTGTACGTCCGGCCTCCACGTCGAGTCCGAGCGAGATCCCCTCAGACACGTATTGTGGGACCCCCGTAACCGTGAGGATGCCTCGCTCTCGGCTCGCGTCTGTAATCGCCCGAAGGCTGTAGGCACGGAGGGGGGCCACATACAGGACGTCGATGTCAGTCGGCCATAGCTCCCTCGGCAGCTCGGCTCCGCCGAGTGCGAGCGGAACGACCCGCACGGGCCGTCCCAGCGCCGAGTTCCGCAGGTCTTCCGCCATCGTAGAGATGAACTGGTCCTTCGCGCGGCTCGACTCGCGGAAGCCCTCCTGGAAGAGGACACCGACGACGATCTCCCCCTCGCCCGCGTCCAGGTTGCGGTCGAAGTGGAGGACACGGGCGAACAGCGACACCTGGAAATCGACCGGGAGGGCCATTTCCTGGGCTCGGGCCGAGGCCGCGTACAGCAGCGCCCCGCACGCCAGCGCCAACGAGAGACGGGCTCTCATCGAACGGTAGGATCCGATCCCGATTCCCTAGAAGCTCAGCAACAGCGTGAGCCGTAGGCTCCGGCCATCTTGAACGATGGTCTCCGGCACCACGGTGAGGCCCGTCGGGTGCTCCACCGTCTCGTCGAAGAGGTTTCGGATCGACACGGCGCCGCGGACCCGCCCAAACAGTTGTCGCGTGGAGAGGGTCAAGTCCACTACCGACGAGGGGTCCGTGGAGACCCCGGTGCGCGTCCGCCGCCCGGACTCGAAACGGAACTGGGCGGCCAGCCGAAGCTCGGCGCCAAGGGGTGTCCAGCCGGCAGCGCGGACCAGGTTCGCCGGCGAGTTCGTAAACCCGTCCTGCACGTCTGCTCCGCCCTCGTCGTGACCGTGCTCCGTCACCCTCTGGTGAGACCAGCTGGCCGACCCGCCGACACCACTCCTGAACCGGGCGGTGAGCTCTGCCTCGACGCCGCGTGCCGTAACGCGCCCGAGGTTGTCGTACTTGGCAATTCCCGATGATTCATCGGCCAAACGATCGATCAACCCCTCTACGCGGTAGTCGAAGGCGGAGGCGGTCCCGAACAGGAAATCGGTCCAGCGGTGCTCCCACACCAGTTCGACCGTGCGGATTCGCTCGGGTCTGAGGGCGGGGTTGCTCATCAGAATCCCGGGCTCGCCGATGAATAGCTCGAAATTGGACGGGGATCGGAAGGCATCGCCGTACAACAGCTTGAGCGCAGCCGGCTCAGACGGATGAAAGACAACGGCGGCCCGGGGGGTGACTTGAGTGCCGACCGTGGAGTGCTGGTCGAGCCGGGCGCCAGCGACGAACGCGAGCTTCTCGGTGGCTTGCCACTCGTCCTGCACGTACACGGCTGTGACCCAGTACCGATCCTCCCTGGGGATGGGCTCGACGTCGCCGGTGGTGATCGAAGATTTCGAGTCTACGAGATTCTGGTACTCGGTCCCGATGACCAACCGGTTGCTCGGCGCGAGATCCCACCGCAGCCTCGCCTCCACCGTAGCGCGCCCTCCGCGTGACCGGAAATTGAGGGCCGGGAGGATCGGGTCGTCGAAAGCCAGACCAGTGAAGATGTCACCCTGGTCGTACGCGAGCCGCACGGCGAGATGGGTGGACCGTCCAAGCTCTCGCTCGTACTTGGCGCTGGCCAGGTACCTGTGGTTCTCGACATGGTTGTCGGGATGGTTGAACAGCGATCCGAAGGCCCCCGTCGCGATCCCCTTGTCGCGCGTCTGCGCGAGGCCGAGCAACGTCAGATCCCCGATCCGGACCTTCGCGAGCGCACCGAATCCCTCCAGCCAGTCCCTGTCTTCCGCCAGACCCATGTTGAAGGCGGGCGTCTGATACTCCGAGATGAAGACATCGGGTCCGTCGGCCTGTTGCCAGGAGCCGCTGACCAGCACGTCGACGTCCGTTCCGAAGCGCTGCCCGAAGTTGACGGTGCCTCCACGCCCACCGAACGAGCTCGCACCCGCCTTGATCTGAAATCCCTCGAGGTCGGCGCCAGACTGCGTGATCACATTGACGACCATGAACATGGCGTTGCTGCCGTGTACCGCCGATCCCGGGCCACGGACGATCTCGATGCGATCGACGATCGACAGGTCGATCCCGAAGTCGGTGCCGGTAGGCGCGCTGCCGAAGAACCCGTCGTTGAGTCGCTCCCCGTCGATGAGCAGCAGCACTCGGCTGTTCACCTCGGTCGACCGGCTGAACCCGCGGACGCCCACGCGATTCGAGATGCGATCGTACGAACCGTACACCCCCCGCTGATTCTCGAGCACCTCGGCGATCGTCTGATAGTCGAACCGCGCGATCTCATCCGCGGTGACGATCGTGACGGACGCCGGGGCTTCCTTGACGTCCTGCTGGCTCTTGGCGGCCGAGCTCACCGGAATGCTCAGAAGCGAGTCCAGCGACAGCGCGGCTGCGGACTCTGCGCTTCGCTCTTGCGCGGCCGCATTGCCGGCGGAGAGGGCGAGCGCCCCCAGAAAGATCGTATACGCGCTACTTCGTCGGGTCCGTTCCATGTGTCACGCTTCGTCCGGAGACTTCGGTGCCCCCCGTGGGAGCGTTTGGTTCGTCCATCGACCCCCCTTCCAAGGGCAAGTCATGATCCATGGGTTTGCACGCGACGACTGCCGGTTTCGCTACATGGATAGGCGCGTTCCCGCCTCACCCCGTGCAGGGCTCCCACACACCCACTCGCAGAGTGCAAGAAGCCCCGGAGAAAGCCTGCGTCCAGGTCAGCGAGTGGCGCGCACACCCTCCTGTGTGCATCGGCCGGGTGCAGCTGACCTGCTGGCCTCGCTGCTGCGACTACCAGGCGCTAGCCTCATCGACGGCAACCTCCCTGAAGCCGGCATCGCCCTCAAGATCCCGTTGGACGGGTCGACGGATGAGTGGCGAGAGGGCTGGGATCGGACGATGGCCGTCGAGTACCTGGCGTACGCGGCGTCGAAGGGCGGAGTGGTGGCCCTCACGCGGAGCATCGCGCGCACCTTTGGAAAGTCCGGTATCTGCGCCTTCGTGCTCGCGCCCGGCCTTGTGCGCACGGGGATGGCTCAGGACTTCATCGACGAATACGGCGAGGACCGGGTGATCGGAGAGTTGGCTCTTGATCGCCTGACGGAGCCCTCGGATCTGACTCCCCTCGTCGTCCTGCTCGCGAGTGGACTCGCGGACCACGCCACCGGGGCCACCTTCGACATCAACGCCGGGAGTTACGTGCGCTGAGGGCGCGGTCGACCATCCCGGCGATCATGATGTCCTGGATGGCGACCCCGGTGAGATCCGCGATCGTGATGTCCGTTTCGCTCTTTCGACCCATCACCGGGTCCCCGATCACCTCACCGAGTTCCACGATCGAGTCTTCGCTCAGAAGGCCTGCCTCTACCGCATGTGAACACTCGCCGTGGTCGACACACTGAGTCCGACTGTCCGCGACCACGAGGTCGGCTCTCGCCAGGAGGCGGGCCCCCAGTTCCTGTTTCCCGTGGTCGTCGGACCCCATCGCCGTGATGTGCGTCCCCGGCTTCACTTGATCCGCTCCGATCAGGGGAGTTTTGGCGGATGTCGTGGTGACGATGAGGTTGCATCGGGCGGTGAGGTCGTCCAGAGTCGGCGCCGGCTCGATCTGCAGCCCCCACTCGTGGATCCGCTTCCGCGCACCAAGGTCTTCGATCATCGCGCCGACTTTTGCGGTATCACGGCCCCAGACCCGGCAGACCCGGCAGTCGACTACCTCGGCGAGCATCTCAAGCTGCATCCTGGCCTGAACACCCGCCCCGACGATACCGATGGCGTCGACCTTCTTCGGAGCGAGGTGCTTCGCGGCCACGGCTCCGGCGGCCGCGGTACGCATGTCTGTGAGCCAACATTCGTCGAGCAGGATGAGCACGAGCTCGCCGGTCTTCTGGCTGAAGACGAGGAGCAACCCGTTGCTCGCCGGCAGCCCGAGGTCGGGGTTGTCGTAGAAGCCCGACGCCATTTTGAGGACGTAGTAGTCATCGCCGGTGACGAACCCGTACTTGATGTGTACGTCGCCGGGCGGGTCGTCGAAGTGAAGGAAACCGACGGGCGGCACCACGACCCTGCCTTCGGAATAGAGCACGAACCCGGTTTCGATCTCGCGGATCAGCTCCGGGACGTCGATCAGGCGCTTGATTTCATCCAGTGAAAGGACTGTTGTCACCGACACGCCTTTCCGTAGCTGTTCCGGCGGGTACCATCCTCATGGCCTGTCGCCCGACATGATCTGACGGACCTGTTCACCCCAGCCTTCGACGATGACCAGGTCCGTCTCGGCCCCGATATCGGTGAAACCGTCGAGGGCCATGAGAAACCGCTGCCCATCCGGGTGGGCCATCCCCATCTGAAACGGCTCGATGGAGAACAGCGTCTGCATGGATTCGATTCTGAACCGCGGCTCCGTCGTGAATCGCGCGGCCATGACGGTCCGGGCGTCGAGATCCGCGACGAAGATCTCCTCCCTGGACCAGCCGAGTACTCCGCCACGGACCCCGACGGCCACCCGATAGTCCGACACGTTCGGGAAGGGACGCACGTAGATGAGCGGACGTCCCGATTCATTGGACTGATACGCCAGCCACTTCCCGTCGAGAGAAAGGCTGGGCCGCGTCTCGTTATGGTCAGGGTTGGCCAGGTCTTCGAGAGGCTCGGGGTCCCCACCGTCCTCGACCACGAAGAGGTTGGCGTCGACCTGCTGGAGTCCGATTCGGTATACCGCCGTTCGGCCATCCGGCAAAAAGGTCGCCTCCTCAACGGCGTCGACGAGATCGAGCAGGGTCTCGGACGGTCGGGCTCCATCGGCGGCTCGGCGCCGGAAATGCAACCCCAGGTCCCCCGCATGAAGCGACTGGAACGCGATGTGCTCCCCATTGTCCATGAACGTGGCGCGTCGGTTGCGCCTCCGGTCGTTGGTGAGAGCCACGGGTATCCCGTCGGGCAACGCCTTCGCCCAGATGTCCGTGTACGCCTCCCCCGGCCCGACTGTGACCGCCAGCGCAGAGCCGTCGCGCGATAGGATCGGATCGGAAAACACGTCCATCCAGCCCGGGTCCACGGGCGTCGCCGCGCCCGTGCGGTCCACCCAAACGAGTGGCTGAGGCGATCGCGCCCCGTGCGACGGACCTCGAGCGTACAGAAGGTGGCCTGTCGGCGTGACGACCATATCGGCGCGTTCTACGAACGCGAACTCGACCGGCTGGTAGATGCGGATGCCGCTCAGCACCGGGACTTCCGGAGAGACGACTTCGAGCGCTTCGAGATCGAATTCGGCCGCGAACGCATTCCCGTCGTCGTCCGCGTACAGGATCTCACCCGAGTCCAGGTACCAGGCGTCGACGGCCCCAGGGATCAGAGAACGGACGCGGCCGGACCGCAGGTCCAGAACGACGAGCTCTCGCTCGCCCGAACAGGCGCCCCCGTAGCCGTCGTGCAAGATCAAGAACGCCCCGACGCTCCCGGGAAGGCCGGCGATCCCGCAGACCTGACCGGCGGTGGGG
>Ga0224508_10002227_pt1 | contig 16772 bp, 13 predicted proteins | sample SF_Jan12_sed_USG_4_FD_170157 | JGI IMG/M metagenome (GOLD analysis project Ga0224508, IMG submission 170157) | Sediment microbial communities from San Francisco Bay, California, United States - SF_Jan12_sed_USGS_21 | ecosystem: Environmental > Aquatic > Marine > Sediment | place: USA... | reverse complement strand
GGGTCACAGGCTCGACGGTAGTAGCCGACCCGTCGGGGACGGTACCCACGTCCCTGAATCCGATGATCCGCGCAGTCCGACTTCGGGCAGTGCGGTGGAAAAAACCGATCCGGTCGTCTGCCTTCGATCGGCTGGCATGGAGTCCACATCGTCTAGGAGACATTGCGAGGACCGTGCCGCCACACGATGCCGGTTTACCCTGGGAATTTGACGGGTGAAGTAGTCACATGTCCGCCAACGGACGATCGGCGACCGGACGTATCACGCAACACACAACATTCTTCGAGCCACGTTGACCTCAGCAGGGATCTCGACCGTCGACCCACTCCACACCGTCCACGAAGAACTCCTTCTTCCAGATCGGCACGGTGCGTTTCAGACGATCCATCGCCTCACGACACGCGTCGAACGCCGGGCGACGATGCGCGGACGAGATGACGACGGCGACGCTGGCATCGCCGATCTCCAGACGACCCAATCGATGGACGATGGCGATAGCGTCGATTTCGAACTCGGTCCGGATCGAGTCGGCAAGACGACGCATCTCGGCCTCGGCCATCTCGTCGTAGCCGTGGTACTCCAGGTAGCGGACCTCACGACCCTTGTGATGGTTGCGGACATAGCCGACGAAGTGCACGACCGCACCGTCGCCGTCGCCTCGGACCTGCTCGAACAGCGACGCCAGATCGATCGGTTCGGTCTGGAGGATGACCACCGATCTAGCCTCCGCTGACCGGCGGCAGGAACGCAACCTCCTGGACGTCGTCCAATACCGAGTCCCAGTCGCTGTAGCGACAGTCACAGGCGACCATCGGTCGGTAGCCAAGCGAGCCCAGGCCGGGGTGGGCCTGCACCAGTTGCTGCCACAGCTGTTCCACGGTCCGACCGGCGGGTGCGTCCATCGATTGACGACTCCAGCCGGTGTGGTCGGTCAGCACCGCGAACAGGCGCACCTCGACGGTCATGACGGCTGCTGAGTCAACTCGACCAGGCCGTCGACTATCCGCTGTTGCACCTCGGCAAGCGTCGAGTCGAGCACAGCCCCAGAGGCGTTGCGATGCCCGCCTCCGCCGTGTCGCTGGGCCAGGCTGTTGACGTCAATGGTGCCCTTGGAACGCAGCGAGACCTTGATCTTGCCGTCGGGTCGTTCGCGGATCAGTGCCACGGCACGGACCCCGTTGAGCGCAAGCATGTGACTGGTGATCTCCGACGTGTCCTCGCCCTGCGCGTTCAGCCGCTGGAGGTCCGAACGCGAGAGGGCGACGGTTGCGACACGACCGTCGGCATCGACCTTCATCGTGGTCAACGCGTGACCCAGCAGTCGTGTGTAGGCCAGGTTGTTCTGCTCGTAGACCGCCTCGTAGACCTCGGCCGGCTGCACGCCGAGATCCACTAGCCGCGCCACCACCCGATGGGTGCGGGCGTCGGTGCAGTTGAAACGGAAGTAACCGGTATCGGTGGCGATGCCGACGTAGAGCGCCTGGGCCGCCGCCAGGTCGGGCTGCCAGCCGGCGTCGGTGATCAGTTCGTAGACCAGGACCGCGGTCGCACAGGCACTGGTGTCGGCCAGAGTCCAGGCCCACGGCGACTCCTCTGCCGGGTGATGATCGATGCAGAGCGTTCGATCCGCCGCCGCTACCACGTGGGGCTCGAGGCGACCGACGCGATGGGGCGTCGCACTGTCCAGCAGGATGATCAGGTCGGCCGACGCGATCGCTCCCGCGCCGTCGACGTCATCCCAGATCCGCACGTCGTCGCCGTCGGGGATCATGAACGCCAGCGTCTTGTCGACCGGATCGTTATTGAGGATGGTGCAGCGCTTGCCGGTCGAACGTAGATAGCGTTGCAACGCCAGTTCGGAACCCAACGCGTCCCCGTCCGCCTGGGCGTGGGTGATCAGGACCAACGAGTCGGCCCCTTCGGTCAGGCGACGAAACGTCTCGTGATCGGCGGCGCTCAGCATGGATTCGGACTCCCGTGGACAGACCCCTCAAGTTAGATGCAGCGCCTCAAATGTGTCAAGCGGTGTCAAGCTGCGCACATTAGGTATGATCGCGAGATGACAAGGGTGCAAAGCGGACTGGATCGTTGGATCGCCGAGGGACCGTCCGTCTGCGCGGCCCGCCCCGGCGACCGTGTCGGCCTGTTGGCGCACCCCGCGTCGGTCGATCGTGACGGATGTCACATCCTCGAGCGTCTTGACGCCCTTGCGACGTTCCCCGATGGATCCACGGCGCTGACGTGGAAACGGCTGTTCGCACCCGAGCACGGCCTGTGGGGTCATGCCCAGGACATGGAGACGGTGGACAGCGGTCACGACCCGTGGACCGGTCTCCCGGTGGTCAGCCTCTACGGCGAGGACGAGGCCTCACTGACGCCGGGCGAGAACGATCTTGCCGATCTCGATCTGCTGGTCGTGGATCTCCAGGATATCGGTGCCCGCTACTACACCTACATCTACACGATGGCGGCGATGATGGCCGTGGCGGGACGGGTCGGTGTGCGCGTCGCGGTGCTCGATCGACCCAACCCCATCGCCGAGCAACCGGCCGACGGCCCGCTGCTCGAGGAACGCTTCGCCTCGTTCGTCGGTCGCTATCCCCTGCCGATCACCCACGGCCTGACCATCGGCGAGCTGGCGGCGTTGTTCCGCGATCGCTTCGACATCCCGTGCGACCTGACGGTGGTCCCGCTTCAGGGCTGGCAACGGGGACAGACCTTCGAGGGCTGTGGGCTGCCCTGGGTCCCGCCCTCCCCCAACATGCCGACCCTCACCACCGCCCGCCTGTACCCCGGCGGCTGCCTGATCGAGGGGACCCAACTATCCGAGGGACGGGGAACGACCACACCCTTCGAACTGGTCGGGGCCCCGTGGATCGATGGGCGGGCCCTGGCGACGACGATGCGGGGGCTGGAGCTTCCCGGTGTCGCATTTCGCCCGGCGTCGTTCCGACCGATGTTCCAGAAACATGCCGGCGCGGCCTGCCAGGGCGTGCAACTGCTGTTGACCGATGGGGCCCGCTTGCGACCCATCGAGACCTACCTGGCGCTGATCGCCGCCTGTCGGGATCAGAACCCCGAGGCGTTCGACTGGCGTCGCGAGCGCTACGAATTTGTGAACGATCGGCTGGCCATCGACCTGCTGTGTGGGGGCGAAACTCCCCGACAGGCGATCGAGGGCGGCGACCTGAACCGGAGCCTGCCGACGCTGCGACGCTGGGTGTCCCAACGCAGCTCGTTCACGGTGCTGCGAAATACCCGCTACGGAGAACTTTTCTCGTAGCCTTCCACGGATTTTCGCGGATACTTACAAACAAAAGAGAGGCCGGAGTGGATCAAAGATCCGCTCCGGCCCCCGGTGTTTGGGTTGTGACGGGACCCTCCAAGGGGGGTGTTTATGTTAGGCCCCGTAACGCCCCGTATCAGCTTCCGCTCTATTCACGACGACGCGATCAAGAACGGAATCACGTGACGCCGGGAAATCTACCGCTACCGGCGACCGTCAACGGGAACCGCAACCCCTTCTAGCGGATCGATCGACCGCAGCCTGCGGCAACCACTCAGCAACCTGTAGCGGCCCGTTTTTTTAGGGAATCTGCACCCTCGGCTCCAGGGCACGGTAGTCCTGCATCACCAATACCCCCGGATCCCCCAGCCATCCGGCCTGTCGCAGACCGCGGATTTGCGGTTGGATTTCCCGCAACGACTCCACGATCGCCTGAGAGCGCACATCGGAGTTTTCGGTCTTCTCGATCAAGCCGGCAAACCACGGCATGTCGACACGTGGGAACTCGCGAAGTTTCAGCTGAGCATCGGGGGCCAGGTCCAGCGTTGCCCGGATCGCGTCCAGCGCCACGTGGATGCCGCCCAGTTCATCGATCAGGCCGATCTCCAGCGCCTGCTCGCCGGTCCAGATGCGCCCCTTCGCGATCTCCTGAACCCGCTCCAGATCCAACCCGCGGCCCTCGGCGACCTTCTGGGTGAAGTCCGCATAGATCCGATCCAGTCCCGCCTGAAACCGTTCGTAGCCGGCGTCGTCGTAGGGATGGTTGGGACTGTACTGGGACGAGTTCCGGCTGGTATGGACACCGTCGTAGCTGATGCCCAGCTTCTCGTAGAGACCCGTGACGACCATCTTGCCGCCGAGCACTCCGATGGAGCCGGTAATCGTTCCGGGCTGGGCGACGACATGATCGGCGTGCATCACGACGAAGTAGCCACCCGACCCGGCCAGGTTGCCCATCGAGACGATGATCGGCTTGCCCATCTCCTTGGCCCGCAGAGTCTCGCGCCAGATGGAATCGGATGCCACGTAGGAGCCACCGGGAGAATCCACCCGGAACAGGATCGCCTTCACCCGATCGTCATCGATGGCCGCGCGGAACGCCCGGGTCAGCGTGTCGGAACCCATGCTGACGGAACCGTCCAGCGGCGAGAAGCGGCTGCCGCCGCGAGTCACCTGGCCATAGCCATGGATGACGGCGACGGTGGTGCCCTTGTTGAACGGGCTCCCCGCACGCTCGCGGTAGGCCGGTAGGTAGAGCAGGCGGGCCTTGTCACCCACCGACTCACGCATCGTCGCGTAGACCTCGTCGCGATAGGCCAGACCGTCGACGAGGCCGGCGTCCATCGCCTCCTCACCGAGGTACGGTCCACGATCGAACAGATCGCGGACCTCGTCTTCCTCAAGCCCCCTTGTCTCTGAGATGCCGCGGACGATCTGTGTGAAGCGCGAGTCGATAACCGACTGCATCACCTCGCGGTGGGGTTCGGTGTACTCGCGATGGGTGTAGCTGTTCATCGCGTTCTTGTATTCGTGACGCTGATCCAGCTGTAGTTCGATGTCTAGCTTGTCGTAGAGCCCACGCATGAACATCGTCTCGTAGATCAGTCCGGTCAGACCCACGTCGCCCGACGGCTGCATGTAGATCTCGTCGAAGGCCGTCGCCAGGTAGTAGCCACCGTTGCCGGGACCAAACTCACCGAACGTCTCGGACCATGCCACCGCCGGCTTGCCCGACTCGCGGAAACGCAGCACCGCATCCCGGATCTCCTGGATATGGGCCATGGCGATCCCCTCGCCACCGATCCGTGCGACGACACCCTTGACGCGACGATCGTCGGAGGCTTTTTCCAGCGCCTCGACAATCATCGGCACCGTCATCGTGTCGTCCAGCATCAGCTGGGCCAGCGGGTCGGGCGGGATCGTCTCGATGACGCCCTGCTCGAAGTCGATCTCGAGGAGCACCGAGCTGGGAACTGTCGGCTTGCCCGATGAGGCCAGGAGTACAAGGACCGCGAAGCCGAAGACGGCAACGATGGAGAAGAAACCGATGACGGCCAGCAGACCGACGAGAAACTTTTTCACTCTATCCTCCGGGAAGCGACGACGGTGGCCGCTCGAGGCCAATGATGAAGCCTTCGGGGTCTGGAAACCAGCCCCTCCTTTCCTGGATACGGCAGACAACCGGTCAAGTTCACTAGAATGCCCGCATGTGCACCCTCAGCTGGTTCCATGGCAACGACGGCTACGAGCTGTTCTTCAACCGGGACGAGCGACACCTACGGGGGTCGGCCCTCCCGCCGACCCTACGGGGCGGGCCGCCGGCGCGGGTCTCCCCCACCGATGCCGACGCCGGTGGCAGCTGGATCGCCAGCAACGCCCATGGCCTGACGGTCTGTCTGCTCAACGGTTATCGCCCGGCCGATGCCGACGGCACGTTCGTCAGCCGCGGACAGGTCGTCCTGCAGCTGGCCGACTACCCGGATGTGACGACGGCCCTGGCGAGTCTCGATCGGATCGACGTTCAGGCGCTACGCTCGTTCCGCATCTTCGCCATCGATCCCCGAATCGTTGGCAGCCGGGTCTGGGACGGCGAGACGCTGTCGAAGAACGAGACCCCCGCGGTGGACGAGGCCATCGTCTCGTCCTCGTATCGGAGCGCAGAGGTCCGTCGCAGTCGCCGGGAGTGGTTTCGCACCCTGCTGTCGCTACGTCAGGGCGACGACCCGGCGTCACGGGCGGCGGCCCACATGCGGGCCCACGCCAGCCACCAACCGGAACGCGGTCCATCATCGATCTGCATGCATCGTGACGATGCACGGACGGTCAGCTTCAGTCACGTCGAGGCCGCATCCCACGGAACGCGTTTCACCTACCACGACGACTCGCCGTGTCAGGCGCAGGAGCCGACGGCGACGGTCTACCTGCCCAGGATCGACTAACTCTGGCCCTTGCGGGCCTCCTTGGCGGCCTTCTTCTCTTCCCGTGCGACACGCAGGACCGCCTCGGCGTCCAGGTGGTCGTCGCCGCAGCGCTCGAGGTACTCGTCATAACTGCCGACGAAGTCCTCGATGTGATCCGGAGTGATCTCGACGATGCGAGTCGCAATCTTTGAGACGAACCAGCGGTCATGAGAGACGAAGATGATGGTGCCGTCGTAGCCGCGCAACGACTCCGCCAGAGCCTCGATGCCCTCGAGGTCCAGATGGTTGGTGGGCTCGTCCAGGACCAGCACATTGGGATGGGTGACATCCAACTTGGAGAAGATCAGCCGCGCGGCCTCGCCGCCCGAGAGGTTGCCGATTCTCTTCTCGACGTCGTCCTTGGTAAACAGCACGCGTGCCAGTCGATTGCGAACGAAACCCACGCTCTCTCCGGGGCAGAAATCCCACAGCCAGGATTGCAGGTCGCGTCGCTCCTCCGTCAGCAGGGCGCGGTGATCCTGCGCGAAGTAACCGGGGTGGGTCTCGTAGCCCCACTCCACCTCACCCGCGTCCTGCTCAACGACCCCCACGGCGATCTTCAGCAGTGTCGACTTGCCAATACCGTTGGGGCCGATGATCGCCAGCTTGTCACCACGCATCACCTTCAGCGACACATCCTCCAGGACCGGCTTGTCGTCGTAGGACTTGGAGATGCCTTTCAGCTGCAGCGCGATCCGACCACAGGGACGACACTGCTTCAACGCGAAGTGTGGATAGCGGCGTGAGGACGGTGGCAACGTTTCGATGACGATGCGCTCCATCTGCTTGACCTTACTCTTGGCCTGACGCGCCTTGGTCGGTTTGGCCTTGAAGCGTTCGACGAAGCGACGATGGTCGTCGATCTCCTTACCGCGCTTCTCAATCTCCGCCTCTTTCCGATTGCGATTCTCGGCCTTGGCGGTGACGAAGGCGTCGTAGTTGCCCTTGTAGGTCGTGACGCGTTCGTAGTCGACATCGACCACGTGGGTGCAGACGTTGTTGAGGAAGCGGTGGTCGTGAGAGACGACGATTCCGATGCCCTTGAAGGAGACGAGGAACTTCTCCAACCAACGGATCGAGAGGATGTCCAGATGGTTGGTCGGCTCGTCCAGAAGCAACACGTCCGGCGACCCCGCCAGCGTCTGGGCCAGCAGCACACGAAGCTTGAAACCACCGGACAGGATCGACAACGGCTCGCGATGCACGTCGGTGGGGATATTCAGCCCCTCCAGGATCTCCGCGGCCCGCGCTTCAAGCGCGTAGCCGTCGTTCTCCTGGATGAACTCCTCTAGCTTGCTGAACTTGTCGGCGTCGAACTGATCGGGGGGCGCCTCGAGCAGCTTCTCCTTGGCCTCGATGACCGACCACAGTTCCTCGTGACCCATCATCACCACATCGAGGATCGGCACGTCGTCGAACTCGAAGTGATCCTGACGCAGCACGCCGATCCGTGCCTTGCGGGCGACGGCGACCTTACCCTCGGTGGCCTCTTCCTCGCCCGTCAGGATCCGCAGCAGCGTCGACTTCCCGGAGCCGTTGGCGCCGACGATCCCGTAGCGCGAGCCGGGATTGAAGTTGACGGTGGCATCCTGGAACAGCCGCTGGCCGCCGTAGTGTTTGCCAAGCTGGGTGATCGAAAGCATGGCCGCTCAAGATACCAGTTCCTCGAGCCGATCACAGAAGCTGGAGCACAGGGCGTCGCGGGAAAAACGGCGATCCGCCAGCTCCTTGGCCCGAGCCCCGATCTCCCGAATCTCCCCCGACGGCAAGGCCAGCGCCTCGCGGATCGCCGCCGCCATCCCGTCGGCGTCGTCGGTGTCAACCTGCCAACCGATCTGCTCGGTCTCGAGGATCTCCGACGCGTGACACGGCCGTGGCCCCAGCAACACGATCGGGCGACCCATCGTCATCGCCCCGTAGATCTTGCACGGGTGCACGATGCCCACGACGTTCTCCTCCATCGAGACCAGGTGGAGGTCCGCCGACGACAGGCTGAACCGTAGGTCTTCCCGGGGCTGGTACGGAAGCGACCGAACGTTGGTCGGGCGATCGTTTGCGATCGCCTCGTCGATCATCTTCTTGCGGACACCGCCACCGACGAACAGGAACTGCACCTGCGGTGTGTCCTCCAGCTGCTTCGCCGCGGCCAACATCGTCTCGACCGGTGTCGAGAGGCCGTGGTTCCCCGAGTACATGATCACGAAACGGTCCTGCAGATCGTGCTTCTCTCGAAACCAGTTGTCGGTGTGGTCGAGAGACGGGGCGGGACGTTCGTGGGGCCACGGCGGGATGATGTGGCTCTTGTGTCGGAAGTCCGCCTTGCGAAGCAGCCGCTCTTCCATGAATCGATCCAACGGAATCACGACACCGGCTCGACGCAACACCCTCCGCTGAATCAGGTTGGAGATCCGCGCGGTTAGCGAGTTCCGGCCGATCTTGCCAAGCACGATCAACTGATCGGGATTGAGATCCATCACCCAGTAGAGGAACGGCGTCCCGCGGAGCACATGCCCCACGGTGGCGGCCACACCGCAAAGCGGTGGCGAGGTACTGACGAGGATCGCGTCCACATCGCGACGGGAGATCACCGCCCACAGACAGTGCAGCATGAACATCCCCATGCTGAGCGCCCGCAGGAAGATCGTCCGCTTGCCGAAGCTGGCCCACGGGACGCGATGGACGTCCACGCCGTCACGCTTGACGTAGCGCGGGTAACGCTTACTCGGATCCTCGAAATCGCGATCGGAGCTGATGACCGTCACCCGGTAGCCACGGGCGGCCATCTCTGCAGCCGCGTCGGCCGAGTGCTGCCCGACCGACGCCGGGTCCGGTGGGTAGAAGTGGCTGAGGACCAGGATGTGACGACGCGCGGGGCGTGACTCCGAACCGGACACGATCAGCGGGACTTGGCGCCGGCTTCGATCTCGCCAAGGATCCAGTCGTAGGTGAGCTTCATGCCGTCCCGAAGTCGGATCGACGGCTCCCAGCCGAAGACCTGGTTGATCCGTTCGTTATCCGAATTACGACCGTTGACCCCCTTGGGTGCGTCCAGGTTGTAGTTGCGCTCCAGGGTGACGCCCGCGATCTCCTCGACGATGTCGACAAGCTGGTTGATGGTCACCAGCTCGTTGGAACCCAGGTTCAACGGCTCGAGGCAGTCCCAGTCGGTAAACAGGTTGATGCCCTTGATGCAGTCGTCGATATACATGAACGAGCGGGTCTGCTTGCCGTCGCCCCAGATCTCGATCGTGTTGTCGCCGGAACGCTTGCTGTGAATGACCTTGCGGATCATCGCCGCCGGCGCTTTCTCTCGCCCACCGTCCCACGTGCCGAACGGCCCGTAGACGTTGTGGAACCGCGCAACCCGGGTCTCTAGCCCGTAGTCCTCGCGGAAGTGACGACACATGCGCTCGGAGAACAGCTTCTCCCAACCGTAGCCGTCTTCCGGCATGGCGGGATAGGCATCCTCTTCCTTCAGCGCCACCACATCTTCGTTGACCTGCTTGTCGGCGTTGTAGACACAGGCCGATGACGAGTAGAAGAAGCGCTCGACGTTGCCGGTCTCCTGGGCGGCCTGCAACATGTGGGTATTGATCAGGACACTCAACATGCAGAGCGCCTTGTTATTCTCGATGAAACCCATGCCACCCATATCGGCGGCAAGCTGGTAGACCCGGGTCGCACCCTTCACCGCCTGTCGGCAGGCGTCGATCTGCCGGAGATCGAGGACGAGGTTCTCGGCGGCGTTGTCCAGGAGGTACCACTGGTCGACCGGTTTCTGGTCGACGGAACGGACGGCGAAGCCCTGGCTCAGGAGATCCTTGACGAGGTGGCCGCCGATGAAGCCGCCACCACCGCATACGAGCGCGAGTCCCTTACCCATGATGATCCCTATCCTTCTGGACGCCTTTCGGCGAGTGTCGCGACGGGTGAAATGTAGGGCAATCCCCTGATCGACGCAACGATGCGCAGGGTCTACGGGTCCGCGGCTTCAATCCGGCGCAGGTCCTCGAACAACTCCTCCAGTGCCGCAATCTCCTCCCGCAACTCGCCGAGTTGATCGTCCCGTTCGGAATCCTGAGCCAACCCCTCGACCAGCGCGGCCCTCACCGGCGCGCTGAACCCGGCACGACCCAGCTTCCGACAGGCCTCGGCCGCCGGCGCAACCGCCGCCTGATACTCCGGCAACGAGCCGTAACTCTCTGCCACCCGTCGGTAACGGGTCAGATGCCAGCAGGCCTTCTCGCCGGATCGAAGAACATCGAACAGAAGGTCCACGGACTGCGGGTCTTCGAGGAGCGCCGGAAGCGCGAGCTTCATCGCGACGAGGGCCTCGTCGTGAGCGGAGTACTCGGACCCCAGCGAGACACGAATGCTCCGATCGGTCGTGACATCGATGGTCGACTGGAGACGCCGAACCGCTCCTCGGGAGGCCCACAGGCGGCCACGAACATCGTCGAGAAGCAGCGAAAGCCGCGATCGATCCAACGTGGCGTCGGCGTCGGCGGACTCGAGTTCCAGGAGGTACGTGTCGTCGTCTGCGGCAGGCGCGGCGAGCGTGAGGGCGAAAGACGCGACGAAGATCGTCAGGCTCAGCAGCACGATGCTCGGGTGGCGACGGAAAGGCATGACGAAAGTATACGGTAAGATGCGAGGCTCGTACCATTTCTCCGGGGGTGTCGATGTCGTTCCGCGCGTCGCTTCGCATGCTTCTCCTAGGGCTCCTGGTGGGCGTCATCGTCCCTGCGGACGCTGCCGACGCATCGTTCCTCGCCCGTTACGCAGAGACCAACCGCTTTCGACTCGGCCGACCGACGAAGGCCACAGGCACGCCCGACGGCAAGGAGATCCTCTTCCTCCGCTCGGGACCCCGGGACTTCGTCCAGGATCTCTACCGACTGAACCTCAAGAACGGTCGCGAGCAGCCTCTCGTGACCGCCGATCAACTGCTTGGCGGCGAGGACGAGACCCTCAGCGTCGAGGAGAAGGCGCGACGGGAACGGTCACGGACGACCAGTCGTGGCATCGCCGGTTTCCATCTGTCGCCGGACGGCAAGCAACTGCTCGTTCCCCTCTCGGGCCGGCTGTTCCTCGTCGAACGCAAGAGCCGCAAGTTCCGCGAGCTGACCGGCGACGGCGGCAGCCCGGTCGATCCACGCTTCTCTCCCGACGGCACGATGCTGGCGGTGGTCCGCGATGGTGACCTGTTCGTCATCGACCTGGCGACCGGCACCCAACGTCGTCTGACCGAAGGAGCCGGCAAGGACGGCGACGCGCACATCTCGTTCGGGCTGTCGGAGTTCGTGGCCCAGGAGGAGATGAGTCGCCACCACGGCTACTGGTGGTCCCCCGACAGTCGACGGATCGCCTACCAGCGAACCGACACCTCGGGCCTGGAACAGATGACCATCGGGGACGCAACCCATCCGGAGTCGTCGCCGAACAGCTGGCCCTACCCGCGACCGGGTAAACCGAACGCGGTGGTCACGGTCGGCGTGCTGACGCTCGAGGATCGCCGGACGACGTGGGTCGAGTGGGACAACGAACAACACGAGTACCTCGCCGCGGTGACCTGGAGCAAGAACGCGCCGCTGACGCTTCTTGTACAGAACAGAACCCAGACCGAACAACAACTCCTGGCGGTGAACGACGACGGGAGCACACGCACGCTTCTGGTCGAGAGCGACCCTGCGTGGCTCGACCTCGACGAAACGATGCCGATCTGGTTCCCCGATGGCAGCGGCTTCCTGTGGACCACCGAACGACGAGGTGCCTGGCAGCTGGAGGCCCGAGATCGCGACGGTGCGTTTGTGCACGAGGTGACGCCGGTCGAGTTCGGTCTGGATCGTGTCGCCCGTGTCGACTTCGAGAAGGGCTACGCCATCGTGACGGCGTCGACGAACCCAACCGAGCGTCATGTCTATCGCGTCACGCTGGATGGTAAGACGCATGGCGTCACCGCCCTGACGACGGAGGCGGGGGTCCACTTCGCCTCGAAGGCCGGTGAGGGCCCGTTGTGGCTGTTGATGTCGAACGCGATCGGTCAGGGAACCGACTACCGGGTGATGAACGGCAGCGACGCCAGCGGTCGATCGTTGACGTCCGTGGCCGAGAGTCCCGACCTGGAAGTGAACCTGGAACTGCGTGAGGTCGGATCGTCAAGGACTTATCACACCGCGCTGATCCGTCCGGGAGCATTCGATCCGGAGCACAAGTATCCGATCATCGTCCATGTCTACGGGGGACCGACCTCGCAGATGGTCCGCGCCCAGACAGGCCGCTACGTGCTGGATCAATGGATGGCCGACCAGGGCTACATTGTGGTCGCCATCGACGGACGGGGGACGCCGGGTCGCGGCCGAGAGTGGCATCGCGTCGTCAAGCACGATCTGATCGAGATCCCGCTCCATGACCAGGCCGAGGCGCTACAGCTGCTGGCCGCCGAGGTTCCGCAGATGGATCTGGAGCGGGTCGGCATCTACGGCTGGTCGTTTGGCGGCTACTTCTCTGCGCTGGCGGTGATGCGACGACCCGAGGTGTTCCATGCCGGTGTCGCCGGCGCTCCGGTGGTGGACTGGCGGGACTATGACACCCACTACACCGAACGGTACATGGACACCCCGCAGAACAACCCCGACGGTTATGACGCCGCCAACGTGTTGACGTATGCCGGCGACCTCTCGCGCCCGCTCTTGATCATCCACGGCACCGCCGACGACAACGTCTACTTCTCGCACAGCCTGAAGCTGGCGGATCGGCTGTTCCGCGAGGGGCGACCGTTCGACTTCCTGCCGTTGCCGGGCTTCACCCACATGGTGCCGGACCCGTTGGTCACGAAACGGCTCTACGGCCGGATCATGGATCACTTCGCCGACGCGTTACGGGAGCAGGTTGCGGCAGACTAGAGGCGCTGGCGTTGCAAACGCAACGCGTTGGCGATGACCGAGACCGAACTGAGACTCATCGCCGCCGCTGCGATCATCGGCGAGACCAACAGCCCCAACGACGGGTACAACACCCCGGCCGCGATGGGGATCGCCACGACGTTGTAGATGAACGCCAGGAACAGATTCTGCCGGATCGATCCCATCACCGCGGTCGAAAGCCGTCGCGCACGAAGGATGCCACGCAGATCGCCATGGACCAGCGTGACCGCGGCGCTCTCGATGGCGGCGTCGCTACCGGTCCCCAGCGCGATGCCCACGTCGGCCCGGGCCAGTGCCGCGGCATCGTTGATGCCGTCCCCCGCCATCGCCACGGCGTGCCCCTGATCCTGCAGGCGGGCAACGACCTGATGTTTCCGCTCCGGTAGGACCTCGGCCTCGATCCAGTCCAACCCCAATCGCGCCCCGACACGCTCGGCGGTGACCCGGTCGTCGCCGGTCAACATCAACAGCTTCAGCCCCAGACGTCGCAGCTCGCCAAGGGCCTCGGCGCTGCTCTCGCGGATCGGATCGTCGAGACTGATCAGGCCGACGACCCGGTCGTCGACCGCGACGAGGGTCGTCGTCTGACCCTGCTGCCGCAGTACGTCAGCCGTCTCGCCGAGGGCCGTCGTATCCACGCCATGCTCCTCCAACCAGCGACTCTGCCCGATGCGAAATCGCCGACCCTCGACACTACCGACGATGCCGCGGCCGGGCTCCTCGGTCAGACCGGAGACGGACATCATAGAGAGCCCACGCTCTTCGGCTTCGCGGACGATCGCCGCGGCCAGCGGGTGACCGCTGTAACGTTCGACCGACGCCACCCGACGCAGCAGGTCCAGCTCGTCGAAGTCTTTCAACCCCTCGGCGCTGATGCTGACGCCGTTGACGGTAGGACGACCTGCAGTCAGCGTCCCGGTCTTGTCGAAGACCACCGTATCGACGACGGATAACTTCTGTAACGCATCGGCGCTGCGCAGCAGGACGCCCTCGCGGCCCCCGCGACCCATCCCGACCATGATCGCCATCGGTGTCGCCAGGCCGATGGCACAGGGACACGCCACCACCATGACCGCCACCGCCGTCTGCAACGCAAACCCCAGACTGCCGCCTGTGGCCACGAAGCCCCAGTAGATCGCCGTGAGGAGTGCCACCCCCAGAACGCCGGGGACAAACCAGGCCGCCACACGATCCGCCAGCCGCTGCACCGGTGCCTGACTTCGTTGGGCCTCCGCCACCAGCGACGCGATCCGCGACAGTAACGTGTCGGCCCCGACCCGCGTGGCCTCCATCAGCAGGAGCCCTTCTCCGTTGAGCGTGCCACCGGTGAGAGTCGCGCCGGACTCCTTCCAGACCGGCATCGGCTCGCCGGTGACCATCGACTCGTCCACATGACTCTTGCCGTCAACGACGACACCATCGGTGGCCACCCTGTCCCCGGCCCGGATTCGCAGCCGATCGCCGACGACGACCCGGCCGACATCGATCTCCTCGACCGTGTCCTGTTCGCCCACGCGGAACACCCGGTCCGGCACGCGGGAGAGCAACGCGCGGATCGCATCGCCGGTCCGGGCACGGGAACGAAACTCCAGCGCCTGTCCCAACCAGACCAGCGTCACGATGACCGCCGCCGACTCGAAGAAGATCGGCAACGGCGCACCCAGCGCGTCACGACCGGCGAACAACGCAACGAAACTGTAGAGATAACTGGCGCCGGTCCCCAGGAGGATCAGCGTGAACATGTTGGCTTTCCGATTGCGGATCGAATCGATCCCGCGAACCCAGAACGGCTGCCCACCCCACAACACGACCGGCGTCGCAACCAGCCACTGCACCCACGGCGGCAGCGCCCACGACGACGGCAGCAGCCCGATCATGACTCCCATGTTGAGGATCAATAGCGGCAGCGTCAGTAGGACACAGAGCCCCAGCCGTCGCAGGATGCCGTGCCACTCCTTCCGCTGCTGCCGCTCGGTGGCCTCGTCGGGTAACGGCGACGCGGGCTCCAGATCCATGCCGCAATCGGGACACGCGCCCGGACCGCTCTCGATCACCTTCGGATGCATGGGACAGACCCAGCTTCCGGCAGGCGCCGTGAAAGCGACGCGGGCGCCGCCGCAGCAATGGGACTCCTTCACCGGAACCTCCGGCTCGGAACCGGGATCGGGTCCGGGGTCGGGGTCGGCGGGCTTGTCGAACAGGGACGGCTGACGCATCGAGGTTCCTCGTCTCCATCGTACCCGGAAATGCTACGGTCGCAGCCATGGATGAATCCGGACCCGCCGTCACCGAACTCAACGACGTCGCCGAGCTCCACCGTTGGATCGATCGACACGTGGCGCCGCTGGAACGTCTTCACGCCGAACGGCTGCAGTGCCGTGAGGGCTGTCACGACTGCTGTGTCGACGACCTGACGGTCTTCGAGGTCGAGGCCGAGGAGATTCGCCGGCATGCCGGCGAGCTTCTCCGCGAGGGTCGGCCCCACCCTCCTGGAGGCTGCGCGTTTCTTGGCGACCGGGGCCAGTGCCGGATCTACGCCGTGCGGCCCTACGTCTGCCGGACCCAGGGTCTCCCCCTGCGCTGGCTGGCCGAAGACGAAGACGAAGCGATCGTGGAACAGCGGGACATCTGCCCGTTGAACGTCTTGCCGGCCGAACCCGTGGAGCGACTTAAAGAGGAGACCTGCTGGGCCATCGGCCCCGTCGAGGCCACGCTCCAGCGACTCCAGGCGGACTGCCCCCGGCCGGACCTCCGCCTGTCGTTACGCTCACTCTTCCCGGGTCATCGGGACGAGGTGGCCCCGTCGGCGCCCAGTGACTAGAATGCCGCGGTCTATTTGAGCAACCCTTTCGAACCGAGGTTTCCCATGAAACGTTCCGTCATCTTTCTTGTCACGTTGTGTCTGCTGGTCATGACCGGCTCTACCGTCATCGCCGACGATAAGGAGCTGGGCTGGAAGGACACCGCCGAGTTGAGCCTGGTCGCGACTTCGGGAAACAGCGAGTCCGAGACCTTCGGTTTCTCCAACACGCTGCTCCACCTCTGGGACAACGCGGAGTTTCAGTTTCTGGCGACCGGCCTGAAGGCCGAGTCGACGAGCTTCGACCGTTACGCCGTCGGCGTCGACCCGATGAACTTCACGACCTTCGAGGACAGCACCACCAACGAGACCGCCGAGAACTACCTGCTGTCGGCCTCCTACAGCAGGGAGATCACCGAGAGCTTCTCCTGGCTGGCCGGTGCCGGCTGGGATCGCAACCGCTTCGCCGGTATCGACAACCGCATCACGGTGTTCGGCGGTGTCCGCAACGTCTGGCGTGACGACGACAAGGTCAAGTTCCGCACCAACTACCTCCTGACCTACACCGATCAGGAGGATGTGGTTCCGAACCCCGCTCTGGAAGACAGCTTCCTCGGTGCGCAGGTCGGTTGGGACTACCTCCACGCCTTCAACGACAGCACGACCTACGAGAACATCTGGGTCGTCGACCTGAACTTCGACGAGAGCGATGACTGGCGCTCGAAGATGGTCAACGCGGTCTCGGTGGCCATGAGCAAGCGGATGGCGCTGCGGGTGTCGGTGACCTGGTTCTACGACAA
>Ga0224508_10002226_pt1 | contig 16778 bp, 10 predicted proteins | sample SF_Jan12_sed_USG_4_FD_170157 | JGI IMG/M metagenome (GOLD analysis project Ga0224508, IMG submission 170157) | Sediment microbial communities from San Francisco Bay, California, United States - SF_Jan12_sed_USGS_21 | ecosystem: Environmental > Aquatic > Marine > Sediment | place: USA... | reverse complement strand
CGAGCCCGACGCCGACGAGCCCGCCGCCGACGAGCCCGCCGCCGACCCGAGCGAGGCCGACGCCGCCGACGCCGCCGAGATGGCACCGGCAGCCGCCGACGAGGTCGTCTCCGAGGACGAGCTGCTCTACGAGAAGGAGGAAGAACCGGCCCCGACGCCCGTGAGCCCCTACGACCGACCGGGCCGCTGGTTCGTCGTGCACACGCAGTCGGGCTACGAGAAGAAGGTGAAGCAGAACCTCGAAGCCCGCATGTCGTCGATGAGCATGGAGGGCCGCATCCACGAGGTCGTCATCCCGATGGAGGACGTCGTCGAGTTCAAGAACGGCAAGAAGGTCGTCGTCCAGAAGAAGGTCTTCCCCGGTTACCTGCTCGTTCGGTGCAACCTCGATGACGATGCCTGGTACGTCGTGCGCAACACGCCGGGTGTCACCGGATTCGTCGGGGCGGGGAACAAGCCGTCGCCGCTCGGCCGACGCGATGTCGAGACATTTCTCGCCGTCAAGGACGACGGCGACGATGCGACGCCGTCGAAACGCAGCAAGCCGAGGCTCCAGTACGAGGTCGGCGAGACCGTGCGGGTCAAGGAAGGTCCATTCGCCGACTTCTCCGGAGAAGTCATCGAGATCAACGAGGATCAGCTCAAGGTGAAGGTGCTCGTCAACATCTTCGGCCGCGAAACGCCGGTCGAGCTCGAGTTCGCACAGGTCGCGAAGCTCTAGGGTCACGCTCCCGGCTCCCCGCGGCCGGGTTGTCGGCGTGGCCCGCGGTCGGCAAACTGTCCCGTCGGCCCATTCCACCACCATCCGAAAGACCGAGAACAGGCATGGCCAAGAAGCAAGTTGTTGCAATCGTCAAGATCCAGATCCCGGCCGGTCAGGCATCGCCTGCCCCGCCGGTCGGTACTGCGCTCGGTCCCCATGGCGTCGCCATCATGGACTTCTGCAAGGAGTACAACGCCAGGACCGAGACCCAGCGGGGCACGATCGTGCCCGTCGAGATCTCGATCTACGAGGACCGCTCGTTCACGTTCATCCTGAAGACGCCGCCCGCGTCGGTGCTCCTGCGCCAGGCGGCAGGAATCGACAAGGCCGCGAACGAGCCGGGTCGCGAGGAAGTCGGCACCATCACCGATGCCCAGCTGACCGAGATCGCGACCGTCAAGCTGCCCGACCTCAACACCGACGACATCGCTCAGGCGAAGCTCCAGATCGCCGGCACTGCCCGCAGCATGGGCATCAAGGTCGCCTAGGAGCTCTGCACCTCGCTGCGGCGAGACCACTCGACGCGGGGAGGACCTCGCCCCGGTCGGGTCACATCCACGAGGGACCCGAAAGGGGAGGCCAATGGCCCCAGGAAAGAAGTACCTCGACGCAACCCGTCGCTACGACCGCGCGGCGTTCCACACGCCCGCCGAGGCCATCGACATCGTGAAGTCGCTGGCCACGGCGGGCTTCGACGAGAGCGTCGATCTCGCGGTGCGGCTCGGTGTCGACCCCCGCAAGGCCGAGGAGATGTTGCGCGGAACCGTGTCTTTGCCCGCCGGGAGCGGCAAGGATGTCCGGGTCGCCGTTTTCGCCCAGGGCGAGCAGGCGACCATCGCACGCGAGGCGGGAGCCGAGCTGGTGGGCTCCGACGACCTCGCGGCCGAGGTCGAGGGCGGAATGCTCGACTTCGATGTCGCGATCGCCACCCCCGACATGATGCCGACCGTCGGCAAGCTCGGCCGGGTACTCGGCCCTCGCGGGCTCATGCCAAACCCCAAGACCGGCACGGTGACCCCGGACGTCGCGAAGGCGGTCGCCGACTTCAAAGGCGGGAAGGTCGAGTACCGCACGGACAAGAACGCCAACGTGCACGTCCCGATCGGAAAGGCCAGCTTCGAGGCGGCGGCGCTCGGCGAGAACTTCGCCGCGGTCGTCGACGAGCTCCTGCGGGTCAGGCCGGCAGGCGCCAAGGGTCAGTACGTGAAGCGGATCTCGATCTCCTCGACGATGGGCCCTGGCGTCGACGTCGACACGTCGAATCTGTGACCCGCTCCCACGACGCGACGGGTTGGCTGTGACCGCCGCTACCCTGCCGACGACAATCAACATCTGATCGCCGAAGATCTCCGGTGCTCCCCCGGGAGCTGAAACGGCCAGTGGCCGGCCCGATGAGGTGAACACTGCACACGACGCCGCGATCTGCGGCGACGTTGGGGCGTTCGTCCGGTCTCCGGCGGGCGCCCGTTGTCGTTTTCGGTGACGGGTTCGGACGATTCGAATCACGAGCCCAGCACGGCAGCGAAGAGAAGGAGGTGCGCATGGAGAATCCACGACCGGAGAAGGTTGCCGTCGTCGATGAGGTGAAGGCCAAGCTCGAGGCGGCGGACGGGGTCGTGCTCACCGGGTACCGCGGCCTCGACGTGCCGGCGATGGCCGAGCTCCGGACCGCGCTGCGCGCCGCGGGCGCCGAGTACAAGATCTACAAGAACACGCTCGTGCGCTTCGCAGCACAACAGGTCGGTCTCGAGCTCGACGAGATGCTCATCGGGCCGACCGCGTTGGCGTTCGTGTCACCGAGCGACGACGGCACGCCCGGCGACGCGGTCGCGCTCGCCAAGGCCCTCGCCGACTTCGCGAAGAGCAACGACTTGTTGATCATCAAGGGCGGCCTCCTCGGCGACGCGCCGATGAGCAGCGCCGAAGTGAAGGCGTTGGCCGGCATGCCACCCCGGGCCCAGCTGTTCGCCGAGTTCGTCGGCGCCGGCGAGTCCTTCTACCAGGAGTTCGCCGGCCTGCTCGACAGCAAGCTCCGTGAGTTCTCCTATGCACTGCAAGAGCTCGTGGACAAAGGCGTGCTGGCACCGGGCGAGGAACCAGTCGAGGAACCGGTGGACGAGCCGGCGGCCGATGCCGACGAGGCCGGTGCTCCCGAGGCCACCGAGTCCGAGGCCGAGGCCGCAGCGACTGCGGTCGAGGAGACAGCCGAAGAGACGGTCGAAGAAACGGTCGATGAATCAGAGGACGCCGCCGCCGAAGTCGGCGACGACAACGAGTCTGCCGACGGCAGCAACGATGAAGCTGCCGATGGCGGCGAAAGTGAGGAGAGCTGATGGCTACCAAGGATGAGATTCTCGACTCGATCGCGGCCATGACCGTGCTCGAGTTCAAGGAGCTCCTCGACGAGTTCAAGGAGCGCTTCGACGTCCAGGCGGCCGCGCCGGTTGCAGCCGTCGCCGCGGCACCGGTCGCCGGCGATGCCGGCGACGAGGCCGAGGAACAGAGCGCGTTCGATGTCGTCCTGACCGCGGCCGGCGACAAGAAGATCCAGGTCATCAAGGAGGTGCGCGGTCTCACGAACCTCGGCCTCAAGGATGCCAAGGAGCTCGTCGACAGCGCACCGAAGCCGGTGCTCGAGAACGTGTCGAAGGAAGACGCCGAGAAGGCGAAGGAGGCCCTAGAGGCCGCCGGTGCCACCATCGAGCTCAAGTAGCGTTCGGCGGCGCCAGCCGCGACGTGATCCGATCGCCGCGGCGGTCCCGGTGTCGGGCCCGCCGCGGTGTCGCGTCCGGGGTCGCTACTGCTTGATGCGGCCGAGATCGAGGCCGCATCGTCGGGCGTTTCCGTTACAGCATCGTCACGATGCTTGACCGGGCGATCTGAATTTCCTACTCTGACCCCCAATTCGGCTGGCTCCGGCCAGCTCCGCGTAAGCCTGCCCGTTGAGGTTGAAGCTTGGGGACTCGCGGGCCTAGACTGACGAACGTCGTGCTCGCTCGTGTTTCCCCCTGGTTTTTCGGCGGGGCTGTTTCGCGTCCGGGTATCGACCGCGTCCTTTTTCCTGCCACCCCCAGGAGTGCAACGTGGGTTCACGCCCGGTCAGCCGTGAGCGCTACTCGTTCGGAAATCTCACCGAGGTTCTCGAGCTTCCAGATCTCATCGCCGTTCAGAGAGAGTCCTTCACCTGGTTCCTGAATCAGGGGCTGGCGGACATCTTCCGCGACATCAGTCCGATCAAGGACTTCTCCGAGACGCTGCAGCTCGAGCTCGAGTTCGATCCCGACGACGAGGATCTGCGCCCGCCCCCGAAGTTCTCGGTCGAGGAGTGCAAAGAGAAGGACATGACCTACTCCGCGCCCATCTTCGTGCGGGCCCGATTCATGAACTCGGCCACGGGTGAGATCAAGGAGCAGACCGTCTTCATGGGCGACTTCCCCATGATGACCGACAAGGGCACCTTCGTCATCAACGGCACCGAGCGTGTCGTCGTGTCCCAGCTCGTGCGCTCCCCGGGCGTGATCTTCCAGCCCGGCGAGCGGTACCGGCTCCGGAACCTCTCGAAGCACCAGCTCGTCACGGGCACGGTGCATCCCTACCGGGGCGAGTGGATCGAGTTCGACGTCGAGCAGAAGCCGGGCAAGGACGTCACGGCCGGCGCCCGGGTCGCCCGCAAGCGGCGTCTCAGCGTATTCACGCTCCTGCGTGCCCTCGGCTACGACGAGGAGAACGAACCCGGTTTCCTCGAGCGGTTCGTCAACCACTTCGACTTCCTCGAGGGCCAGTGGGAGAAGGACAAGGAGGTCGCTCCGACCCAGGACGAGGCGCTCCTCGAGATCTACAAGCGGGTTCGTCCCGGCGAACCGCCGTCGGTCGAGTCGGCTCGTTCCTACTTCCGCAACGCGTTCTTCGAGAGCCGTCGTTATGACCTCTCCCGCGTCGGACGCTACAAACTGAACCGCAAGCTCGGCCCCGAGCTCGACCGGCTCGAGGAGGTCTTCGGCCTCGATCTCGAACGGCCCGATCCCGACTCGGCGACGCTCGTCCCGAGCGAGATGCTGGCCGCAGCGACCTACCTCCTCCACCTGGCCAAGTTCGAGCCGGGCTACCGGCTCGACGATCAGGATCACTTCGCCAACCGCCGCATCCGATCGGTCGGCGAGCTCATCCAGAACCAGGTGCGCATCGGTCTCTCCCGCATGGAGCGGGTCGTGCGCGAGCGCATGACGACTCAGGACGTCGAAGCGATCACGCCGCAGACCCTCATCAACATCCGCCCGGTCGTGGCTGCCATCAAGGAGTTCTTCGGAACCTCTCAGCTCTCGCAGTTCATGGATCAGGTCAACCCGTTGTCGGGCCTCACCCACCGGCGCCGGCTCTCGGCGCTCGGCCCTGGCGGCCTGTCGCGCGAGCGCGCCGGCTTCGAGGTGCGCGATGTGCACTTCAGCCACTACGGCCGCATGTGTCCCATCGAGACGCCGGAAGGTCCGAACATCGGCCTCATCGGTGCCCTGGCCAGCTACGCCCGCGTGAACCGGTTCGGTTTCATCGAGTCGCCATATCGCGTGGTGAAGAAGGGCAAGGTCACCAACGAGATCGTGTACCTCACCGCCGACGAGGAAGAGGAGTTCGTCGTCGCCCAGGCGAACGCCCCGCTCGACGACAAGGGCAACTTCAAGGCCGAACGTGTCCTCGTGCGGCGTTCGCCGCAGGCAGCCACGCTCGCAGGCCTGAAGATGCAGCTCGAACAAGACGTCTTCTTCGGCGCGACGACCGAGATCTCCTATGTCCCGCCGGCCGAGGTCCAGATGATGGACGTGTCGCCCAAGCAGATCGTCTCGGTCGCGACTGCGCTCATCCCGTTCCTCGAACACGACGACGCCAACCGGGCGTTGATGGGTGCGAACATGCAGCGCCAGGCGGTTCCGCTCCTGCGGGCCGAGGCTCCCTACATCGGCACCGGAATCGAGGCCCGAGCCGCCCGCGACGCAGCCGACATGGTCATCGCCGAAGACGACGGTGTCATCAGCAACGTCGACGGCACGTCGATCACCGTCGAGTACAAGAAGCTCGGCACCAGGATGTACCGGCTCCTCAAGTTCGAACGCTCGAACCAGGACACGTGCATCAACCAGAAGCCCCGCGTCGGCGACGGCGACAAGATCAAGAAGGGCCAGGTCCTCGCCGATGGCCCCTCGACCGAGTTCGGCGAGCTCGCGCTCGGCAAGAACCTCCTCGTGGCCTTCATGCCGTGGGAGGGCTACAACTTCGAGGACGCGATCATCCTGAGCGACCGTCTGGTGAAGGACGACGTGCTCACGTCGATCCACATCCACGAGCACGAGATCGATGCCCGTGACACCAAGCTCGGCCCCGAGGAGATCACTCGCGACATCCCGAACCTGTCCGAGGAGATCCTCGCCGACCTCGACGAACGAGGCATCATCCGGGTCGGTGCCGATGTCGGCCCCGGCGACGTGCTGGTCGGCAAGGTGACCCCGAAGGGCGAGACCGAGCTCACGCCCGAGGAACGCCTCCTGCGAGCGATCTTCGGTGAGAAGGCCCGCGAGGTCCGCGACACATCACTGAAGGTGCCCCACGGCGAGTCGGGCAAGGTCATCGAGGTCAAGGTCTTCAGCCGCGACGAAGAACACGAGCTCCCCCCCGGGGTCAACCAGCTCGTCCGGGTCTACATCGCCCAGAAACGCAAGATCAGCGTCGGCGACAAGCTCGCGGGCCGTCACGGCAACAAGGGCGTCATCAGCCGGATCCTCCCGATCGAGGACCTGCCGTACATGAGCGACGGAACCCCGGTCGACATCATGTTGAACCCGCTCGGCGTCCCGTCGCGAATGAACGTCGGTCAGGTCCTCGAAGCCCACCTCGGCTACGCCGCCCGGTGGGGCTGGGACATCGACGGCGAGGTCGGCGAGGAGCCCACCCCGGGGACCGAACGCAAGACGCGTCCGGCGACCCGCGCATCGACGCTCATCGCCACGCCCGTCTTCGACGGCGCCAAGTGGGATGAAGAGGAGCTGGCGGGCCGGCACCCGACGATCCGCAACATCCTGCGAAACCTCCGACCCGAGTCGGTCAACGGCGAGCGCATGATCCGCGACGACGGCAAGACCCAGCTCTACAGCGGACGGACGGGCGAGCCCTACGACAACCCGACCGTGGTCGGCTACGTCTACATCATCAAGCTCGCGCATCTCGTCGACGACAAGATCCACGCCCGTTCCACCGGCCCGTACTCGATGATCACCCAACAGCCGCTCGGCGGAAAGGCCCAGTTCGGTGGTCAGCGGTTCGGTGAGATGGAGGTGTGGGCACTCGAGGCGTACGGCGCCGCCTACTGCCTCCAGGAGCTGCTCACGATCAAGTCCGACGACGTGCTCGGCCGGGTGAAGGTGTACGAGGCGATCGTCAAGGGCGACAACATCCCCGAGCCGGGCATCCCCGAGAGCTTCAAGGTGCTCATTAAGGAGATGCAGGCGCTGTGCCTCAACGTCGAGGTCCTCGCCACCGACGGCCAGGAGATCGAGATGCGGGAGATCGACGAAGACGTCTTCCGGACCGCCGAAGAGCTCGGCATCGACCTCCAGCGGCCCGAACGAGGCAGCGACGAAGAAGACGCACGCCGGGCGGCAGAACGTGCCGCACGGAACACCGTGTGATGACCACCGACGAACTCGCCCTACTCGACGTCACGATCTGATTCCAGGGAAGGACCTGCGCACCCAATGCTCGACGTCAACGACTTTTCCCAGCTGCGCATCGGTTTGGCCACTGCGGATTCCATCCGCACGTGGTCGAACGGCGAAGTGAAGAAGCCCGAGACCATCAACTACCGCACCCTCAAGCCGGAGAAGGACGGGCTCTTCTGCGAGAAGATCTTCGGTCCGACGAAGGACTGGGAGTGCTCGTGCGGCAAGTACAAGCGCATCCGGTTCAAGGGCATCATCTGCGAACGCTGTGGTGTCGAGGTGACCCGGTCCAAGGTGCGTCGCGAGCGCATGGGCCACATCGAGCTCGCGGCACCGGCCGTCCACATCTGGTACCTGCGCGGCACCCGCTCGTGGCTCGCCTACCTGCTCATGGGTACCGAGCCCCGCTCGGAGCTGAAGGCCAAGCAGCTCGAGAAGGTCATCTACTTCGCCGCCGACCTGGTCACCTGGGTCGACGAGGAGAAACGAGACGCCGATCTCCCCAACCTCGAGAAGGAGATGCTCGAGGAGAAGGACGCAATCGAAAAGGAGCGCGAGCTCCGGCTCGCCGAGCGCCACGAGGAGCTCGAGAAGGAGATCGAGGAGCTCGAGGCCGAGGGCGCGAAGGACACCGAGATCCGGGCCCGCCAGCGTGCCGTCGACAAGGAGCTCACCCTCATCCGCGAGGACTACGACGCCGAGATCGAGCTGGTCGAGCGGGCGTTCGAGGAGTTCTCCGGGCTGTTCGCGCGCCAGATCATCGACGACGAGATGCTGTGGCGCGAGGTTGCGGACCGGTACGGCGAGTACTTCGAGGGCGGCATGGGCGCCGACGCGATCGCCCAGCTCATCGAGAAGATCGATCTCGACGAGGAGGAGCTGAAGCTCCGCGAGCAGATCGACCCGCCCGAGGGGCAGAAGCCGCTCTCGGCCCAGCGCAAACAGAAGGCCATCAAGCGACTGAAGATCGTGAGCGCGTTCAACCGACGCGACGAGCACGGCCGCCGGGTCAATGACCCCCGGGCCATGATCCTCGACGTCGTGCCGGTGATCCCGCCCGAGCTGCGTCCGATGGTGCAGCTCGACGGCGGTCGCTTCGCCACCTCTGATCTCAACGACCTCTACCGCCGCGTCATCAACCGCAACAACCGCCTGAAGCGACTGCTCGACCTCGGAGCGCCCGAGATCATCGTGAACAACGAGAAGCGCATGCTCCAGGAGGCGGTCGACGCGTTGTTCGACAACGGCCGCCGGGGCCGCCCGGTCACCGGGCCCGGCAATCGCCCCCTGAAGTCACTGTCGGACATGTTGAAGGGCAAGCAGGGCCGGTTCCGCCAGAACCTGCTCGGCAAGCGCGTCGACTACTCCGGCCGTTCGGTCATCGTCGTCGGACCGACCCTCAAGTTCCATCAGTGCGGCCTGCCGAAGCTCATGGCGCTCGAGCTGTTCAAGCCATTCGTGATGAAGAAGCTGGTCGACGAGGAACTGGCACAGAACATAAAATCGGCCAAGCGCATGGTCGAGCGTCGCCGCCCGCAGGTCTGGGACGTCCTCGAGGACGTCATCAAGGAACATCCGGTCCTGCTCAACCGTGCACCCACGCTGCACCGCCTGGGCATCCAGGCGTTCGAGCCGGTGCTGGTCGACGGGAAGGCCATCCAGATCCACCCCCTGGTCTGCACCGCGTTCAACGCCGACTTCGACGGCGACCAGATGGCGGTCCACCTGCCGCTGTCGGCCGAGGCGCAGTCCGAGGCCCGCGTGTTGATGCTTTCGGCGAACAACGTCTTGTCGCCGGCACACGGTCGTCCGTTGGTCACGCCCTCCCAGGACATGATCATCGGTGCGTACTACCTCACCGAGCTCGACGATGACGAGCCCGGAGCGGGTCGTGTGTTCCGCCAGATGTACGAGGTCGAGCGGGCGTACGAGGCGGGCGAGCTCGGTCTGCACGCCCCGATCACCTTCCGGGTCGACGAGCTCGTCGAGACCCCGGCCAACGGATCGGCGGCCACCTACCAGACCACGACGGCCGGTCGGTTGTTCTTCAACCGCTGCCTGCCCGATGGCTTCGGCTACGTGAACGACGTCGTCGCGAAACGCGACATGGGTGAGCTCGTCGACACCTTGGCTCACGACTACGCCAAGGCGGTCGTCGCGACGAGCCTCGACGCCATCAAGGACCTCACGTTCGAGTACGCGATGAGGTCGGGCCTGACGGTGTCGATCAACGACGTCATCATCCCCAAGGAGAAGAAGGGCATCCTCGAACTGCACGAAGCCGAGGCCGACAAGGTCGAACAGCAGTTCCGGCGCGGCATCATCACGGATGGTGAGCGCCGCCAGAAAGAGGTCGAGATCTGGACCCAGGCCACCGAAGAGGTGCGCCAGAAGATGGAAGAGGCCCTCAAGGCCCAGCGCTTCAACCCGATCGACATGATGGTCGGATCGGGTGCTCGCGGAAACATGATGCAGGTCCGTCAGATCGCGGGCATGCGTGGCCTGGTGGCCAACCCTCGCGGCGATATGATCCCCCGCCCGATCAAGAGCAACTTCCGTGAGGGTCTCACGATGCTCGAGTACTACATCGCCACACCAGGCGCCCGGAAGGGTCTGGTCGACACGGCACTGCGTACCGCTGACTCGGGGTACCTCACCCGCCGGTTGGTCGACGTCGCGCAGGAACTGATCATCAACGACGAGGATCCCTTCGAGACCGGTGGTGCGGTCCGGTCGATCTGGATCGAGGGTATCGAACCCGATGAAGCCGGAAAGCGGGCATATCTCGACACGCGCCTGTTCGGTCGGGTGCTGGCCGAGGACGTGAAGCTCTCCGACGGTCGTGTCATCGAGAAGGGCACGATGATCGAGGAAGAGGACATGGACGCCATGCGCGACGACGGCGACGTCACCCGGGTCCGTTGCCTGTCGCCGCTCACCGACGAGTCGGCGTTCGGCATCAGCGGCAAGTCCTACGGTATGTCGCTGGCCACCGGTGGCAAGATCGAGTCCGGTGAGGCCGTCGGCGTCATCGCGGCGCAGTCGATCGGCGAACCCGGCACCCAGCTGACCATGCGGACGTTCCACACCGGTGGTATCGCCGGCAAGGACATCGCCGGCGGTCTGCCCCGAGTCGTCGAGCTCTTCGAGGCCCGGAGCCCGAAGGGCAAGGCCACGCTCACGCGCCTGTCCGGCGTCGTCCGGATCGGCGAGAGCGACGGCCGCAGCGTGCCGGTCACCGTGGTCGGCGACGACGGCGAGGAGGAGACCTACACGGTCGATCCACTGGCTCGCCTCGAAGTTGCCGACGGCGACGAGGTGGTAGCCGGCGACGCCCTCGTCGAGGGCCCGCGTGATCCCAAGGAGCTCCTCGAGATCAAGGGCGTTCGCGAGACCCAGAAGTACCTCGTCGACGAGGTGCAGAAGGTCTACCGCGATCAGGGTGTGTCGATCCACGACAAACACATCGAGCTGATCGTCCGCCAGATGACGAAGCGCATCGCCGTGCAGGAACCGGGTGACTCCGACTTCTTGCCCGGCCAGCGTGTCGACTCCCGCATCTACACCGAGGTGAACCGCCAGCTGGTGAAGGAGGGCCAGAAGCCCGCCGAGGGTCGACCCGAGCTGATGGGCATCACCAAGGCCTCGCTGGCCACCGACTCCTGGCTGTCGGCTGCGTCGTTCCAGGAGACCACCCGTGTGCTCACCGAAGCCGCAATCGAGTCGAAGAGCGACGACCTGCGCGGTCTCAAGGAGAACATCATCATCGGCAAGCTGATCCCGGCGGGGACCGGTTCGGGCGACTACCAGCGCACGAAACCCCATGCGCCGGATTACGAGCCCATGGAGTACTACACGTCGGCCGACGAAGACCAGGACCTGGCCGACTGGCTCGCCGGTCGCACCGACGTGGTGGGTGGTGCCGAGGTGGTTGATCTCCCGACCGCGTAGCTACGTGTTGGGCCGGCGTGGGCGGGCTCGGGCCGGTGGTCGGAGCGCTGCTCACGGGTTGGCGCCCATTGTTCGCTTCCCGCTCTCGCCCCCTGCCCCGAGCCGATAGGCCCGCTTGTCATGTCTGTCAGCTTCGAGATGTGTGGCCTGTCAGTCTCTGTGACGAGTGAAAGGCCAGCCGGGCGCGATCATGACTGATTCACCATTCCGGAACGTCGCGCTGGTCGCGCATGTCGATCATGGCAAGACCACGCTCGTCGACTCGATGCTTGCCGCGACCGGCGTGTTCGGCGCGCACGAGAAGCGGGTCGACCGGGTCCTCGACTCCGACGATCAAGAGCGCGAACGTGGCATAACCATCCTCGCGAAGGCCGCCTCGGTCGACTGGAAGGGCACCCGTATCAACCTCGTCGACACGCCCGGTCACGCCGACTTCGGCGGCGAGGTCGAACGGGCGTTGGCGCTCGTCGACGGCATCTTGTTGCTCGTCGACGCCGCCGAGGGACCGATGCCCCAGACCCGCTATGTCCTGACGAAGGCGTTGGAGGCGGGACTTCCGGCGGTGGTCGTGATCAACAAGTTCGATCGGCCCGACGCCCGGCCCGCCGACATCGTCGACGAGATCTATCAGCTCTTCCTCGATCTCGATGCCGACGATCACCACATCGAGTTCCCGATCGTCTCCGCCATTGCCCGGGAGGGCAGGGCCGTGTCCGGTGTCGCGATGCCCGACGCCGACGCCGACCTCGCACCTCTTCTCGACGCGATCGTCGCCACGATTCCCCCGGCGTCGGGCGACCCGGAGGCACCGCTCCAGGCGCTCGTGACGAACCTCGATGCCTCCGACTATCTCGGGCGGCTGGCGATCGGCCGTGTCGTCCAGGGGACGCTGCGCGGCGGCGACCAGGTGGCGCTGTTGCACTCGAACGAAGAAGAGCAGCCCATCAAACGGCGGCTGAGCCAGCTCATGGGGTTCTCGGGTCTCGATCGCGTCGACGTCGCCGAACGCACGGCCGGCGACCTGTTCGTCGTGGCCGGGTTCCCCGAGGTCGAGATCGGCGACACGCTCGCCGATCCGATCGACCAGAAGCCGCTCCCTCGTCTCGTTGTCGACGAGCCGGTGCTGAAAATGACGTTGGGCGTCAACACGTCGCCGTTCGCCGGTGGCGAGGGCACCCTCCTCACGTCGCGCCAGATCCGTGAACGTCTCGAACGGGAGGTACTCGGCAACGTGTCGATCCGTCTCGGCGCGACGTCGTCACCCGAGATGATCGAGGTTGCCGGCCGAGGCGAGCTCCAGCTCGCGGTTCTCATCGAGTCGATGCGTCGCGAGGGGTTCGCCCTCCAGGTGAGCCGGCCCGAGGTCGTGATCAAGGAGATCGACGGGACACCGCACGAACCGGTCGAACGTGCCGTCGTCGATGTCCCCGACGACTACGTCGGCGTCATCACCCAGGCCGCTGCCCCGCGAAAGGGATCGATCGTCGATCTCCGCCCCGGCGACGCCGGTCGCACGATCGTGACGCTCACGGCCCCGGCGCGTGGCCTGCTCGGGTTCCGGTCGCTGCTGATGACGGCCACACGGGGCACCGCGCTCATCCATCAGCACCACGATGGTTGGATTCCATGGGCAGGAGAGATGCCCCAGCGTGCGGGCGGGGCGATGACCGCCGACCGTCAGGGAACCAGCAGTGCGTTCGCTCTCGACAACCTGCAAAAGCGCGGCGAGCTCTTCATCGGGCCGGGCGAAGCCGTCTACGAGGGGATGATCATCGGCGAGGCCTCGCGACCCGAGGAGATGGTCGTCAACGCGGTGAAGGCCAAGCAGCTCACCAACATCCGCACGCACGCCGCCGACGATGCGATCAACCTCGCACCGGCCCGGGAGCTGACGCTCGAGACCGGCATCGAATGGATCGCCGAGGACGAGCTGGTCGAGGTGACACCGAGCTCGATTCGGGTCCGCAAGCGGCTCCTCGCCGAACCCGACCGCAGGCGAGCGAAGAAGCAGGCGCTCTGACGCCACCCGCCCCGACCCCGGAGCGGGTCGTGAGTGGGTTCGACCGGCGGATTCGATCCTCTGACCGGGGTTGTTGGAGTATGACCACGCCTCTAGCCTTGATCTTCGGCCCGACAACGGTCGAACCGACCGACGCGTCCACCCGACATCCACTCTCGAGGCGAACAGTGCCCACCATTCAGCAGCTGGTCCGCAAGGGCCGCAAGGACAAGTTCCGCAAGGAGAAGACGCCTGCGCTCAAGGGCGCTCCGCAGCGTCGTGGCGTGTGTACTCGCGTCTACACAACCACTCCGAAGAAGCCGAACTCCGCGCTTCGCAAGGTCGCCCGAGTGCGTCTCACCAGCGGCATCGAGGTCACGGCCTACATACCGGGCGAAGGCCACAACCTCCAGGAGCACAGCATCGTGCTCGTTCGTGGTGGGCGTGTGAAGGACCTCCCCGGTGTCCGCTACAAGATCATCCGCGGCACCCTCGACACCTCGGGCGTCGGCGACCGCAAGCAAGCACGCAGCCGCTACGGCGCGAAGAAGGACTGACGACATGCCTCGCAAGGGACCCGCACCGCGTCGCGACGTCGCACCCGACCCGATCTACAACTCGGTTCTGGTCACCCAGCTCACGAACAAGATCCTCCAGCGCGGCAAGCGCTCGACCGCCGAGCGCATCGTGTACGGCGCCCTCGAGATCGTGGCCGAGAAGACGAACGACGATCCCGTCGCGGTCCTCAAGCGTGCCCTCGAGAACGTCAAGCCGCCCCTCGAGGTCCGCAGCCGACGCGTCGGCGGGGCCACCTATCAGGTGCCCGTCGAGGTTCGCCCCCGCCGGGCGTCGACCCTTGCCATCCGCTGGGTCGTCGGTTTCGCCCGCGATCGCCGTGAGCGCACCATGGCCGAACGCCTCGCCAACGAGCTGCTCGACGCCAGCAACGGCATCGGCGCCTCGATGAAGCGCAAGGAAGACCTCCAGAAGATGGCCGAATCCAACAAGGCCTTCGCGCACTACCGCTGGTAGCGCCGGCTCGTTCTCGACACGCCCTCGACGACATCAGAAGACATGGCACGACACCCTCTCGCGAAAACCCGCAACATCGGCATCATGGCCCACATCGACGCGGGCAAGACCACGACGACCGAGCGCATCCTCTACTACACCGGCAAGAGCTACAAGATCGGTGAGGTCCACGACGGCGCCGCCACGATGGACTGGATGGAGCAGGAACAAGAACGTGGCATCACCATCACGTCTGCCGCCACGACGACGTTCTGGAACGACCACCGCATCAACATCATCGACACACCCGGTCACGTCGACTTCACGGTCGAGGTCGAGCGCTCGCTTCGGGTGCTCGACGGCGCGGTCGCCGTGTTCGACGGTGTTGCCGGCGTCGAGCCCCAGACCGAGACCGTGTGGCGCCAGGCCGACAAGTACGGCGTGCCGCGCATGTGTTTCGTCAACAAGATGGATCGAACCGGTGCCGACTTCTACTTCTGCCTCGACTCGATCAAGGACCGGCTCACTCCGAACGTCGCCGTCCTGCAGCTCCCGATCGGGGCCGAAAGCGCCTACCAGGGTGTCGTCGACCTCGTCGAGATGAATGCGCTCGTCTGGCAGGGTGAAGACCTCGGCGCGTCGTGGGATGTGGTCGAGATCCCCGACGACATGGCCGAGCAGGCCGCGAAGTACCACGAAGCGCTCATCGACACCTTGACCCATTTCGACGAGGGCCTCCTCGAGAAGTACCTCGAAGAGAAGGAGGTCGGCCCCGACGACATCCGCAAGGCCGTCCGTGAGGGCACGCTGCACCACGGCCTCGTTCCGGTGCTCAACGGCACGGCGTTCAAGAACAAGGGTGTGCAGCCGCTGCTCGATGCAGTCGTGTCCTACCTCCCGTCGCCGCTCGACGTTCCCCCGGTGGAGGGGGTCGACGCCAAGTCGGGCGAGCCGGCCGAACGAGAAGCCGATGACAACGCGCCGTTCTCGGCGCTGGCCTTCAAGATCATGACCGACCCCCATGTCGGCCGTCTGACGTACTTCCGGGTCTACAGCGGCACACTCGAGAAGGGCGCGCAGGTCATCAATACCCGCACCGGGAACAAGGAACGACTCGGCCGTATTCTCGAGATGCACGCGAATTCCCGTGAAGACCTCGATGTGGTCATGACCGGCGACATCGCCGCGGGCATCGGGCTCAAGGACATCCGCACCGGCGACACGCTCACCGATGCCGGCGACCAGATCGTGCTCGAGCAGATGGACTTCCCCGATCCGGTCATCCAGGTTGCCGTCGAGCCGAGGACCAAGTCCGATCAGGACAAGATGTCGAAGGCCCTCATGGCCTTGTCGGCCGAGGACCCGACCTTCCGTGTCGAGACCAACGAGGAGACGGCCCAGACGCTCATCTCGGGCATGGGTGAACTGCACCTCGAGGTCCTGGTCGATCGCATGATGCGGGAGTTCAGCGTCGACGCCACCGTGGGCAAGCCCCAGGTCGCCTACCGCGAGACCATCAGCCAGCCCATCCACGGCTACACCTACACCCACAAGAAGCAGACGGGTGGTTCGGGTCAGTTCGCCGAGATCACCTTCGACCTCGAGCCGGCCGGTCCGGGAGGCGGGTACAGCTTCGAGGACAACATCAAGGGTGGACGTATTCCGAAGGAGTACATCCCCGCCGTCAACAAGGGCATGCAGGCGTCGATGACGAACGGCGTGCTCGCCGGATTCGCGACCGTCGACGTGAAGATCGTGCTCCAGGACGGTAAGTACCACGACGTCGACTCGTCCGAGATGGCGTTCCAGATCGCCAGCACCATGGGCTACAAGGAAGCGGCCCGTAGGGCCAAGCCGGTGATGCTCGAACCGATCATGGATGTCGAGGTCGTGACCCCCGACGACTACCTCGGCACCGTTGTCGGCGACATCAACAGCCGCCGCGGCCAGGTGCAGGGCACCGAGCAGCGCGGCGTCAACCAGGTCGTGACGGCACTCGTCCCGCTCTCGGAGATGTTCGGTTACAGTACCGATCTCCGTTCTGCGACGCAGGGCCGAGCTACCTACACCATGCAGTTCGACTCCTACCAGCAGGCGCCTGGCAACGTCCAGGAGGAGCTCATCGCCCGCATTCGTGGCGAGTAGGCCTGCGCTCCGTTCTGTCCCTTTTACATCCGATTTCAAATGCGGCGATCGCCGCGGATCACCACTGAGGAATACCGATGGCCAAGGAAACTTTCCAGCGCACCAAGCCGCACGTGAATGTGGGGACGATGGGGCATATTGATCATGGTAAGACGACGTTGACGGCGGCGATTACGAAGGTGTTGTCGGAGCATGTTGATGGGAC